>Ga0185299_10000486_pt1 | contig 107049 bp, 102 predicted proteins | sample PaiPotPPA55metaG_FD_128002 | JGI IMG/M metagenome (GOLD analysis project Ga0185299, IMG submission 128002) | Iron sulfur acid spring bacterial and archeal communities from Banff, Canada, to study Microbial Dark Matter (Phase II) - Paint Pots PPA... ... | reverse complement strand
TCGGCACCACCAACCAGATTCTGACGCAGCTGGATTACTTCACGCCGCAGGATCAGTTAAACCTGGAAACCCATGACATCGACCTAGGGTCGGGTGGAGTGCTCTTGCTTCCGGATCAACCAGGCCCGTTCCCGCACATCCTGGTAGAAGCGGGGAAAGAGGGGAGAATCTACGTCGTCAACCGAGACCAGATGACGACGAACAATTCTCACTATTGCTCGGGATGTCCGAACGACCCGGAAATCATCGAGGAGACGGGTAGCTCGGCGGTTGGTGTTAACGGGTTTGGCATGTTCAACGTGCCTGCGTATTGGAACGATACTCTCTACTTCTGGGGTGTCCAAGATGTGCTGAAGTCGATTCCGATCACCAATGGGCTTCCCGACTTCACACACATCACCGGAAGTACTCCCCAGCTCGGCTTTCCGGGTGCCGGCGTTTCGGTCTCCTCAAATGGGGCGACAGCAGGAAGCGCCATCGTCTGGGCGATCGACAGTACGCAGTACGGCTCACCCGGGCCAGGACCGGGACCGGCAGTGCTCTACGCGTACGATGCCACGAACGTTCTAACGATGCTCTACAGCAGCGCGCAAAACGCAACACGCGATGCCGCCGGGAACGCCGTAAAGTTTGCGGTTCCCACGGTTGCCAACGGCAAAGTGTTTGTAGCCACTTCCACCGAAGTCGACGTTTATGGCCTGCTTCCCTAGTTACCTGCGAACGAGATTCGAGAACTAATGAGGCCTTTCGGAAAACGCGCCATTTCACTTAGTAGAAAAATTCCCCGTTTGGATGGAACCGTGCAGAATTTGGTGGCATTCCCGACAAAGCGTGATCAGGTTGGTCTCCACGTCCTCTCCAAGGGCGCTGCGCCGTCTCAGGTGGTGAACATCGAGATTCTTGAGGCGGCCACATACCTGACAGCGCCAGTTATCGCGCGCCAAGATCCCCTTGCGCAGCCTCGCATAAGGGACGGACGCTGCGCGGATTCGATGCCTCTTTTGCGAAATTGAGTCACTCATCTCGCTTTTTCTATAGGGTCCGACGGTTCATATGTTGCGCCGGAGCCACCGATGGATACTGAGGATTCGGGACCTTGTATGGAATTGTCCGCTTCCAAGGCAGCGCCCGCGAGGAAATCGGCACAGATCATTTCGAGCGAATAACCCCGAGATTTGTCGCTGCCAAGCATGAGAGCGGCGGTTTCAAGGGCGCGTTCGACTACGGCCAATTGACCCTTGTATAGCTTGAAATAGATGATCTCCCAAGTCTCCGTTTCCTTGCCGGTCAGGTACCGATCCACTTCACGTTTAAACTCTTCCTTCGGGAGCTCCTTCGCTTTGTGCACCCAGGGTGCACAGTCGAATTCGATTCCATCGCGACGCGCCACCTTTACCAGTTCTCGCGCCTTCGTCCAGCCCACCTCGCGAAGCTGACGCTTCGGTATTCGCGTGAGATGCTCGTGAATCGCGAGCAAGTAATAAGCTTTTCGGCGAGATTCGGGGAATCGCTTCTCGAGGAATTCATCGAACGACTTCAGATTTTCGAGGCGCCAGTATTGCCCGGCGCGCACCTCACAGAGATACTGCCCGAGTTCGACGAACCGCTCATCGCGCTCATGCTCCTTCGTCTGCTCCCAGGCTAAAATCTCGTCGATCTTCCCAAGAACGATGAGGGCCCGCCGGCGGTTGAGTTCGGGAGACACCACGGTCCGTCCGTCAATCCACAAGTTCGTCCAGCCAATCAAGGGCGCCTGCTCCTGGCTTTCGGATTAGATTCGATGCGATTAGATCCGGACGATCGAGGCAGAGGCCCAGATGAGGGCAACTCACACATCCGTTCTGCGGGAAACGGATGCCGCTGTGCGAAGGGAACTGGCCCGATTGGATCTGACCGATCGTGGCGTCTACCAGACGACCGTACTCGCGTTGCTGCTCGTCCGTAATGGATGCCTTGAGATACTGAATTTCAGGAAGGCTTTTCCGAACGAAGACTACGAGCGCCACATCGCGAATTCCGGAGATCCAGGAATAGCAAATCATCTGCGGATCAAGTGACAACAGTCCCGCCGGTTCCTCCGCGTAGCGGCTGGTCGTGGTTTTCCAGTCGATCAGGCACCGGGTGCCGTCGAGTTCGCCGACGGCATCGAGATAGGCGACGAATTCGTTGTCGCCCAGCAGGCTACGGACCATTTTCACCTGCAGATCCTGTTCCGGACGGTGAATCTTAATGCGATCGTCCTGTGCGAAACGTTGGAGCAAATGGACACCCTGGTGAACGAGCCGATCCCAGGATTCTCCTTTCTTGTATTCGAAGGGAACGTCGCGAAAAATGTCCCATTCCTTGAATAGGGCAGCCGTGCAGTCCTCGCCGGAGAAGTAGGCGTCGAGAGCTTTTTCGAAACAGCGACCAAACGCCATCGCAGCGCGCGTTTCCTTTTCTCGCCAGCCGTCGAGATAGCGATAGCGGTAGCTCCTGGGACAGCGAAGATACTGACTGATCTGCGTATGGCTAAAGATCATCATCGTTCCCCTTCCCGCGCTTCCCGCCGACGGTTTCGCAGGAAAGCTCTTCCCACTCGGTTGCCGGAGCAAAGGCTTCGAGGTTTTGAAATGACCGACCGTTCAGCGTGACATAGGATGTCCGCACGACTCCGCGAAGTTTGAGCAGAGCTTTCTCATCGATCTGATCTTGGTTGAGCAGGTCCGAGTCGTATCCGAAATCGCGCAAGAACCAATTCAGCTTCCAAAGCGCTCGTTCAGTGCAGTAGAGCCGGCCCGAGAATGATCGTTCCGCAAACGCCTCGGGCTCGAGAACGACAAACCGCAAAGACAGGAACGGCTTTTGGGGATGCCAGCGATAGGAGGCAGAATCGACTCGAACGAGGAACAGGCCTTCGAGAAGATTTTCGTGATCTTGCTGTCGCGAATGGAGACCGGGAATATGTTGCTTCATGGATTTGCCTCAACGGGTTGGGCATAGGAATTTAATTTGCAGACGAGTGCGTCTCGATTCTTTTTCGCCGCGGCTGCAAGCTGCGTTACGAACGCCTTGACCAGATCGCGGCTGGCATCCTTGAGGGTCGCTGTACCGCAGAAGTCCGCAGCATATGCCTTGACGAGAGTTGGATCGAGATCGTGCTGACGAATCAGCAGGCACAGCTGGTCACGGAGCCGCGGCTGGCCATTGCTTGAGCCGTTCGATCCGGCATGACCATCCGAATGCGGCGCGGCTGCGGAGGGCTTCTGCGGAGCGGAAAACGACCCGAGCTCCTCAACACTGCAGAGCCCGATTCCGTAGGCTTTTCGGAGAGCTCGGTTGACGGCTCGCGTCTCGGCGACACGCATTTCGGCGCCACGGACTAGGGGAGACGTATTGGAAGGATCGGCGTCGCCATAACCGACAAAGCCCCTAGAGAGGCCACTCTTATAAACGACAGCTTTGAAGACCCAACGACCCGCCGTGAGATCGGAAAACTTGTCCTGCAGGATCGTGTTGATCCCATGACAACCTCTCCGGGAAGCAAGCTGCAGGAGTCCGGAGTGAGTCACATACCATCGACCATCCAAGAACTGAAGATCGCCCGCAGCCACCGAGAGAGAATACTTAGCAGTAAGCTCTCGAAGACCGCGAAGGCCCATACGCGAAGGTTCGCCCCACAATTGACTTGCGAGCTTTGCATTGGAGCGAAAGCTAACAACATTCCTCTTCATGAATCCTCCTTGATTGCGCATCTAAAATGAATGCTGTTCATTAATGAAAAGAGTTCGATTCCCGTTTCTTTGATTGCCTTCTGGTGCCCAGCAGGGCTAAAAGAGACAAGGTGAGAAACCAGAGCCTGTGAGACGGGACGTTGTTTACCTTCATGCTTCTATTTTAGAAGCATACAACTACAATGTCAAGGAAACATTTAAAGCCAAAAGCCTGCGCGATCGACTGGACTGCTGTTGGTCGAAGAATCAGGGGCCTGCGAGGATTTGATATGACGCAGGCAGATTTTGCGAGTCGGATTGGTGTGAGCCAGAGTTATTTGTCTGCAGTCGAGCACGGGCGCAATGAAATCGGGGCGGAAGTCTTGCTTACAATAAGTCAAGAATTTGATAAGTCATTGGAATGGCTACTTACAGGCGAGGATAGGTCCAATTGAAATCTGTGCTCAGGAAATGGGGTCGAGGAGCTTGCTAGGCCCCACGGCGAAGGCCGGTTCAGTGGATTCAGTCATATAAGCCTTTATGCGTGAACAGGCTTGTGGCGTTTCGCGAGGCGCAGGTCGTAGAGGCTCTGCAGATTGAGCCATAACCGCGGCCCGTGCCAAAGAAATAAGCGAGGCGCAGGGCGGTGTCCCCGTTGTGGAGCGTGTTCCATTGCTGAAGACGTACGGCACTTCGGCTGAGCCGGATCTTGGCAAATTCCCAGTCTGCGATAGTGAACGCGAAGCACAGTGCTGTCAGCCTGACACTTTGACGGAAAAAGGTTTTCGGGGGTTACAATTAAGCTAGTTGGGGCTAGTTTAAGAGGAGACATCAAGATGGCATTCGTAGGGGCTTTTGATGCCAAGACACATTTGGCGGAATTGCTCGATCGGGTTAGCAGGGGAGAGAAGATTACGATTACGAGGCATGGCGTTCCTGCGGCGATGCTGGTCCCTGTCGGGGAAACAAGCGCAAAAATGACGCACAAGGAGATTGTGGAAGGCATGCGGAAGCTGCGCAAGCGGATCAAGCCCGGCAAGATGAACGTCCGTCAGATGGTGGAAGAGGGGCGGCGGTTTTGACCGGGATTGTTATCGATGGGTCCCTGGCGCTCGCTTGGTGCTTTCCAGATGAGGCAAGCGAGTACGCAGATGGGGTACTGGTCGCGTTGGAAGGGCGCGCGATACTCGTTCCGTTGATAACCGTCAGTGCGTCCAGCAGCTCAACAAAGCGTCGGATCTCAGGTTGTTTGACCGTTTGCGCCGCTCGGCCATCAACACAGCATTCGTGATTTCAACTGACCACAGTGCCGGATTCGCAATCAATCACAGAAAGTGTGAGCAATATTCTTCCGATCGCACGGGAATACGGCCTTTCTGCTTACGCCGCCGCCTATCTGGATGTGGCGGTCCGGCATGGGGCGCCGCTGGCCACTCTCGACAGCGCATTGCAAAAAGCCGGTCGGAAGGCGGGGATCGAGATATTCAAGGTCAACGTTACATGAACGTCGCCCGCGAGACGGGCCTTAAAGACTCGTTCGTCGTCCAATGCTTGGGTTGGCATGACAGCTGCTATCTTCCGCCAAAGGAAAACAGTGGACCGAAGGCCCTCAAGGGAAGGTCGCTGATGATGGTTACTTGCGCGGCGTGTGGAGACTAATCGGAAGGATCCTTGCATAATCCTTGAAATCTGGATCGCGAGTGAAGATGGACCAATCACGAGCTAACGCGATTGCGCAAATCAGGATGTCGATGATGGAAACAGTTACTCCCTTTGATCTGCAGTCGTTACTCGCTTTTGCAGCGGCTTCGTAGTCCGACGTGTCGATCGGTTCATCAGGAAACGATCGAAGAGTGACACGAAGTTTTTCGTATTGAAGCGAGGTCTTGATGCCGGATAGCAATTCCTGCCGGATCAAACCGATGATTCGAGCCCGCCCCTCTTTGATCAATTCGGTCAATTCAGCAACAGTCGCTTTCTCGGCCGCGTTCAAGTCTTGGACCTTCCGACGGAGGGCAAGAGACCACACAGACGTATCGACGATGGTATTCACGTGCGTTTCGAACTGCGTTCGCGCTTGTGGTCGTAGGTCTCACCGTATTCAATCGTTCCAAAAAGCGACAGAACCCTCTGCTGCTTTCGGCGTTTGATGTATTCGTCGAGAGCCGCAGTAACCGTCTCCTTCTTCGTGCGGTGATGCCCCAATTTCTGAGCTTCCGCAATCAGGCGGTCGTCGATGGCAAGGTTGGTCGGCATAGAACACCCAAGTTTCAATCCTACACAAGGTGATGTGTAGTGTCAACTAGATCTGCATGTGTGAACATGAAGGCTCCGTCCGTGGATGCTCAAGGCAACACTTCCTGCGCCTACTCTCCCGCCAAAAGAAGGACGCCTCTGGAGTAGCTGCGACGCGACTGCAACCCAATCAAATCCCAAGACGGAATGTCCTGTCGGCCCCAAGTTCGGAATGGACCGGCCTGACAGAGCTTGTCAGTCGAACTCGCCACTGGAGTGCTCCTGAAAAAAAAGGCGCCTAGTGCCCTGCTCTGGCGCAATTACGCGAGCGGGGCTTTCCTGCACGAACCCCGCCCGAGTTTCGAGTCGCAAATTGGAGGTAAGTGAAACTGCAAGAAGCTCCCTGCTAAGACTGGGTCAGCCACTCAGAATCGAAGAATCGGACTCTCATGCTTTGACGATACTTTCGCGTAAGCTGGCCGAAGAACTTGCCAGCCACTCCGGAATGTTCGCGCATAGCGGTAGGGAACCCCACTGACCTCGCGACGTGCGCTCACCTCAATCGACAGCGTCACGCCATTGTCGTTAGAGACGGCCGTCTTATGACGCAATCTGGCGTCGAATGGGAGAGGAAGAGAATCCGTGCAGGATTCGGTGGCATTCCCTGCAAAGCGTAATCAGGTTGGTTTCGACATCATCACCAAGAGCGCTGCACCGTCTCAGGTGGTGAACATCGAGATTCGTCGAACATCCACACGCCTGACAGCGCCAACCATCACGCTCCAAGATTTCTCTCCGCAGCCTCGCGTACAGCACGGGCGCCTCACGAATTCGGGGCCGTTTCCGTGAAACGGACTCACTCGTTCTCTGTGCTTTCCGTGGAAACCAATTGATCGGAGGCTGAAGAATTCCGACCACCGGAAGCTAGTCCGATGCTTCCCATGGACCCTTCCGTCTCCAAAGCAGCACCTGCCAGGAAATCGGCGCAGATCATTTCGAGCGAATAGCCTCGAGATTTGTCGCTGCCGAGCATGAGCGCGGCGATATCAAGCGCACGCTCGACCACCGACAATTGGCCCTTGTACAGCTTGAAATAGATGATCTCCCAGGGTTCCGTTTCCTTGCCGGTCAGGTACCGATCCACTTCACGTTTAAACTCTTCCTTCGGGAGCTCCTTCGCTTTGTGCACCCAGGGTGCACAGTCGAATTCGGTTCCATCGCGACGCGCCACCTTTACCAGTTCTCGGGCCTTTGTCCAGCCCACTTCCCGAAGTTGCCGCTTCGGCACTCGGGTTAGGTGCTCGTGAATTGCGAGCAGGTAATAAGCCTTTCGACGAGATTCAGGAAATCGCTTCTCCAGGAAATCATCGAACGACTTCAAATTCTCGAGCCGCCAATATTGTCCGGCTCGCACCTCACAGAGATACTGCCCGAGTTTGACGAACCGCTCATCGCGCTCATGCTCCTTTGTCTGCTCCCAGGACAAGATCTCATCGATCTTCCCGAGAACGATAAGGGCCCGCCGGCGGTTGAGTTCGGGAGACACCACTGTCCGTCCATCAATCCACAAGTTCGTCCAGCCAATCAAGGGTGCTTGCTCCTGGCTTCCGGATTAGGTGCGATGCGACCAGATCGGGACGATCGAGGCAGAGTCCCAGATGAGAGCAGCTCACGCATCCGTTTTGCGGGAAGCGGATACCGCTGTGCGGCAGGAAGTGTCCCGCTTGGATCTGGCCGACCGTGGCCTCGACCAGACGACCATACTCGCGTCGCTGCTCGTCCGTAATGGATGCTTTCAGATACTGAATCTCAGGAACGCTTTTTCGAACGAAGACGACGAGTGCCACATCGCGAATTCCGCTGATCCAGGAATAGCAAATAAGCTGAGGATCGAGCGATAACAGTCCCGCCGGTTCTTCGGAGTAACGGCTGGTCGTGGTTTTCCAGTCGATCAGGCACCGGGTGCCGTCGAGTTCGCCGAGGGCATCGATATAAGCGACGAATTCATTGTCACCGGGAAGGCTGCGGACCATCCTCACCTGCAGGTCTTGTTCCGGTCGGTGAATCTTGACCCGATCGTCCTGTGCGAAGCGCTGGAGCAAATGGACACCCTGGTGAACGAGACGATCCCAGGATTCTCCTTTTTTGTATTCGAAGGGAATGTCGCGAAAAATGCCCCACTCCTTGAATAGCGCCGCCGAACAATCCTCGCCGGAGAAGTAGGCGGCGAGAGCTTTTTCGAAACAACACCCAAATGCCATCGCGGCGCGAGTTTCCTTTTCCCGCCAGCCGTCGAGATACCGATAGCGGTAGCTTCTTGGACAGCGAAGATACTGGCTAATCTGCGTATGGCTAAAGGTCATCGCCGCTCCCCTTCCCCGCGCTTCCCGCCGACGGTTTCGCACGAAAGCTCTTCCCACTCCGTTGCGGGAGCAAAGGCTTCGAGGTTTTGAAAGGATCGGCCGTTCAGCGTGACATAGGATGTCCGAACGATTCCTCGAAGTTTGAGCAAAGCCTTCTCATCAATCTGATCTTGGTTGAGCAGGTCGGCGTCATAGCCGAAATCACGGAGGAACCAATTCAGCTTCCAGAGGGCTCGTTCGGTGCAGTAGAGCCGGCCCGAAAATGATCGCTCCGCAAAAGCTCCGGGCTCGATAACGACAAACCGCAAAGACAGGAACGGCTTTTGGGGATGCCAGCGGTAGGAGGCGGCGTCGATTCGAACGAGGAACAGGCCTTCGAGAAGATTTTCGCGATCCTGCTGTCGCGAATGGAGACCTGGAATATGTCGCTTCATGGATTTGCCTCCACCGGTTGGGCGTACGAATTCAGCTTGCACACGAGGGCGTCGCGATCTTTTTTCGCGGCGGTCGCAAGCTCAGTGATAAATGCCTCGACCCGGTCACGGCTGGCATCCTTCAGGGTCGCGGTGCCGCAGAAATCCGCGGCGTACGCCTTCACGAGCGCGGGATCGAGATCGTGCTGACGAATCAGCAGGCACAATCGGTCACGCAGCCGCGGCTGGCCATTGCTTGATCCGTTCGATCCGGGATGGCCATTTGAATGCGGCGTGGCCGCGAGGGGCCTTTGCGGAGCCGAGAACGACCCGAGCTCTTCGACACTGCAGAGGCCGATTCCGTAGGCTTTTCGGAGAGCCCGGTTTAAGCAGCTGCTGGCCTCCTTGCTCAGCTCTGAGTCTGTTAGACCTTTTTATGACGAAACCGCATGATGCTCCGGCGCCCAGACTCGGAAATGCGTTCCTTATTCAGCGATTCCTTTTCTTTTCCAGAATCCGTTACTTCAGGCGCTTCCGGGTCGCGCCGCACGGGCACCTCCCTCTGCAGCATAACAGGCTGAAAGACTGCATTTCCGCGCGAGGGGATGAATAATGGCGGCCGACTCGCCGACCACAGAAGCGCCCTCATTTACTCGGATTCTTACCTTCCGTTTCTGGATTCTCCTTGGCTGCTTCCCGTTCTTCTGCCTGAGATGGTTCGTTTGTTTTTTCTTCCCATGTGGTGACCGCATCCGCTCTCCCGATTGCGGGTTCGGGTGTTGTGCCGCCAATCGAGCTTTGGTGCCACGCGCGATTCTGGCAGAAGATCGCTGCTCGAATGTCACCAGCGAGCGCAGCCTTGACTTGAACCTCAACGATGCCTGGCCACTCGCGACAAGCAATCAAATCGCCGAAGAACATACTCTTTGCTAGCAGCCACTTGATGCGGAGCAGCACATCGAAGTCCCCTGCCCGTCGGTAAACGGTCATTCGCGAAACGCCCAAATTTTCAGCGAGAGCACTGACGGACGCGAATTGTCTGAATTGCCGCGGAGCGGCGAAAAATTGGGCAATCGTCTCGTAGGCCGGATCGTCGAGCGGTTCGGCTCCAAGGTGATCCGTTCGGCGCACTCTCTCCTGACCGTCCGGAGGTTGAGGTTGTGAACTGTTCACTTCGATGGGTGCTGCAGAAGGTGACTCGATTGAGTTCCGATCATTGCGGTTCATTGTTAATGCCTCCCATCCAAATAGAAATTGTGCTCCGATTAAAGGGTAGATTAACTCACAGCTTAGCGTCACGAGATTGCCAACATATTTTGCAATTTTGCAAACTTCAGCCTTGCAAACAAAAAGTTTCTGGCAACGTTGAGGATGGCGGCTTAGGGGATTGCTGCTAAAGGAGCGTGCGTTTAGATTCTAGGGCTTTTAAGTAGCGTGAATAACAGCTGTTAACCGTTTGCAGACTGATGCCGTTCGGATGCGCGCGGCTCGTCAGACTTTTCGCAACGAATCGCTTTGCTGCGCCCATTGGCGTTCGCGCCTGAAGCGCAGCGTCGATCTCTTTGGAGGCAAAGTGATGCCTTACTAATTCGCTTCTGAGCGTGTTCACGTCCCAATTGCCATTAGCGATCTTGAACTCTTTGGAAACTCTAAACGCAGACTCGAATCGAGAGAAAATCTGGTCTACCGAGCATCCGATCATATAGAACCGCTGCTTCTCCGTGACGAGTTTTTTCCTTCCTCCGCGCGTCGTCGGGAATTTCTTGTGTGGCGGGGCTGCCAGAGGATCGTCCTGATTCACCGCTAACATGCTCGCCAGCATGAGGATGAATGTGCCCGACGTTCTCTCGGACATCCACCGCTTGAGCGAGTTTATCTCTCCAAGTTTGCGCTCCCTCAGATCGAGGACGCTATCGGTCATAAGAAACTCCCGCGTTCCACTAATCGACCCAGAACTTCGGTTTCCGGCAATCTACAGTATCGCTCATGCCCATCTTCTGACCGCAGCTCCCGCCCAATATTGCAGAGAATGTAACAAAATATGAACAGCGTCAAGAACGTAAGCCCCACATTCTCTTTGCGTAATCGGTGAGCGACATCCTTTTAGTGGAGTTACATGTAACAGTGACCGCGGCAGACCGATTCACATCACATGGAGAAGCGATCGGGATTGCGGAAGAACTTGTGTCACACGCGCATTCGCCACTGGCTCTTGCGCGGCACGGTTGCGCCACACCGCCAGGCTGAGATATCGGCCGTCCATTTCAGCCATCAACCGCGCATCTCGGAAAAGTTGCAGCAGCGCTTGAACTTCCATCTCGGGAACGGTGTTGCCAAGCATCCTCGCAATGCTACGCGGCGTTTGCGCCGTATCACAGCTGAGATAGATTTTGGCGTCAAGCCCCGTTAAGACGAAACTCGGCTTGAGCGCGCATGCGCGTGTATCGGTGATGAGAACGATCGAGTCTGTCTGGAAAAGGTCGAGTCTCGGCCGGTTCTCGTCGGTCCATTCAGGCCAGCGCACAACTTCTTCAGCTAGCGCGCCCGCGTAGCTAGCAGGCTCCCTGTGATCGGTATAGTCAAACTCGAAGAAATACGCCAGGTCTCCGAGTTGTTCAGGCGTGAGAGGATACAAATAGGAATAGGCGGTTGCGGGGCGAGGCGCGGCAATACCAAACTCGGCATTAGTGAACAGGGGACTGAAACGATCCACATGGATTCTTCCGCAGTAGCCGGGCTTCTGGAGATGCGCGAGCCGCGGAATCAACTCTGCCATGCGCGCATACTCCGCTGGAGATTCGTTGGGAAATCCGTACAAGAGATTCCAAAAGACCGTAATGCCAAGCTCTTCACACCAGCGCAATAGCTGAATGTTTTGCAGCCCGGTGCAGCCTTTTCGCATCAACTGCAGCACCTGATTGCTAAAACTCTCGATGCCGGGCTGAATCGCGCGCACTCCTCCTTGCCGGAGCGTTCGAAGCTGCTCAAAGCGCACGTTCGATTTCGTCTCCAGGAAAAATTCCAGGCTCGAGCCCGCGCGAACCAATTTAGGAAAAAGTGTTTCGATGTATTTCAAATCGAGAATGTTATCGACGAACTCGATCTGCTCGATTCCATATGTTTTTGAGAGATACGACAATTCCTCAAACACTCTTCCGGGAGATTTACTTCGATAGCCCATGGTTTGGCCATTTAGTCCGCAGAACGTGCAGTGCTGCTTTTCTCCCCACCAGCAGCCTCGTGCCGTCTCAATCAGCAGACGCGGCTGGATACTCCGGCCAATTGCCGAAGAGCCCAGAGCTTCAAAAAAGGAGGAATAGTTCGGAGCCGGAAGCGAATCCATTTGCCGCACGGGCGGAGGCGTCGTGAGCGATGCGCAATCCCCCTGCTTCAGAATTCCTGGAATGGGGCGCGCGAAGCCCTCGCGCAGCAACTCCTCGAGAAATTCCGGCACAACTTCGTCACCTTCGCCGGTGCAGACGTAGTCGATCCACGGAAAAGCCCGGATCAATTCCAATCCCATGGCACCTTCGCAATTCGCACCTCCGAAAATCACCACAGGAGGATTCCCTGTCTGCTTCAAGCGCTGCGCCACAGCCAGACATGCGCACGTCTGGTGAAATGTTGTTGTAAAACCGACGACGCGAGGATGCTGACGCTCAATTTCGCGGACGCAGTCGTGAATAAACTCATGCCGGTGCCGACGGGCCTCCAAAATCTCAGGAATCAACTTGCGCATGCCCGGATTCGGCTCAAAGAACCTCGAAATATACTCGTCCTCGTCTGGAATCATCCAGGGAAACACAACGTCAGCGAAGAACCACTCCCCGGCCAGATACTCCGGGGGCGCCACCGCATTAAGCAATTCTTGGTCGGCGGTGCATTGTGAAAACCAGCCATAAAGCCGCGTTCCGATTCGCTCAGCAAGATCCAAATTGAAATAGCGGACCAGCGAAGTCACGCCCCGTCTCCGCAGATGCGCGTCGAGCAGGCTCACTCCGAGGGCGGGGCGCCCCAAATCAGAAAACGGAAGCACAGCAAAAAGAATGTCCACTGAAGACTCATCCTCGCGCAGCAGAGCCAGTACCCGTGCGCTTAGGTCGCGGTACCTTTAGACTGCGGGGATTCTACTCCACAATGTGGAATTTCACTCGCGAGCTAATCTCAGGAAACGCTTTGCGCAAAGGAGCTGATTGCCGCTTCGTCCCCAAGCAGCAGGGCAGTCATTGACTTGCTCAAGAACGGGGCACTAAGATGACCGCCGGAGCCCGGCCCACAATGATCGGCCAGACGGTCAGCCGCTACCTTATCGTCGAAAAAATCGGCGCCGGGGGGATGGGCGTCGTTTATCGCGCCCACGATGAACGGCTCGACCGTGACGTGGCCCTGAAGGTCCTGCCTCCAGGAGTTTTCCGCGACGAAGCCGCCCGCAAACGCTTTCGCAAAGAAGCCCTCGCCCTTTCGAAATTAAACCATCCGAACATCGCGACGATCCACGACTTCGATTCCCAGGACGGAGTCGATTTCCTGGTTATGGAATTCATCACCGGGACCACTCTTTCTCATAAGCTTCGCAGCGAGGGGCTATCGGAGAAAGAAGTAATCGCTTTGGGCCTGCAAATAGCTTCTGCGCTCGAGGAGGCCCACGAGCACGGTATCGTCCACCGCGATTTGAAGCCCAGCAACATCTTCGTGACGTCGAAAAATCAGATAAAAATTCTGGATTTCGGCCTGGCTGTGCTGCTGAAGCCGAGCGAAGCAGCCGACATCACTCTGAGCGACTCCGATGTGACCGGCATTTCCGGAACGCTCCCCTACATGGCGCCGGAACAGCTGCTGGGAAAGTCCGCGGACACTCGCAGCGACATCTACGCAGTCGGCACGGTCCTGTTTGAAATGGCCACCGGTTCGCGTCCGTTTGATAACACGCTCTCCACCGCTCTCTCCAACGACATTATTTACAAACAACCCCCGCGACCAGCTTCGCTGCGTCACGGCCTCTCGCCCAGGCTGGAAGAAATCATTCTGAAGTGCCTCGAGAAGGAACCGGACAACCGCTACCAATCGGCGAAGGAACTGGTGGTGGACCTCAGGCGACTGCACGCGCCCACGACGGGAGTTGTGCATCCTGTCGAAGCACGGAAGAGAATCCAGCGCTGGCAAATTATTCTGGCTCTCGCGGTCCTTCTCATTGCAATTGGCGCGTTCTTTCTGGCCCGTTATCGTTTTTTGGCGGGGCGTAGCGAGCCCATCGACTCCCTGGCGATTCTCCCCTTCGAAAATGCCGGCGGCAACCCGGATGCGGAATACCTCAGCGATGGCCTTACCGAAAGCCTTATCAACAGCATCTCACAGCTCCCGAAACTCAAGGTCATCGCCCGCAGTTCCGTCTTTCGATACAAGGGCAAGAACGTGGACCCCAGCGTCGTGGGACGTGAACTTTCTGCCCGCGCAATCCTCACGGGCCGCATAGTCGAACGCGGCGATGATCTGTCCATCAGCGCCGAACTGACCGACACGCGAGACAACCGGCACATCTGGGGCGAGCAGTACAACGTGAAACTTACCGACCTCCTGGCGATCCAGGAAAAGATCTCCAAGCAAATTAATGAGAACCTTCGGCTGCGCTTGAGCGGCAAGGAAACCGCTGCGCTTCCGAAGCAGTACACCAGTAACGCCGAGGCCTTTCAGCTCTATCTCAAGGGACGGTTTTACTCCGACCAGGCCACAGTCGCAGGTGTTCAACGGGGAGTCGAATATTTTCATCAGGCAATCGACCGGGATCCCCATTATGCCCTTGCTTATGTCGGCATCGCCGACGCCTATTTCCTGCTTTCGAGCCAGTTCGTGCCTCCTCGAGAGGCCATGCCCAAAGTGAAGGATGCCGCCACAAAAGCTATGCAACTCGATGAATCACTCGCCGAGGCTCACACACTGCTCGCGACGGTCAATTCGTTCTACGACTACGATTTCCCGAGCGCCGGTGCGGAGTTCAAACGAGGTGTTGAACTCGATCCCGGTTCGGCTTCGGCTCACCAGTGGCGTGGCTATTTCTTGATTGCAATGGGGCAGCAACAAGAAGCTCTGGATGAGCTGACGAAAGCCAGAGAACTGGACCCGCTCTCTGATACCGTTAGCCTTCTCCTCTCGGTGAGCTTCCTGTTCTCACGTCAATACGATCAAAGCATTCAGCAATCGCGGAAGATGATCGAGGCCGAGCCCGATTTCTGGTGGGGACATTTCCTGCTCGGATGGGCCTACGCCGAAATCGAAAAATATGATGAAGCAATTCAGGCGCTGGACCGCGCCACTCATCTGGATTCGAGCCCTTACCCTCTCGCCTATCTCGGCTATGCAGACGCGCGTTCGGGTAAAAAAGACAAGGCGCTTCAGACCCTCCAAGAACTCGAGCAGAAGTCGCATCAGCTATACGTGCCGCGTTATCAAATTGCCGCCGTTTATGTAGGTCTGGGCGACAAAGCCAAAGCCTTGGATTCCCTGCAACAAGCTTTCAGCAATCGTGAGGAAATCATCGCGTTCTTGAAAGTTGACCCAACCTGGGACACCCTGCGTTCAGACTCGAGGTTTCAGAATTTATTGCATCGCGCCGGTTTGAATTGAGGGCGAATCGTATCTGACCCGCCGCCGTCGGATTGACTTGCCGGAGTCGCGGTCCTAGCGCGCGGAAGCCTTCAAAGCGGTTTCTAGAGACAGACCCGCGCCGAGTTCCTCAAAGATCTGGTGAACCAGTCCGACCGTCTGAAAAGCGCTGATCGCGAGTATGCTCTCATGTTCCCGGGAAAGTGGCATGCGATCTAGCGCTTCGTGCAAGTCGTCTCGGTGCTTTCGATCAATGTCAGCGTGTTGAAAATATGTTCGGAATGCCTTGCGCGGAAGACCGGTCCTCTGAATCACCTCTTCAAGGCGTTCTGCTACCGGAGGTTCGCCTTCCAGGACTTCCAGGTAACCTAACAGCGACACCGGATGAACGTTCAGAATCCAGTAATACTGCGCGCCGATAAGCGCCGCCATGGTGGGAGACGGGATTCTGCTCGCCACCGATTCACGCGAAACTCCCAGCACGCCCAGATCTTCGAGCACGCCCTCATCGTGATGACGTTCTTCCGGGATGTGCCGTTCGCAATAATCGGCTACGCATGTCGCAACCGGATCAGCGTCACAACGGGCCCTGGCCGCGCTTAACGCTGTCTCAAGCAGCGGAACCGTCGTCCGGCCGACGCAGTAGGTCGTGAACAAGAACTCCGGGAAAATCTCTTGCATGCGCGGGTGCGTCCAGAAAGCATCGATCGCTCGATGCATGCTTGGAGCTACCAGCTCAATTTTTTCGCGGAGACGCCGGCTGTGGCTCATCGACTTGCTGCTAACGAAGAACCTACAGAATCAGGGAGGTATTTCTCTTGATAAAATCGTCGCCGAGAGTGTTCTTGACGTTAACCAGAGCCGCCACTTCGGCGTCCTTCAGATTATTGACGGTGTCTTCGTCCGCCTTCGACAGTTTGTGCGGCGTAGGCAAAATCTTGGCTCCTTGCAACTTTTCGACATTCGTCGGCATTTGATTTCTCCTTCAGATTCTCAATGGCTTGGTACGTAGCTGATCGGTCGTACTGACCGATAGGGGTACCCGGCAGGAACAGCAGCCTTGTATCACATCTGCGGCGACATTCAAGAATTCTTTCACTGAGCGGACACCCCAGGCAGATTGGTTTGAAATCCCGCCGTGACATTAGTTCCGAACGCGCTGCCTCGCCCAAAAACGCCGCGCCGACCATACGACTTGAGAGATTCGTGTAGACGCTCTATAATTGTAGGGTTTCGGAGTCGGTAGAGGGCCGCTTAGGACGATGCTAAAAGGCATTCAGCAGCGAGATCTCGAGCGCAACCGGTGGATCAAGATCACCATGACGGTGCTACTGGTCTTAATCAGCCTCAGTATGCTCACGTATTTGATCCCCGGCCTGACGAATATGTCCGCCACCGGCAGCCCCGACGCCGTCGCTAAGGTCGGCAGCACCGAGATTAGCGCCCAAGATGTGCAGCGCGAGTTGAATCAAGCCACGCGCGGCCAGAACATACCTCCCATGCTCAAGGGCATGTATACGAAGCAAGTCCTCGATCAGATGGTCTTTCAGCATGCTCTCGAAATCGAAGCTCAGCGTCTCGGCTTTCCCGTCACTCCGGAAGAAATGACGGACCGCATCAAGCAGATTCTCCCCACGGTTTTTTCCGGTGACACCTGGCTGAAGGACCGTTACGCCGCCGAAGTGCAGACGCGCACGGGAGGAATGAGCGTCAGCCAGTTCGAAGAATTCTTGCGCAATCAAATGCTGCTCGAAAGGTTCCGCCAGCTCATCACCGACGGGATCAAAGTTAGCCCCGCCGAGATCGAACAGGAATTCCGCCGCCGCAACGAAAAGGTTCAGATTCAGTACGCCGCGATCAAAGCAGAGGAACTCGCTCCTACGATTCATCCCTCGGAAGCGGAACTCTCCGCCTATTTTGCGAAACATGCTTCGAAGTATCAGGTGCCGGAGAGACGCTCGGCCCGATACGCGCTCCTCGATCTCGATAAGCTCCGCGCGCACACTCAGGTCGGTGACGACGTTCTGCGCGCCTACTACAACGCTCATATCGACCAGTACAAGGTCGAGAATCGCGCTCACGTCGAGCACATCCTCTTCAAAACCATCGGAAAAACCGACGCTGAAATCGCCGAAATCCGCCTGAAGGCGGAGGACGTCCTGAAACAAGCCAAAAAGGGCGCAAACTTCGAGGAGCTGGCGAAAAAGTATTCTGAAGACGATGCCACCAAACCCAAAGGTGGCGACCTGGGCTGGATCGTAGAAGGCCAGACCGTGCCCGAATTTCAGCAGGCCGCCTTCAGTCTACCGAAAGGCTCGATTTCAGACCTCGTCAAGACGCAGTACGGCCTTCATATCATCAAGGTCCTCGATCGCGAAACTGCCCACACCAAGAGCTTTGAAGAAGTTCGCGATACGATTGTTCCCATCGTTCTCGATGAAAAGGTCCGCCAGGACGCGAACGACATCTCGAACCAAATGGCAGCCGCTGTTCGCCAATCGAATCGCCAGTCGCTCGACGACCTTGCGAGGAAATTCAAGCTCGAGCTTGGGGAGACGCCGCCCGCTTCCGTCACCGACCCCGTTGGTGACTTGGGCAACTCGCCCGACCTCCATCAAGTTCTTTTCCAGCTTCGTCCCGGCGAACTGAGCTCGCCCCTACAGTCCGAGAAGGGTTACGTGATTCTAACCGTCAAGGATATCCTGCCCGCGCACCAAGGCACCCTCGCCGAAGTCCATGACCGCATCCTTTCCGACTACCAACAGGAGCAGTCTGTCCAGCTGGCCCGCAGCAAGGCGGAAGACTTGGCGAAGCGCACCGCGGCAGGCGAACCGTTTGATAAAGTCGCGAAATCGCTGGGGATCGACCTGAAAACTCCCGAAGCCTTCTCGCGCACCGGTTCGATTCCCGATCTTGGCTCCGGCCGCCAGCTGGAGGCCGCCTTCAGTATGCCGGTGGGCCAGGTCAGCACTCCCACGCAGCTGGGCAGCACGTGGGTCGTCTATAAAATCGTCGCCCATCAGCCTGTGATTCCCGAAGACCTGGCCAAGCAAAAGGACCAAATTGAGCAGCAACTCCTCCAAGCCAAACAGGGCGCTGCTTTCGACGCGTTTCGTACCGCTCTCGAAGACCGCCTGAAGCGCGAAGGGAAGCTCACGATCAACAACGACGCCTTGAAACGGCTAAGCAAGACAAGTTAGCTGGCTGCACTTTTCCACCCCTGATTCGGTACCCTTGAAGATAGCTCTCTGCTTAATCCCAGAGTGACGTACCGACATAAACGATTGATTACAAATAGTTTATAATTTAACAATCTCATCCTTGCCTATGCATCACCCATTTCGCTAGAATCTTCTTTCCGCAGAGCCTACCTCGAAGCCAGCGAGGTGCGACCTGATCAGGACTCCCCGACCTGACTACTCTCGGCTAAATTGAAACACAGGAGCGCACTATGCCCGCCAGAAGGTCGAAGGCTCAACCGGGTGCGGCGCTGACCGTTGCGCACCGAAGACGTCAGCAGCGAGTACCAGTATCAAATGAAAGGCTGAGGGAGCGTATGTCGTCAAAAAATGGTTCGTCGGCGAACGAGTATCTTTGCGCCATCGAAAGGACCCAGAACGGCAAGTACAACGTCCGAGTCCGAGCGGCTTTCGGACGGGGGGCTTGGTCGCTGCCGGTCTATTTCCTGGCATCGTCATTTAACGGCGCGATGAAGAAGCTCGAGGAATCCTTGCGAGTTCTCCAGAAGAATGAAGAGCGCCTCCGTTTCTGGAGCGTCGAGCATTCCGACGATCCAGCCATTGCCGGCGATCTCCTTCAGGAGTCCGGTCTTGGCTTCGACCGGCGCAAGGAATATCCGCGGAAATTTGCGGAAATCGAGATCGTGCGGGAACGCGCGGTTCCGGTCTCCGTGCTCGCCCCGCTTCGCCGCACGTTAGCCGATTCGGTCGGCCAAGAGCGTCCGGCGTCCACGGCGCTGGCCGGGGACTGACCAGCGAACCCAGCGCGTCTTCACTATGCAGTTGCCGCTTTGTGCTGCACTGACAAGCTGCAACGTTCCAAGCTACAAGAGTCTTCGATGTGTCCTCGCGCTCATCCAGTCTTCGTAGGGTAGGACGTTGAGCGTCATCGTCTTGCCGCGTAGTTGCTTGAGAAATGCCCGTTCGGCAGCGCGCTCCATCTTCGGAAGTTCATTCCGCTTGGCCTTTCGCGGCTCCAGGCGAATTCCCACATCCGCGGCCTGCACCCGTGGTTTCTGCTGAAGAAAGTCGCCGAAGGCAACCGCTCCGGTCACTTTGTAGCGAGACTTCGAATCCTGGTTCACGGATTTGATTCGCTCTCGCAGGGCAGAGAGCTCCGCTTCGATCGTCTCAGGCGAGAAGCGCGGCGGCCGCCCCCCTGAAACATCTTCGCCCGCAGTCGTGGTCACCCATTCGCCATGATAAGGATGGATGTAGCCCTGCATTTCGATCACTGGCAGTATCTTCGCCGCGTCCGCAGCGCTGATTTTCAGCGTGTCGGCGAAGTCTTCCTTCGTCCAACTCGAGGTTCCTTTTGTCCCCTTCAAAAAACTGAACACAGCCTCGATCGGCGCAGATGAAAGTCCTTCAGTGCGGGCGCCTGAATTTCTCGGAGGCCTCTTTGATGTCTTTTTCATTGGCAGGGGCCAACCTAGAGAGTCGAAGTTTGTTTTGAGGCCGTCAAGAAATCACGAATGAGTTGGTTCACGCGCGCGGGTTTTTCGTGGACGACCCAGTGCGTCGCGTCGGGAATCCGCTCGACAGTCAATTTCGGTACGTATCGCTCGAGACCGTTGAGATTGTCCGTCAAAAGATAGGGATCCTTCTCGCCCCAGATCACCAGCGTCGGCGGTTTCACCTCAAACGATGCAGTTTGATGCTTCATTTTGAAAGCATCGTGTCCGCTTGCTGCAGGTCCTACCTCCGCCGCGCGATAGTAGTTCAACCCGCCCGTCAAAGCGCCGGGTTGCGACCAGGCTTCCACGTACGCCTTCCGGTCAGCTTCCGAAATGTGGCCCTGCCGCATTCCTTCGCCGAGGATCGTCTCCTGCATCAGCGCGAAATTATTGGCGGACATCATCGTCTCCGCCTGCGGGCTGCGGAACACGAGCATGTACTGGCTGGCTTCCTGCTGCTTCGGGTTTTCGCGCAGCTCGCGCTCGAAAATCTTCGGATGCGGCGCATTGATGATCACGAGCCGCTCGACAACTTCCGGACAAGCCATGGCCGTCGCCCATGCGACGATCCCGCCCCAGTCGTGACCCACGAGGAAGCATTTCGCCGCGCGCAGATGATGCGTAGCGGCCAAGTGCTCCACGAGAGCGCGCACATCGCCGACGAGCTTGCCGATGTCGTATTCCTCTACGGCTGCTGGTTTTGAGGAAAGGTTGTAGCCGCGCATGTCCGGCGCAACGGCGATGAAATCGCGCCCGAATTCCTCGAGCTGCTTGCGCCACGCATACCAAAACTCTGGAAACCCGTGTAGAAAGATGATGAGCTTCGTGTCGGTCGCACGTGCTTTTTCTGCGCGCTCGCCCGTTTCCTGATTCGCCGGCCGAGCGATCGCGTAGTGAATTCGCACTCCGTTCACGTCGGCAAATTCGTGCCGGAGCGTTTCCGATCCTGCCGCTCCGTGGCTTGCGCCAGCTTCGCTCATCGAACCTCCTTTGCGTCGAGATCACGCCCGACTGTAATGCGAACTGCAAATCTTATCCCCCTTTTACCGCCGATTAGAAATTTTTAAATCGCTGACTGGTCATGGTTTACCGTATTTTTTAATCGCGGAACGGTAGATTAGCTCTGCAGCGCGACGGGCATCCGTCTCCGGTGGCGGGAGTTGCGAGGCTACAGGCGTCATAATGATTTTGTGCAAGACGAGGCCCTGGGCGTCTGGCTCCGAGACCTCCTGATTCGGATAACCCAGGCGTTTGTGCCATATCAGGCCGTCGGCGTCCGGCTTCGGTTTTTGCGGAGCAGCCGGTTGCGCGGGTGACGCGGCGCAATCGGTTCGGTCGGATGGCGACCGGTCTTTCGGATTTTGGCCGCGAACCGCTTCTCGCGGCAGTGCTTGCGCGGGTGAATCAGCGCAAGCGGTAGCGGTCGCACGGCGACCGGCTTCTTGTGGAAGCTGACTGCGATTTACTTGCGTGGCGCGGCACGCATCGTTTTGCGCGGGTGACGCGGCGCAAGCGGTGGCGGTCACGTTTGGACCGCGATGGTTTGAATTTAATCGCATCCCTGAAACAGCTTGCGCGGGTGGGACTGCGCAAGCGGTAGCATCGCTGCGCGATGCCAACTTTGAGGAAACAGCGCGAGTGGGACTGCGCAAGCGGTAGCATCGCTGCGCGATGCCAACTTTGAGGAAACAGCGCGAGTGGTAATAGTCGCACGGCGACCGGTTTCTTGTTGAGGCTGATGTCGGTTTACTTGCGTGGCGCGGCACGCATCGTTTTGCGCGGGTGATCCCCTTGAAGGTCGGGGCAAGCCGGCGCAATCGGTGCGGTCGGATGGCGACCGGTCTTTCGGATTATGGCCGCGAACTTCGTTTCGCGGCAGTGCTTGCGCAGGTGAATCAGCGCAAGCGGTAGCGGTCGCACAACGACCGGTTTCTTGTTGAAGCTGACTGCGATTTACTTGCGTGGCGCGGCACGCATCGTTTTGCGCGGGTGATCCCCTTGAAGGTCGGGGCAAGCCAGCGCAAGCGGTAGCGGTCACGTTTCGACCGCGATGGTTTGAATTTAATCGCACCCCTGAAACAGCTTGCGCGGGTGGGACTGCGCAAGCGGTAGCATCGCTGCGCGATGCCAACTTTGAGGAAACAGCGCGAGTGGTAATAGTCGCGCTGCGACCGGTTTCTTGTTGAAGCTGACTGCGATTTACTTGCGTGGCGCGGCACGCATCGTTTTGCGCGGGTGACGGGGCGCAATCGGTGCGGCCGGACGGCGACCGGTCTTTCGGATTTGGGCCGCGAACCGTGTTTCGCGGCGGTGCTTGCGCGGATGAAACAGCGCAAGCGGTGGCGGTCGCACGGCGACCGGTTTCTTGTTGAGGCTGATGTCGGATTACTTGCGTGGCGCGGCACGCATCGTTTTGCGCGGGTGGGGCTGCGCAAGTGGTAGCGGTCACATTTCGACCGTTGCCTAACGGCATCTTTGGAACCTGTTGCGCGGGTGATCCCTTTGAAGGTCGGGGCAAGCCAGCGCAAGCGGTAGCATCGCTGCGCGATGCCAACTTTGAGGAAACAGCGCGAGTGGTAATAGTCGCGCTGCGACCGGGCGGATGTTGGGGCGCTCCCTGTGGAAGCGCCTCTGCTTTTGAAGCCTCGTTGTGTTCTCCCGACTCTGTCGCGTTCTTGTCTGGCTCGTCGTCGGGATCGCCATCAAAGTCAGTGTCGGAGTTGGAGACGTTGAAGGCTTGCGCGGATGAAACAGCGCAAGCGGTAGCGGTCACAGTTCGACCGCTATAGAGCGAATTTGACGACCCCGTTGAAACAGATTGCGCGGGTGAGGCTGCGCAAGCGGTGGCATCGCTGCGCGATGCACGATTTGAATATTGAGGAACGATGTCGAGGATGTCGGAGGCGGCGGTGGAGTCGTTTTTCGCATATGGGGCGGGGGATTGGGTTGGGTGGCCATCGTGGAAGGTGGAGATGTGGACCTGGGTGGGAATTTCGGTCCAGCGGCCGTGGTGGTCGATGCAGCTGTAGGCGCGCATGGCGCGAAGGATGGAGTCGGGGGTGAATTTTACGTCGTCGACTGCTTCGACGAAGGCGTCGAGGGCGGAGTGCAGATTTTCGCGGCGCTGCAGGAGAATGCCGGCGGCGCGGGCGTGCCGGTAGAGGGTGCGGTAGTCGGCGAGATTGTAGTCCTCGGCGAGCTTCCAGGGGGCGCGCCAGTGAAGGAATTCCTCTTCGATGGCTTCGCGTTCGGGATGGTGGCAGATGATGCATTTGCGGCTGTGCCGTTCGAGCAGGAGCATTTGCAGCTGCTTTTGCAGCCGCCTTTGACGGTTGATTCGATGGGATTTCTCTTGGGGCTTGTTTCTATTGGTTTTCGGGCTGGTGGTTTTCGTGGTCGTTTTCGAGGTCATGTTGAGTTGTCCTTTTGTGAGTTCGCGGGCCGCAGGACGCGGACGCGGTGTGGTGAGGTGGGAGATCGTTCGATTTTTGTCAGCCGGCTGGCGCCGGCCGACTTTCGTTCAGTCGCCTATCTCGTACCTCCTTATCGGGCTTTTTGGCGCCTGGCTCCATTTAGCCCAGATGCAGAGTAGCAGTGGGACGGATTGGCGGGCGACTGGCCGGAAGTACAGGAAAGGTATAGGAGGGTTTGGGGCGAAGTCGGAAGATCCTACCCTTATAAATCAAAGGGGAGCACCCGGCGACGGCCCCAGTCTAACGAGAATCGGGCCACGGCTCTTGGGTCGTGGCCCGATTCCCTTCGGCGAGTCCCGCGCTCAGAAAGCGCACACTAGCTTACTCATAATCTACGGTCAGCTTCACGTCGCGGTCACGGTTATGGCTGCGATTGTGGTAAGTGGTTGTTACAGTTGTATTGCTACCCGTTGTACTTGTGACAGGCGTGTCGAAAATTGACCACGCCCAGTCTGTGCCGCAAGGGATTTCTCGAAGCTGTCCGTGAGGTAGTTCGTCGTTAACTCCCGCGTTTGTCCAACAATGTATTTTTATTACCTGCGCGGTGAGAGGCAAATTGACCTGTAGGTTGACGCAACTTGCACAACCGCTTGGTTTGCAAGTGTTCTCTGTACATTGGTTGACGGTCTTAGCTGCCGTACGGGGGCCGTCAGTTGCCGTTTTTTGTTGAGCGTGGACTGTTAAGAGAAAACCTCCCCCTATCGCGGTGACTATCAAAAGGGCACTCAGCAGAGATACACGACGCATCCTCGCACCTCTTTCTTTTAGTTGGATTTTCGGAGTTGGCCGAGATTCATAGCGAGTGTACGTCCAAACTAAGCTATAATCCAGCGAATTAATTGCACCATATTAAAATCGCCGCTTTCGTTCAGCGGTAGTTCCACACTGCCCGCTAGCGCGGTAGAATGCGCATCATGAAGAAGGAACATATTCTCCAAGAGATATGCAGGACGACTCAGGCAAACGGCGGCGTGCCCTGCGGCTCAAGGCGATTCTTTCAAGAGACTGGAATTAGAGACGCCGACTGGAAAGGGAAGTTTTGGGCACGTTGGGGCGATGCCGTTCGTGAAGCTGGATTTGAACCTAATCAGTTGCAAGGTGCGTTCAGCGAAGATTTGCTCATGAAGAAATTTATCGCGGTGATGCGGGAGATCGGACGATTTCCAGTCGTTGCCGAACTTCGGATGAAGAAACGCAGTGATGCCAGCATTCCGAACTCCAAGGTATACGAGCGATTTGGCACCAAGACACAGTTAGCGGTCAAGATTAGAGACTATTGTCAGAGCCGTGAGGGATGCGAAGACATTGTACCAATGTGTTCCTCGGTGATTGAGGAGCAAAGCCCCGAAGCGGAGAGTGACGCTGAGTCCGAGGACGGTAACGGGTTCGTCTACCTCATGAAATCAGGAAGGTTTTATAAGATCGGAAAAAGCAATGCAGCGGGGAGACGAGAGTACGAGCTTGCGATTCAGCTTCCTGAAACGCTGAGAACGCTTCACGCGATACGAACTGACGACCCGACAGGCATAGAGGAATACTGGCACAAACGGTTTGCAGCAAAACGCAAGAACGGTGAGTGGTTTGATTTGAACGCTGCCGACATATCGGCATTCAGAAGACGGAAGTTCATGTAAGACGGACACTGTACAGTTCCAGAGGTGCAGGGATGACAGTATGGGCCGCAGTGCTCCCGTTGCTCGGCGTCGTTATTGGCGCGACCCTACAGTATTGGACATCGCGGTCGGCAGAGACTCAGAAGCAACTACAATTGCTTCGGTCTCAGTCCTACGTCGATTATCTTCGCGCAGTCACGAAAGCAGCGCACGCAACATCCCCTGACACTGGCCGACTAGCGCGGGCTGAGGCGGCGGACGCAAAGGCTCGGATGTCGGTCTACGGCACGTCACGCGCAATTGCTGCGCTCGCAAGATTCGAGGAAGTAGGGCCAGTGCTGGATACGCCGAACGCTAAAGGCATGTTTGCTGCTCTTGTCAGAGCGATGAGAGACAGCGACAGTCCGTCCCAAACAGATTTGGAACTTGTCCTTTTTGGAAAACAATGACGGGCTGGCAAGTCGCGCAAGGCCGGGTACCCCATGGCCAAATTGATAAGATACCGCAATCGATACATTAAAACTGAACTGTGTATCGAGAGGTAAAGGAGCAACAGTTCGATGGATGATCAACAAAATCTAGTCGATCCGAACTTTTTCACAAGAAAAGCACTGGAGCAGTTGAGTCAGCGTGTCGAAGAATTGTCGAAGAAAATCGACGAGATGCGGGCCGAACTAGCTAAGATTCCCAAAAATCCGACTAGCGGACAGATTTACCCCTAAATAACCGGTTTCGTCTCCGCATGCCGCGGTAGATCACTGGGCCGAATTGTAGCACCCATGGCCATCCCCTCCCCGGCAGGCCGCCTCTTCACCTCTCGAAATTCCGCACATTAGGAGCGGTCCGGATTCCATGGATGGGCCACGCACACTGCCCGAGTTAGAATCGGTTTGAGAAAGGAGACGCCATGATGAGGGCCTATGTGGTGATAACTGCCGGACCGGGCAAGGCGCGCGAGATTGCTCGTGCGGTGGCTGCGCTTCCGGGAGTCAAAATGGCGAATGCGTGCTGGGGAGTCCGGACGTATTTGTGGTGGTCGAAGTGGCCGACCAGAAAGATCTCAACAAACTGATAATGGACAAAATTCAATCCGTAGAGGGCGTGGGGCGAACGGAGACGCACATTGCTGTCGAATAGGGCGGGTGGCGGCTTCGGGCACGGCATGCCGTGCCCCTAATGGAAGAAACGGTTCGCGGACCTCGAAATTGGTGTGTCAAAGCTCGAACATTGAGCTGCAAATGGTACCAACGGTCCATTTCTCGCCGTGAATCACGAATGATAGATTGAAACACCCGTAATCTGAGCTGAAACTGGAGCCGCAAATTGCCTGGATTGAGTGAGATTCAGGGACGTTTGGTGCCCACATTTGATTTGCTGCGGCGGCGCGCCACTTCGGGAAGGCTGCGCCTGCGGATGAAATTTCTGCTTTCTCTCATCCTGGTGATCGCTGCCCTTACCTTTTCAACCTTGCTAATCGTTGGACATTCGGCCGAAGGGCAGGTGCAGAAAGCGATCGAGCAGGACACGCGGAACTCCGTAGTTACTTTCGAAAATATACGAGCGGAACGCCAGCTGGAGCTCTCTCGCAACGCAGAGTTGATCTCGACATTGCCGGCCGTGAAAGCACTCATGGCCGACCCAGACGCCGCAAGCATGGACGATGCGTTTGAGGAGATGTGGCACTCGAAAAATTTCGACCTCCTGGCTCTCGCGGATTGGACCGGAAAGATCGTTGCTCTGCATACTTCATCTCCCGGGTTTCCAATCAGCACCGCACAGGAAATGTTCGAGCAGTCGCGAGGCGCCAGCGAAAATGGCACCTGGTGGTACGGGCACGGACACCTTTATCAAGCGGCCATGAGGCCGATTGACTTGTCAGATCCGCCCACGAAAAAGCATCTCGGGACAGTGATCGTGGGCCGCGAGATCGATTCCCAAGTGGCCCGAGAAGTTGGGCGCATCGCGCTGTGCCAGATCGCATTTCGATACGGCGATGAGCCGGTGGTTAGTTCATTTGCCGCGCTCGATGAACGAACGGTCTCAGATGGACTTTCGCCGCGAGTTCCATCAGGAAAATTTCAAATTGGAGATAAACGGTACCTTTTCAGCTCGGTGAATTTAACGCCCACGCTACACCCCAATCTCACTCTTACCGTTTTCAAGCCTTATGACGAAGCATTCGCATACATTAATTATTTGAACCAGCGTCTTATTCTCCTGGGACTGGCGGCGGTTGTGATCGGAGGAATAACTGTATTCCTAATTTCCAGCACTTTTACGCGGCCGCTCGAACAGCTGGTAGCAGCCGTGCAAGCGCTGGAAGAAGGAAATTTCGTCTATCCGCTTGGGCCGGGCACAGGCGATGAGGTTTCACAGGTGACCGCGGCATTCGAAAGGATGCGCTTGACGCTGCGTAATAACGAAGAACAGACACAGATGCTCAGCGAGCAGCTTCGGCATTCGCAGAAAATGGAAGCCGTCGGAAGGCTCGCCGGCGGCGTGGCGCACGACTTCAATAATCTTCTGACCGTCATAAAGGGCCACAGCGATCTTCTCGAATTGAAACTTGGGAGCCTGAGCCCCGTTCAACACAGCGTCACGCAAGTAAAGAAAGCGGCGGATCGCGCCACATCGCTCACGCGCCAACTCCTGGCGTTCAGCCGCATGCAGGTGCTGCAGCCGCAAGTTCTCGATCTGAACGCTGTGATCTCCGACGTGAACAAGATGATGCCGGTGCTTCTTGGAGAAGAGGTTGCGTACAAATTTCTTCCCGGCGAGCGGCTCGCGCACATTAAAGCCGATCCGTCGCAGATCGAACAGGTGCTCGTAAACCTGGCCGTGAACGCGCGCGACGCGATGAGCAAGGGTGGAAGGCTGACCGTAACAACTCAAAACGTGGTGCTCGACGAAGAATATGCGCGCACGCATCCGCCGGTGATCGCGGGGAAATATGTTCTCATCGTTGTGGCCGACACCGGGCACGGGATGGACGAGCAGACCAAGTCAAGAATATTTGAACCTTTTTTCACGACGAAAGAGCTGGGGAAGGGAACTGGACTCGGTCTTTCGACGGTCTATGGAATCGTGAAGCAGAGCGGAGGCTACATCTGGGTGGACAGCGCCGTGAATCAGGGCACGCGCTTCGAAATATTTCTTCCTCAAACGACGGAGGCGGTCTCGCTCATCGAGCAAAGAGAGATTTTCCGGCCGATGAATCGGGGAGCCGGCACAGTGCTTTTAGCGGAAGATGAAGAAGCGGTTCGGGAGCTTGCTTGCGAATTTCTGCGCGCCAACGGGTATCACGTGATCGCTGCGAAAGATGGAATTGAAGCGCTTGAACTCGCCGAGCAGGAGAAAAAATCGATCGACGTGCTTGTGACGGACGTGGTGATGCCGCGCATGCGCGGAACTGAACTGGCGATGCGATTGAAGCGCGCCCACCCGGACATCAACGTGGTTTACATGTCCGGCTATCTGGAGCACAACTCCGACGATTCCTTCCTAACAAACGCGGAGCTGTTGCAAAAGCCGTTCTCGCGTGAATCCCTGCTGCAAAAACTTTACGCCGTGCTTGCGCGCGATGCAGTGCGATCCGTTCATTTGAATTGATTCCGTTCGCTTAGCAATTCAAACAAGCAGGCAGCGTTTGACCGGGAATCGTCGCGATTCTGCGATGGCGATTACGGCTAAGTATTTGTCGAAGGATGGGGTCCAAGGAGCTCTAGTGCTTGATTTTTTCTGTGCCCTTGGGCCAGCGCGGTTTGAAAGCCGAGTCGGGGATATTCGGATTGCGGACGATTCTGGAGTAGCGGACGATCATATAGTCACCCGAACCAGCTTCGAATAATTGCTGCTGAACGGGCAGCCAGCTCGATTGGTCGAACCAGATCTGAATCTTCGAAAATTGCTTGAGGACATCTTCGGATTTTGGAATCAGCTCGAGCTCCACTGTTTTCCTATCTTCGACCGTTCCTTCGCCGACGAGTGTAATCCCGTAGCTTTTCCGAAGTTCTTTTCCCGGCGTGCCGAATCCGAGTAGAAGGAACTGGTCCACCAAGCCTCGATTTTTGCCCAGGTTGAACTCTTCCACGCGTTTCAGGCCGGGCTCGTAGATAAAGAGATTGTCGCCGGTGCGGAGGATCGTGCGCGGGTCGGGAGTTTTCAGCTCAAGAAGCATTCGTTCGCCGCGGACAAGAATTGCGCCGGTTTCGGTGGAACGGTCGTTTACGACAACCGTGACCTTCGTGCGCTCAACGTCGGCGGAAAGACCGTGGAAGCTTTTTGCCGACTCGTCCAGGTGGGCAAGGACGTTTTCGAGCGTCAGCGGCCCGTGATTCTGTCCAGAATTGGCAGCAGCAGGCGCGAATGAGAGCTCAAAAATTGCCGCAAAAATGAATAATGCGGCTAGAAACCGCCTAACAATCAACGAATCCCCCGCCGATGTGGGATGGCTATGAAGAAGTCGCGTCATCATAGCATAGTGAATGGGACGCGCTGTAATCGCGCGCGGTTCCAGGTGCTCAGACATTTAGAAGGCGGGAGGCGCACCGCGACCAATTTTACGGATGCACGGTTACATCGTAATAGAGAATTGGACCGTCGCCGGAACGGACAGGATCGATTCGCTGCACCTGGAACGTGTGGCCCTTCAAGTCTTCCACGGAGCGACCCAGTATGTCGTGCGTTTCGCGCTCGAGCTCAGGCGTACGGTGGTCAGCCCGTTTCTCGGTCGGAAGAGCATTCGCATCAAGCCGATACGTGCGCGTTTGATTTTCGGCGTCCTGTTGAACAAGTTGAATATCGGAGCTGGCCAGAGGCGTGGATTGCGATTGATCCCGAAACCAGCGGCGCGGCGAGAGCAGGACGAAGACGACAATGAGGATAACCATTACGTCATACGGCCAGCTACCCCGCTCATACGACCAGAAAATTGTGCTCACGAAGCCGCGCCAGAGCTTTCGCATGCTAGTGAACGGTTGCACCGTCCACCACGAGCCCGTCGCGCATATGGAGGACGCGATGGCCGTAGGCGGCGGCCTCGGGGTTGTGCGTGATCATCACGATGGTCTGGCCAAGATCTTTATTCAGCGAAGCCAACAATTTGAGAACTGCCTCGGAGCTCTTCGTATCGAGATTCCCGGTGGGCTCATCTGCGAGTACGATCTTCGGTTCGCAGACAATCGCTCGCGCAATTGCGACTCGCTGCTGTTCGCCGCCGGACATCTCCGACGGCTTGTGTTTCAAGCGTCCGCTGATTCCGAGTAGATTCGCGACAACCTCGAAGCGGTGCGGGTCGAATCCGTCGGCGCGAATGTGCTGCGCGAGAACGATATTGTGGTAGGCGTCGAGCGTGGGCAGAAGATTGAAGCGCTGAAAAACGAAACCTACTTTATGACGGCGCAGCATGGTGCGGGCGGCATCGGTCATCGTTGTGAGATCGTTGCCGTCCAGAAGGACCTTTCCGCGTGTGGCTTGCGCCAGGCCACCGATCACGTGCAGCATCGTGGATTTTCCGCAACCGGAAGGACCCATGATGGAAACAAATTCGCCGGGAAAGATTTCAATGTCGACGCCACGTAAGGCCGGCACGTCCACCTTGCCCGTGCGATATATTTTCCACAAGTTTTCGGTCTTGAGTATCGGCTCCAACCGCCTGCCCCCGTGCGAACACCCGCAAAATATGAAGTGATTCGATTCTAGTCGCGATTAATCGTTCTGACCAGCGCGCATACCAACGAGATCTTTATTCGTATGCCAACGCTTCCACGGGATCCTTGCGGCTCGCCATCCAGGCAGGATAGGACGCGCCAAGCAGTCCGCCCACAATTGCAATCAATCCCGCGCGAGCAATCCAGCCGGGGGTAATGAGAATCGTGAGGGTTGGAAACAGCCGGATAAAGATCGAGCGCATCAGGTAGCTGAGTCCCACTCCGCCGATCACGCCGGCCAGACAAAGAAGCGTCGTTTCACTCAACACGATTCGAACAATGTAGCCTTTGGACGCGCCCAGCGATTTCAGTACACCGATTTCGCGGGTGCGCTCGATGATCGTGGTGTACATCGAAAGGAAAATCACCAAAAAACCAATCGCCACAGCGATGCCGATCATCACGTTAATGAAGGCGCCGAGGCCGGGCAAATTCGACGAAGTCATCAGGGTGAGGAAGTCCTTGAGCGGCCGGATTTCGTATTTCGGCAGCAGTTCGCGGATTTCGTCGGCGACAGCGGGGGTATGGTCCGGCCGGTCACACTTGACGTAGAAGATAGAAGCCTTGTCGCGGGCCCCGGCCATTTCCTGCAGCGTCGGCATTGGAACAAAGAGCCGGGCGCCCTTGCCGTGCTCTACGATTCCGGCTACATGAAAATCGTGCTCGAGGATGTGAAGCGTCTGGCCGACTTTCACTTTTTTCGAGCGGGCGTACACGTCGTCCACGAGAATGTCGTTTGGATCTTGCAGGTCATGGCCGGCGTGAAAAACGAAGCCACCAGAGACTGCGTGGAAGGACTCGGGATCGATCCCGTACACGATGTCGAGGCCGTTCACCGAATTGAACTGAATGAGGACCGGCGCCACCGCCTGCACGTAGTCGAGCTGGCGCAATTTATCGCCAATGGCGATTGGCATCGGCGCTCCGCCGAACGCCATAAAAACGGAAGCGGAAGGCGGCTGCACCATGATGTCCGCACCAACGCCCTCGGTGCGCTTTGCGGATTCCAGGAGCAATCCGCTCGTCAGTCCGACTACGATAATCACAAGTGTGACTTCAACGGCTACCGCGAGCACGGTGATGAATGTGCGGAGCGGCCGGTGGAGCACGTTCTGCGAAATCATGTAGCCAATCAGGGCTGAGACTCCTTGGGTTCTTCGCCGACGCGGATCAGTTCCGTGCCGGGCGGTTGCGGAAGTATAAAGCTATCCGAGGCAATCGGCTGATTGAACGTGGCCTTCACGATCGTAATCTGCAAGTGATAGTCGTCGCCGGGCCGGCTAACGCCAATCTGCCTGGCGTAGTGAAGATCGCCGAATGCGTCCCACTTAGTGTAAGAGTCGTCGGAAATCAGCGCGCCTCCGGAGCCGTAGGTGTCAATTCGCGAGACGTTCAAATCGGCACGGTTGAACCAGATTTTCTGCGCGATTTCGAACTCGTCGGACTCATCTTTCGGCTTAGAACCATCGGCGTCGATAGATGACGCCCGGCGCAGTACGGTCAGTATGTAGAATCGCGATTGGGATTCGTTCGCCTGTTCGAAAAGCACGGGAACGCGATCCGGAATGGGAGTCCAGAGGAGCGCGTCCACCAGATGCTGAGGCCGCAGATTTTCAATCGGCTTTTTCGACGGACGCTGCAGGTTGGTAGGTCCCACGATGAAATCGTTTTTGGACGGAATAAACACATGAAACTCTTCGCCATTGCTGACCATGTCGAAAATGTTCTTGCCCACGACGGGCGCCTGCCCGATCACGCGGATGTTCGCCGGTTTCGCGGCGAGCATGAAGCCACTCACTTCATGATATTGCTCGATCACGCCGGAATAGTTCGAGCCGCCGGTCAGTTTCATTTTCACGGAAAGGTTCACGTAATGGATTGAATCGGCCTGAAGGTTATATTTGTCGACAAGCTGTGCCTTTGTGGCAGTTTGGAGTGTGGCGGGCGCTTGCGACGGCTTTACGACAGTTTTGTGACTCACCGAGCAGCCGGACGCCACCAGCCAGGCGGTTGCGGCAAGCGCAACGGAGGCAATCGGCGGCAGGATCGTTCCGTGGTTCTGCGCCGTTTGAATTGACTGCTCACCTAACAGAGCCTTGGCCCCCGTATGCAGCAAATGTCCGAGCCTACCAGCCGGTCAGAAGGGAGTCAACGAACTGGGCTGCGGCATCTCGAGCGCTATTATTCCCGCAATGCGCTCCAGCGCCCGGCAAGTAGGCGGCCAACAAAATGCGGTACACTTCTAAGGATATCGTTTCGGGCCTGAAATCCCTTTAAGACTGAGGCGCAATGGGCAAGTCAGAAGCTACTGGCACACCACAAGCCGGTCCTGGGGTTTATCCGCGAACGATTGAGGCGGTTCCGTCAGGTGCCACTTCTTCCCAGCGGCGTTCTTTTTTTAAAAAGAGTTTATCGGCGCTGCGAATCTTCGCAATCAATCTGGCAATTTTCGCCGTTCTCGCCGAATTGGCGTCTCTGATTTACATCAATGTGACGAAGTGGCCCGGAAGCAAGCCCAGCTATCACGTGGAATACAACGAGTTTTGGGCGGACAACAACCCTTCGTTCGGCATGTGGCACCGGGCGAACGGCCATTTCGTGCATAAATCGGGCTGTTACAGCGTTGCCTACGATACAAATAGCTATGGCGCGCGCGATGTGGAGCGAAGCTTGCATTCTTCAGCGCCCCGCACAGTCGTCCTTGGCGATTCCATGATCGAGGGCGTCGGGCTGCCCGCGGATAAACGATTGACAAACATTCTTGAGAAGGACACGGGCCGCGAATACCTCAACTTCGGCAGCGGAAGCTCTGGGCCATTGCAATATGCGCTCAGCTACAAGACGATGGCTTCGAAGTTCGACCACAATTTGGTGCTAACAGGCGTCGTACCGGACAATGATTTCCACGACATGGACATTGCCTACTGGAAGGCGCACGGGCGAAGCGGCGAGTATCGACCGTTTTACGCGGATGATCTTTCAGTTTTCTACAACAGCCATTTCGATCCGAACGCGGGCGAGAGTTTTGGGGATCACCTCGAGGCATTTCTGCGAGCCTATCTCGCCTCCTATCACATAGGCCTTTTTGTTAATTCACGGTTGTACTGGTGGCGGCTCAATCCCTATTCGGGGTACCACGATTATAATACTGTGGATATTGCGCGGCTTGAAAAGGCTCTTGGCGACATCAAGTCCGCTGCAGATGCACATGGCGCAAACGTTGCTGTGTTTCTGATTCCTCACGCCATCGATTTCCAACGCGTACACGCGACGGGGACGAATCCTTTAGGCCCTCTTGTCGAAAAATGGGGAGAAGACCACGAGGTTGCCGTGAAAGATTTGCTGCCCGAAATGGACGCGAGGTCGGGCGGAGACTTTCTCGCATATTCGCTCTGCGACGGTCACTGGTCGGAGCGCGGCAGCCATGTTGCTGCACAAATTCTGGAGCCCTGGCTCCAGCAGATCTACGCCGGTAAGCTTACGCAAACAGCCAACGCGAAGCCTCCAGTCGAAGCGGAACGCAAGTCACCAGCAAACAATTAGTCCTGGACGTATGGGCTTTTCGGGCTGAGCTCACGTTCGCCCCCCCCGCAAAAGATTTCGAGCGTTCTCAGCTGCAAGACTGCAGCATGCCAAAAGGTGTATTCTCGGGATTACATCAGCCCGGCACTCCACTTCACATCGGAGGAAATTCCTATGTTGTCCTACAACAAACTCACTCTCCTTCCCGCATTGCTTTGCGCTACTGCTGTCTTTGGGCAAGGCGCGCCGAAATCGGCGCACGCGGATATCGTCAACGCACAAGGCCAGAAAATCGGAACTGCCAAGATTTTGGCCGCCCCAAAGGGCGTCAAGATTGAAGTCAATGTTGCGCAACTGCCGCCAGGCACGCACGGGATTCATATTCACGCGGTGGGAAAATGCGAAGGGCCGGATTTCACGAGCGCTGGCCCGCATTTGAATCCGGATGCGAAAAAGCACGGCAAAGACAATCCTGAAGGGCCGCACGCCGGTGATCTTTTGATGATCGATGTAAAGGCGGACGGAACGGCGAAAGCAACGCTGCTGGACACGATGGTAACGCTGGGCGACGGGCCTAATTCAGTCTTTCACGACGGCGGAACCGCGATCGTGATCCACGCAAAAGAGGATGACTACAAGACCGATCCGGCAGGGAACTCCGGCGCGCGAATCGCCTGCGGCGTTATTCAGAAATAGCGGCATCGGTCAGCCGGCCCGGGCGGACATCGCTGAGCGATACTAGGAGACGGCGAAGCTTCGAGCGATCTTCGAGGTTCATGCCAACCATTTCGAAGCCGGCTTGATGCGAGCGCACGAACCGAACCACAGCGCGCATACTGATTGAACGGAGGCCTGCGGGAATTTTCAGGGTCGCCTCGGTCCCGACCGGTATCTGCAAATCGCCGCTCAGCAGGCCACCCTCCAGACTCAGGACGCTTATGGCGGACGAATACTTTCCCCGCGCGGAAGTAATCACCGCAGGTACGTTGCGCGGCAGACGAACGCGGCGGTAGCGGCGATGGCGCACGAAGTCGCGTTCCGGGATGGCGTCGAGAGGGGCGAGCGCCATCACTTCTGCGTCCAGCCCGCACTGCGGCAGGAACGCTTGCATCCACTCGGTGTCGAGTTTCATGAGCGCTTGCGCGGCCGCCATGCGAATCTCTTCCGGGTACGTCCATCCAAAGGCCCTACGCGCTTCGACGAAATGGCGCAGGTGCCCTGCAGCCGCAGGTGCACGCATCCGGCCCAGCGCTTCGATGGCCTTCACGCGGAGATAATCGGAAGCTTGGGGCAGAATTTCTCCCTCCGCGAGCCGCAGAAGTTTCGCAGCCGTCTCCGGGTTGCCGCACATTCCGATTTCATCGAGAGCCAGCGGCAAAATCATTGGATCGAGCAATTCGATACAATTTGTAATTATTTGGCCCCGTTCTGGCGCGCCGGCTGTTGAGAGCTGCCGCACTACGGCGTCATGAAAGCTACGCGGACCTTCCTGTAAGCGCACCGGAAGAACTTCCTCGACAGCGAAGGCGTCCAAACGGCTCAGTAATCCGACGGCAGCAGCCGCTTTCGGAAGAGGCTCGTTCTTCAGCGTTTCCCTTAGATGGCGCGCGCAAGGAGCGCCGACGGACTTCGCGAGTTCAATGATTGCTTCACGCTCAGTGCATCGCACGCAACGCGACAGCCGCACGCCCAATTGCTCCGCCGACGCCTGCGGTACGCGCATCAGCACGCCCACGAGGCCTTCCGGCATCTTCTCGGCCGTCAGCGCTTCCTCGATGAAGTCAGCTACGCGATTCTCGACACCCAGCCGCGGCCGCAAACTCGTTGCCCAGCTCGGTTTGGAATTCTCAAGTTCGGCGAGCGAGTCGAGCGCCTGCTGCATCGCTCGGTAGTAGCGGCGCGCCGCGGATTCCTGGCTCAAACGGACGAACGCAGCGCTGAGCAGCGTTTGCAGCTCGATGTCTTTCTCTTCAGCCATCTGCTGGCCGATTTGCACGAGGGCATCCTGCAACCGCCGGCTCGCCCCTTTGCTATAGAGTTCGGCGAGCTGGCCAAGGCCGATGGCGGCTTTTTTACGAGCCGCGGCGTCTTTATTGCGAACACATGAGGCATATTGCAGCAAGATATTGCCGGCGGCATCCGAATCGCCGCGGCCAAGCAGTTCTTCGACGTACTGCTGCACGTTGCGCGGTGGAATGCACCATGCCTCGCCGGACATGAGCACCTGGCGTTTGCCGGATTCCGGGACGGCGGCCCAGAACTGGCGATCGAGCACGTCGGCGTGCGATTCGAGATTGACGCCGGCGTGGGCCAATTTCTCTTCGCGCGCTTTTAGCAGTTTGCGCAACGTCTCAAGCTCGTGGCCCATGCGATCGAGCATCTGTCGCACTGCATTCACGCGAACTTCGCCGCGTTGAAAGCGGTCGAGCGCAAATTTGATGGCGAGGTCTTCGGCAAGACGCAGGAGCGTGGCCTCATCCATTTTCGCGGAAGGGGAAGTAGCTGCGACACCAGCAAGCGCCTGGCGCAACGTGACCTGTGCGTTAGGAGGCAGAGAGGATATGCGCTGTTGCCACACGGCCGGATTTTGCGGGGGGGCCTTCGCCTGTTGCGCCTCGCCGAATTGCACGAGCAGTCGCAGCAAATTCTGTAGATCGGCTTCTTCGAGCTTCGAGATTGCGGCCGTGTTCGCGATCGGAGCTCCGGAAACGTAGCTGCCACCGAGGACGCCGCCGGTACCGGTTCCAGAACCGCCGGCAACTCCTCCCGCGCCCGACGCTGTGCCAACTCCTCCGCCAATGCCGCCGCCAATCCCGGCGCCACCCGTTCCCGCACCGCCAGCGGCCGCGCCTTCCGATCCAGCGGCATAGTCGCCGCTTCCAGTGCCGCTGCCTGACGCTGTACCTCTACCCGTTCCTAATCCGCGACCCAATCCGATTCCGGGGCCGCCAGTTTCCGGTCCACCGGGTCCGCCATGAGATCCCTCGGCGGCGGTGATCAGCTGAATCATTTTCTGTGGACTGCTGAGCCAGTCCTGAACCATGCCAGCGTCAGCGCCCAGGGTTTTTACGGTGAGTTGAGCAGCAACACGCGCCTCCGAATATCCGGAATCTTCCGCCACGAACCGAATTTCATTGAGCCGAATTCCGGAACGGCCGCCGAGATTTGCTTCGAGGCGTTCGGCAAGGCTGGCGGACTTGATTCCGGATTCCATGAATGAGCGCACGAAAGCGAGAAAGTCTTCGCGCGTCACACGGGGGCTGAAGCAGATGCTTGCCACGCCTGCGTTTGTCAGCAAATCGGCGAAATTGCGCTCAGCGGTAGTCGATTCGAGGGGCACTCCGTCGAGCAAAAGCTGCGATCCGGACGCGCCCAACAGAAGCCCTCTTTCGCCTGATGCCCATACGCCAGCTTCGAGTTCCTTCCAGGCTGATTTGAATTGATCGGCGGAACGAGAATGCTCCAACCCATAAAGACGAGAGTACTTAAGCAGCACATTCAGGCTGCGCACGAAGGTCCGGGCATTCGAAAGCGTCGAGTCGGGCACAGTTAACTCACGCGGGAGGGGGGCCATTCCTTTAATCTCTACGTTTAGTGTACTAGAACGAATGATTTGGGAAATGGTACAGGCGTACCAAGGTTTCAGACTAGAAAACTGGCCTCTTCGGAAGGTTTTCGCTGTCTACGCGGGCAGGCGAACCTCTACCTTAAGGCCATCGAGTACAGGGCGAACACGCCGGATTACCTCACTGGCCCAAAGTTTTTCGCTAAGCAAAACCAGCGAACCGTCTTCGAAATTGCAGACAGCGCAGAAGAAATATCTGGGAAATGCCGTGTGGTAGGCGTCGACCCCGCGTCGGGCGAGATCGCCTTCGACCTCCGGATCACCCGTAATGACGAGGTCGCCGGCGCGCGCGCCGAATGTCTCATTCTGGAAGCGGTCGACCAGCAGTTCGAGCACGTTTAGTTCAGGTGCAGGAATCACAATCGAGCGGTGACTGGCTTCGCGGAAAACGATCCCGTGACGTTGGCAGTAATCTTTCACGCGATCGAGATGGCTGAAAAAATCGAGCGCCCACGCAGCGGTCGCGGCGGTTGCAGTGAGAATGCGGCTCCAGATCTTTGCGCCGTCGGGACCGCGCACCGGCTCGCGGTTTTCATCCGCTTCCACCAGTTCGAGACCGACGGCGCGCACGTCCGGACCGAGATCGAGCGGTTCGACGTCGAGGAGATGGCGCAATTAGGCCTCTTCTTCAGGCAGTTGCGGGAATTTCGACTGGAAATCCGGCGATTGCTTGCGAACTTCGAGCCAATCGAAAAATGCGTCGGGCGTGTTGAGCCAGATCTCAAACCATTGCGCGATCTCTTCTTTCTCGGCGCGCTTGGCCGGGTCCACCTTGTGGTTGCGGGCAATCATTTCCGCGCGTCGGCGTCCCAGCCGCGCGATTTCGCGAACGCGTTCGGCTGCCGCGCGCTCTTCCTCTGCTAGAAATTTTCGCAGCAACTCGTCCAGCCGGACCAGGCACATTTCCGCTTCATCGAATGTAGAAAAGTGAAGAAGATCGCTGAATTCTTCTTCGTAGAGGCCCTCGGTGTCCGATTTCGTGGACATTACCACTCGCAAGCCAGCTCCCTCGAGCACGCTGACGATATAGTCCGCAGACGTTTTCCCTTGCGCACCGAGATTTGCGATCAGCTTGCGGCGAATCTGCTCGATTTCGGCGGGCGTATAACGTGGCTTCGCCAGTCCGCGCGCTATTTCGAGAATCATCGCTTTCTTGGTGCGCGACTCGCCTGAGTCCGCCGAGTGGGAATTGCCTTGGGTCACAAGCCGCCTCGATGCCCGGGATTTTTTGGCGCCGGATCAGCGGCGGAGTCACCCCTCAGTAGCTGCCGGTAGCGAGCCACGTTGCGATTGTGCTCGGCGAGAGTCTTGCTGAAAAAGTGGCCGCCTTGATCGTTGGCTACAAAGTACAGGTAGTCCGTTGGAGCCGGATTAAGCGCCGCGCGGAGGGAAGCTTCGCCGGGATTTGCAATCGGACTCGGAGGCAGACCTTTATGCGCATAGGTGTTATACGGTGAATCGATGCGTAGGTCTTCTGGACGCACGTTTAGTTCCGGATGTCCCGCGAGTTGCAATGCGTATTGAACCGTCGGATCGCATTGCAGCGGTGTGCCGAGACGCAATCGATTGTAGAACACTCCCGCGACGAGCGGGCGCTCCTCCGGCCGCGGCGTCTCGCGCTCGATGAGCGAAGCAAGGGTGACTATCTGTGTTGTGTCAAGGCCGGAGGGAAAACCCTCCGCTCCCGATGGATTCAGCTCCTTCCACACCGCGCGAAAATGCGAGGTCATCGTTTCGGCCACCTGCTCGCAGGTTGCGCGCCGCTTGAATTCATACTTCGACGGGAACAAAAATCCCTCTAGCGACTTTGCGTGCGGGGCGATGTCCGAAATCGGAGCGGGATCGCGCGCGACCACTAGAAAACTCTCGAGCGAGCACACGCCCTGGCGATCGAGCTCTGCGGCGATGTCGAACATCGTCCAACCTTCGGGAATTGTCACGTAGTGCAAAAATATTCTTCCCTGCGCGATTTTCCAAAAGATCTGTTTCGAATTGAGCGGCCGGTCAATCAGATATTCGCCGGCCTGCAATGGATGTCGAATGTGCCAGAGACTGAAAAGCTCGAAAGCCATCCGATTGCGGATAATGTCGTCTTTTTTCAGTATTCCGGCGACGTCCCAACGTGAGGTCCCATGAGGAATTTCGACGAAAATTTTCGGTGGCCTATGTCCGGTATAGGGACGCACGATTTGCGAATCGAGCCAGCCCGCCGCGGCTCCCATCGCCGCGATCACCAGAAGCGCCACTAGCCCCAGCCGCCTCATGATTCGCTACGCTTTCCCTGATTGTTGTGGTTCATTTTTCCCGAATGGCTCTCGAGATAATCGCGCAGCAGAACGGCAGCGGCAATCGCGTCGATGGGTTCGTCTTTTCGGCCCGATCTTGTTTCAGCCATCGTTTGCCTCGCCTCCCAGGTAGTCAAGCGTTCGTCAAAAAGTTCCGTTTCGATTCTGAGCTCCTTCGAGAGCCGCATCGCAAACGACGCCGCTTCGGCGGCCATTTCACCCGCCTCGCCAGTAATGTGCAGCGGATGACCGACAATGATGCGCGCTACTTTATGCTTCGCACAAATTTCGCGCAGGCGAAGAATCACGTCGCGACGATTCTTGCGAGTTATCGTCAGCAACGGCTGCGCTGTCACGCCGAGGTCGTCGGACAGCGCGAGTCCGATTCGTTTACGGCCGTAATCGATCGCGAGAATACGGCCCACGGCCGACTCCAACGTTCCTCCCAGGAGAGCCGCCCGGCCATAAGCCGGCGCTGTACTTGTCATTCTCCAACTATTATACGCGACGGCCGCAGTGGTTCTGAAACCAGCAAACCCTATCATAGTTTCGTTCAGGCTCTATCGCTGCGCCTGTCGTCCCGTTTCCAGCTTTCAAATTATTTGCGGTTGAAATTTCTCCTTGCGTGTTGTGCCGCAACACGCGTACATTTTTCTTTGCCGGCCCGCTTGAAAAATAAGCGGCGCCGGCTTTTGTGCCTGGCGCGGAGGGCACGTCGACTTGAACAACCATACGAACCACGCTCCTCCAATTCTCCTCACCATTGCTGGATTCGATCCGTCGTGTGGCGCGGGAGTCGCCGCCGATTTGAAGACGTTTGCGGCGCACAATTGCTATGGAGTTGCCGCGATTACGGCCCTCACTGTGCAATCTACGCAAGGCGTCAAGTCGGTTCATCCGACTCCCGCCGCGCAATTGCGCTCGCAGTTGGATGAATTGGTGGACGACGTCACTATCGCAGCGGTAAAAATCGGAATGCTTGCGAATCGCGGCAATGCCGCTGTGGTCACGGAATTTCTCGACAAGCACAAGTTTCCATGCGTGGTGCTCGATCCTGTCTTTCGGCCTACCGCGGGGAACGAAGAATTGCTCGATACCGCAGGATTGAAGTTCGTGCGTGACGATCTTTTGAGGCGCGTGAGCGTAATCACCCCGAATATTCCCGAGGCGGAGTTTCTTACCGGCATCGAAGTAAAAGACCTGGCCGGGATGAAGGCCGCCGGTCAGAAACTGATAGAGATGGGCGCAAGAGCCGTGGTCGTCACCGGCGGGCATCTCGATAAGCCAATCGACGTGCTCTGTGAGGGCGGTGAAGTTGAAACGTTCGGCGGCGATCACGTGAGAAGTCCCAACACGCATGGATCGGGCTGCACGTTTTCTTCTGCCATTGCAGCACAGCTTGCGTCAGGCCAGCAGCTTCGCGAAGCGGTGATTCTGGCTAAAGCTTACGTCACGAAGGCGATTGAGAAATCGTACACGATTGGAAAAGGCGCGGGCCCATTGAATCAGCTCTTTCGGTTCCATCAGGAAGTGCCTGCGCGAGGAATCCACGAAGTTCCGCAGCACGGCATGCATCCCGCTTCCGAGCCTGCCGCACACTAGAAGCGGAAAATATAAAATCGAAATTGAAAAACGAAGGCGTCGCTTTATTTCGCTGTAGCCGCTGCTTCTCGGCGATATACCACACGGCCTGAGACGATCGTCGCCATCGGAGCGCCTCGAAAAGTCCGGTTGTCGAAAGGTGTGTTGCGCGATTTGCTCGGCGAGTCCGCCGCGCGGAAGGTCCACTCGTGCTCGGTGGAGAAGATCGTAAGATCGGCGGGCTCGCCCGATGCAATCTTTCGCTCGATGCCGAGAACGCGCGCTGGACCTGTGGTGAATAGCTCGACTAGCCGGGCGAGAGAGATCTTCCCTGGATGGACAAGTTCGCTCAGCCCCAACGCGAGCGCCGTCTCAAATCCGGTGATGCCGAACGGCGCGCGGTCGAATTCGACGTCCTTGCTCGCAGGGTGGTGTGGCGCGTGGTCCGTAGCGATCGCATCGACGCTTCCATGGGCCAGACCCTGGATAAGCGCGTCGCGATCAGCACGTGACGCGAGAGGGGGATTCATCTTGTAGTGCGTGTCGTATTGAACGTCCTCGTCGGTAAGCGTGAAGTGATGGGGCGTCACTTCACACGTAACCCGCAGGCCCATCTTTTTCGCCCACCGCACGTATTCAAGCGAAGCCTTAGTTGACATATGCGCGATGTGCAGCCGCGCGCCCGTAAGACCCGCGACTTCCACGTCGCGCCCCACGCAGATTGATTCCGATTGCGACGGGATTCCTTTCAACCCAAGCTTGATCGACTGCGGCCCCTCACGCATTACGCCGCCGGCGAAGAGCGATGAATCTTCGCAGTGATCGATCACGGGCAGATCGAGAGCGCGGCAATAGTCCATCACTTGACGCATCAGCCGTGCGCTCGCGATGGGCTTGCCGTCATCGCTGACCGCGACGATTCCTGCATTTTTCATCGCCGCGATTTCTGCGAGCGCTTCGCCTTTGCTTCCAACCGACGCTGCGCCGATCGGCCACACTCGGACGCTCGCACCTGCAGCGGCTCGCTCGACGATTCCGCGAGTCACGGAAGCGCTGTCATTCACCGGTTGCGTATTCGGCATTGTGCAAACCGCCGCGAACCCGCCGCGCGCCGCCGCGCGTGTGCCGGTCTCAATTGTTTCGGACATCTCTTGCCCCGGCTCGCGCAGGTGACAATGAAGATCGATAAAACCGGGCGCGATAATCAAACCCCTTGCGTCAAAAATCTCTGCGCCATCCGATGCGAGATTTGCTCCGACCTTGGAGATGCGCGCGCCGTCCAGCAGCACATCGATCGCAGCATCGGTGCCGCTCGCGGGATCGATCACGCGTCCATTCTTAATCAGCAGCATTCGCACTCCCCTTCGCGGCACCGGAACTGGAACTTGACCCGGAGTTGGACACCGCGTCGGAACCGGCGGGATGCGGCGCATCGGTCGGCGCGCCTCCCACGAGATGGTAGAGCAGCGCCATGCGCACGGCGAGACCGTTCGTCACCTGCTCGAGCACGCACGACTGCGGACCGTCCGCCACGCTCGGATCGATTTCAAGGCCGCGAATCATCGGGCCAGGGTGAAGCACGATCGCATCGGGTTTCGCCAGTCGCAGCCGCTCGGGCGTCAGCTGATACCCCAGAATATATTCCTCCGCCGCAATTGCCGGCTCATGGATACGCTCGGTCTGCACTCGCAAGACGATGATCGCGTCGGCTCCGTCGAGCGCGTCTTCAATTCGAGTCACGCGCCGCACATGGGAGGCGAGATTTTCAAACTCGCGCGGTAGCCACATGGCGGGTCCGCACAACGTAATCGCTGACCCGAATTTGCTGAGCAGATGAATATTCGACCGCGCCACTCGGCTGTGGAGAATGTCGCCCAGAATTGTGACGTGCAAGTCTTCGAGCTTGCCAGTGCGATCGCGGATCGTGAGTGCGTCTAGCAGCGCCTGAGTGGGATGTTCGTGTGTGCCGTCGCCCGCATTCAGCACGGGAATCTCGATCCGCTTAGCCACGAAATCCGCCGCGCCCGAAGCGCTGTGGCGCATCACGATTCCATCTGGCCGCATCGCCTCGAGCGTGCGCACGGTGTCGATCAGCGACTCGCCCTTCTTCAAGCTCGAAGCTTCGGCTTGCAGATTCATCTGGTCGGCGCCTAGGCGCGCGGCTGCTGTGGCAAAACTGATGCTCGTGCGCGTGGATGCTTCAAAAAAAGCGAGCGCGATCGTTTTGCCGCGCAGGGTCGCTAATTTTTTTAGAGGGTGTTTCTGAAATTCCTGGAAGGGCGCTGCCTGATCGAGAATAAATGTGATTTGTTCGCGGGTGAGAGGTTCAATTCCAAGCAGGTGTTCCAATCGCTGCAGCACTTTTTCCCTTTTGGTGAATGCCACCGGAACGATCGCCGCGGATTCAGGTAACGCGATCCACCAACATCACACGCTCCTCTCCGTCGATTTCCCGGAGGCGCACTTCCACAATCTCGGTATCGCTCGTTTCAACAAGTCGGCCCACGAACGACGCTTCAACCGGTAGTTCCCGATGGCCTCGGTCAACAAGGACGCATAACCGGATTCGCCGCGGCCGTCCAAGGTCGAAAAGCCCGTTCATCGCCGCGCGCACGGTCCGTCCCGTGTACAAAACGTCGTCCACAAGTACGATGTCCCGGTCATCCACCGGAAAATCAATCTCGTTCGAGTGGACCACCGGCTGCTGCGCCACCGTCGAGAGATCGTCGCGATAAAGCGTGATATCAAGCGTTCCGACCGGAACGCTGACGCCCCCCGCCGTCTTAATAATCGCCGCAATCCGCTGCGAGAGCGGCACTCCACGCCGCCGCACGCCGATCAAAGCTAGGTCTTTCGTGCCACCGCTCTTTTCGACGATTTCGTGCGCCAGCCGCTGGAGCGTCCGGCCAATCTCCTCCCCAGAGAGCAGTTGCCGCTTTTCTACGACGCGCATCGCGCGACATCCTAACATACAGCCCGAGCATTCGCAGCCGACGACCCAGCCGCTCGGCGACGATTTGTTGACCCGCATGCTAAGATTCTACTTGTGAGTTCGCCCGAGGCTGTCAGCGCCCCTCGGCCCACCCAGGTTGACCTTCGTGTCAGCGTCGGTACCGTTCCTCTTAAAAACCCGATCATCGCCGCCAGCGGGACGTTCGGTTATGGCGTCGAGTTTGCGCCCTTAGTCGATCTGAACCGCCTCGGTGGCCTTGTTGTAAAAGGCCTCTCGCTCGAGCCCATGGCCGGTGCTCCGTCCCCTCGGATCTGCGAGACGGCCGGAGGCATGGTAAATGCCATCGGGCTCCAGAATATCGGCGTTCGCGCCTTCGTGTCCGAAAAACTCCCCGAACTCCGGCGTTTCAAAACGGCCGTTATCGCCAACGTCTTCGGCAAAACTATCTCTGAATATGTTGAAGTGATTCGGATCCTTGAAGATGCAGATGGGCTGGTGGCCTATGAACTAAACATTTCCTGCCCAAATGTCGAGTCGGGCGGCATCGAATATAGTACTGACCCCAAGCTGACCGCGGCTGTCGTGGCCGCCGCCAGGAGGGCTGCGAAGCGTCCACTGTGGGTCAAGCTCTCACCAAGCATTGGCATCATTGGACTTACGGCAGGGGCAGCCGAAGCCGAAGGTGCCGATGCCCTCGTTGTTGCCAACACCTACCCTGCACTGTGTATAGATGCACACAATCGGAAGTCACGCCTAGGGGGTACGACCGGAGGGTTGTCGGGCGCGGCCATAAAACCTATAACCGTAAGGCTGGTGCATGACGTACATCGGGTGATTGAGATTCCGATTATAGGGCTTGGCGGTATTGAGAGCCCGACCGATGTAGTCGAGTATGTGCTCGTCGGTGCTTCAGCGGTTCAGGTCGGAACGGCCCATTTTGTGGACCCACGGGCATCAGAGAAGTTAGTGGGTGGCCTCGAAATGTGGTGCCGGGACGAAAGGGTATTTGAAATCAGCAGCTTACGAGGGGCTCTACGGCCGTAAAAGAGTTGCCGAAAGAGCTCTCGAAAAGGTATAATTTGCTGATTCAAATAAAGTTAGGGTGAAAATGAGAGCCAAGCTTTTCGTGATCATGCAGTCGGCGTTCTTAGGAATGGGGCTGCTCGTTTTGGTCCCAACGGTTAATCCAACTGCATCTGGCAAGCCGAGCGACCCGTCATCCGCTCCATCTCAACATACATTCGCCTCTTCCTCTAAGCTGAACGCCTCGGCTCGAAAGCCGCTGGCTGTTTGGGAGTGCACGTCCAGCTGGTATGGCGACGATTTTGACGGGCAGCCTACCGCCAATGGCGAAACCTATGATATGTATGCCACCACTGCGGCGCACCCGACGCTTCCGCTCGGGTCGATCGTGCGGGTCGTAAATCCGCGCAACCATCGCAGCCAGATTGTCCGGATCAACGACCGCGGTCCGTATGTCGAAGGCCGCGAGCTGGACGTCTCGTACGAAGTCGCAAGGCGGCTTGGATTCGACCAGCACGGACTGGCGAAAGTCCGGCTGGAACTTCTCGAGGTACCCTCACGCCCACGCGCCTCGGAACGCGCCGACTGACCGCCGCCCCCGACCGGCGACTTATAGTCGCTTTGGATTTTGAACGTCTTGGACCGGCGATTGATTTGGCCCGCAAGCTCCGAGGCGTCACGGGGATGTTCAAAGTAGGAAGCCAGCTTTTCACAACCGAAGGCCCGCGCGCCGTTCAAAGGCTCGCGGGCCTTGGTTTTGATATCTTCCTCGACCTGAAATTCCACGACATTCCGAACACCGTAGCGGGTGCTGTTGCGGCTGCTGCTAAGCTCCCGAGAGTGCGTCTGCTCACTCTGCACGCCTCGGGCGGCGTCGAAATGATGCGCGCAGCGCGGGAGGCGGCCAGCGGCGGACGGGCGCGGCCCCGGCTCCTCGCCGTCACCATCCTCACCAGCCTCGATGCAAAGTCTCTGCGCGGAATTGGCATGGCAGGTTCGCCCGCCGGCCGCGCCCTGGCTCTCGCGCGCTTGGCCAAAAAATCAGGGATGGACGGCGTGGTGGCTTCCGCCCATGAAGTGCGCGCCATCCGACGAGCTTGCGGACCCAAATTCCTGATTGTGACGCCCGGAATCCGTCCTGCCGCCTCCTCTGCGGACGATCAATCCAGAGTCGCGACGCCATCGGCAGCAATCCGCGTCGGCGCCGATTACCTCGTCATTGGCCGCCCAATCACCGCGGCGCAGAATCCGCGCACTGCCGCCCTAGCCATCGCGAACGAAATAGCGCCAGCGCAGAACCGCTAGCGCTCGCGTTTCCCTTGACAAACCAGCGCCTACCAGTCACTTTGTGCGGCTAACATTTTCAGCTGAAGGGAGTTGTACATGGGTCTTGCGAGGAAATGCGCGGCACTGACGATTGCGATCGCCGGAATCGCTTTTGCACCGATCACGCGCGCGCAAGAAACAAAGCCGGCCGAAGCAGCGAAATCCGCTGAAGCACCGAAGCCTGCCTCGATCGAGGTCACGCCCAATGGCACCGAAGTTCAAGTGGGCGACAAAGTCCAATTCAAAGCCGTAGCAAAAGACGCTTCCGGCAAAGTGCTCGACGTGAAGCCCGACGTCTGGTTCGCCGCGCCGTTCGATGTGGCCGGCGCCGACGATAAGGGCATCGTGGTATTTCATCAACCTGGGGCCGTGACGGTCGGCGTGGTGATCGCCGACAAGCCCGCTTTCGCGCATGTAATGGTAGTCACGCCGCCGGTGGCGAAGATTGACATCGCCCCGATGCCCACGGCCCTCGCCGCAGGAAGCTCCACTCTGATGACTGCAACTGCTCGCTCGTCGAACGGCGATCCGCGCACAGATGTTCCGATTCAATGGAAATCGAGCTCGCCTGCCATCGCCAAAGTCGACGCAGCCGGAATGGTTCTGGCGGTGACTCCAGGCACTGCAAAACTCCAAGCTGCGGCCGGCCCCGCGAGTGCGGAAATCAGTGTTCGCGTCGTGGCAGACTCAGTTCAGTCACTCGCCGTTTCACCGGCGGACACAAACGTGAAGACGGGCGACGTGGTTCATTTCACCGCTTCAGCGAAAGGCGCAAAGGGAGCCGCAGTCAAAGACGTATTAATCGGCTGGAGCGTCTCCGGACCAGGCGCTTCGATCTATCCCGATGGCGACTTCGTTGCCATGAGGCCCGGAACTTACCTGGTGAAAGCGTCGATCGGGCGGCACGATGCAGTCGCATCCATCACGGTCGCTCCTCGTAACGCCGAGCGCGCGCTCGAAGTGGTGGCGCACATTCCCTCGAAAAACCCAACCGACGGAAGCGTACTGCAGACGTCCGAAGAATGGATTGTCGGCCATCACCTTTACGTCTCTACGATCGCCGATCGCGTCTACTCCTACGATATTTCCGATCCTGCGAATCCCAAGGCCCTCGATTCGATGAAAGTCGATGCGCGCCTCATCAATGACGTCAGCACCACGCCGGATGAAAAGGTCGGCGTATTCACGCGCGAAGGAGCCTCGAATCGTAAGAACGGCATCGTTTTCTTTGACGCTTCCGATCCCGCGCATCTGAAAGTGCTCTCGGAATACACGGAAACTGTCACCGGCGGCGTTCACAGCGCGTTCATTAACACCCACTACGTGTACATCACCGACGATGCGACGGGCTCGCTTCGCATCATCGACTTTCAGGACCCGGCGCATCCGAAAGAGGTGGCTCGCTGGCAAACCGAGAACGCCACGGCGCAAACTGTAGTCGGTCCGCTCGGTCCGTCGGAAACGGGACGCTACCTGCACGACCTGTATGTGAAGGACGGCCTCGCCTATCTCGCATACTGGCGCGACGGCATGATCATTCTCGACGTCGGCAATGGAACCAAAGGCGGCAGCCCGGAGCATCCCCAGCTCGTTTCGCAGTTCAAATATAACCACTACGAGCTCTACGGAAACGGCTGGCTCGCCGGAACGCACACCGCATTCCGGTACAAGAACTATGCATTCATCGGGGACGAAGTCTTCCCGGCTATGTTCGATATCGGCAGCAAGGAGCGGGTCCCAGTCCGCGGCATCTGCCATGTGATGGACGTGAGCGACATCGAGCATCCACGCGAAGTCGCATACTACGAAGTTCCCGAAGGCGGCGTTCACAACGTTTGGGCTGATGACGATATGCTGGTTCTCGGCGATTATGCAGGCGGCGGACGCGTGGTCGACATATCCGGCGAACTTCGCGGCAATCTCTACGCGCAGGGACGCGAAATCGCGCGTCTCTGGACGGGCGACCCCGACGGTTTTCGGCCCAACGTGCAATGGGCGTGGGGCGCGCAGCCAGCCAACGGATTGATCTTTTTCAACGACATCAACTCCGGCATCTGGATCGCAAAACTCGGCAAGCCCAAATTCAAGGGCCTGACCACAGCTCCTCCGTTGCAGGAAAAACAAGCCGCGCAGTAAACGAAGCGCAAGTCAGCGGCGTTATGGATTGGCAGCCACACGATTAATGTAACGGGATTGCCTTAGCGAAGTTAGAAGCAACGCCGCGATAAGCTCAACACTCCGCTGAGTGCGAGCATGTAATGCCGGCGTCCCGCCGGCTCTCTTCCGCGATGCTATCCGCCGCCTCGCAGTTTGACCCGCCGCCTCGCGTCCGTTAGCATCGTCCATCGCATCGAATCCTGCTGATGGAAACCACCAAGCACGTCATCGTCGGCACCGCCGGCCACATCGACCACGGCAAATCCACACTCGTCGAAGCTCTCACCGGCACGAATCCCGACCGCCTCGAAGAAGAAAAGCGCCGAGGTATTACAATCGACCTCGGCTTTGCCTTTCTCGATCTCGGCGACGTCCGATTCGGTTTCGTCGACGTGCCCGGCCACGAAAAATTCGTGCGCAACATGCTCGCTGGTGTCGGTGGAATCGATCTTGTTGTTCTTGTGGTTGCTGCTGACGAATCGATCAAGCCGCAGACGCGCGAGCACTTCGATATCTGCCGTCTGCTGGGAATTCCTCGCGGAATCGTGGCAATCACGAAGTCCGACCTTGTCGATTCCGATGTTCTTGGCCTCGTGCGCCTCGAAATTGAAGAGTTTGTTCGTGGCTCGTTTCTAGAAGGTGCGCCGGTCGTTCCGGTCAGCGCGACGACAGGTGCCGGCCTTGACGCGTTTAAAAAAGAATTGCTGAGCGTCGCTGAAACCGTGCCTGCTAAAGATGCCACTCAGCACTTTCGCCTGCCAATTGATCGCGCGTTTACGATGAAGGGTTTCGGCACCGTCGTTACGGGCACGCTCGTGTCCGGATCCTTGCAAACCGAGGACGAAGCGGAATTGTATCCGTTGCGCAAACGAGTTCGCGTGCGCGGATTACATTCAGGTGGTAGAGCGGTTGCTCGCGCGCTGGCCGGTCAGCGCACCGCTGTGAATCTGGCTGGAATCGAGCGCGACGAAATTCAACGCGGTATGGTCCTTGGGCCGCCGGCCGTATTCGAGCCGACCAACCGCCTTGATGCGCGCATCACGCTTCTCAATTCAGCGCGGCCACTGAAGAATCGGGCACGCGTGCATTTTCATCAAGGAACAGCGGAAGCGATTGCTGACGTCGTCCTGATCGCCGGCAGCGAATTGGCTCCAGGACAGTCAGCTCTGGCCCAATTACGCCTCGATCAGCCGGTTCTCTTGCTGCCGGGCGACCGCTTCATCCTGCGTCAGTTTTCTCCGGTCGTGACAATCGGCGGCGGCACGGCTCTCGATGTACACGCGCCTCGCCACAAGCGCGCCGATCCATCGGTCGCGCCATTCCTTGAAACGCTTGAGCGCGGCAATCGCGAGGAGATCCTTGCAGCGTTTGCAGAAGCCGCACCGCAAGGCCTAAGCCTTTCGCAAATCATGGCCCGCACGGGCTGGGGTGATGCTGAAATCGAGCAGATCGCGCACAGGCAAGCGGCTGCAAAGCGACTGCGCGTGATTGGTGACCAGCCCTTCACGATCGCTTCGCCGAAACTCGTGGCAGGCTATGCGGCGAACCTTCGCATAGCGCTCGAAAAGTTTCATCAGGCCAATCCGCTATTGCCTGGAATTCCAAAGCAAGACCTGCGTGGCCGGGCGGGAAAAACGCGCGCGGAAATTTTTGCTGCGGCCCTCGATGATCTCGTGAAAACCGGTGTCGTGGCCGTTTCTGGCGATCTTGTCCAGCGCGCCGGCCGCGAAATTGCGCTCTCGGCGGAGGAGGCACAAGCGAAGAAACTAATCGAAGAAGAATTCGAGCGCGCGGGCCTCACGGTGCCAAGCTTCGCAACTGTACTCGAAAAGTTGCCAGTCGAGTCGAAGCGAGCACAGAAAATTCTGCAAATTCTGCTGCGCGAAAAAGTTCTCATTAAGGTCACAGATGAATTGATCTTTCATCGTACCGCCGTCGCGCAGCTGCGAGAAATGCTCGTAAAATACCGCAGAGAGCGCGGGAACAAGCTGCCAATCCCTATATTTAAAGAGCTTACGGGCATCACGCGAAAATACGCGATTCCCCTGCTTGAGTATCTGGATCGCGAACGCGTGACGCGCCGCGTGGGTGACGAGCGTGTTATACTGTAGGGAGTGTAAACGGTCGGACTGGCTGCAGGTCGGACGGCGTGCGGCCAGAAAAGGTAGGTGATTGATGTGGGACAGCCCAATGCATTTGCTGATTATCGCCATCGTGGTGCTCGTGCTCTTTGGCGGCCGCAAGATTCCCGAAGTGATGCGCGGCCTGGGCCAGGGTGTGCGTGAATTTAAAGATGGTATGCGGGGCGACCACCCAAATCCGAATCCTCCGACGAACACGCCCCCCTCAACGACCACTCCGGCTCCAACCGAAGAAAAGAAGTAGCGCGAAACAATTAGCGCGATTTGTCTCTTCGAAGTTTGTCTCGGTCCGCTAGACTATCTGCTACTTACAGCCAGTTTTCTGAAATTCACCTGCTTAATATCAAGTGACGCTGAGCGTCGAAAATCTGTGAAATTTTGAGTTTTCCCGATTTGGGAGCGAAATGAGAAATCGCAATCCGTTCGCGATTAGACTCGGTGGCGACACTTTATTTTCATGGGGTTACAGCGATTTCTAATCGCGCATTCGCGATCAGAATTCTGGAGTCTAATCGCGAAGATTGGCCTGCTCGACCGGTCCATTGGCTGACCAGCCGAGCTCTCGCAGCGTAGCCCAGAGACGCCGGAGCGGCATACCCATCACGTTGAAATAGCAGCCTTCGACCCGCGTTACGTAGCGCCCTCCGATGCTTTGAATTCCGTACGCGCCGGCCTTGTCGAAAGGTTCGCCAGTCTCGATGTAGGCATCAATTTCCGCGTCGGAAAGCTTTGCGAAGTGCACTTGGGTGACTTCTTCAGTCACGCGCTCGATTCCTTGGGGCATGCTGATGACGGCGAGGCCCGTATGAACTTGGTGTACGCCGCCACTTAATTGGCGGAGCATTCTCCGCGCATCGTCGGGCGACGCTGGCTTCAAGAGAATTTCTCCCTGATTGACCACTACCGTATCCGCGCCTACTACGATAAAATCCCCGGCGCTCGTCTCCGCGTTGGCCGCTGCGCGGGCCTTTTCCAGCGCGAGTCGGCGGACATAGTTGCTGGTCGGTTCGCCACGGCGGCGCGTTTCATCGATCGCCGTGGGGCGCACTTCGAATTCGATTCCGGCGTTGCGGAGGACTTCGGCGCGGCGCGGCGACGAGGATGCGAGGATGAGTTTTTTCACGACTTTCAGAATCGCCGCTCCTGGTTAACAAGTCTCGGCGCTGAGATTCTTCGCCGATTCTGGTCCGACGGTCTCAGAAGGACAAGGACTTGGCAGCAGCCCGCATCCCGGTAGATTACGCAGAAATTCCCAACGCTGCCATCGTTTCGGGTTTTGTCCAGCCGAAGAGGCGCGCAACGTCTTTCGGCGGCGAAGCAGGGCATAGCGCCAGGAACTTCGCCGCGAGCTCGCGACGAGCTGCTTCCGGGGCGATCGCGCGAGCCGCCGCGGTCTCTTTCGGAAATGCGCGACAGACCAGCTCGAATTTACCCGATGCCCAGGCGGCGGTTTCCTGCTCGGTGCCGAAGTGCACCACGATCAGCATGCATTGCAGCTCCGCCATGGCGCGCTTGAAGCGGATGTTGCCGGCTTTTGAGTCCATCTTGGCTACATTGCGAAGTTCGAGTGTGGCGAGAGGGCCGTGTCTTGCGAGCGCCTCCCAGATGGCGCGCGCATTTTCCGTGATGCGGCCGGCGGAATAAAACTTGCCGTTATCGTCCCGCTCGATTGCTGTCTCCTGCGTTGCGAGGAAATAGGGAAGCTGCTTCAACGAGATGAAAGTGCCGCGGCCGCGAAAATATTTCCCGTAAAAGGCGCGCTTGCGCTTCGGGATGCTGCTTTTCCACTTCCAGAGCATTTCCGAGTAGCGGTCCCATTTGAACTCGATATGCGGATTGCGACGAGTTACGGCGCAGTAGAGAGAGGGAAGCGGGATGTTTTTTACGGGGAAGAGCATGCAGAATCCTGCGGAGTTAATGAACCGCACCGCTTCACCGGGAGTGAGAACGCGCTTTTGCCAGCGAAATGGGCTTTGCGGAAAGGCGGGTTTCTTGCGCACTTTGAAAAACTAACACAGAGGACAGGGAGAGCACAGAGAACACAGAGGAGCAGAAAGCCAAGAGGGACAAAAGTGAGGATATCCGGGGCTAAGGAGCCGTTAAATGACTACTGATTCCTGGTATTCGCCGAAGGCGCGGCGGAGCGCGTCAGAAATTTCGCCGACGGTGGCGTAGGATTCGACGGCGTGCAGGATTGCGGGCATCAGATTCTCGGTGCTGCGTGCGCGGCGTTCAATTTCGGCAAGCGCGGATTTGGTTTTTGCGGTATCACGGCGCGCGCGAAGGGCGTTGAGCCGCGCAACCTGAGCCGCTTCGACTGCTGGATCGACCTGAAGCGTAGGAATCGGGCGCTCGTCGTCGGTCTGGACACGGGTCTGGAAACGGTTCACGCCTACAACGACCTGCTCGCCGTTATCGACGGCTTGTTGGTATTCGTAGGCCGCCTTCTGAATTTCGTGCTGCACGAATCCGGCCTCGACGGCGCGAAGCATGCCGCCCATGGCGTCAATTCTTGCGATGTACTCCTCAGCGCCTGACTCGATTTCATTGGTCAGTTTCTCGATCGCGTAAGAACCCGCAACAGGATCAACAGTGTTCACGACGCCGCTTTCGCTCGCGATGATCTGTTGCGTGCGCAGCGCGAGCAAAGCGGCCTGTTCGGTGGGAAGAGCGAGCGCCTCGTCAAGTGCGTTTGCGTGGAGCGACTGGCAGCCGCCTAGCACCGCCGCCAGACATTGCAGTGAGACCCGAACGAGATTGTTCTCAGGTTGCTGAGCCGTGAGTGCAGAGCCGGCAGTCTGCGCGTGGAAACGCAGCATCATTGACCGCGGATCGCGGGCGTGAAAGCGGTCGCGCATCGTGCGGGCCCAGAGGCGGCGCGCGGCGCGAAACTTCGCAATCTGCATGAGAAATTCGTTGTGAGAATTGAAAAAGAAAGAAAGCTGCGGCGCGAAATCATCGATGGCGAGTCCCGCATCGATCGCGGCCTGGACGTACGCAATTCCGTTCGCCAACGTAAATGCAACTTCCTGGACGTCCGTAGAGCCGGCTTCGCGAATGTGGTAGCCGGAGATCGAGATCGCGTTCCAATTGGGAAGTTCACGGCGGCACCACGCAAAAATATCGGTGACGATACGCGTCGCCGGGCGCAGCGGATAGATGTAGGTGCCGCGAGCGATGTATTCCTTGAGAATGTCGTTCTGCACCGTGCCCGCGAGCCGCAGGAGATTCGCACCTTGCTGCTTGGCGACGGCGACGTAGAGCGCGAGAAGAATCGCGGCGGTGGAGTTGATGGTCATCGATGTCGAAACTCGCTCGAGCGGGATGCCGTCGAAGAGCGTTTGCATGTCTTCCAGCGAATCGATAGCGACGCCGACTTTGCCGACCTCGCCCTGCGCGAGCGGGTGATCGGAATCCATGCCGATCTGCGTGGGAAGATCGAAGGCGACCGAAAGACCGTGAACGCCCTGCGCCAAAAGATAGCGATACCGCTTATTCGATTCGACCGCAGTGCCGAAGCCGGCGTATTGCCGGGTGGTCCAGAGGCGGCCGCGATACATTGTGGGATATACCCCGCGAGTGAAAGGGAACTGACCCGGGTAGCCGAGTTCGGTTTCCGGATCCCAGCCGTTCAGGGCATCCGGAGCCACGACCGCTTCCATCGGGAGGCCGGCGGGGGAGGCCAGCTTGCGGGCTTTGATATCGGGGAGCTTTTTGGTGCCGTCAGCCATTTTGATTTACCTGACGCGGCGGGCGCGGCGGAAAGATACGAGACCGAATATCGCCATCATCAGCGCGTAAACGATTGCAATCCCTATCAGCCACAGGACAGGGCGCGTCTTCCATTGCCGCCAGGCTGCAAGGATTCCGTAAGCCGCGAAAACAATGAACATCGCCCCGGCGAACTCGTGGAACACCTGGCGCGCGACACGCCACAGGGCGCGGAACGTTACGCCGCAGGACCGCCAGAGCGCCGGGAGCATGTTGGCAGGCACGGAAAGATTGTAGTACAACCGGATGGCGGCTGCGGCGGTGAGTATTGGCGCCAGCGGGGACCAGGACACGGCAAGGCTAGGACTAAGCGCGACGAGGGGAGGCTCTCGTCGTGGCTACCCGTCGGGCACTCGGGACGGCTAGCCCGGAGTACAGGTTACCGAATTGAATCCTGAACTGTAGCATGGCCTTGTTTCGGTGTTGTGCGCAGCCTAAAATTGGTGTAGGAAAGCTGGGGACAGGAGGTAACCTCTTTGCAACTCGACGACCGAATGAAGCAGTTGCTTCGGGAACTGGGCCACGCGATCAACGACAGTGTTTCGGACTCGGAGCGAATCGCCGAAGCCATCTCCAGCGTTCGTGCTGCCGGATTCGATATCGTGCTGAAGCTTGACGCGACGATCGGCCTGGCGCGCCGCCAGGCACAGGACGCGAAAATGACGTCCCAAGACCGCCGCTTCCTGGAATCACTCCACATTCAGGTGGACGAGCAGTCGCTCGAAGAAGAGCCAGTGCAAGCGAAGCTCGAAATGACGGCGCAAGACATTAAATTCTTGAAGTCGCTCAAAATATCCTTCGATGAAGACGCTTAGAATTTTCTCAACGCTAGCCGCTCTGGCAGCGGGCGTTGCATTCGGGACGACGCCTGCGAAGGCCCAGGCTGATCCCGTTTCGCCGCTCAATACTTCCCCTCCCATTGTCGTCAAGCAGAAGGCTGCGAAGCCCATCTGGCTGAAAGCGGAAGTGATTCACGCCGACCAGCTTTCACTCCTGGTGCGCGAAGAAGATAATGGATTGAATATCCACACGTTCACGTATTCCGACAAAGCGCGCGAGAAGATGCAAGCGGTTCTCGATGCTGGCGGCTATCAGTATGGCGATAAGATTAAAATCCGCTACATGCCGGGAAAAACCGAGGCGCTCGACATCCAGGGAGATCCGTCGAAGCCGATTTAACCCCGTAATCCGTCAGAGCTGTTTGGCTGAATTAGGAACGTGTTTGGAAGTTAGATGATTCGCCCTCCTGCTGTCGCCGGCCACTTTTACCCCGCAAATCCAACCGAGCTCGCGCGGAACGTCGATGGCTATCTCGCGCCAGGGGCAGAGAAGAGGCAGGCGCTCGGTTGCGTTGTGCCGCACGCAGGCTTTATCTACTCGGGACACGTGGCGGGTGCCGTATATTCCTCACTCGACATTCCCTCGCGCGTGATTCTCATCGGACCGCGCCACTTTCCACGCGGCGAATCGCTTGCGATTCTCTCCGATGGCGCTTGGGCGACGCCATTCGGCAATGCCAAGATCGATTCCACGCTTGCGGCGGAATTGAAACACGAATTTCCACGGCTGCGGGAAGACGCCGTGGCCCACGAGCAAGAGCATTCGCTCGAAGTGCAGATTCCATTCTTGCAGCGGCTTCTGGGTGATTTTCAATTTGTTCCCATTGTGCTGGGGACGGATCGTTACGGCATTCTCGAAGAATTAGGGCACGCAGTGGCAAAGGTCGTGGCTGCACAGGACGAACCGGTTCTGGTGATTGCAAGCTCAGACATGAATCATTATGAGAGCGACGCGATTACGCGGGTGAAAGACGAGCGTGCGATTGCGCGCGTCCTGGCGCTCGATCCTCAAGGTCTTTATGACACGGTGCGAGCGGAAGGAATCACGATGTGCGGATTCGCGGCGGCAGTGACAATGCTGGTTGCGGTTCGAGATTTAGACGCGAGCAAAGCGGAGCTTATACGATATGCGACATCAGGGGATATTAACGGCGACCGCGAGCATGTGGTGGGTTACGCCGGCATCGTGATTCGTTAATCTTCCGATGCCGGCGCCTGTCACACGAAATTCTGGCAGTTTCACTTTCGTTAAAAGACGTTCACGGTAAAGCTCATCGTGTGCGTAGTACCATTCGAAGTTGCGGTGATCGTTGCAGTGGTGCTTGTACCCGTCGGCGTGGTTCCACCACCGCCGCCCCCACCTCCTCCTCCGCCACCCCCACCTCCGCCGCCTCCGCTACTGCTACTTCCACCGCCACCACATCCGGCTATTCCGATGACGAAAACGAGAGCCATAAGTCCCACTGCCGCGCTCCATCGCAATTGCTTCAGCTTTCCGCCGAAGAGAACGAAGGCCGCACTCATCATCGCGGCAAGAACGATCGCTGCGGGCATAAACCAGCGTTGGATGCCATTGGGCCGAACGCCAGTGCCTGGCGGAACACTCGCTGTTGTAGTGATAGTCACAACGGTCGATCCGGATTGGTGCGTCGAATCGAGCGTTACGGTAGCGGGATTGAAGCTGCAAGTCGCGCCCGTTGGAAGGCCCGTGCATGAGGCTGACGTGAAATTAAACGTCCCGCTGAAATTGTTGATGGCCGTAACGGTCAGATTCAGAGTGCCCGAACCACCTGCGGATGGCACGCTCACGAGCGCCACGCAATTGGATAATGCGAAGTCTGCGGTGCCGCCCGGGTTTGTGACTGCGAAATTGTTGACGAGATTGCAGACGTTCACCGAGCCGAGGCCGGTCGCCAGATCGTAGCCCACGCCGGCGTCAAAGCCCGTGAGGATCCCGTTGGCATCGCCCTGGGTCGCCACGTTGCAGTTCGGCGAGCCCTTCACGCATGGAGATGAAATCGTGCCGACTGTGACGTCGTTGAAGATGCATGAGCTTGCGGGGGCGGACGAATTGCAGGTTGCCGCATTCTGCTGGGCGGCGAGCGAATACAGCGTAGGATTCGGAGTGCCGAGATTTCCGCCTGTCTTCTGGACGAGAAGCGAGAAAATCGCGCCCATGATTTGGGTGGAAACAGAAGTTCCGCCGACGCCTTCAAAAAACGATATCCCCTGGCTATTTGAGCTAAGGCTGCAAGGAGTGGTGGTGGGGTTATTCGTGTCTTGTTGACAGATGATGTAGAAACTTCCTACCAGCCCGTCGCCCGCGAAAAGAGAGAGGTCCGGGATCAAGCGTGTGCTGCCAGCCGGAACACCAGGACCGGTTTGCCACGTGGGCCGGGGATAGCCGCCTGCGCACGTAGAGGGCGTTGAACCTGTCGGCGCAGTGCAGTTGCTGATGCCGCCGCCAGCACCGATTGGGCCGATTGAGACCACCAGGGTTGCGTTTGCTGTATTGTTGCAATTGGCTTCGGGCGTAGTGCTGAACCCGACAGAACCGAAAAGCGCATTGGTGCAGGAATCGTTCCAAGTGGTCTCCGGAATGTATCCCAGGGCTGATGCCTGATTCGTACCTAGGTTGGTCGTATTCCAGAACGATGTGGCATTGCTGAGCTGATTAAAATCGGTGCCGCCGACAGCGACATTGAAGGGTGTGCTCGCGAGGCCGCTCACAGCGAGCCCGAGCATGGCCGGCTGTTCGGTCGTAACAGTCGGATCGTCGACATCGCATCCTGCCGCGCCGCTATCACCCGTGGAAACGACAATCGTCATGCCAGCCGCCTCGCCAACCATCCAGCGGGTATTAATCATTCCATTTGTGACGGTTCCGAGCTCCAGTTCGCAATTGCCAAAGCTCTCGGTCATAACCGGAGCCAGTTTGTTTTCGACGATGAACTGCGCTGCGGCATCTACGCCCGCGGTGGAATTCGTGTCAGCCGCAATCACGAAATCAATCGTCGCGTTTTTGGCGATTGCGCCTACCCATTGCACGTCCAAATCAGACTCAATTTCGTCGCCATTAATTCCCGGGTCGGTCGAGCCGGTCGGGATGATGATGGTGGGGGTTTTAGCCGGAAGTCCGAACATTTTTCGGAAGTTGGTAACGTCCGCCATATTCAGGTTGCTGTCGCCGACGACCGCAATCGTTTGTCCGGTGCCGTCAATGCCGGCGTTCCACAGAGGCAGGACGTTATAAATCGTCGCGAAATCTTGGGGGCCCAGCGCGAAGCAGTTGCCTAGGACTTCTCCGCAATTGGCCGTTGGAAAAGTGAACAGCGGATGCAACGGCTTTATCTTTCCGTCCGCGGTCCTGACGAAGCTGCCTCGGGAATGGCTCGCCCGCTTCGGAAGGAAGTTGTGAAGCGTGCCCACGCCGGCGGCTACGTTCGCCAGCGCAGCAGGAATCTGCTGATCGGTGGAGTTGGCCCAGTGTTCCTCGCCGTTCACCACATATCGGTGGATGGCTGTGCGAAATGCTTCGTGCACTTGCCCGGCGGTCCCTGAGAAATGGATTACGGTGCGCGACGGCGAAACTTCGACACCTTGGAAACCATGCGACTGAAGCCAGGAAGTCACGGCTTGCACATCGTGGTCCGAAGGGCCGAATCGAGCGCCGAATTCTTGAGGCGTGATCCATTTGTGGTAGTTCGCCGAGGTCGGGTCCTGCTGCTCGCGCAGGAGCGTGGCGAGAGCGGCATCCTGCTCGGGAGTGCGTTTCAGCCCGAGCATCATGTTGTCCATCGGCAGGCTATCGGGTGCCAGGCCGCGGTCAAATTCAGCGCGTGCCAGTGGGTGCGTAGTACCACCGCGCATCACCATCTGGCTTTCGTTGACCGGGGCGGTGACCAGCGAACGCGCCTGGTTGGTTTGAGCCGGCGTGGCGAGCGCGCCGACCGAAATGAAAGCAAGAAGTGCGAATAAATTGGCGGTAAGGGTGTGTGGGTGTCGCATGGTTTTTATGACTATCTCTGATGCCGCCGAAGGGCAAATGAGATGGTCGCGGGTTGCCTCCAAAATGTAAATATTTGACAAATTAGTACTGCTCGATTTCGCCTGGCAGGATGGTACCGATTCCAGTCCATCCGGGTAATCGATTCAGGGCCCTCAGGCTGCCTCAGCGCAACGAGGGTGGTGTAGATGCCGCTGGGCATTAGCCGCCGTACATCAATCGCTTTCATATTCTAGTGAGGATTTCGAATACGGCTCGCAAGGACCCGCGCCCGTTGCCGGGCAATGTCAATGAACTTATCGTCCGCAGAGACCTGGTCAAGAGCCGGAAGCAGCCGTTCCGGCTCGGGAAAAGCCTTGTTGTTGTAGTCCGTTTCAATCTGAACCAGAGCGTCATTCACACCCAAGTGGTCGTATCGCATCACTCGCTGCAGGTTTGATAGATCCGATTCCTGGCGGGCCAGCCCTTCGAAAATGTTCAGCAGTTGCGTCGCAGATTCATCCAGGGTGTAATTGAACTTCACTTCGTGGCTTTCGCCTCCCTTTGTGTACAGGAAGGTCTTTTCGCCGAGGTTCGCGATGCGCCGGTGCAGGTCCAGATTCACACCTTGAAAATTGTGAAGCTTCGCCGCGAGATCGAATATGTGCTGCACCAGGGGCGGATTGATTTCAAATGCTACCGGCTCGGACGCCTCGTCGAGCTGGCGAATATCGTAGGTAGCCGCCCCGTTCTGGCTCACCTTGATCTCGACATATTCCGGATAGCTCGACTTAAAGATCTTGCGATACGTGATGTTTGGGCTGTCGGCGGGAACACCGGCGAACGCGGATGCTGCGACAAGTAGAGCCAAAAACAGCAAGCCGGTACTGATAGCGGCAGCGTTTCGAAGGGCAGCGCACCTGTATCTGGCGCTGTACATTGGCAATGGGATCATTGAAGGACTTGGATGCGAATCGGGCGTTTCCGGTTCCCCGTGGCGACCGTAGCAGATTGAATTCCCATCGCTCGGGCCATTCGTTCGCGCGCCTGCGAAAGATGGGCATGGCAAAGCGCGACTGCGAGCGCGTCGGCAGCATCTGCAGGCTCGGGATAAACGCTGAGGCCAAGCGCCGAGCTCACCATCTGTTGCATTTGTTGTTTGGATGCGCCGCCGTAGCCCGCAACGGTCACCTTCACTTCACGCGGCGAATAACTGTGCGACGGAATCTGCGCCTGCGCCGCCGCAAGCAGCACCACTCCGCGCACCTCGGCCAGCTTCAGCGCGGTTCGAACATTCAGCGCCGTGAATACCGATTCCACTGCGACGGCATCGGGCGAAAATTCCTCAACGAGCCGCGCAATCAACTGATGAATCTCGCGCAGCCGCGAGTCAAACGGCGCTCGCGCCGGCAGCTTGAGCGCTCCGAAGCGAAGCATACGCGCCGCCGAACCATTGAACTCGACGACGCCGTAGCCAGTGGCGCCGGCCACGGCCGGATCGACTCCGAGGACGCGGAAGCGATGCGCCTTTGCGGGCACGCTGGTTTGTCGTTGCGCGGGAATTGCGGCGCGAGAAGGCATTGGGCGAGCATTAGTTTAGTGCGAGGCCCAGTCGAGTGATAGTGTTTTTTAGGGCGTGTGTTGCGTCAATATCGAGACCGCATTGCGGCAAAAGGCCGTTGCCGAACAAGAACGGGAACCGCTAACTCGCGACAGCCGCCTGAATTTCTTTCTCGTCGATATCGAAATTCGCGTAGACGTGCTGCACGTCGTCATGATCCTCGAGCGTTTCCACCATGCGCAGCATCTGTTGCGCCTGCGCGCCGCTCAGCTTCACGTAGTTCTGCGGGATCCAGGCCACCTCCGCGGTCGCCGGCGTGATTCCGTTCGCGACGAGCGCTTCGCGCACTTTTTCCATCGCTTCGGGAGGAGTAGTCACCTCCCATGCCGAGCCGTCATCGCGCAAATCTTCCGCGCCCGCGTCGAGCACAATGCCCATCACTTTGTCTTCGTCGGCCAGCTCTTTTGGCACCACGATGTCGCCCTTGCGATGGAACATCCAGCCCACCGCGCCGTTCTCCGCCATGTTGCCGCCATTTTTCGACATCATGTGGCGAATTTCGCTGACGATGCGGTTGCGGTTGCTCGTCACCACCTGAATCAGCACGCCGACGCCGCCCGGGCCGTAGCCTTCGAACATCACTTCGTCGAGCGTCTCGCCCTCGAGTTGCCCGGTGCCGCGCTGGATCGCGCGCTCGATGTTGTCATTGGGCATGTTCTCGTTCTTGGCCAGGCCAATCGCGGTGCGGAGGCGGGGATTGGTCACCGGGTCGCCGCCGCCGGTGCGCGCGGCGATCGTTAGTTCGCGGATAATCTTGGTGAAAACTTTGCCACGCTTGGCGTCCGTAGCCGCCTTCTTATGCTTGATCGTGGCCCATTTCGAGTGTCCAGACATGGCTAAACCTTCTATAGGAAGTGTGGCAGGAGCTGCATTCAACTCTTGCCACGACAGTCTAGCAGCAGCCCCAAAATCAGGCAATAGACGCCACTACTCCAAAATCCTAGGCAGGCCCCAGCGAGATCGCTCTGGCAAGTTGATTGTCCCCAGCGCAGGACAAGCGTAGGATGGAATCAGAAGCCATAATCGGAAATTCCGATGAAATCCGTCGCGCAGTTGCCGCTTGTGCTCGGCCTCACGACCCTTGCCGCCGCGAGCGTCTCTGCGCAGAACGTGAAATGGCAAATCGACGCGGGCCACTCTACCGCCAGCATCTTCCTCGCGCAGTCCGGTGACCCCGATCCCGGCCTCAACATAGCCGTCGCTATGGCCGCCGGCACCATGAACCTCGACTCTGCCGATCCCTCCAAGCTCTCGCTCCAGCTCAACATAATCCCCGCCGACCAAGACCAGATGCTCCTCAATCCTAACGGCACGCTCCGCGCCGGAACTTACGCCGCACTCTCGCGCTACACCGTCATGAGCTTCCAGACGAAGTCCGGCGTCCGCGACCAAAGCGGCAAGCTCCAGCTCACCGGCGATGTCACCGTCAACTACATCGAGCGTGAAGCTCCCTCCGACTGGAACGTCGGCTACAGCGGACCGACCGTCATCAATCCCGTTAGCAAGAGCGCCACGCGCAAAGTTACCTTCACCTTCGACAAGTCTGCTTCGGACATTGCCTACGGCCAGAAAGTCGGCTGGATGGAAATTACCGGTCTCGGCAGAATCCCGCTCGAAGACTCCCCTGCTTTGCGCGATTGGCTGTGGAGTTCAGTCTGGCCGATGCTCGTCGAAGATCGCAGCTGCTACATGCCGAATTACTCGGTCAGCATGCGCGAATATCACGGCACCGTCTGCACCGGCCATCTCGTCGAAACGAAGCCTCCCAAGGAGGTTCCTTACAGTTCCGTTTCCGGCCTCGATTATTCCGGTCCCCGCTTCGAGACTCCGCAAAAGATCAACGAGGTCCGCATACTCCTGGACCTCAAAATGCGCGAACCCCGATAACCGGCTCGGCGAGGTTACATAGCTTCTTAGGAGCGATGAAACGTCTTTTAGTTCAAGTGCGATCGTTCTGCTCACACTCGCGGTTTCTTGTACCCTCAGCCGGAGAAACTCGCGAAACGATCGATCGCCGCCTGCGCGTACTGGCCCACTTCGATGAGGTAGCCATCGGGATCGCGCATGTAGCATCTCCACTCGTGGCCGTGGTTATCGAGCGGCTCGGTGAGGAAGTGGGCGCCCTTGGCCGTCCAATCTTTGTAACAGGCCCAGATGTCAGCCACACGCAAATTCAGGAAGCTGCTCACCTTGTTCAAATCGCGCGGCGTTTCCAGGATCACCTCGGGCTTGTCGGGCGTGGGTCCGCCGCCGGAATTGAGAATGATCCACGAGTTGGCCAGCTTGATGTAGCAGGGATTTTCAAGCTTCACGACTTTTCCGCCCAGCACTCGGACGTAGAACTCTCTCGATTTCGCCTGGTCTTTTGCGGTCAAGAAATGCGTGACGTAGAACCCTTCGTGTGCAACCGGCGCGTCTGCCAGGCTCATGAGACACCTCGCAACTGATCTTACTATGACTTCGAGCGGTGTCTTGAAGAGGCAAACGTGCTAAGTTTGCGACCTGACGCCGCACATGCCCGCATCCGCCAGACAAGTCCTCGAATTTGCGCTGCTCGCAGTTACCTCTATCTTTTTTTTGGTCGATCCGTTCACCGTGATTCCGCTCTTCCTCGCCATTACCGCCGATTCGCCGCCGCAAGAGCGCCGCTTCATGGCTCGGCGCGCCGCCTGGACGTGCGCGATTGTGCTCGCGACGTTCGCCTTCGCGGGCAGCGTGATCTTTAAGATGTTCGGCATCACGCTTCCCGCTTTCAAAATCGCGGGTGGAATCATCCTGCTTCAGATCGGATTAGACATGCTGCAGGCCCGCCAATCGAGCACGAAATCCACGCCCGAGGAGACCGAAGAAGGCGCAGCAAAAAGGGACGCGAGTATCATCCCGCCCGGAATGCCGATGCTCGCGGGACCTGGAGCGATTTCGACCGTCATGGTGCTGATCGGAGAATCGCATTCGATCTGGCAGCACGTGATCATCTATTCTACGATCGCCGCGACTGCGTTCGCGTCGTTCTTGATTCTAAGCGGCGCAGGCCGCGTGCAACGCTATTTGGGGGAGACTGGAATTCGCATCCTGATGCGGCTGATGGGATTGCTGCTGGTGGCGCTAGCGGTTCAGTTCGTTGCCAACGGGCTCACCGATTTCGGCCTTCTGAAGCCGCTGGCAAATCCGTTTTAGAATTCCTCGTCTTCTTCCTTCTTCATCTTCGTGATCTTCAGCGACAGCCGGATGTCTTGCGATTTCACACCGGCAAGAATCGCGCGACGCTTTTCCAACGGCAGAGCCGATGGGCTAATCACGCCTACCGAATCGCGCGGAAAATGTTTCACGAAGAGCGCAGCCATGTGCGCCGTCGCGTACGAAATCGGCGTCGAAATCATGCCGCGTTGCCGCATCTGATACAGCGTCGGAAAGCTCGCATCCCAGCGCACAAGCAGCGGCTGCTCGTCTTTGCTGCCACGTACCAGCACCGCCGCCGCGAATCGCGCGTTTTCCAGAATTCCACGGCGAATTAGTTTTGCTACCGCTTTCGGAGTCGGCACTTTCGGGAATCTCTTTCGCACCATGCCCTGCGAGCGGTTCAACCGCCCTTGCCGGAACCAGCGATACAAGCGGTCGAAATCATTGCCGCCGATTTTGGCGTCCACGCTCCGCACATGAGTATCGCGCGGCATCAAGCAGACTTCGTCCTGCGCGGCCAAGTACACCGTTGCCTCGCCAATCGGGGCAGGGAAGCGGAATTTCTCGCGCTCGGCGAACCGCCGCACCATCGCGAATTTCCCGTGGCGGTAAATGCGTGGATTCGAAATCGCCGCGTCGTACACGCCGTCGGCCGACCAAGTGGAAATAGGATCTTTGCTTTCCGTGCTTTCGAAGAGACGGAAATGAATCTCATCGGAGCTATCGAGCAGTTCGCTGCCGCGCTTCGCGAGCAGGTTCGTAAGCCCCGGGGCGACGCCCGCGCAGATCAGGGCCGTGCGATTCTTCGCGACGAAGCGCTTGTGATAGCGGTACTGCTCGGGCTTAAAGGGCGAGCGCGTGAGGTGCGCGTTCAAATCCATGTAGTGGATGCCAAGGCGCAGCGCCGCGCGCAGAACGATTTCGTTGAAGACAGCCGGGGAGGCGTTGACGATCAGGCTTGCGCCGCGCGCCGCTCGCACGATTGACCACAAATTGCGCGCGTTCGTCTCAACGATTTCGATCGTGCTCTTTTTTCCCAGGAATCGCTGCGCGCGGGTGATGTCGCGATCGCCGCACCAGACGGTGTGTCCCTGGCGCGTCAGCAGATGGGCCAGCAATGAGCCGGTGCCGCCCGCCCCCAGAACGAAGATGCGCATCGGTGCGCCACTTTATCACAATCAATGCGGGGCGCGTGCCTCGCGCCATTTTCTGGTTCGATCGTTTGCACCCACCGAGTCAACGGCGTAGAATCGTCTTGTTTCTCCGATCCTCGGAGCCTAACGGAGAGAAATCATAAGGCTCAGAGGACGAGTCCTCTGCGTTTTGCAGCAGGGGACGAGGGTTTGAGCGGAAACGCTTGCGCCTCCCTTCGCGGAATTTGATTGCGTCCGCGTTTTGGAAAGGAGATGGTTCGAGGCTGGTTGCACGTGGCCTCGGCCTTTCGCCCAATCCAATCGCGGATTTGGGCTTTTTTATTGCGACAATCCTGCACGGATTGTCATCTTTAGGAGTGGGCGGGTTTCAGGCCCGACGAAGCTCTCGCGTAACGCGTCGCCGCGGGTGCTGAACGTGACGGCGCTGAAAAAGACAATGTCCCTCTTCGACAAATTCGGCCGCGAAATCACAGACCTGCGCATCTCTGTCACCGACCGCTGCAACTTCCGCTGCGTCTACTGCCGCTCGGCCGATCCCGATAACCACATGCCGCACCATGAGTTGCTCGAATGGGATGAGTTCGAGCGGCTCGCGCGCATTCTCGTCGGCATGGGCATTCGCAAAGTGCGCGTCACGGGCGGGGAGCCGCTTGTGCGGCCGGGCGTCGAAAATTTTATCGCGCGACTGAAAGCGATCGGCGTGCGCGATCTTTCGATCACCACGAACGGCCACTTGCTTGCCGAGCGCCTCGACGCGCTTCTCGCCGCGGGCCTGGACCGCATCAACATCAGCCTCGATTCGCTCGACCGCGGGAAATTCGAACGCGTTACGCGCACAAAAACTTTCGACCAGGTGATGGCTGGCATAGACGCCGCGCAAGCGTCGCGCCTGCGCCCCGTAAAAGTAAACGCCGTGCTGGTGCGCGGGCTGAACGACGACGAAGTGGAAGCCTTCGCGGAATTTGCGCGCGAGCGCGACTTGATCATGCGCTTCATCGAGTTCATGCCGCTCGACGCCGACCGCGCATGGACCCGCGACACGATGGTTCCCGCGGCCGAAGTCTATCGCCGCATTCACGCGCGCTGGCCGCTCGTCGAAATCGCGCACGAGCGCAGCGAAACCGCGCGCAAATACAAGTTCGTCGATGGCCCGGGCGAAATCGGCCTGATAGCGCCGGTCACGCAACCTTTCTGCGGCCACTGCTCCCGCATCCGCCTCACCGCCGACGGAAAACTCCGCACTTGCCTATTCAGCAAAGAAGATCACGACCTGAAATTCCTGCTGCGCGGCGGCGGAAGCGACGAAGATATCGCCGATGGAATCCGCTCCGTGGTGGCGCAAAAGGAAAAAGGCCATCGCATCAACGAGCCCAGCTTCGTCCCCCCATCGCGCACCATGGTCTTCATCGGCGGCTAAATAGCACAGGTCCGCCGGTAGGCGGCTGGTGAAAAATGATGCCTGTGCCAACGAAACGCTTGGGATCAGCCTGAATTCTCAGCAGCGCCTAACGATGGCGTTCTCCGTGCTCTCGCCCAATTGCGCTGCGGCACAGTCGATATTGCCTGTGTGCTTTTGATTTGCCCTCCGCAGCACACTCGCGCACAATACCCTGAAGCGATGCATTGGCTTTGGGAGCGACTGCGACATGGCAGATGACGAACAAAAACTTTTCTCGTTAACCGAAGCCGAGCGGCTCCGCGTTCAACTCGAGCCAGTCCTGATCGAAGCCATGGAATCCCGCCGCAAGATGGCCGAAGTTGAGGAGCAGTTGCGCGACATCGCGGAACGAATTTCCCGTTCCGGCGGCATGCTCGTGAACTACGAAAAGACCGCTAAGATTCGACTCGAATTCAATCGCCTGCAGCAAAGCGTCCAGTCTGCGCTCGATCGAATCCATGAAACCGGCTGCGTGGTGAAAGATCTCAACGTGGGCTTGCTCGATTTCCCCGCGCGCATTGATGGCGATGAAGTATATCTCTGCTGGAAACTCGGCGAGGACCGCATCCGCTTCTACCACCGTCAGGACGAAGGCTTCGCCGGCCGCAAGCCAATCGACCCCCGCGACGCCGGCTACTCAAACCCGGTGCAATAGCTCCTAAACGCGTCTCAATTTCCTGAGGCTAGAGCGATGGATCGACGGGATAAACCTAATGTCGAGAACAGACACAAGGTGCGAAAGAAACCCGGGAATTCGCGCCTCGAAACTTCCTGCAAACAAAAGCCTGCGAAGAACGAGAATCGCAATATGGGATTGGGAACTGAGATCGCTTCATTATTTGCAGCGGCCGGTCTGAAAGCAGGCATTCTCGAACTGCGCGCCTACGTGACTTTGTTGCGGCAAGCTTCAGCCCGGCCGATTTGGTTTGAAGCTTGGCGATCGTTCCGCGCCCTACTGATACCTCAGCGCCACCATCGGGTCCACGCGCATCGCGCGCCAAGCCGGAATCCAGCACGCCGCCATCGCCACTACCGCGAGCAATACAGCCACGGTCGTGTACGTAACTGCATCCGTGGCCGTCACCCCGAATAGTGTCGACTGCAAGAAGCGCGTCGAGACAAGCGCCAGCACGAATCCAAGCGCGAGCCCTCCCGCAGTCATCTGCAATCCCTGGAGCAGCACGAGCCTCAGCACGTCGCGCCGCTGCGCGCCAAGTGCAAGGCGAATCCCGATTTCGTGCGTGCGCTCGCGCGTCGTGTACGCAATCACGCCGTAGATTCCCACCGCCGCCAGCACCAGTGCGAGCACGCCGAATGCTCCAACGAACGTCCCTGCGATTCGCGACCCGGTGCTCGCCACTTGCACTCGCGTAGCCAGCGTCGATTCATCGAGCACTGGCATGTCTGCGTTCAGCTCGTGTACAGCTTTTTCGAGCGCTCCGGTGTACGCGAGTGGGTCGCCCGCCACGCGCATATGAAAGATCGGCCCGCGCGCGTAGTCCTGATAGATCGGCACAAAGAAAAAGGGCTCGGCCGCCTCATGCAGGTTGTTGTAGTCGCTGTTCCGCGCTACGCCGATCACCGTGAAAGTCAGCTCGTCCGCGGCGAGTTTTTTTCCAATCGCATCCTGTCCCGGCCAGTAACGCCACACGAACTCCTGATTCACCACCACCACAGGCTGCGAGCCCTCCTTATCCTCCGGGGTGAACTCGCGGCCTTCGACTACCGGAATCTGCATCGTATGCAGATAATTCGGTCCCACGTTTGCGTTCGAGACGTCCATCGATTCATGAGGCCGCGGCACGTAGCCTTCAGGCTGTGTTATCGACGAGCTCAGCTCGAATCCGAGCGGCACCCAGCTCGACATGCTCACTGACTGCACGCCGGGCAGAGCTTCAAGCTTCGCCAGAAGTTGCCGGTCGAACGCGATTCCCTGTTCCTTCGTGTAGCCGGCGGAAAAAAGATCGACGGTGCCGAGCAGCACATGCTCGGGATTAAACCCCATGTCCGCTCGCTGTGCATTCCGAAAACTTCGAATAAAAAGTCCCGCGCACACCAACAGCAAGAGTGAAAGCGCGATCTGCATCACCACGAGCGCGCTTGAAAGCCGCGCCTTGCTGCGGCCGCCTGATGCGCTGCCCGTGTCTTCCTTTAGCACCGTTACCGGAGACAGATTCGACGAACGCAGCGCAGGCAAAATTCCGAAAATCACGCCGGTCAGCACGGACACAATGAGCGTCACCAGCAGCACCACGCGGTCGACATGCACGTCCATAAAAATGGGAATATTCGTCGGCGGAATGAACGAGCCGAACGTTCCGGCCGACCACGTCGTGATCAACATCGCCAGCGCGCCGCCCGCAAGCGATAGCACCAGGCTTTCAATCAATAGCTGCCGCACCAGCCGCCAACGGCTCGCACCGATTGCCATCCGAATCGCCATCTCGCGCCGCCGTGCCACTGATCGCACGAGCAGCAGGTTCGCCACGTTCGCGCACGCAAGTAGCAGCACCACGCCTGAAATCGCCATCAGCGTCGGCAGCAAAAGATACAGATAGCCGTTTGCGCCATAAGGAGCGCGCCAGAGTGGGTACGCCTTCACGTCATTGCGTCCCTGATGCGCTTCCGGATACTGAGTCACGAGGTGCTGCATCAGCGTGTTCAATTCCGCCTGGCCTTGTTCGGCGGTCACGCCCGGGCGCAAGCGTCCGAGCACCATCAGCCACATCGCATCTCGCTGTTCGATCAGATTCCTGAAAGAAATTAGCCGTTCGCCCCCGAGCAGCGGAACCCACAGGTCCGTGCGCAGCCCGGTTTGAGTACCCTGAAAAACCGGCGGAGTAACGCCGACGACCGTAAACGGCAGTTTGTTGAGACTGATCGTTTGTCCGACGATATTCGGATTACCGCCGTAGCGCGTTTGCCACAATCGGTAGCTCATCACAACCACCGGCGAGCTTCCCGCCTTCGTATCTTCCGCGGGAAGAAATCCGCGGCCCAGCATCGGCCACACGCCCAGCACATCGAAGTAGTTTGCGGAGCACATCGTGCCCCACACCCGCTGCGGGGCTTTGTTGCCGGTCAAATTCAGCGAACGCAAATCAGCGGCGATCAGCCCCGAGAAACTTTTGTTGTGGTCGCGCAGGTCGATGTAATCGAGATAGGAAAATGGCCGCGGATCGGACGACGTGCCTCCCAGGCTCAGCGACACAACTTCGCTACTCCCTTTCATTCCCGGGATCGGATTGAGCATCGTCGAATTGATCCAGCTGAAAATCGTACTGTTTGCGCCGATGCCCAGCGCAATCGTTAGCACCGCTACGGCCGTGAAGCCTGGCGACTTCACAAACAGCCGCAACGCGTGAACTATATCTTCCCAAAGCGATCGCATCGCCCCACCTCCGAGCGCTCTACGGCTTAGAAGTAGCACGCCGAATACCGGCGCTCGTGCGATTGCAACTTGCTGAACCTACGCAGTTTAAGATCGCAGTGCCTGGGGGTGAAAGAGATATCTGTCCGCTCTTGGGATTCTTTGCAATCGGATCGAACAGCTTGGTCGACGATAGGCGTCATCCCTCGGCCAGATACCGATGGACGAACATCACCGACATCGCGCCCTCGCCGACAGCCGAAGCGCAGCGCTTCACGGAACCGTGCCGCACATCCCCCGCCGCAAACATCCCCGGCACATTCGTCTCCAAAAAGTAAGGACTCCGGTTCAGCGGCCACCCATCCGGCGGCTTGCCATTGCGAACCAGGTCGGGCCCGGTGACGAGATACCCCGCATCGTCACGCACGAGTCCGGCTGCAATCGCCCATTCCGTGCGCGGGTCGCCGCCGATGCAAACGAATAGCCAGTTTGTCTTGCAGGTCTGTTCTTGCCCTGTGCGCGTATTTTTCAGAGTCACTGCGTCCAAAGTTCGATCGCCGTGCAGCGCCGTCACTTCGGTGTTGGTAAGCACTTCCACATTCTTCGTGGATTTAATGCGGTCAACGAGATACTGCGAAAGAGTCGTCTTCAAGGAATCGCCCCGAACCACGATCGTCACTTTTCTCGCATACTTCGCGAAGTACATGCTTGCCTGTCCCGCGGAATTGCCGCCGCCGACCATGAAAACGTGCTCGCCTCCGCACAGTTCCGCCTCGCTCACGCCCGCGCCGTAATAAAGGCCCGCGCCATAGAATTTATCTTCGTTTGGCAAGCCGAGCTTGCGGTAGTCGATTCCGGTGGAGCAGATGGCGGCGCGCGCGATGATCTTCGTTCCGTCGGCAAGATAACCCACTCGCTTGCCAGTGCTAAATTCGCCGCGCACTCCGTCACGGCCTAGAAGAATCTCGGCTCCGAACTTGTGGGCCTGGTCGCGTGCGCGCTCGGCAAGCTCGGCGCCGCTGATGCCCGAAGGAAATCCGAGATAGTTTTCGATCTTAGGACTGCTGCCGGCCTGTCCGCCGATCGCCCATTTCTCGATCAAGATGGTCTTCAGGCCCTCCGATGCGCCATACACCGCAGCGCTCAACCCGGCGGGCCCGGCGCCATAAATCGCCAGATCGTATTCGGAGAGGTAGGGATCGTGAAACCATCCGAGCTTTTCGATGATCTGGCGAACCGTAGGGTGCTCCAGGCGCGTTCCATCCACGAAGACGCACACGGGCGCCCTCAGATCGCTGGGGCTATCGACGCCTATCGCCCGGCATTGATCGTCCGTCCGCAGCTCATTCCATTCGAACGGCACATCGTTGCGATGGAGGAAGTCGCGGATCGCATAAGCGAGCGGGCAGCCCACTTTGCCATAGATTTTTATAGGTGGACCGGAATGAGATGGATCTGGGGTGGAGTCCGTCATTGTATGCCTCCCAAGGTATGACCGCGCTGGCGGGACGCGAAAAGGAAATTCAAAACGCGCATCGCGCAGACTTTCATATACTTCGTCCGTTCAGGGCACCAGATTACACCCGCCGAGCAATCTGAGCCAAAAGCAGACCCTTGCATCTCGCTTCCTCTCGTGCGAGCCTGAATGTCACGTGAGCCAATCCGAAAATCGCCTGAAAGATTCCGCGAGCCCATATCTCCGTTCCGCCGCGCACCAGCCCATCGACTGGTACGAATGGGGCTCGGAAGCCTTCGAAGCGGCGCGCGCGGCCGGCAAACCGATTCTGCTCGATATCGGCGCCGTCTGGTGCCACTGGTGCCATGTGATCGATCGCGAGAGCTACGAAAATCCCGAAATCGCGGCGATGATCAACCAGCTTTACATTCCAGTGAAAGTCGATCGCGACGAGCGTCCTGACGTGGACTCACGCTATCAATCTGCCATCAGCGCCATCTCGGGCCAGGGCGGCTGGCCGCTCACCGCGTTCCTCACGCCGGATGGAAAACCGTTTTTTGGCGGCACCTATTTCCCGCCCGAAGACGCGATGGGACGTCCCGGCTTCAAGCGTATTCTCCTCGGCGTTTCCGAAGCGTTTCGCGATCGACGCGCCGACGTTGACAACTCCGCCCGCGCGCTCGAAGAGGCCGTGGAGAAGGCTGAGCTGCACCACGCCGCGCGGGGCTCATTGGATTCAGGCATCGTTGACTCGATCGTCCAATCCGCGCTGCGTCTCTTCGACGAACAGCACGGGGGCTTCGGCACAGCGCCGAAATTTCCCCACGCGAGCGCCGTCGACCTGCTACTAGAGCGCTACCAATCGACGCGCGATCCGCGCCTGCTCCACGTCGCCGAACGCACGCTCGAAGGCATGGCCCTTGGCGGCGTTTACGATCAACTCCCCGGCGGTTTTCATCGCTATTCGGTTGACGAGCGCTGGTGCGTCCCGCACTTCGAGAAAATGACCTACGACAATTCCGAGCTGCTGAAAAATTACCTGCACGGCTATCAAGTCACGGGCCGCGCGCTTTTTCGCGAAACCGCTGAAGGAATTATTTCCTGGGTCAACGAAGTTCTCTCCGATCAGGCGCGCGGCGGCTTCTATGGCAGCCAGGACGCCGATCAGACGCTCGATGACGATGGCGACTATTTCACCTGGACCCTTGCCGAAGTCCGCGCAGTGCTTTCGCCCGAGGAATCGCGCGCCGTCGAAATTTATTACGACGTTCTTCCTCACGGCGAAATGCACCACAACCCGGAGAAAAACGTCCTTTGGGTCGCGTCCACGATGAAAGATCTCGCAGCGAAGCTCAATCTCGACGAAGCGAGTGCGCGAATCCTGATCGCCCGCGTCAAAGGGAAACTGCTCGCCGCGCGTTGCGAACGCCGTCCAGTCCCAGCGATCGACACAACTCTCTACGTCGGCTGGAACGCGATGTTCATCTCCGCATATCTCGAAGCAGCGCGCGTCCTTCGCCGCGATGACTGCGGCGCTTTCGCCCTGAAAACTCTCGATCGCATTCTCACGGAAGCCTGGGACAAAAATATCGGAGTGTTGCACCGCGTTGGCGGACCGCGCCTCGACGGATCGATCGAGGATCTCGTATTTTTTAGCGGAGCGCTTCTCGATGCTTGGGAATTGACGCAGCAGCAGGAATACCATCGCAAAGCCGAGCACTTGATGCGCAAAGCCATCGAGCGCTTCGGCGACCCGGATGCCGGCGGCTTCTTCGATCGCGCGAAAGACGCCGCTCCGATGGGCGGCCTCGAGGTCCGCCGCAAGCCGATTCAGGATTCGCCCACGCCCGGCGCGAATTCCGTCGCCGCGATCGTTCTCGATCGTCTGTACGCATCGACCGGCGAGAAGCTCTATCGCGATTGGGCGGAAAAAACTCTCGAGGCGTTCGCAGGACTCGTTCCGCAGTTCGGGCTCTTCGCGGCCACTTACGGCCTCGCCGCGCTGCTTCACGAGCGTCACGTGCTGCAGATCGTCATCACCGGCGCGATCGGAGATACGCATGCTGCCGCACTCAAGCGCGCTGCCAACGAAATCTACCGCTTCGGCAAATCCGTCCTGCGCGTCACGCCGGAAAGGATCGCATCCCTCGAATCGCTGCCTCCCGCCCTTCGCGACACGCTTCCGCACCTCAACGCCGCCAAGCCGCAAGCCCTCGTCTGCGTCGAAGCCACCTGCCACCCTCCCGTCACCGATCCTGCTAAGCTGAAATCCCTTCTCCTCGACGTCGCCGCCACCTCAGCAAGCATGAATCGCTAACGCCTTTGTAGCGCCGGCCTTCAGGCCGGCATCTTCGGTGTGGCCACCGCCAGCCGCGTCCCGATCGCGAACCAGCGCTCGACCAGTCTCTGAATCGCCGCTACTTGTCCTTGCTCGGATCCTTGGGCGGAACCTTGTCACCTCCGCCTGTGTCTCCGCCTGGAGCCTTGACGCCCGGCTGTACCGCATCGTTGCTCTTGATCGAAACCAACTCCACCTCAAAAATCAGAGTCGAATTGGGCCCAATTCCCGCTCCGGCGCCTCGCTGTCCGTATGCCAGATCCGCTGGAACAAATAGCTCCCATTTCGACCCCACCGCCATCAGTTGTAGCGCTTCTGTCCAGCCCTTGATCACTCCGGTCACGGGAAATGTTGCCGGCCCCCCATGCTTGGCCGAGCTGTCGAACTCCGTTCCGTCGAGCAATGTTCCCTTGTAATTGCACACCACCGAATCGGTCGCCGCCGGTTTCGGCCCGGTGCCTTCCGTCAAGATTTTGTACTGCAGCCCGCTCGCCAGCGTAACCACGCCCGCTTTCGTTTTGTTCTCGGCCAGAAACGCGTCGCCATCCTTCTTATTCGTCTCGGCCAGCTGTTGCGCCTGCTGCTCCTGCTTCTTTCGCATGTTCACTTGGAACGTCATCCACGCGGACTTGGCCTCGTCCTCCGTCATCAGCGTTTTGTTGCCGGACAGCGCATCCTTCATGCCCCGTTGGACGATGGCGGGATCGAGGTCTTCAGTCTGCCTTTTCAGACCTTGGCCTATATTCATTCCGAGTGCGTAGCTCGCCTTGTCTTTGTCAGTTTTGAGCTCGAGAGAATCTGGATTCTTTGCAGCAGGCTCCTGCTCGGTCTTCGTGGCGGGCGCAGATGACGAATTCTTAGCCGAATTACTTTTATCCTTTGCCGCCGGAGTCTGCTGCGAACCGGAGGACGCAGCCTGCTGTGCGCGTGCGCTTCCAACCGCCAAAATGCCCACTGCCAAAAAAGTTACCGCAATTTTGATTGTATTTTTCATAGACAGGCATTCTCGCATTGCTCCTCCGAATCCGCAAACGCACCTCCGCCATAGACCACGACAAAACTTCTCCGCAACCACACTTACCTTCCCGGCTTGCGGGTAAGTCGAATTCGGAGGGCGAATTCCTCGTCGTAGCGTCCAGGCGCCCAAACCACGCGCGTTCCAGTCCCGCCCCGAATGCTATACACTCAACTCGATGCCCGTGTAGGAGACTCCCGATGCAAAGAAAAGCTTTCAGTGTGTGGTGTGCAGCCCCAATTTTTCTCGCCTTGCCTTTTATCATGTCCGCGCAGTCCCCACCGCAGACTCAAATACTCCTCGTAAATGGGCAGGCTGGAAAGACCACGGTAGTACACGCGAACGGCCGGACTTACGTCGACATCGAGGCTCTCGCGCAAATCGGGAACGGCAGCTTCGCCATCAAGGACAATCAGATCTCCCTAACACTTCCCCCAACCAGCTCAGCTGCGGTCGGCCAGCCGCCGAACCCGGGATTCTCGAAGGACTTTCCTTCGGCTGCGATTGAATCATTGGCCGCAGTGAGGGAGTGGCGAACCGCAATTGCCACCGCAATTCAGAATTCCATCTCCGTCACTGATTCCTGGGTCTCGGTATTCCAGGGGCGTGCCAGTGACAGTCTGGGGCAGGCATCTGTGAGCGCAATCACCCCCACGGATCGTGCCGCGCTTCAATTGCTCACGAACGAATACAACAAAATGCAAAAATGGAGCGATCAAATCGTCGCCGCACGCGCGAACCTTCAATACATGTCGGCAGAAGATGTAAGCGGCGATCCTTTATTCCAGCAGATTCGCACCTGTTCGCATTCGCTCGCTGCCATCGTTGCAAGCGGCCAGTTTCAGGACGAGTCCTCTTGTCACTGAGCACCGGCTAAACCCTCATTGCGAAAACCCAAAAGCGCGTCCTAATACGCGTCTTAATATTTGGCTCCGCACGCTGGGTAGCCACGACCAACGCCTTACCTCGTCGTGGTCCTTCGCCTCAACTTTTCACCTCGCTCCACCCACGTCAGCTTCTTTCAACCAAATAAAAGAACTTACAATAAATCACGCCACAATTCCTCTCAGCCCAATAGAAATTGCACCGCAGAATCTTTTTAGGAGTATAGTGGGTAAAGTTTTGCTCGGATTTCGACCAGACGGAGCCCGCTCTTGGCCCGACTCGTCCAACAAGCCCGCCAAGTTGGCCCTTTCTCCTTTTGTGGCTTCCGTGTGCCCGCATCGGCGCGCCGTGAGCTTCCGACTAGCCTCCGAGCGACCAGCACCATCCGATATTCGCTGATACTCGCCCTAGCCCTCCTAGGTCTCGTCAAAGGGCAAGTGATTTCGGCGCACCCGTCGCCGCAAGACAGCACCCCTCACGGCATGATTGAGGTTCGCTTGCGCCTTGCCGACGGATCTCAGTTCAGTGGACTCGCGCGGGTGCGAATCTTGACGCAGGGCGGCCCGGCCCTTGCAGAAAATACGACGGACATGTCAGGCAAGGCGACCATAAGCGATCTTCCGCCCGGAAACTACATTGTGGAAGCGAGCGCCGTCGGCTATCTCGCGGTTAGGGAAGACGTTCATCTCGAGATGAGATGGAGCCTTGTATCAGTCACTCTGACGATGAAACCGGACAACTTGGGTTTGCCCAAAAACGAAAGCGCGTCAGCCGCCCCGATTCTCGCGCCGAACGCTCGCAAGGAGGTACAAAAGGGTCTTGAAGCTTTTGAAAAACCGGACCTGGTTCTGGCTCGAAAGCATTTCGAGAAGGCTCTCGCCATGGCTCCCGGCAATCCAGACGTTCAATTCTTGATGGGCGCGTTGGAAGCGCAAGAAAAAAACTTCGCCGCGGCGAAGGAGCATCTCGAAAAAGCGATTCAAATCTATCCGAATCACGTGCGTTCACTCCAATTGGTCGGTGAGTTGTATAACCAGCAGGACCAGGCGAAGAATGCCGTTCCACTGTTAGAAAAGGCCGTTGCCCTTGAGGATGGATCCTGGAGATCGCATTGGGCTCTTGGCGTCGCCTACCTTAAGACAAACGAGCCGCGCAAGGCTCGGCAGGAAGCCGAGCGCGCCATTGCCCTCGGAAAAGCGGCCGCAGGAGTGGCGCATCTCTTAGAAGCTCAGGCGTTGATCGATCTCGGGCAATTCGACGCAGCCGAAACGTCACTTCAAGCATTCATTCAAGATGACCCTACGAACCCCAACTTGGCAAGAGCTCGCGCGGCCCTCGATCTTGTTCACGAGCGGCAAAAAGACCAGCTCACGAGCATGCCTCTGGCTATCAGCGACTCTCAACGCTTCCTTGCGATTGCCGATTTGAATGTCGGTATCGCGCCGTCGAAGAATTCTGTGTGGGCTCAGCCCGGAATCGACGAGGTTGTTCCAAGCGTTTCGCCGAAAGTCTCGTGCTTGTTGCCTCAGGTACTTCGGGGAACGAGCAAGCAAGTTGAGCAGTTGATGTCGTCTCTTGAAAGATTCAGCGCCACCGAGCGGGTGAACCATTTCACAGTAAACAAGCGAGGAGAGCTGCACGCCCTTCAAATTCGCTCCTTCGAATATGTAGTTTCGGTGAAGCAGCTGCCGCGTGGGCTGATCGAGCTGGACGAGTACCGCGATGGCAACCTCGATCCTGCGCAGTTTCCGGCCTCTATCGCCACGATGGGTCTGCCGGCCATGGCTCTCGTTTTTCATCCCCAAATGAGTTCCGACTTCAATTTCATTTGCGAGGGTATGGGCCAGGTTTCAGGCAGCCCTGCGTGGCAGGTTCATTTTCAGCAAAGGCCGGACCGTCCAAGCCGCATTCACGCCTATGTGATCGCTGGAAATTATTACTCGGTCCCGCTTAAAGGCCGCGCGTGGGTTGATGTGGGTACCTATCAGCTGATGCGTCTCGAATTCGAACTCGTCAAGCCCATGCCGGAAATTCATCTCCTGCGCGAACGCGTGTCAATCGATTACGGGCCGGTTCAATTTCATTCTCGCGACGTGCAGCTGTGGCTCCCTTCACACGCGGAGTTGCTCGTATCGCGCGACAATAAGGCCTTCTTCCGCACTCACTCCTTCAGCAATTTTCAGCTGTTCAGCGTGGGCACCGGACAGCAACTGCAAGTCCGGAAAGAATCCTATAGTTTCAAGAATCTCACCGATGGCGATGTGAACGGCCAGCTTACAGTCATTCCGAAAGAAGGAAGCTCGCTTAGCCCCATTTCCATTACATTCACGATCCCGCCGCGCCAGGTTGTGATTAAGCTCGTTGGCCCGGGAAAAGATCTGAATATTTCCCCCGACTCGATTGGCTCAGCCCGCTTTGTGTACTCAGGTTCTCCCGGCGCGGTGCAAGCGGACGCGATGCTTACCAGGGAAAGCACTCTCGAAGTTGTCCCCGAGTTCCGCCCTCTCGTGGCCACCCCGTGATTCAGGCGCGGTGCGCATTCCTGTTTCGTTAATTCGGAGTTTGCTTCGAAGGCGGCGGTATCACGATGATCACCGCATCCGGTTGGCCGGCCCGGATTAGGTGCGGCATGTTGGCTGCGGCCGGAGGCGTACCGATATCCTTGTCCGTCGCATAAGGGTCGTAGAACATCAAGTGCGGTGGCAAATGGACCATCTTGTTTAACTGAGTGATGTAGAGATATCCCGCATCGGACATCATGTACACGATTCCAGGCTTTTGCGGCGCGCGAAATTTCCCGGACTTATAACCTTCTGCAATCGCGGCAGTCACCTCGTTCTCGCTTTTGCCCTTTGCTCGCAGGTCCTCTGCGAGAAACCTCGATTGCAGGGTTGTGGCGCTTCCTTCGGCGTCAAAACACGTCGGCTCAAGGTTCAACGGGCTCTGCCGGTCCACAAAGCACGAAAATCCGTTCGAGCCGTCGCGCACTTTCACGTAGCCGCTGCGTTCGAGGATGTACACTGTCGCTTTCCCTGAAATTTCCGGCGGCGCCGCGCTCTCCGCAAGCTTGATTTTTTCTTCGCGCGGCAGCGAAAAGTCGTAGGTGGCCTTCGGCGTCTCGGTCTGTGCAAATGCGGCGAGATGGATGCTGAAAAGCATGCCGGTCAGGAGCCCGGTTGCGACGATTGTGCGCACGGATCGCCTCCAGCGCGGAACCACGCCCCGGTGTCAATATCCCGCATACCTTATGACCCGGATAGACGAAGCCTTCTTTGTTCCGTTAGCCCCGCCCCTGCGGTTTGATCGCAGAAGTTGCTGGCCTCTCCTCCCGGTGACATAATGATGCCTGTTCCGCTCGACATCGAATCAGTTTCAATTACGGACGGGGGATGCCATGGCCATGAGGGATGCTTGGATTGAAAAGCGTGAAACTTCGATGAACGGAGGCGTTCGCAACTTCTCGCAGATGCACTACGCGCGCAAAGGCCTCACTACCGAAGAAATGGAATACGTCGCCCGACGCGAAAAGCTCGAGCCTGAATTCGTGCGCAGCGAAGTCGCGCGCGGCCGCGCCATCATCCCTGCCAATATTCACCACCGCAATCTCGAACCGATGGGCATCGGCGTCGCCTTCTTCTGCAAGATCAACGCCAACATCGGAAATTCCGCGACCACCTCGAATGTCGGCGACGAACTCGAAAAGCTCCATCGTGCCGTCCACTACGGCTCCGATACCGTGATGGACCTTTCCACTGGCGGCGACATCCCTACGATCCGCAAAGCGATTATTGATGCATCGCCGGTTCCCATCGGCACGGTGCCGATTTACGAGGCGATTTCCCGCGTGCGCCGCGCCGAGGATTTGAACATCAACGTGATGCTCGAAGTGATCGAAGAGCAAGCCGAGCAGGGCGTTGATTACATGACGATTCACGCCGGTGTCCTCCGTGAATTTCTCCCGCTCGTGCGCAATCGCATCACCGGAATCGTCAGCCGCGGCGGCGCGCTTCTCGCGCAGTGGATGAGCGCACACAAACAGCAAAATTTCCTCTACGAGAATTTTGACGCCATCTGCAAAATTTTCCAGAAGCACGATGTCAGCTTCTCGCTCGGAGACGGCCTTCGTCCCGGCTGTCTCGCCGATGCCAGCGACGAAGCGCAGTTCGCCGAACTGAAAGTCCTCGGCGAGCTCACCAAAAAGGCCTGGGAATACGACGTGCAAACGATGATCGAAGGCCCCGGCCATATCCCTCTCGATCAGATCGAGCTGCAAGTGAAGAAAGAAAACGAGCTTTGCTACGAAGCGCCGTTTTACACGCTCGGCCCGCTCGTCACGGACATCGCGCCCGGGTACGATCACATCACCAGCGCAATCGGCGCGGCCATGATCGGTTGGCACGGCGCTTCGATGCTCTGCTACGTCACGCCGAAAGAACATCTCGGCCTGCCGAATGCCGATGACGTGCGCCAGGGCGTGATTGCCTACAAAATCGCCGCGCACGCAGCCGACGTGGCCCGCCATCGCCCCGGCGCCCGCGATCGCGACGACGCGCTCAGCTATGCGCGCTTCCTCTTCGATTGGAACAAACAGTTCGAACTTTCACTCGATCCCGAAACCGCTCGCGCCATGCACGACGAAACTCTGCCGGACGATTTTTACAAGGAAGCAAAATTCTGCTCCATGTGCGGCCCCAAATTCTGCTCGATGAACGCGACGCAAATCGCCGAAATCTACCAGGGCCATGACCAGAAAGATCGCGAACAAAAGTTTGCGGAGTTGCTCACGAAAGTCGAACCGTCGCTCGTGAAGTTGGACGTGCCGGCAGAAGAGACGCAGCCCGCTGCGAAATCTTCAAGCGCTTCTTCCTAACGGATTCGCGCCCCGCGCGTCTGTTTATGTAGGCTCATCTCGGCTCGCCGGGTACGGAGCCGCAGAGAGCGTCTTTTGGACGTAATGTAGCTCGCCTCTTTAGAGGTGAGGCTTCTGCCTTTGTTTTGCGCATGTGACAGGATCCCGCATCGCGCACACCGTCCAAATGGAGCCGTCGCTTGACAATAGGCGAACAAAAAGCGAAGATACGCAACGCTTCAAAATCACCTTAGGGAGGGCAACCATGCCGATGAATCAAGCATTCCTCGCTGAATTCGATCAGGAATTTGCCAATACCCGCAAAACCCTCGAACGCGTCCCCGAAGACAAATGGGACTGGAAACCTCACACCAAGTCCGGAACGATGGGCTGGCTCGTGAACCACGTCGCCATGATGCCCGGCTGGGCCGCCTCCATGTTCAGCACAGATAACTTCGACGTTGCACCTGGCGGCAAACAAGTCGCAATGCCCAACGGCAAGAACCGCCAGGAAATTCTCGCCATCTTCGACGACGGAGCGAAGCAGGCCCGCGCCGGCCTCGCCAGCTGCACCGACGAGCAGCTGATGAAGCCGTGGTCGCTGCTGCAAAACGGCCAGCCGATCTTCTCAATGCCGCGCGCCGCCGTCCTTCGCGGCATGATCATGAACCACCTGATCCACCATCGCGCCCAGCTCTGCGTCTACTATCGTCTGAACGACGTCCCGGTGCCCGGGCTCTACGGCCCATCTGCAGACGAAGGCCAAACGCAAGCCGCCACCAAGTAATCTTTCGCGCCTTCCCGTGCGCTCTCGCTTCTCGCTCAAGCGGGAGCGCACGAAAATGCATCGGATACACACTGACTCACCCGAATTGCGCGCAGATACGTCAGGGCACGGCTTTCAGCCGTGCCGAAAATCTGCCAGCGGCGTGGCGGCTTCAGCCGCTGAGGGAATTCTCCAGGCGCCAAGCCTGCTAAAATCGAATACATGCCCGACGCAAAACCCCAAGAACAACTCCGCGAAGAATTCAATCGCTGGGCCGACGCCGGCAAAGGCGAATCGATGGAGCACGAACACTGGCCCATCACCAAGCCGGTGCTCGAGCTCATGCAAATCGCGCCCGACGAAAACATCCTCGACGTCGGCTGCGGCTCCGGCTGGCTTTCGCGCATTCTCGCCAAAGGCGTGCCCGAAGGCCGCGTCGTCGGCATGGACATCTCCGACGAAATGATTCGCCGCGCCCGCCAGGCGAGCGTCGACTGCGGCAATCTCGTTTTCATCGTCGGCGAAGTGGCCGAAATTCCCTGGGAGCAAAATTTTTTCACGAAGGCAATCTCGATCGAGTCGTCTTACTACTGGCCCGATTCGGCGAAAGGCCTCCGCGAAATGTATCGCGTGTTGGCCGAGCGCGGCTCCGCCTGGATCCTCATCAACTTCTACCGCGACAATCCGCACAGCCACCAATGGGCCGAAAAGCTCGAAATCCCCACGCACCTGCTCTCAGCCGGCGAATGGGCCCAACTCTTCCGCGACGCCGGATTCAAAGACGTCGCGCATCGCCTCATCCCCGACCCCACGCCAACCCCCGAAGTTTACACAGGCCGCTGGTTCCGCGACGCCAAGCAGCTCGCCGAATTCCGCGCCATCGGCGCCCTACTAATCCACGGCACAAAAAAATCCTGACCGCGCTCCTTCTTATGTAGCTCACCTCTTCAGAGGTGAGGCCGTTGCCTTTCGTAGCCCCGGCAAGCCGCCGCACTCCATAGCAGCGATTCACCGAAAGGAACTCAGGAGAAACTAATGATTCAGCAACTCAGGAATTGGTTCCGCTATTTGCCGTATACAACCGGCTGTCGAAGCGCCCATCTTCAAAAACCGTTGAAACAGTGAGATGCCGCCATTTCTCGGCCTCGATCGCACGCGCAGCTTCCGCCTGTTGCACCCGCTTTTCCGCATCCACACCGAGGATCAGCCGCAGCGGGACATCGTCGCCATTCGCAAGTTGCACGATCACATCGGCGATCTTGCGCGGATCGCCTTCCTGATGCCCTTCGAGGCCTCGCAACATCTTGCGTATCGAACCGACTGAGGCTTCATACTCCGGCAGCAGTTTCGGCGCATTCTGCCCGGCGCGCCGTGCCCAGTTGGTCCGAATCCCTCCCGGCTCCAGTGTGCAGATCTTCACCCCGAACGGCGCGACTTCCATCGCGAGACAGTCGCTGAAACCGCCCACCGCCCACTTGGCCGCGTGATATGGTGTGTTGCCGGGAACCGCGATGCGACCGCCGACCGAAGAAACCTGAAAGATGTGGCCGCTCTTCTGCTTGCGCATCACTGGCACGGCGGCGCGTGTTGTGTACACCACGCCGTAAAAACATGTGTCCACCACAGCCTGAAAATCCTCCGCACTCATCTGCTCGAACGGCGCAAACTGTCCGTAACCGGCATTGTTAACTAGAACGTCTAGCCGCCCGAAGGTGTCCACCGCTGACTTCACGGCTGCCTTTGCTGCGGCCTCATCGCGAACTTCCAGCGTAACGGGCTTCACCCGCTCGCCATACTGCGCCACCAGAGGTGCCAGTTCCTCCGTTCGACGCGCTCCTGCTACGACGCTGTCGCCTGCGGCCAGCGCCGCCTCGGCGATGTCCCGCCCCAGCCCATTTCCGCTTCCCGTAATCAACCAGACCTTTGCCATTGCAATATCCTCCGCGGCTTCGGATGATCAAGATGACTGACTGGATGCTCATTTATTTGGCCGCGGCCGGCGCCGAAGCCTATCGCCGCGACAACCCGAACGCCGTCGTCGAATTCCTCGACACCGGCCACTTCGCCCTCGAAACCTACCCCGGCGAAATCGCCGCAGCGATTGACCGCCTGCTGAGCGGCTTGTCGTCGTAATTTCAAATGTCAATACCTCCGTTTACCGCCGATTAGAAATTTCCAAGATGTTGTTTTTAAATGGGTTGCGTCGAATTCTAATCGCGCGACCGTAGATTAGAAACCCGTGATTTGTGACTCGTGACTTGTGATTCGTGAAGAAAAGCTTGCGCGGGTGTGGCTGCGCCCTTCGAGACTCAGGGCAAGCCCTTCGAGACTCAGGGTAAACCCTTCGAGACTCAGGGTAAACCCTTCGAGACTCAGGGTAAACAAGCGGCATCGGGCGGTGTCCGGGATTGCTTATGGAGGAGACTGCTACCATCCCTTCCAGGGACGAAGCCGGGAGACTTGACGAGGAGGGGCGGGGGCAGAGTTGTGCAGTAAGATGAAAAACCGCAAAAAATTTGCGATTAGAAATTCTTAGTGGGCTGAGTTTTCTTTGAGTTAGGTGAAATTCTAATTCCAGATTTGCGATTAGCTTCTGGAAGCTCGGAGCTGGAGGCTGGAAGCTGGAATTCCGGACGGAATTGTCCCTTTGGGCCCGAGTGGCCGCCGATAGTGATGTTTGCGTCGTCATATAAAAACGGGAAATGGTAGCACGGATTTGGGTAGGTGTATATCAGTAAACTACGCAGACCTCCTGGAACGCGGATAGGGTTAAACTTCTAGCGTTCGAACGACAAGCAGGGGCTTTCCGTCGTGACTCATTCTCGCATCGCTGATCTCAGAAATTACAAGGTCCAAGCATTTCCACCAGTCCGGAATCGAACGATCCAAGAATGAAAAGGCTCCTAGCAGCTTTCCCTTGGGCGTCCATAACTCGAATGAGCTAGATTGTTGATCGCTTCGTGGGATTATGAGCACCCGATCTCCTATACCGAGACCGCCTGTCGACGCACGGTCCGAGAACGGTAGTTGAATAGAAAGTGTTTGTTTCTCCTTTGTTATCTGTCGAGCGACATATGCCGCTTGCAGCTCGATAGTCCGCTTAACGAGCGTTTCGTCCATCCCCAGGGCGAGTAGATCGTCCTTGGACAGCTTCTTGAACCACGCTGGAACGCGACTGAGACGATCGAGATTGTAAGGACAGGCGCGCGCAAGAATGATTGCAAGCTCTCTATCTTGATCCACGCGTGAGATAAGACGAACCGCTATTGGGTCAATCAATCCATATTTGAACATACTCGTAAAATGTGCGCATATCTCAGGCAGGCTCCCACCAAGTTCAACCGCATACGACTGAAGGAAGGCAGTCAGGCTATTGACTCCCCAAGGCAGTCGATATCGGCAGACGTCTTCTATCCATAGGGAAATCTCAGTGGGATCCTCAGAAAACTTAGAAATCCCCGCATCGGCCGCCATCTGAGTGGGTGAGTCGCCTGAGAGCCAAGCAACTAGGAGTTCTAGAAATTGCGCAGGTCTACCCTTGCGAGGCCTGATTTCACGCAATTGGATAACGATTTCTGCCAATTGAAAAAGATATTGAATTTGTTTGTCGTCGCTCCACGTCGGCCACGCACTAGCTTCCAGGAAGAGTATGAGGAGTTCGTCCTTTCTATTCTCTATGCTTTCGCAGTCCTCTAAGGGCAGTCCGAGCTTAAAGAAGCGTGACCGAACTGGCCGCTGTGGAAAGCGTTTCTCGATGTAGTCTATCCTGGCACTGCAAACCGATACTGCATCGTCGGCGGTCAGAGTTTTTTCTGGTTCGTCGCGGAGCTGGATAAAGAGAAGAGAGCCCGATAGAATATCCTGAAGCTGGTCGGGCGTGTAAGGATCAAGGCTAAAGTCCTCCGTTAGTGCCAACAGATGGGCATCTAACTTATCGAGCCAGTACTGAAAGTGGGGGCGATTGCCTTCCGGAATCCACTGAAGATTGTTTTCTGCAAGATAGGTGCACAGTTTCGACAACTCAACTCCAGGATGGAGTTGCCTCCATTTTCTGACAAATAAGTTTAATACCGCCCTTAGGGCACTGACCACTCTCTGTTTGTCTATTGCTGAAATCATTTTCTCGATTGCGCTGTTTGTTCTTCGCGTTTGATCTGCCCTGCCCGTCTTGTCAACGCAGAACAGAATTTGGCCCTCGTTTTCTTTCATTCCCCTACCGGCGCGACCACAGATATTCCAGAATGTGAGGGGACAGCTGCTCGGAACGTAGAGCCGGTTCGAGGTTTGGATTATCACAGAGGAATTCGAGTGCTTCAGCTCCGTTCAAGAGAGCTTGCTGTGCCGCTGCTTTTCCTTCGCCCTTGTCGAGCAGTTCAAGGGCCGCCCACATCTGGAAATGTGCTCCATAATAGAGCTTCTCATCTAAGTCCTTCCTAAAATGAGGCCATCCACTCTCAGGGGATTTCAGCTGTTGAAGAATTGACCGTGCATGAGCCTGGGCATGATAGTTCTGAGCAATTGAATCGTGCTCGTACGTTTCCAGTCGTTCAATCAGCCTTTTTGTATCAGGAAGTCCCATTGTGGGTTTTAGGAGGGAACGGGGCTTTCAAAAACTTCGTTCACCAAAGACTGTAAATCGGGGAGAAAAATATCCACACAGGAGAGGTTTTGAACAACATCGTCTGCGCTCTTAAGCCAATCGAAAGGGTTTTCGCTTTCGCTCCCCGTGACTAGGAAAATCCAATTCTTACAGGGAAAAGCCTTTAGGGTGAGGGCGGCAATGATTTCCTCAACTTGGTCCGCAAGCTGATCTTGTTCTTGATCGTAAAGGATGGTTGCTATGAGTGATAGGCTCACGGGAAACGGATGATAGGCACTCGCTAGTTTGTCATGAGCTTTTTTAGCCACAGCTTTACTGTATGTGGCGAGCGTTTTTGCTTCACCGATTACAATTGCGGTGATCCTGCCGTTTGGGCCGAGTTCGAAACACACGATGTCTTCGCCCCTGGTCGGCATCAAAAAGTTTTCGGCATAACGCAACTTGAACACGGGCATGTTGTAACCGTATCGTTGACGCAAGTGTTCCGAGGACACGACCTCGCCGAAATTTCCCATTCGGGTGCTGTGGTTCCGTGGAAGTTGCGAACTTAGAATCTTGGCTGCCTTGGTGAAGCCGTACTTCTTAAGGAGTTTGGCAACTTGTTTGGGGTGCTTATGATGGTCTACCACAGCAAGCTTCAAAGCGTCTTTGACAAGCTCGCGGGCTCCCGGTCGTTCACGGCCCCGCGAGTGCGCAAAATTTGTGCCGCCAGTCTCGGTGATCAGTGTTAGCCAAACGGAATCGAATGAATTACGGCCAACGGTTTTCGTCATATGGGTATCTCATAGACAGTAAATACCTCAGGAGATCATTGCCCGTCCAGTTTATTCGCGCTCACGTTGCAGATAGTAGTCGACGCGTACCGTATTTCGCTGGCGAGCAGGGTGACCTGTGATCGACGGAGAGCTTGACGGACGGCAGCCAAGCTGCCGCAGCGAAAAGGCCCGTCAAGTGGTGGGCGCGCTGCGCCATGAAAGGCCGGGGCCTTCGTGCCTCAGGGTAAACGAAAGTGAAAGGAGACAAAGGCAGTGATTTGGTATACTCGGCGACCGTCGAGATGCGGGCGCGGGGAAGAGAGGTCCCTCGACTGCGCTCCCTTCGCGGCTCAGGGCAAGCGGGATGACAGCGAAGGACGCCGGACACGACGAAATGCAAAGAGCCGGCCGGATGCCACCCGCTATGAACCCGCAGAGAGGTCCCTCGGCTTCGCTCGGGATGACAGCGAGAAAGGCAACGGCAACAGCGAAGGACGCCGGACACGGCGAAATGCAAAGAGCCGGCAGGTCCGATTTCGAGGCTCCGGTGGAGTCTATCGGACTCCAGAAACCGGAGATGCCACCGCTATGAACCCGCAGAGAGGTCCCTCGGCTTCGCTCCCTTCGCCCCTCTCAGGGCAAGCGGGATGACTGCGAAGAGAGGTCCCTCGACTACGCTCGGGATGACAGCGAAGGACGCCGGACACGGCGAAATGCAAAGAGCCGGCAGGTCCGATTTCGAGGCTCCGGTGGAGTCTATCGGACTCCAGAAACCGGAGATGCCAGCGCTACGAAAAGCAACAGCAACTGCGAAAGCCTCACCTCTTCCCGCGCATTCGTGCGGGACGCAAACGGCGCGAAAGAGGTGAGCTACATTTAGGGACTAAGGACGGTGGGTGCGTTGACTTGGGCCGACGCGCGGCCTAAGATGAGCGGCCAGCATGCCGGAACCTCAGTCGCCGATTGGACGTACCATCTCGCACTACCGCGTGGTCGAAAGGCTCGGTGGTGGCGGTATGGGTGTGGTGTACAAGGCCGAGGATGAGAATCTTGGCCGCCCCGTTGCGCTGAAATTTCTTCCCGGTGAATTGGACCAAGACCCGCAGGCGCTCGAGCGATTCCGTCGTGAGGCGCGTGCCGCGTCGGCGCTGAATCATCCCAACATCTGCACGATTTACGAAATTGGCGAAGAGAACGGGCAGACCTACCTGGTGATGGAATTCCTCGATGGGGCGACTTTGAAGCATCGCATTGCGGGACGTCCCATGGATTTGGAACTGCTGTTGGATATCAGCATCGAGATTGCCGACGCGCTGGAAGCTGCGCACAGCAAGGGAATCGTTCACCGCGATATCAAGCCGGCGAACATTTTCGTCACCGAGCGGGGGCACGCCAAGATTCTGGACTTCGGGCTTGCCAAGCAGGTTGGGCGCGCCGCAGTCCATATGACGCAAGATGTGACGCGGACAGGGCAAGGCCTGGCGGGAGTGAGCGTGGCGGATCTCACGAGTCCCGGAACTGCAGTGGGGACGGTTGCGTATATGTCGCCCGAGCAGATTCGCGGCAAGGAGCTGGATGCGCGCACGGATCTGTTTTCGTTTGGCGTGGTGCTCTACGAGATGGCGACGGGCGCGCTTCCGTTTCGCGGTGAAACATCCGGCGTGATTACCGACGCGATTTTGAATCGAGCGCCGCTGGCTCCGGTGCGGCTGAACCCGGATCTTCCTCCGAAGCTCGAAGACATTATCAACAAGGCGCTCGATAAGGATCGCGACCTGCGGTATCAGTCGGCTTCCGACATTCGCACCGATTTGAAGCGGCTGCGACGGGATACTGACTCGGGCCGAATTTCGTCGACCGCGGGCCGGGCGGTTCAAGAGCAAGCTCCCGAAGTGGCGAGCGGCTCGGCGAGCAGCAGCTCGGCTAGCGTCACGGCTGTGCAGCCTGCTGCGAAACCGGCGTACACGAAGTATATTCTTGCGGGTGCTGGCATTCTAGTCGCAGTGTTCGGTCTGTATCGCTTCAAGAGCGCGCCGACCACACCCAGCGGACCTGCAAAGGTGACGCAAATCAGCCATTGGAACAGGCCGATGGATGGGGCGAGGCTCTCTCCCGATGGGCACACCGTAGCGTTTACTTCGCCGGTGGATGGAGTTGGCCAGGTCTTTGTGATGCTGACTTCCGGTGGCGAGCCTCTGCAGCTGACCAAGGATGAGGGTGACAAGTCCCTGTATAACTTTTCGCCCGATGGCACAGAAATCTACTACGGGAGATTCATCGTCGGCTTCGAAGGATGGGCCGTGCCGACGCTCGGAGGAAATCCAAGACGCGCGGCAAACGGGGTTTCCCTGGCCTCTTCGCCGGATGGCACATTTATCTATTATCTGAAACCGGGAAAACGAGGGGTCTTCCGTGCAGACAAGTCGGGATTGGGTGAAGAAGAGGTGTACAGCTTCGATGCAAAGAGCTTGCCGCCGCGGAGGGTTCTGCCGTTTCCCAACAGCAATCACTTGCTCGTGCTGACTTCCAACATAGTCTCAAACGCCGAAGATCAATTTCATGTTTACGACGTGGATCCGAAGCGGAAGGCAGCCGAAGAGCTGGGTGAGGTTTCTGCGAATCTGTTTGACGCGGCCTTGGGCGACGCTGGGAAGACCCTTTTGATTAGCCGCACGGTGAACGGGCTGAACAACCTGTGGCAGTACGATTTGAAAACTAAGACGCTGACGCAGGTTACGTTCGGAACGGGGCCGGATTTCTCGCCCATGCCGGATCCGGGAGGCAAAGGGATTTACTTCGTGAACGGCAAAGCCTCCGGATTCTTAACTGCTTACAATGTTCATTCCAAGCAATCCACGGACATCGCCTCGGAAAACGCAACCCAGCCGCTGATCTCGCCGGATGGGAAGCGGGTTGCCTATATCACCGCGCCGTCGCACGACCGCAGCGAGCTGTGGGTGGCGAATGTGGACGGCAGCAACAGGGTGAGAATTGCCTCATCGAAATCGCTGTCCACCGGAGCCTGGGCGCCAGACAATTTTCACTTCTTTTTTATGGAAGAGGAGCCGAACAAGCCTTTCGGCGCCGCGGCCGACGGCAGCGGAATCCACCAGATTCCCTGGAATGGCGGGGTCACTCAAGATGTGCTCTCAAGCCCGGACCAGAAATCGATTTACATAAATAGTTTCGACCAGGGAGCCTCGCGGCCGACGATTTGGAAAATGAACGCGGACGGATCGAACCTGGAGAAGATAACGGATGAATGCGGGCATGCGTTTGAGGTTCCGTCCGGCGGGGAATATTTGCTGACGTTGTTGCTGGCAGAGAAAGGCGGCATTGGCGAGCTATCGCTCGCAGACAAAAAGTGCACCTCGCTGCTGCCGGGCGTAGTCACCTTCGGCATAACGTTTGCGAGCGATGGAAAGTCGTTCATGTACGCCGTCCCGTCGCAGCACGAAGTCACCATTTACCGCCAGCCCTGGCGCGACGGCAAACTTACCGGCCCAACCCAAATTGGGCTAAAGCTCCCCTTTGCTTTTCCTCTTCTTGCAGGCGGCAACGCCTACGACTTTTCGCGCGATCTTTCGACGGTCGTGTACGCGCGTCCCGGAGGCCAGGCTGACCTGTATCTTTTGAGCCAAAAATAATCGCGTGCCGCCGGTTCGAGTCGTCCCTCGTAGCGCCGGCTTGCCCAGAGGCACGAAGGGCCTTCAGGCCGGCTCTTTTCTCTACGATGTAATCTCCGCACAAAAAATTCACAGCTCGTACGCAGTTCTACGAATTGCGCTTCAAAATTCCTGCTCTAAGATTGTCAACCACGTTGCAGATCGAGGCCCATCGAGGCCCATCGAGGCTCGTGTCATGCGTTATCCGAGGCCCATTCCGCCCCTTCGCAGGCGCGGCCGGCGCATCGCGCACCGCTACATCACCGCCAAAGGCAAGACGGAGCGCGCCTTCGCCGCCTACATCGACCTCTGCGAGGCCGCCGAGTACCTCACCGAGCAGATGCGCGGCCAGCTCGCCACCTTCGGCCTCTCCACCTTCCAGTTTCGCCTCCTGGCCACGCTTCTCCACAACGGCCCGCAGTACGAAAGGGCCATCGCCCGCCAGTTCCAATGCTCGCGGCAGAACGTCTCGCGCGTCATCCAGAGCCTCGAAAGCAGGGGCTGCGTGCACTTAAGCCGGTCGTCCGCGCCCAGCGCGAGCGGATCGGGCGGGTCGCAGGGCCGCCGTCCTGACGCGCGGCTTGTCATCGTGCGCCTCACGAAAAAGGGCGAGGCCCTGATCCGCGTCGTCTTCCCCTTGCATGCCAAGGTAGTGAAAGCGGAAATGAAAGTCCTCGATGGACGCCAGCAGGAAACCCTCAGCCGCCTCTGCATCAAGCTCCGCGAAGGCGACGCCGTAAAGTTCCTAAAGGAGCTAATGCTCCTCCGCGGCGAACGCTACGAAGACTGACCTCGGCGCGTTGCCTCGCCTCTGCGTCGCCGCGCAAATGTAGCTCACCTCTTTCGCGGCGTTTGCGTCCCGAATGAATCTGCGGGAAGAGGTGAGCCCGTTGCCTTTCGTAGAGGCGGCCTTCAGGCCGGCGGTTTGCTTTTCCTCGTCTCGCCGGCTCGTCCTGAGTAACGAAGGGCATCTTGCCGGCCCTTTTTGAATTTGCTCTCGTAGCGCCGGTCTTCCGCGATTCTTGCGTCCCGGGGTTTCTCATCGGGAAGACCGGCAGCCGTTCACTTGGATTCGGCCCTCGACTGTCTGCCCTAGCCCGCCTGTCATCCCGCCTGCCCCGAGGAACGAAGGGACCGGAGCGGAGGGATCTCTCTTCGCCTCCTATAGCGCCGGGTTGCCCTGAGGACCGAAGGGCCGCTGGTCGGACCGAAGTGGCGGCCGATAGTGACGTTCGCGTCGTCATATAAAAACGGGCAATGGTAGCGTGGGCTTGGCCGGCTGTATCCGTAGAACTACGCAGGCCTGTGGATATTTCGATGGTAGATGTTCATTTTATAAAACAGATAATGAACTTCAGAGTGAAACACTCGAATGGTATTATCTGTATTTTGACGAACTACCGATCTCTAGATCGAAGGAAGGGACAAGTCAGTTCACACCCACGATTTGGGAAGCCCGCTTGACTGTTGTTGAGTAAAAGCGTCAGTTGAGTGATAAGGGGTGAGGGGAAAAGAAGGACCTGACATGAAGAGCGAGCCTCCGTTTGCGAGACTGGGCACCCAAACTGGCGACATTAATGTCCGCCTGAGTTATCGAATAGTTGAACTTTTTTCCGAGGGGCTTTATGCCAGCCCCAACAAAGCGATTGAAGAGCTCGTATCAAATTCATTCGATGCGGGCGCACGCCGTGTTTTAGTCCTTCTCTCCGCCAATCTACATGACCGGAATTCTACTATCGCGGTCATCGATGACGGCGAGGGCATGGGAGTTAAGGGGCTTAAGCAGCATTGGCTAATCGGGGTAAGCAACAAACGGAAGCTAGATAAACTACCGCGCGGGCGTCAGCAGATTGGGCAGTTCGGCATCGGAAAGCTGGCCTCATATGTCTTGGCAGATCGGCTCTCGCACGTTAGCAAGTACGACGGAAGGTATTATGCGACATCAATGAACTATCGATCCATCGATCGGCGACTCGATAGCGAAGTTGAGGATAGAACTCCGATCAAGCTCCCACTACGCGAGTTGACGGAATCCGAGGCGAAGGAGGCGGTTGAGGCGTGGACGAACACGTCCGCGTTCAAGAGAAGCGGGCTGGCGTTGTTTGGCAAGAAGGCGCCCCCAACGTGGACCGTCGCGATCATGTCTTCGCTAAAGGATAAGGTCCACGAAATTAAGCCAGGCTTCCTCGAATGGGTACTTCGCACCGCTCTTCCGCTGAGGGATGACTTTGGGATCTGGCTCAATGGCGAAAAGCTGGTCCCGAGTAAACAAGGGAGAGGATTGATCCGAAAATGGGTGCTTGGCAAAGACATCAAGACTTTGCCTAAGCCTGCTCCGAAAGAAATTACGACTAGCAAAGACAGGGAACGATCTGCAACCGAGGACCGCCGGTACGGCCTGGAAGTGGCTGGCCTCGGACGAATCACTGGATATGCGGAAGCTTATAAAGATCTTCTGACCGGAAAGTCAGACGAAATTGGTCGTAGCAATGGATTCTTCGTTTACATCTTTGGCCGCTTAATTAACGTCGAGGACGGCCATTTCGGAATCTCACCGGATGAACTGCGTCACGGGACGTTCGGTCGTTTCCGCCTGGTCATCAACATCGACAGCCTTCACAAGGACCTCCGATCCAATCGCGAAGCCGTTCGGTCCGGTCCGCTACTCACTACGGCGCAAAATGTTCTCCGCGGCGTCTTCAACTTCGTCCGTCCGTTCATCGATAGGCACGACGCGGAAGAAGAGCCCGGAGCAAAGCTCGCGCGCAAGCTTGCCGCAAGCCCCGCAAGTCTATCGCGGATGCCGATTGTGGAACTTACGCGCTCCGTTCTCGCGGGTAAGGCGACTTCACGGTATTTGATTGTCCCCCAGTACCGCTCGACGAAAGATAGGGAGTCATTTCTCGCTGTCCTCGAGAATAGGGCAAGAGAACGGAGCCAGTTTGTAACTGGGCTGACTATCGATTACGATGGCTCGCCTGATACCGGCATCGCTCAATATGACACCGAGAATGGCTATATCCGAATCAACGCGTGGCATCCATTCGTCTCAACGTTCCATGACGAATTTTCGAACAAAAATGCTCGCCAGCCGCTTGAGCTTCTCGCGATGGCGGAGGTTTTAAGTGAAGCGCACCTCCACGCCATTGGAGTACGGGCCGAGCAAATAACCGAGTACCTCTCCGTCCGGGACCAGCTTCTTCGCAATCTTGCCAGTGAATCGGATCGAAAGAGTCCGTTCGCGATCGCGCGGGCTTTAGAGGATGCGCGCAATGACCCCGATGCGCTCGAAGAAAAACTATGTGAGGCCTTTACGAGCTTGGGCTGTGACTGTAGAAGGATTGGAGGAAAAGGCAAACCAGATGGCAAAGCAGTAGCGATATTGGCGGGAGATGTGAAGGGCAACCCTCGTCAGTATGCCATTAGCCTTGAAGCGAAGAGCAAGAAGATCGATAAGGGTAAGGTGGCGGCTGGAACAGTTGACATTGCTGCGGTCATCCGTCACCGTGACAAATACGAATGTCAACATGCGCTTGTGGTCGGCAGGTCGTTTCCCACCACGGCAGGCGAAAAGTCGGCGCTATCACAGGACATCGCAGATGATCGCAAGAAGACCGAGGCGATGGGCGATCCGAAGACTATTACGCTCATCACCATTGACCGCCTTGCGGACCTGGTTCGATTGCGTCCAATCAAGCAGGTCGGTTTAGGAAAGCTCCGTGGGTTGTTTCAGTGTGCCCTACCGGAGGATAGCCAATCGTGGGTGGAAGAAATTAGGAAATTGAGGGTTAAGAAGCCGCCTTATAAGCGCATTGTGCAGACAATCGAGGCCCAACAGTTGGCATTTAAAAAGAGCGCTGTGAGGTATGCGGCCTTACGTGTAGCCCTTTCGAACCTAACGCCGCCCATCCATTACGAGACGGACGATGAACTATCTGACTTGTGCAAGGCGATGGCGCAAATATCAAATGCGACGATGTACGCGACATCCGATACTGTGGAGCTCGACCAGAGCACGGCGAATGTTATGGCAGCGATTGATGCTGCGACCGAGGAGTACGAAAGCGACTCACAATAACGGTATGCTGAGCTTTCATAAGAAGACCGTCTACGAAGCATTGGGCCGAGAGCCGGTGCACCCTTTTCCGGCGCGGATGGCTCCAGGGATCGCGTTGCAGGTAATGTCGGAGAGCGATTCAGCCGTACGCGTCCTTGACCCGATGATGGGCTCGGGGACCGTACTTGCCATGGCTCGCTCCAAGGGGCACAAAGGCATTGGCTTCGATATCGATCCGCTCGCGGTTCTAATATCTAGAGTTTGGACGACTGCGCTTGATATTCAGGAAGCACGGGAACAATCTCAAGAGGTTCTCTGCAGAGCGCGCACGGCTTTCAAAAGTCTTTCTCACGGCGATGCCTATCCTGAAAAATGCGATGAGGAAACTCGTCAATTCGTTTCATATTGGTTTGACGGGTACGCGCGCAGGCAGCTGTCTGCGCTATCCACAGCAATTGAAGCGGTGAAGTGCGAATCGACGCGTGACGTACTTTGGTGCGCTTTTTCCCGGTTGATTATCAGCAAGCAGTCGGGTGCGTCTCTCGCAATGGACCTGTCTCACAGTCGCCCTCATCGAACGTTTGAACGTGCTCCCGAAAAACCTTTCCGGAAATTCGTGTCAGCAGTGGAACGTGTTCTCACCAACAGCGTTGATAAGAGGTCACCAAATCGCGGACCGGCGCCGTCGCTTCGCATAGGGGACGCGCGAGACCTGCCGTTGAACGATGGCTCTGTCGACTTGGTTTTGACGTCACCTCCATACTTGAACGCAATTGACTACATTCGCTGTAGCAAATTCTCACTGGTGTGGATGGGCTATAGCATCGCCGATCTTCGAAGTTTGCGGACAAACAGCGTCGGAAGTGAAGCCTCCAACGAATCCACACTGGACGATGTCGAAATCGCTGAAATCGTTAAGATGCTCAAGCTAACGCCGCGATTGGACAGCCGACACGAGGGAATTCTCGCACGTTACGTCGGCGACATGCGAAGCGCGGTTAGCGAAGTGGGGCGTGTGCTTGCCCGCGGGGGCAAAGCGGTTTACGTTATCGGAGAGAACAGCCTCAGAGGGACCTATATTCGGACTTCAACCATTGTTACGAAGCTTGCCGAGTTGGTCGGACTAGAGTTAGCGGAACGCCTTACGCGGACCTTGCCATCAAATCGTCGTTACATGCCTCCTCCGGCTTCGGGATATTGCGGCGGCAATATTGAGGCACGGATGCGCCGAGAACTCGTGCTGACATTTGTGAAGTAGTAGTACGCCCGCAGATTTGTCCGGGGCACGAAAAGCCGTGCTGCATGCCGAGTTTGTTCGGATTCTTGTGGCGAGTTCTCCCAGCCGTTGCCGGCCGGGCTAAGTTCTGTCGCACCTGCTTGCCTTGTTCATCTGTGGTTAACAGCTTGCGGTTGAGTTTGCTGAGGCGCGTTGACTTGCATCTGCGTGGGGCCTAAGATGAGCGCCCAACATGGCGACTACGAGGTAAAATAGAAGCATGGGCGTAATTGATAATCGGTTTGAACGAAGCTATGTGCTGTCGACGGTGGACTATGTGTTTAACTGGGCGCGGAAGAGCGCGATCTGGCCGCTGACGTTTGGGCTGGCGTGCTGCGCGATCGAGATGATTGCGTCGACGACTTCGCGATTTGATATTGCGCGATTTGGCGCGGAGGTTTTCCGTCCGTCGCCGAGGCAGGCGGATTTGATGATTGTGGCGGGGACGGTGACGCTGAAGATGTCGCCGGTGCTGAAGCGCGTGTGGGAGCAGATGCCGGACCCGAAGTGGTGTATTTCGATGGGGGCGTGCTCGAGCGTCGGCGGGCCGTTCAATGTGTATTCGGTGCTGCAGGGCGTGGACCGGATTGTGCCGGTGGATGTGTATGTGATTGGGTGTCCGCCGCGGCCGGAGGGGCTTTTCTACGCGCTGCTGAAGCTGCAGGACAAGATTGACGAGATGACGTTGGCGAAGCGGCCGACGGAAGTGCGGCTGGAGCCGCGGATGGTGGAGGATTTCAAGCGCGGCGTGATGGTGGCGCAGACGCCGGAGCCGCGGTAGACGGGCTGCGTTTTGAAACGCAAGAGCCTTGCGGGGTCACGGCTTTTTACCCTGAGCCTCGAAGGGCAGCCGTGAGATAAAAACAGTCGGCGCGAAGCGCTACCGCTGCGCAGCCTCAGCCGGAGCAAGTATCGTTGCTGGGCGAGCAGACACTCGAGCCGTAGAGCGGAAACAGATCCCTCGGCTTCGCTCAGGATGACAGAAGGGTTGGCGACCGGACGCTGAAACGCCGCTGCTTCGAGACCCGTTGCGAGTGCGGTAGCGATTTCAGCGAGTGGCGCAAGGGTGCAAGTGGCGCGATAGAAATCTCACCTTTGCGCAGGTTTACCTGCAGCAAGTTGTGTTGCGGTTTGCGATTGCCTCCGACGGAGGTAGCGCGCGGTGCACGAAGCGCAGGAGCTCTATAGGTCACGGCTTTTAACCTTGGGCAGTTGCGACAGGAAAGCAGTCGACGGGAAGCGCCAACCGCTGCGCAGCCTCACCCGCAGCAGGTTGTGTTGGCCTTTGCGAATTGCTCCGGCGTTTCCCATGCGCGCGGGATGATCAAAAGGGTACAGCGGTTGAACGTACGGTTGCGTATGGAGGGCGGCGGGATGGCTTTTTTGCGGACTTTGAAGAAGGCTGAAGTGCCGGACGGGACGATACGCGAGTTCCAGCTGGAGGGGAAGACGCTGGCGATCTCGAACGTTGGCGGTAAAGTGTTTGCTATCAATAATGTATGTTTGCATCGCGGGGGACCGCTGGGCGAGGGGGAGCTGGCTGGCGACGTGGTGACCTGCCCTTGGCATGGATGGCAGTACGACGTTTGCAGCGGAAAGCTGGTGACGAATCCTAGTGTGGGGGTTGAGACCTATCCGGTGGAAGTGCGTGGGGACGATATTTTCGTCGATATCGGTTGAGCTGCGCGCCAACAGCCACAACCCAAAAGCAAAAGGCCTCAGGTCAGCCTCAAGCTAATTCCCGGCCAGACGCCGGCCGGACGGGGACTTGAGCTGCCGTAGCACGGCCCGGGCCTGAAAAAAACTGCGCAAAAATTGTCCACTTTTTACCGCTTGCGTGTATAGTGCGCCCGACGAATTCGACGAATGAACCAACCTCCGGTTAAAGCAAGGCGATGGCTCCTGGCCGTCGACCCTCGGGTCTATCATTGGGACACCCTTTTCGTGAAGGGGAAGGAAATGTGGCGGCACGCGGGGAGCCGCCCGGACGCGCTGCGGCAGTTGAAGCAGGTGCATAAGGGCGATCGCGCGCTGCTCTATCACGGGAAGGCGGAGCACGCGCTGTATGCACTGGCGGAGGTGAGCCGCGACCCGTATCCCGATCCGCACGAAACCGACACGAAAAAAATGGTGATGGACCTGCGCGCGATCGAGCGGCTGCCGCGCCAGGTGACGCTGGTTGAGATGCGCGACAACCGGCTGCTGCGGAAAATCAAGTTCATGAAGAATACGCGGCTGACGATCTGTCCACTGACGGATGAAGAGTACGCGGAAATTTTGCGGATGGCGGGCGTGGTGGCGTCGCCCGGAATTCCGCTTCCTTAGAATACCGAAGCTCGAAAATCGAAAATCGAAAATCGAAAATGGAACTCGGATAGAATGTGCGCCGAGCGGAGGATTCTTATGCGAAAAATGATTTTCGTGGCAACGGTCCTGGTATTCGGTGCAGCGATGGCCGCGGTGTATGCGGGGCCGGCTGTGCCGCAGAAGCACAAGACGGCTGCGGAAGGGAACTGGATTGAAGGAGTGAGCGACGGACGGAACGTCGTCGTTGACATGACGTATCCCGTAAGCGACAAATTTCCGGCGTGGCCGGGGGACCATCATGTGTTCGAGGCCAAAGCGAACGCGACCGTGGAGAAGGATGGGTACTTCACGCGCAGCTTCTGGATGCTCGAGCACTACGGGACGCACATGGACGCGCCGGCACATTTCCCTCCGGGGAAAATCACTCTCGATCAGATTCCGGAGAGGAATTTCTTCGGACCGGCGGTGGTGATGGATGTTCGCGAAGAGGCGGGCAAGGATGCGGATTACCGGTTGACTGTGGTGAGAGTGAAGAAATGGGAAGCCGTGCACGGAAAGATTCCGCGCGGTGCGATCGCGGTGCTGCGAACGGGTTGGGGAACGCGAGTGCCGGACGCTGCGCGCTACCGGAACATGGATTCGAATAAGGTGATGCACTTTCCGGGATATTCGGTGGAGTCGGTGAAATTTCTGATCGAGCGCGGCGTGGTGGCCCTGGGGATCGATACGCTGAGCGTTGATTACGGCCCGTCGAAAAATTACGAAGTGCATCGCGTGGATTTGCCTGCGGGTTTGTACAACCTCGAGAATCTGGCACACGCGGAGGAACTGCCGGAATCGGGCGCCTATATTATCGCCGCGCCGATCAAGCTCGAAGGGGGATCGGGAGGGCCTTGCCGCGTGTTTGCGGTGCTACCACCGAAGTGAGCGCGACGAGGGTGCAAGCAACAGAAAGCAGCAATCACGCCGGCATCGGAGCCAAGGCAATTGCGTGCGTGCGAATCGCAACGGGAATTATCTTTTTCCTGTTTGCGGAATACAAAATCGCGGGATCCGAATTTACGCCAGCCGGTTTCGACCATTGGGTTCGCGGCTGGGTCGAGCAGGGGCAGGTAGTCGGATTTTACAAGCCGATTCTCGTGAATGTCGCGTTAGCGCATCCCATGTTTTGCGCGCGGCTGGTTGCGTGGGGCGAAATGGCGATTGCGATCAGCTTGATTCTTGGTTTGCTGGTGCGGCCGTCCGCTGTGGGCGGTGTGATTATGATGATCAGTTTCATTCTTTCGACCTGGTATGCGCCCGGGCATGGAGCGCCGGTTTGGCAGTACTTCGGTGCGAATTTGGATCACATTCCGCTGTTGTTTCTTTTTGTGATTTTTTATGCGACGCCTGCCGGAGACGTGTGGGGATTGGATGGGCGGCTGCGAATGCGGAAAGCAAAGTGAAAGAGCCGGCGAGACGAAGAAGGAGGCCAGCTACCTGGGAGTGAATCCGAGCGAGGAGTCTTCGGGCGGACGGCAGCACACGGGAGCGATCAGCAAGTAGGGCAACACGCTGCTGCGTTGGCTGCAAAGAACGGCGACGCCCCTCAACGAAGCGCGCAACCTGTTCGCGTCGGTCGGAAGGAACGGAGACACCGTCGATTCCATTCGCGAACTGATTGCGGTGCCGACCTTGATCGAACACGCGTTGGGACTGTACGCAAGGCGCTTTCCGGAAGACGCGCCCGCAATCGAAAAAGTGTTGAGATTTCGGAAGCGCGTGTGCGAGAAGAGTTTGACCGGCTGGTGCGCGAATCGGAGAAGCCGGCGCCCGTCGCGGTCATTGAACCTGAGACATCAGACCGGGCCGAAGACGCTGAAAGCTAGCTGGCCGAGGACAGGTTCACCGCAGCGTTTGAAAATACGTTGCTGATCGTCTGCCCTAGCGACTGCATCGAGACAATTGCGACCAATGCGATCAATACCATAAGCAACGCGTATTCGGTGAGGTCTTGGCCTTCCTCTTCATTCCACAATCTCTTAACAAGTGTCATCTCTGAAAATCTCCTTCTGCCAGGGTCGATGGGGATAGGGAAATGGACCTGCTGTCCAGACGTGCAAGACAGGGATGCGGTTTCAGGAAATCTCCGGAAACTGCCAGGGCGCCCCAGTCACCTCAGAATTGCTTTCGTAAGGTTCAAAATGAACAAAAATAACACCTTACCGCGCAACGTAATGGACCTATCGATTGATATCTTGGCAACAGGGATTATTACTACCTATCTCAAAGTGCGACAATGCGGGAGGTTTCGAGTTACGTGTTTGTGAAACGAGTTGCGCAAAAACTTGGGCAAACTTAGGCAAGAATCCCGTTCTATAACCCTGTTTTTCGCCCGATTGCGGGGGCGAGCGCAATAGAAACAACGAGCTTTAGTATTTCCTCCGGGTTGGCCTCTCCGCCGCTTCTTCGTAGCGTCGATTTATATTTAGTCTACGTATAAATACGAATATTAACTTGACAAGTATTTTAATCATGTCGTATATAGCCACATCTGATTTATCAGAATTCATATACTTCCGGGACGTTGTTGAACGCGAACCTTTGTCGGGCCTTCATATTAATGTTAGTAAGGTTGATGCCCGTTAGTTTCAGTGACGTTATTGCTATTTAAAAACGGAGGGGGGAAGCCATGGCCGATGTGATCACGACGCGAGAAAAGTTCGTTATTCCTGAACTCTACTTAAGGTTGGTTCGTGCTGCCGTTCAAGTATCGCTGTTTTTCTTTGCGTTCGTGTTTGCGGCTGTTGTTGGCGCACAAGCCCAAGTGACTTCACTCACCATGACAAGCGACCCAAACGATTATATCGGCGGGGGGCAGTTTTATTTCTTCACCCCAGCGAACGGAACCTTCACGCAACAAGGTGGTTCGAGCCAGCATGTTTCAATTTCCTTCGCGACTCCCTCCTACAGCCAATGGTGGTATCTGGACTTTGCTGCGCCCAGTGGCCAATCCCTGGCTCCGGGCAATTACACGGGAGCAGCGCGGTACCCATTTCAGGCTTCCAATCAGCCCGGTTTGAATGTCGACGGTGATGGACGCGGATGCAACACCCTGATGGGCAGTTTCCAGGTCTTGCAGGCCAGTTTCGACAATATCGGGAACGTGCTTGCCTTTGACGCTACTTTCGTCCAGTACTGCGAGGGCGGCACGGCTGCGCTTCGCGGCGAAATCCGCTACAACGCCTCTGTGGTCATAAACGTAACGGCACCCACAACGCTAACCGCCATTGAAGGTCAGAATTTGAACTTCAATGTCACGGCCACCGACTCTCAAACGCCCCACGTAACGATGACAGCCGCGGGAGTTCCTTCGGGCGCCAGCTTTGTAGATAACGGAAACAATTCCGGTACATTCAACTGGACACCCGGCGCTGCCCAAGCTGGAACTTATCTGCTGACTTTCACTGGCTCAGATGGACTTGGAAACACAGGTGGGACGTACACTCAAATCACCGTCATTCCGCCACCGCCCCCTAACGACGATTTCAACGATGCGACCCAAATCCGCACGATTCCCTATAGCATCAGTTACGACGCCACCAACGCGACGACGGCACCAGACGATCCGTTCTGTTACGGAGCAACCCAAACAGTGTGGTTTGCATACACGCCAACGACGAACATCCGTCTTGAAGCCAATACTTTTGGAAGCAGCTACGACACGACTCTCTCGGTTTACACCGGAACACGTGGTGCGCTTACCCAAATTGCTTGCAACGATGACTCGAATGGGACAGTTCAATCCAGAGTTCGTTTCGATGCAACCGCGGGCACCACGTATTACTTCATGGTCTCTTCGCTGTATCCGGTAAACCCGGCCGACCTCACCTTCAACCTGTTGCAGGCGCCTCCGCCGTTCATGTTCTCGCCAACCGTTGCTCAGTTCGGCTCGGTGAACGCGAGTGACGGAACCGCTACTGTCAGCGGGATTGTGACGTGCGATCAACCGGCTTATGTTTACATCTCCGGTGAACTAAAGCAGATGCATGGCGGCAGTCCAGTGGACGGGTCCTTCTTTACCTCCGTGGCCTGCGACGGGACAACTCCTTGGAGTGTTACAGTCCAAACTCAAACCAGCCTTTTCCACGGTCGATCCGTACTTTTGTACGCTGGAGGAAAGGCCAACGTTGCTGGAACTGCGTCTGCCATCGACCCAGAAACTGGGGATTATCTGCAGCGTAATTTCGCCGTGATAATTACCCTGCGCGGCGCACAGTGAAGCGCGCACTGACAGCCGAACGATAAAGAAGAGTGCGGTGTGGGGCTTCCGGCAATCCGGAAGCCCCATTGCCCCACTCGAAAATCGTACGAATGATACTAGTAGTTCCTAGCTCGAGGGTGCTGAACATTCTTGTCTTCGACTTCTTGGGCGTATTTTAATTCGTAACTTCTGGTTAGTCGGCTCATCGGACAAGTTGATTGTATGCTCACCGATTCGGTAGTTTGGGAATCAACTGTTTCTGGGCAACTTGACAGTGGTGCTCCAGACCCAAGATTAGAAAACTCGTTGTTTTGGGCCTACAAAAAGGTGTTCAGACTCCTCCTACGAGTTGTTGTTTCGCGGATCGTCTTTCGCGCTGAGGTATTCCAGTCCCAGCGGCCCGATCGCTGTTACCGCGAACTCGCGACACTAGGGCGGTAATCGGGCGCCCTGAAAGTGCAGCATACAAAGCGGGCATTTATGAGATGACTTCGCCTAAGGTTGGTACCCGTCCGCCATCCAACGCGCTTGCTTGAGAGCCAAGCGAATGTTTTCGGGCGTGCACGAGTTGCAGGTGAGTGACGATAATATTCGCCAGCTCACCTGCGCCCCGTATAGGATGCCTACAAAATCGAGAGCAATGTCTGACCGGGCTCGCAGCTATGGGTTACAAGGGTTCGGTCGAAGTCCACTGCTGTTCGTGCCGAAAAACCACGCCAAATTCGGCGTCCCGTACTGAGCATCGCCGCCAAAGTTGTCGATGCCAGCACCGCTGAGATTGCCGAATTCCAGCACGCAATTTTCCCGATCCGTTGACATTGCGTAGAACGGATAGAACGCCGCTACCGATGGCGGTACGGTGCAGCCCGTGCCATCTGGCTGGCACGTGCTTTCGGAGGCTCCCACATCGGTTTCAATTTGAATGTGTGGATACGGCTGTTCATATTTTCCATTGCCGGGCGTCGCGCTGAGTGGGCCGATACCCCGCCCCTTGGCAGATGAGAGCAACAAGGAAGTGGCATTATTGGTCGTCCCGTCTGGCCAATCGGCCAAATAAGACGTACCGTCAAAGTCGAAGTCAGCGCCGAGGCAGCCAGCCACCGTCGGCCCAGGGAAACACGGCGCGTCGTCATTGTCGTTATCACCGTTGCTTCCAGGAGTAAAGTGCCCAATCTCGACATCGAAGTTCACATTGGCCTGTAAGGCGGCCCAAGGAACGAAATTGCCAACCTTAGCGGTCCCAAACTCGGGATGGAAACTGAAGTTCGTCGGATCGCAAGTGTTCGGGTCTAAGCTCTGGAAACTATACGCCGCGCTAGCGACCATGAACCCTGTCGCTCCAGTGGTAAGGTCTTCTATGCCGGTGAAAAGACCATCGGGCGTATCTTTAATGGTGATACGGAGTCGATCGCCTTGATTCATCAATAAGGTCTGAGCGTTTGGGGTGAAGCTCGCGGCGGTCGCACTGACGGGACCTGCAGGGCCTGTTGGAACGCCATTGGTCTGAATGAACGCAAAGTTCGTCGTTTCGGCACAGTTGGGGTTAAGAAACCCGTTGCTCATGACTTCCAGGCTGTTGATGTGCAGCGACGCACACCAGTGTGTCAGGTCGCAACTGATCTGGGTGATAAAGGGGGGATTCCCAGGTGGATAGAACTGCATTTCCAAGAAGGCGGATCCCGCCTTGTTGGGATCGTTTGCGTCACTATCCGGAATACACGCTCCATTGGGAAATGAACCTGGGTCACAAAGCGCCAAGCCAAACCAAAAGGCAATATAGTTCTCGAACGACTGGGTCGCGGGCAGCGGGCGTTCGACAGGCAACGTGACCTCCCACTGCATATTGTGGCCCGAATTAAGGGCGTGCGAATAGAAGCCCACGCTGGGCTCATCGTGCCCAATGTAGTGGCCGTTATCATACGCGCGCCGGCCGTTTAGGCCGCGAAGGTCGGTACAAACGTCAACAAGTCTGAGAGGCTTTTGAATCTTGCTGAAGCCATTACAATCCAGGCTGCCCACGGGTGGGAACTGTGACTGTGCCCGCGAAGAAGCCGGCGACATCAAAAGCAAAACCACACCAGTCAGAAATACTCCAACAAATCGCACCATCACACACCTCCTTTTGACCAACTGCTGAGAACGTTTCAATAACTCTTTTTGCTCTGATCGGGGACGGTGCCTGGGCTCGCAGAGGATGATTTTATGCTCCCCAGATTTAAGCTCCGAACGCGCTTCACACTAGAAATCCTTGAATGAGAAACGTGCTTGGTATCTTGAGAACGAAATGATCGCTCGACTCCAGACCACGCCTTGCAGCGGTTCGGGTGCTCTCAGCTCACTCAGACGAGATGGTCTGCAGGAATACGGTTGTCCTCACTGAAACGACCGCGACACGCTGACATACCGCGTAAACCACAGGCATCGGGTATTTCCTGTATTCAAGCGTAGAACGGCTGCTACGCCGAACCGTTGACCAAGTCCCGAGATTCCGTGAGCAGACGTGCTCATATCCGCCCACCGTGCCAAAGCCCCCGATCACCTCAGTAACTTGCCGGCGAGCCAGTAATCGACACTGAACTTTCCCGGACCAGAGCAGATCAGCCAGATAAAGAAGAGCACGTACAGGACTTCCGGAAGGTAGAGGAAATCGTCGAGCCAGTTAAGAGGCGAAAGTCCTTTGGGCATGGTGGAAAGCGTGTTGGTCAGGATGGCGACAATCATATCGATCAATAAAGCCACGCAGGCCGGGCTCGAAAGAAACCCCAAGGTCAACAAGGATCCGGCAACGAACTCGACACCCGACACGAAATAAGCCGTGAAGTGGGGAAACGGGACTTTGGCCTTAACGAGTGTCTCGTAAACAGGTTTCGTGCGGCCGGCGACAAACAATTTGTTTGCCCCGGAGATGGCGAAGAACAGCCCGAGCGAAACGCGTACCAGCAGGATGGCATATTGTTCCAAATCACTGCTACCCAGCAGCGCAAACTGGACCAACCGTTTCCAATCCACCTCTTGTCCCTCCATCGGAGGATGTGCTTCAACGATACCCCATATCATGCAGTTCGACTTCTCCGGTAACCGCGTTGTCAGGACTTAGCGGGTCTCTAGCGTTAATCTCTGTGGCTGTTGAAAAAGTCGGTTTTTCCAAAAGAAGTCGAAAATCGGGTGATAGAAAATGTCTAGGAGACCGGGGGAAATCGTTTGTAGAGCCTCCTGACGCGAAGCAATTTCTGCGAAATCGAAGTGAGCGAGTTTTTCAACAGCCTCTGTTCTCGACAATTATGCCGCAAACCGCAAATGGCGGTGTCGTTAGCGAATTCTCGCGCCTCGAGATTATGTGTCCATCCGTTCGACCCATTGAGCGCGCCATGCGGGAGCCACGAATGGATCCGCAAAGTACTGTGTTTCCCGCGCAACCTTGTCGCCCCTGAACTCCATGATGCTCACGGTGTAGGACGGCTTGCCGTCATATGTCAGGATGAATTCGGTGACCCAAAGATCACCGCCGCCAATGATTCGTTGGACAGTAAACCGCTTTTTGCTCGGCTGACTAGCGCGCTGGTTCTGTATGTTGCTTCGCCCGCGGGTTCGCTCGCCTGACTGCGGGTAGTCCAGCACGACGTCTTCGTGATAGATGCGGTGCTCCGTTTCAAAATCGTTGGCATCGGACGCCGCCCAATGCTGATCCAGCGCCGCACGGATCTCTTGATCTCGCACTCCAGAATTCTGCGCTTTCTTTTGTTGATCGTTCATCTTGAGCCTCCAATTTGACAAGAAGCTAAATACTTTAGCGGAATCGGAGTGTACGACTCGTCAAGTCGCGCTGTTTCTTCGATCACCCCAGAGTCTACACCGCGTCGAAGCGTCTAACTCCTTCCATGAGAAGGCCGGTGTGAGTCAAGACGGTTTTGTTTTTACTTGCGTGGGTTGTTTGCTTTTGAGCCAAGCCGCCTCTGTCGCCATCCTTCCATCCGCACTCTTTGTTGAGCGATTGTTCGCTCGGTGCCAGTTGGGCGTACCCGTTTCAGCAGGTGCTGCTACCTGATAATCGACCTCGGCTCCCCTCTGTTGGA
>Ga0185299_10000485_pt1 | contig 107107 bp, 107 predicted proteins | sample PaiPotPPA55metaG_FD_128002 | JGI IMG/M metagenome (GOLD analysis project Ga0185299, IMG submission 128002) | Iron sulfur acid spring bacterial and archeal communities from Banff, Canada, to study Microbial Dark Matter (Phase II) - Paint Pots PPA... ... | reverse complement strand
TTGCCGCGAGTGTCGGTCGGCAGATGCAGCGCCAGCCGTGCGAACTGACGGTCGTTCAGCCAGAAATGATCTCGATCCATTGCAGGTCCCCCTCCGGGGACCTTGAATCAGAAAATGCCCTGTTTGGGAATCCGGTTTATGGGTCCGAACCCTAGTTTCGACGCGCAGTTGCGACCAAGGTACTATCACAAGCGGCACGGCTGGGAGCTTATTTTCGAGCCTCGCGGCACAAGCATCGTAGACCTATCTACCCTCGATGAGGCAACGTTCGCGGCGACGATCGGCGGGGCTAAGGTTTTGTCTGACTTGGATCGTCAGCACATTTTCGCCGTTGAGAAGTGTATCCGTGCGGATTACACATCCCGCAGACCGACGAACGAGCAAAAGCTCAGCGCCATTCAGGAAGTAATCGAGAGGATTCCCATCGGCTCGAAGATGATAATTCTCACCGATCATCCTTGCGCGCGATCAGACACCGGAGAACCAGCCTTTCAGGAACACATCGCAAAGCTCAATCGGGAGATCGCCGCTATCGCCCGCGATTACCCGTATGTCGGGTTAGCTGACTTCGCTCAGGCAATTGACGATCCGAAGCAGATACAGGTGGGCGGCAACCATTATGATCGCGTCGTCTACTTCCAGATGGCTCAAATGATCTTGGCAAGACTGAGGACTCTGCCCGCAAAAGAGGAGAGCGGGAAGCTTAGGCTTAACGGCTGACGGAACGAGCCGCCAATCGATGGCCCCGCATGGCCGACTGAACGTAATTGTAGTAACCGGGCATCGCTTACACGATGCGGACGAATCCCGAACTCAGAGCCGCCGCGCGGTGGGCAGAGCGGCGGCGCAGAGCGCGGCCATGATCCAGAAACCCTTGGGCCCGATCCCGCCGTAGAGGGCCCCGGAGGCCAGGTTAACAACGGGCTCGCGGCGCCTTTCAGGCAGCCGAGCGTTTGAGGAGGCAAGCAGGTTGGATACGTCAGTCGCCGAAACATTTGTGTACGAACTTTATCGCCATCTCCTGCGGCGAGAGCCGCAGGAGACGGAGAGGTTATATTGGACCTCCACTCTGGCGGGTGGCATGCCCGAGCACGAGGTTTTTCGCCGGTTTATCGCCTCGCCCGAATACACGGAAAAATCGAAGGTGCGGTGCGCGTTTCCGGACGGCCACTACTACTCCCCGGTCGTGAATCCGTCGGAGGTGAGCGAGTATGTCGTTAATACGTCGCGGGCGGCCGCGCTCTTGCACTCCAGCGACTTTCCCGGAATTTCAATTGACGACGAAGCGATGGTCGCGTTCTGGAACCAGAATGCGGACGCGATCGCGCAGACCCCGTTCACTGAGGCTCAATCGGTCGAGAACCGCTATTATTACGACAATCAAGTGTTCCCTTACGGCGACGCTATTGCACTGCGCGCGATGATCGGTGCATTTCGCCCGAAAAATATCATGGAGATCGGCTCCGGATATTCGTCAGCGTGCATCTTGGACTCAGCCGAGCACTTCGACCTCGATGAGCTAAGTTTAACTTGCATCGAACCGTACCCGAGCCGACTGAAAGCGCTGATGCGGGCAGACGACTTTGATCGCGTCACCATTGTAGAAAAACCTGTACAAAGCTGCCCCGTCGATGAGTTTCGTCGGTTGCAGCGCGACGACATCCTGTTCATCGATTCGACCCATGTGCTAAAGACCGGCAGCGACGTGCATTATGAGCTCTTCAGCATCTTACCCGCTCTTTCACCGGGTACGCTGATCCATTTCCATGATATTCAATATCCCTTTGAATATCCGGATCAATGGATTCAAAAAAACTACTCCTGGAATGAAATATACGCGGTGCGCGCCTTCCTAATGTATAATCGTGAGTTTCGGATATTCTTTTTTAATAGTATGTTCGCTCATCGCCATTCGGACATCGTGCGGGCGACTTTCCCTGTATTCTTAAAAACCCTGGCGGCTCCCTTTGGGTGAGAAAGCTAGGGTGAGCCGCCGATCGAAACCTCACAGCCGCCGCGCGATCGGGAGCGCGAGGGCGCAGAGCGCGGCCATGATCCAGAAGCCCACGGGCCCGATCGCGCCGTAGAGCATGCCCGAGGCCAGGCTCAGCACGGCGCTCGCGGCGCCGATCGCGACCGTGCCGTAGAGGGTCAGCGCGGTCGCCGACAGGCCCGGCGGCACCGCCTCGGCGAGGCGCCGCATGCAGGCCAGGTGCAACAGCGCGAAGGTCAGCCCGTGCAACGGCTGGATCAGCGCCAGCGCCGGCAACCCCGCGGTCTCGGCCGACACGGTCCAGCGCACGATCCCGGCCGCCGCCGCCAGCATCGCCGCGCCGTTGGTCCCGAGGCGGTCGAGCAGCGGGCGGCCGAGCGCGAAAAACACGACGACCTCGGCGGCGACCGACTCCGCCCAGAGCAGCCCCGCCATCCCCGGCATCACGCCGGCGGCGCGCCAGCGGATCATCGCAAACCCGTCATGCAGCGCGTGGCTGCCGAGGATCAAGGCCGCGACCAGCACGACGCGGCGGAACGCCGGCAGCCGCAACAACTCGCCGATGTGGCGGGCGCTCGGCGGCGCGGTGGCGCTCTCGGCGGCGCGCGGCGGCAACGGACGCACCCGCGGCGCCCACAATGCCGCGGCGGCGAGGAGGCCGGCGTTGAGCCCCATCGCCGCGGCGAGCCCGGCCGTCCCGACGACCTGGCCCGAGAGGATCGAGCCGAGGATGAAGGCGCCCGAGCCGGCGCCGCGCACCCAGCCGTAATCGAGGCCGCGCCGGTCGCCGGGACGGGGAGGAGCGGCGGCCGGCAACACAAGCGAGTCGGCGAGCGGCGCCAACGGGCCGAGCGCGGCCGCCTGCAGCAGCGCGATCCCGAACAGCGGCCAAAAGCCGTAAGCCGGCAGATAGCCGAGCGCGGCGAGGGCCGCGACCAGCGCGCAGCCGGCGAAGACCAGGCGCGCCGCGCCAAACCGGTCGGCGACGCGTCCAGCGGCGGGCGCAGTCACGAGCTTGATCGCGGTCGCCCCGGCCAAGACGATGCCGATCAGCCCCGGCGCGAGGCCATGCTCGGCGAGAAACGCCGGCAGGTAGGGCGACTGCACGCCGAACCCGGCATAAAGCGCCGCGAACAGCACGAGATACGGGGCGAGCGTCCGAAAGGAAAAGGGAGCCACACGCCCCGAACGCCGAGGGCGGCCTTCTTTCTCCGCCTAGGACTGGCGGGTCAGCGCGGCGGCAGCAGGCGCGACCGCAGAAAACCCCAGATCACGGCGATCAGCACGAGGCCGAGAAACACGCCGGGCGGCAGCTGTTGCAGAAACGCGGTCGCGTTCTTCGCGACGGCCGAAATAAACGAATCGGGCTTGTCGCCGATCAGGATGTTCAGCAACAGGCATAAGACGATCAGCAGAAACGCCGCCTCGACGGCGGCCCAGCCGATCACGCGCAATTGCCGGAGAAAATTGCTCATCGGCGCGCGGGGTGGGGATTTTCACCCCACCCCTCGACGGCAAATCAGGCGACCGACCGGTGCGAGAAGAGCCACATGATGATGCCCAAAACGATCAATCCCACCAAGCCGTTACCGCCCAGCTGGCTGACCAGGGCGATGATGTTGGCGACCACGCCGCCGAAGAACGGCAGCTGGCCGCCGACCAGCAATGCCGCGACGATCGCGAACGCCAGCAGCATCAACCCGATCTCGGTGAGACCGCCGATCCACATCTTGATACGGTGCATTGAATCCATTGAATTTCCCCCTCGTTGCAACGCCGGCTTCCCCCCGGTTGCTGACTTTTTGATCATATCACAAACGAGTGCACTCAACTTAGGCGACAGCCGAACAAGCGCATTGGCATTGAGCATCCTTTTCCGAAACAATGCCGGATATGGACTCCCGAAGCCCACGAGATGATGCGATGACCGACTGGACCAAATTGTCCGCCGATCTGGAGCGGCTGTTGAAACTGCGCTCTTTCGTGTTCGGCATGAAGCTCTACGAGAACCGCGCGGAGATGGAGGCGATCCCGCGCATCCGCCGTCCGAAATCGGTGCACACGCTCGACCAGGTCGTGGGTCAGGCGTCGCGGCTCGGCTGGACGATCGGCATCACCGCCGAGGATCTCGTGGGTGCGCAATGCCGCGCCGTCGTCCGGCTCGGCAACGCCAAGGACGCGGCGTGGCAATCGGGCAAGCACATGGTCGGCGTCTGGTATTCGAGCGAGGAGGATGCCAGCGCCCATCAGGCGGCGATGGAATGCGTGCCGGACGGCCGCTACGAGGCGCTGGCGCTGGCGCCCTTGTCGAGCGGCCGGCTCGATCCGCCCGACATCGCGCTGTTCTACGCGACCCCCGGCGCGATGATCTATTTCATCAACGGCCTGCAATGGGCCGGCTACAAGCGCTTCGACTGGAGCGTCGTCGGCGAGTCGGCCTGCGCCGATTCCTGGGGCCGCGCGCTGAAGACCAAGACGCCGAGCCTGTCGATCCCGTGCTTTGCCGAGCGGCGCTATGGCGGCGTGCTGGACGACGAGATGCTGATGGCGTTGCCGCCGGATTACCTGCCGAAGGCGGTCGCCGGCATGGAGGCGCTGTCGAAGAACGGGCTGCGCTATCCGTTCCCGCAATACGGCATCCAGCAGGATGTGCGCGCCGGCATGGCGGTCAGCTATCCCGGGCGCGGCTGACCAGCACGAATGGGAGCTACGGTTCCGGCGCCGCACGCGGTCATCGAGGCGGTTGCCGAAGACGGCGCGCGCTTCAAGCTGCGGCGGCACGGCAATCCGCACGGGCCGCGGCTCATGCTCAGCCACGGCAACGGCTTCGGCGTCGACGGCTATTTCCATTTCTGGCGCCGGTTTCTCGACACGTTCGATGTCGTCGTATTCGACATGCGCAGCCACGGGGAGAATCCGCGGGCCGAGCCGCCCAATCACGACTACGCGCATATGACGCGCGATTTCGACGCGATCTGCCGGGCGGTACGCGACGAATTCGGGCGGAAGCCGACCGCGGGGCTGTTCCATTCGATGTCGGCGCAATGCGCGATGCTGCAGGCGCTCGCCGGCCGGAGCAAGTTCGAGGCGCTGGTCTCGTTCGATCCGCCCAATGTGCCGCCGTCGGAGCATCCCGTGCGCGGCAAAATGGAAAGCTACCAGCGCAAGCTGGCGGATTGGGCGCGGCAGCGCCGCAGCCATTTCGACGATCCGGCCGAACTCGCCGCGAATTTCGCCGACACTCGCTCCGGGCGCCGGTGGCTGGCGGCGACGGCGCTGCTGATGGCCGAGGCGGTGCTGCAGCCGGATCCCGCAGGAGGCTGGGCGCTGGCCTGCCCGCGCGAGCTCGAAGCCTCGGTGTATCTGCAGAATATCCCGCTCGGGCTGTGGCCGCAGAGCCGGGATTTCGCAATGCCGGTCAAACTGATCGGCGCCGATCCCGAGGCGCCCTACCCTGCCGCGACAGGGCTGTCGAACTGCGCGCTCGCCGCCGAGGGCGGGTTCGATTACGCCGCGATCCCCGGCACGACGCATCTCTTGCAGCTCGAAGAACCCGATGCCTGCGCCGTCGCCGCCCTCGCGTTTCTCGACAGCATCGGTTTTCAATAACCCCTCACCCGTCCTCGGCTGCCCCTCGGACTCCCTCTCCCCGCGAGCGGGAGAGGGTTGGGGTGCGGGCGGCCGCAGTCAGCCCTGCGATTTGAGCGACTGGAACATGTCGAGGGCGTGCTGCGGCTTCATGTTCTTGTGCACGACCGCGTGCACCGCCTGAATCATCGCCTTCGGCGCGTCGGACTGGAAGATGTTGCGGCCCATATCGACGCCGGCGGCGCCCTGCTGCACCGCGTTGTAAGCCATCGTCAGCGCGTCGAGCTCCGGCAGTTTCTTGCCGCCGGCCATGACGATCGGCACCGGGCACGACGCGGTCACCGTCTCGAAGCCGTCATCGACGTAATAGGTCTTGACGTATTGCGCGCCCAATTCGGCGATGATGCGGCAGGCGAGCCGGAAATAGCGCGCGTCGCGCACCATGTTGGTGCCGACCGCGGTCACGCCCATGACCGGCATGCCGCAGCGCAGCCCGGCATCGACGAGCCGCGTCATGTTGTGGATCGAGCGGGTCTCGTATTCGCCGCCGACGAACACCTGGATGCCGACCCCGGCGGCGTTGAGGCGGACCGCATCCTCCATGTCCATCGCGATCTGCTCGTCGGACAATTCCTTGAGGATCGACGGGCCGCCGCTGGCGCGCAGCACCATCGGCTTTTGCGAGTCGGCGGGAATGACCGAGCGCAGGATGCCCCGGGTGCAGAATAGCGCGTCACAATTCGGCAAGAGCGGCACGATGCTGAGATCGATGCGCTCGAGCCCGGTCGTCGGGCCTTGGAAATAGCCGTGATCGACCGCGAGCATGACGGTGCGGCCGCTCTGCGGGTTGAAGACGCGCGCGAGGCGGTTCTTCATGCCCCAGTCGAGCTGATGCGAACCCTTCAGGAAAAAGCCCGGCGCGGCCTGCGGCTTGTCGGCCTGGTAGCGGGCGCCTTCGGTATCGGCTTCCGGCATATTTTTACGCTCCCTTATCCGACGATCGGCGTTGCGGCGAACATGCCCGTTTCGCTGTTCGGCAACAAGCCGGCGCAACAAGTCGGCCCAGCAAGTCAGCGCGGCGCGGCGGCGATGTTGCCGCCGTCGACTGTGATGAAGGCGCCGGTCGTGCTACGCGCCAGAGCCAACGACAGGAAGGCCTGCGCGACATCGGCGGCGGTGACTTCCTGGCCGAGCAGGTTGCGGCCCATGTATTGCGCCTCGGTCATGCCGTAAGCGGCGGCGCGGGCCGCGATCATCTCGGGCGTCAAGAGGCCGCCGCGGATGCCGTCGGCGTTGACCGCGTTGGCGCGGATGCCGGCGCTGCCGTATTCGAGCGCGTATTGCCGCATCAGCGCCAAGGTGGCGGCTTTCGGCAGCCCGTACGGGCCGAAGTTCGGGCCGGGGCTGACCGCCTGCTTCGAGACGTTGAAAAGGAGACACCCACCGGTTTTCTGCGCCAGCATGATCCGCAGCGCGTGTTGCGCGACGCTCTGATGCGCAAAGAAATTGAGTTCGAAGCTGCGGCGCAGCACCGCCTCCTCGACCTCGCCGATACGGCCCTGCAATGCCGCGCCGGCGTTGGATACGATGATATCGATGCCGCCGAACCGCTCGGCCGTGCGGTCGAAGGCCGCTCGCACCGAGGCGGGATCGGTCACGTCACACGCGAGACCGAATGCCGCGCCGCCGAGCCCGGCGACCGCGTTTTCGGCGGCATTCGCGCCGAGATCGAGCAGCGCGATCTCGGCGCCGGCATCGCGCATCGCACCGGCCGTCGCCAAGCCGATCGTGCCGGCGCCGCCGGTGATCAGCGCGACCTGCCCCGCAAGCGGCTTTTCCTCGGCCTTGCCGAGCTTCGCCTGTTCAAGCGACCAGTATTCCATCTCGAACAATTCGGTCTCGGACAGCGACTCGAAGCTGCCGACCGCTTCGGCGCCGGTCACGGTTTCGACCCAGCTCTCGGCGATATCGGCAGCGATCCCGGCGTCCCTGGTGCTCCGCCCAAGGCCGAACAGACCGAGCCCCGGCACAAGGATCACGCGCGGCATCGGGTCGAGCTCGCGTTTCCCTCCTCCCGAGGCGGCATTGTGGCGCGCGAAATAGGCGCGGTAATCGGCGGTGAAACGCGCGACCGCGGTGCGCGCTTCGGCCGCGAAGGCATCGAGCCGGCCAAGCTCGGGCGGCGGTACGATCAGCGGGTAATTTTTCGTGCGGATCGTGTGGTCGGGGGTCGCGACCCCGGCGAGGGCGCAGCGTTCCAGTTCGGCGCCATCGACGAATTCGCGCACCGCCTTGCCGCCGCGAAAATCGAGCACGAAGCGCTTGTACAGGCCGAGGGTCGCCGGATCGGATATCGCGCAGGCGCCGCGCAGGATCGGCGCGACTTCGGCAACCCCGGCAATCTCCGATGGCAGGGCGCGCACCGCGAAGACGGGCTTGCGGCCGCGCGCGATGCGCGCCTCGGCCAGCGTGACCATGTCGATCATGTGGCGATAGGCCTCGGCCACCTCCTCGGCAAAGGTGACGATGCCGTGCTTCACGAGCACGAGCCCGACGACATCCGGATCCGCCTCGAAGGCATCGGCCGCCGCCTTGGCGAGCGGCAGTCCGGGCCGGACATAGGGTACGATGCCCAGCCGGCGCCCGAACACCTCGGCGCAGACCGCGGCGCCATCGGGCTGGTCGGCGAGGCTCAGGACCGCAACCGAATGCGTGTGGTCGACATAGCGATGCGGCAGAAAGGCGTGCAGGAGCGCCTCGACCGAGATATTGGGCGAGGCCGGGTCGAGCAGCGCGGCGCGCGACAGGCGCACCATCTCTTCGTCATCGAGCGTCGGACGGGGGCGCAAGGCGCGCAGTGGCTCGAGGCGGACGGCGGGCAGGCCTTCCGGCTCGAGCGCGGCCAGATCCCAGCCGCTGCCTTTGATGCACAGCGCCTCGGCGGGTTCGCCGAACAGATCCGGCAGCGAGGCCTTGACCGAGGTGTTGCCGCCGCCATGCAGCACGAGGCTCTTGTCGCCGCCGAGGAGCCGCGAACCGTAGACGCAAAGCGCTACCTCACGGCCGACGCCGCATGCGGCGTATCGCGCGACCAGCGCCTCTGCGTCCGCGTTCGACCACAGGCTCTTCACATCGCCGCTCTTCCCGCTTCCGGCATTCGCTTCCGACGCAGCTTATAGCACCGGAACCGCCCTCGCCCGACCCGCCGTTTGCTGCTTATGCAGCGGATTTGCAGGAAACGGGCACTCCTTTGGGGCCACCGCCACGCTGCCTGCTGCATCTGTTTTTACACACTGAGAACAGGTTCCCGCACTTGCCGGAGAGAGTCGGTTCGCCTGCATCTGCAGGGAATTTGCAGGCGCTCGATGCCTCTCATGAATTACGCCTGGCCTCCGGCCCGAACCCCTATTCGTTCACTATCTGTTCTCAAACTGGCGATTGTCAAGACCCCGACTGATGGTGCCCCGTAAAAAGGCGGCGCGGGTAATGCAGACTTAACTCTAAATTGAAACAACTTCTCAAGACCATCCCGCTATCGTCTCGGCATGCACATCATCACGCCGAGCGACCTTGCCGTCCTGTTCACGCTGGGGGCCATTCTCCTCCTGGCCGCGACGACGCTCCTGTTCTGCCTGCAGCGGCCGCGCGGCCAAATGCAGTCGGCTGGGTTGCGGGAGCCGAATGCCGGCGGGATGCCGAGGAGATGACAGCCATGTCTCCCGGCCAAACCCAGACGGAACATCTTGCGCTGAAGCTCCTGGCGAATGGCGGCATCGCGGCCATCTGGCAGCTTCATGTTGCCGCCGCCCAAGCACATCGGATCGGGTGCCGGCGCGCCGCGGCGGCGGTTACCGAGATTGCCGAAGCCGCCGAGCAAGCCTGGCTGCGGGCCGAGGGGCAGAAGGCGCTCATCTAACGCGAAGCCGCCATTCGAAGCGGCGCGCGACCTCCCGTTTCAGCCGCCTATAAATTCAGCGCTGGTCAGAACTGCTGCTTGGGCGGGCGGGTCGGGGTCACGTCCGCGGGGTCCCCGACAATCGCGAAGCTGAGAGCAGCCGGGTCGAACAATTTCTTTGCGACGGCGCGCGCCTCGTCGAGCGTGACGCTGCCGATCAGCCCGGCGCGGCGGTCGAGATAATCGATGCCGAGCTTGTCCTGCTGCACCTGCACGAGGACCGCGGCGATGTTTTGCGTCGAGTCGAGGCCGAGCGGGAAGGAGCCGATCAGATAGGTCTTGGCGTTTTCGAGCTCGGCGGCGGTCGGGCCTTGATCGCGCATGCGCTGCCATTCCTGGCGCACTAGCGCGATCGATTGGCCGACCCGCTCGTTCTCGGTCGCGACATTGCCGACGATGAGCCCGGCATGGCGATACGGCACGAGGTGGGTCGAGACGCCATAGGCGAGACCCCGCTTCTCGCGGATCTCCTTCATCAGCCGGCCGCGAAAGCCGCCGCCGCCGAGGATGTCGTTCAGCACATAAGCGGCGTACCAGGCCGGGTCGTCGCGCTTCGGCCCAACCTGGCCGAAGGTCACCACGCTTTGCGGCACCGCGGCGCGGCTGACGATCAGCGCGCCATCGTCGAGCGGCTTCGCCTCGGCGATGTCCGCTTCATCGACGCCCTTCGGCAGACCGCCGAAGATGCGGTCGAGCAGCGCGGCCGCCGCCGCTTTATCAATGTCGCCGACGATGCCGATCACGAGGCCGGCGCGATGGAAGCGGGCGGCGGCGAAACCGGCGAGGTCCTCGCGGCTGATTGCGGCGACGCTCTGTTCGGTGCCATCGACGGCGCTGCCATAGGGATGCTTCTCGAAGGCGTCGTGCATCCACAGCCGGCCCGACAAGGAACGCGGGTTTTTCGCCTGGCGCGCCAAGCCGGCGAGGATCTCGCCGCGGATGCGCTCGACCGCATCCGGCGCGAAGCGCGGCTCGGCGAGAGCGAGGCGCAAAAGATCGGCCGTGTCGGCGAGATTCTGTTTCAAGCTGCGCAGGCTGCCGTCGAAGCCGTCCTGCGCGGCGCCAAATTGCAATTGCCCGGCGAGATCGTCGAGGCGGCGGTGAAAGGCGAGGCTGTCATAGGGGCCGGCGCCTTCGTCGAGCAAAGAGGCGACCATCGATGCGGTGCCGCCCTTCGCGGCGGGGTCGAGCGCGGCGCCGCCGGGAAAGGCGAAACGAATCGTCACGACCGGCACGGAATGGTCCTCGACGAGCCAGGCCTCGACACCGCTCGCGCCGGTCACCGGCTCGATCGGCATCGCGTGGGCTGCACCGAGAAAGATAGGCGCTAGCAGCAACGCGGCGGCGAGGAACGCCCCGGGTATGGGTATAAGTCCTTTTGCTAGAGCAAGCTTTCTTGGGCCGTCATTCCGGGGACGGAGCGCAGCGAGGGAGCCCGGAATCCATGAACACGGGCGCCGCCAAACGGGTGAGGTGCAGAAGCGTATATTTCCCACTGTCCGTGTTCCTGGATTCCGGGTTCGCGGCTTCTCCGCGCCCCGGAATGACTCCGTAGGCCCCCCAGGTGCTTCGAAGGTCATGAGGTGTGCTCGGGCAGGAGGATGCCGGTCGCGGAATTACGCTCGACGAGGACAGCGCGAGCCGCCGCGAGGACATCGGCGGGCGTGACCTCGCCGATCCGGTCGGGCCAGGCGGCGACATCGTCGAGGCTGCGCCCCAGCACCAGCGCCGTGCCGATGATGTTGGCCGGGCCCGACAGGCTGTCCTGCGAATAGATCGCCTCGGCCTGCATGCGCTTTGCCGCCTGCGCGACCTCATCCGGCTCGACGCCGTGCTCCACGAGGCGGTGCAATTCGGCATCGAGGGCGGCTTCGAGATCGGCGACAGCCACGCCCGGCTTGGGCGTTGCATACACCGCGAAATCAGCCAGGCCGAGGGCCGACGGGCTGTAGCCGGCGCCAACCGTCAACGCCAGCCCCTTGTCGAGCACCAGGGCCTGATGCAGCCGCGAGCCGGCGCTGCCGGTGAGAATCTCGGCCAGGACCTGCAGCGCGTAAGCGTGCCGGGTCGCCCCGGCATTGTAGCTCGGCGCGAGGTACAGTCGCCGCCAGCTCGGCTGTGCGGCGCGAGGGCTCTTCATCTCGAGCCGGATCGCGGCGTGGTGCGGCGGCTCGTCGAGCCTCACGCGAGCCGGAACCGGGCGCGCGGCGAGCGGGCCGAAATGACGGTCGGCGAGGCTCCGCACCTCGGCTGCATCGACATCGCCGGCGACGATCAGGATCGCGTTATTCGGCGCGTACCAGGCGCGGTAGCAGGCGAGCGCGTCGGCGGTGCCGAGGCCGCGCATCTCATGCTCCCAGCCGATCGTCGGGTTGTGATACGAGGCGTTGAGGAAGAGGCCGGCCATCAGCTGCTCGCTGAGCAGCGCCGAGGGATCGTTATCGATGCGCATGCGCCGCTCTTCGAGGATGACGTCGCGCTCGGGCAGCAGCACCGAGTCGTCGATCGCGAGGCCGGTCATGCGGTCGGCTTCGAGCCGCATGACGAGATCGAGCCGGTCCTTCGCGACGGTCTCGTGGAAGACCGTGTAATCCTCGGTCGTGAAGGCGTTATCGCGCCCACCATTCTGCGCGATCTGGGCGCTGAACGTGCCCGGCGGGTTGGCGCGCGTGCCCTTGAACATCAAGTGCTCGAGAAAATGCGCGATGCCGGATTTGCCGCGCGGATCGTCGGCGGCGCCCGTCTTGTACCAGAGCATCTGGGTGACCGCGGCAACGCGGTGATTGGGGATTGTGACGACCTGCAGCCCGTTCGGCAGCGTGACGCTCTCGGCGGCGAAGCGCTGTGCAGTCGCCGTCGTGGCGCCGGCGGCAAGCAGCAGCAAAAAGAACGCGACGACCATCGAATTGCGGCAGAACCGGCTCACCCCAATGTTCTCCCCAAGCTGCCTAATAGACTCCCTTTAACGTCGTCGTCTCGCGTTTCTCGGCGCCACCCTGCTCGCCGCCATAGCCGAGCAACTTATTCGACAGGCCCTGATCCGGCTGCTGCTCGGCGTTTGGCGCGTCGGCGCGGGCCAAACCGCCTTCGGGGACGCGCAGGCCGCCCGCGGCCTGCTTGCCCGGTTCACCCGGCCCGGCGGTGTCGATCGCCTTGCGCGCCCGCTCGGCGGCGCTGACCTCCTGGGGCCGCGAGGCGCCGGGCGCCGGCGGACGCAATTCGAAATCGGGCGGAATCGTCAGCGGAGCGCGCGACTCGACGGCGAACTCGTCCGGCCCGCGCCGGTCAAGACCGACCACCTGCCGGACGCTGTCGCAGCCGGACAGCAGCGTCATCGAGCAAAGCGAAGCAACCGCAAGTAGAAAAAGCCCGGGCCGGGTCTTATCACCGGTCATCGCGAGAGATCTTCCTTCCCCTTTGCTTGCGGCGCGGCACGGCGCAACAAGAGGCCATCAAGTACGATTGCCCCCACCCCGAGGCAAATGGCACTGTCGGCAAGATTGAACGCGGGCCAATACCATGCGCCCGCATGAAAATAAAGAAAATCAACGACTGCGCCGAGGCGCAGCCGGTCGATAACGTTGCCGACCGCGCCGCCGATAACGAGGCCGATCGCGACCGCGAGAAAGGCCGAGCGGACCCGGTACAGCCAGACAAGCAACCCGATCACGATGAGCGTGGCGAGGACCGAAAAGATCCAGAAGCCAAGCTCGGGCTGGCCGGGGTGATTGAAGAAGCCGAAGCTGACGCCGCGGTTGCAGGTTAGAACGAAATCGAAGAACGAGCTGACGGGGAGCAGATGATTGACGCATTCGGCCTCGCCGAAATACCGCAGCACCCACAGCTTGCTCGCCTGATCGGCGAGCGCAACGAGGGCCGCAACGGCAAGGCCGAGGGCGAGCATCACCCGGCCGCCGCGAGCGGCAGGCCGGCGCCGGCGCCGCGGTCGATCACATCGGCGCAGCGTTGGCAGAGATCGTCGTGGCCGGGGACGTGGCCGACCTCCGGCAGGACGCGCCAGCAGCGCTCGCAGCGCTCGCCGGGAGCCAATGACACGACGACGCCGACATCCGCGACATCCGGCACGGTGAATGCGACTGCCGGCGGCGGCGCGGCCTCGACCGTCGCGGCCGAGGTTATGCACAGCTCGGCGAGATCGACGTCGCGAAGGGCCGCGACGAGCGCCGCCGGCGCGAAGACGTGGACGGCGGCCTGCAGGCTCGATCCGATGCGCTTCTCGGCGCGCTCGATTTCGAGAGCGCCGGTCACGACGCGGCGGACATCGCGCAGCCCGGCCCAGCGGACAGCCAATGCCGGATCGAGCCAAGCCTGGGGGGCCTCGGCGAAGAGTTCGAGATGAACGCTGCGGTCGGCCGCATCCCCATAGCGGGCGAGCCAGGCTTCCTCTGCGGTGAAGCACAGGATCGGCGCGAGCCAACGCACCAGGCAATCGAACGTGCTGTGCATCACGGTGCGGGTGGCGCGGCGGCGCGGATCGTCAAACCCGTCGCAATAGAGCCGATCCTTGCGGATGTCGAAATAGAAGGCGCTGAGATCGACCGCGCAAAAATTATGCAGCGCGGTGAAGATCGCATGATAGTCGTAATCGGCGATCCCCTGCCGCACGAGCCGGTCAAGCTCGGCCAGGCGGTGCAGGACCCAGCGTTCCAGCTCCGGCATGTCCTGCGGCGCAACTGCCTCCTCGGCGGTGAAGCCCGCGAGCGCGCCGAGCAGGTAGCGCAACGTGTTGCGCAGCCGGCGATAGGCATCGCCCAAATGCTTCAGGATTTCGGGGCCGAGGCTCAGATCCTGGGTGTAGTCCGAGGCGACGACCCAGAGGCGCAGGATGTCGGCGCCGCTCTGCCGCATGACGTCCTGCGGGGCGACGACGTTGCCCAGCGATTTCGACTGCTTGCGCCCGGTCTCATCGAGGATGAAGCCGTGCGTCAGCACCGCTTCATAGGGCGCGCGGCCGCGCGTACCGCAGGCCTCCAACAGCGAGGAATGAAACCAGCCGCGATGCTGGTCGGAGCCTTCGAGATAGAGAGAGGCCGGCCATTTCAATTCCGGCCGCTTCTCCAGCACGAAAGCATGCGTCGAGCCGGAATCGAACCACACCTCGATGATGTCGGTGACCTTCTCCCACTCGGCCGGATCGTACTGGTTGCCGAGAAAGCGAGATGCGTCGGCCGAGTACCAGACGTCGGCGCCTTCGCGCTCGACCGCATCCGCAACACGCTCGACGACGGCGGCGTCGCGCAGCGGCTCGCCAGTTTTGCGGTTGACGAAAACCGGGATCGGCACGCCCCAGGCGCGCTGGCGCGAGACGCACCAATCCGGCCGCGTCTCGATCATCGCGGCGATGCGGTTCCTGCCCTGCGGCGGGATCCAGCGGGTATCGTCGATGGCTTTGAGCGCCTTCTCGCGCAACCCGTTCGCCTCCATCGAGATGAACCATTGCGGCGTGTTGCGGAAGATCAGCGGCGCCTTGGATCGCCAGGAATGCGGGTAGGAATGCACCAGCGTGCCGCGGGCGAGCAGGCCCCCGGCTTGGTCGACGGCGTCCATGACCACCTTGTCGGCATCACCCGGCTTGCCGTCGGGGCGATAGACCGCATGCCCGGCGAAGAGAGGCACGCCGGGGAGATAAACACCGTCCGGGCCGACCGTGTCGGGCACCGGCAAGCCGGTCGCCTGGCCCAATTCCCAGTCGTCGGCGCCGTGGCCCGGCGCGATATGCACGAGACCGGTGCCGGTATCGGCGGCGACAAAATCGGCGGGGAGCAGCGGCACCGGAAAATCGTACCCCTGGCGCCCTAGTGGGTGTTGGGCCAGCGGATGGCGCGCCACCGTGCCGACGAGAGCCGTGCCGGGAAAGCGCGCTTCGAGGGTGAGAGCCTCGATGCCGGCGTGTTTCGCGGTCTCCTCGATCAGCGGCACGGCAAGCAGCAGCTTTTCACCCGGTTTCGCGCGGCTCTTCTCCGCGACGGCATCGACCCGGACGACGGCGTATTCGAGATTGGCGCTGAATGCGATCGCGCGGTTGCCGGGCAAGGTCCAGGGCGTCGTCGTCCAGATCACCGCCGACGCGCCGGCGAGCGCCGGCACGCTCGGCTGCACGATCGGGAAGCGCACCCAGACCGTGTTCGAACGGTGGTCGTGATATTCGACCTCGGCCTCGGCGAGCGCGGTCTGCTCGACGACCGACCACAGCACCGGCTTCGCGCCCTTGTAGAGCCCGCCATTCGTCAGAAACTTGCCGATCTCGCGCACGATCTGCGCCTCGGCGTCGAAGCTCATCGTCAGATAGGGGTGGTCCCAGTCACCGATGACGCCGAGCCGCCGGAACTGTTTTTTCTGCTCCTCGACCCAGTAGGCGGCGAAGTCGCGGCATTCCTGACGGAACTGCGCGATCGGCACGCTGTCCTTCGACTGGTTCTTGGCGCGGTATTTCTCCTCGACGATCCACTCGATCGGCAGGCCGTGACAATCCCAGCCAGGGACATAGGGCGCGTCCTTGCCAAGCATCTGCTGGGACCGGTTGATGACGTCCTTGAGGATCTTGTTCAGCGCGTGCCCGAGATGCAGGTCGCCATTGGCGTAGGGCGGCCCGTCATGCAGGACGAATTTCTCGCGGCCCTTTGAGGCGGCGCGCAGCGTGTCGTAGAGGCGCATCGTCTGCCAGCGCTCGACGAGCTTCGGCTCGAGCGTCGGCAGGCCGCCGCGCATCGGGAAGTCGGTTTTCGGCAGAAAGACGGTCGGACGGTAATCCGTCGGCATGGGTCAGCCCCGGGAACAAAGGATGCGATTAAACGAAAGCGCCCCGATCCTCAACCGAGGACCGGGCCGATAATTCGCCGCATCCATTCCCAACCGGCCATCATCCGCGAGATATAGCAGCGCTACCCGGCGGTTTCGAGGGTGTCTTAGCCCTACCTGCGGGAGATTGGTTCGATTCGCTCGCAATGACACCTGGACGGCGTCCCGGCGAAAGCCGGGACCTATTTTTCAACCGTCTCGCGGATCAGTGGGTCCCGGCTTTCGCCGGCACGCGGCTTATAATGCGGTGAGGATCTCCCTCGCCTTGGCGGCGTCGGCGGCGATCTGGGCTTTGAGGGCGTCGAGGCCGGCGAATTTCTTTTCCGGCCGGATGAACTCGACCAAGGACACACGCAGATGGCGGCCGTAGAGGTCGGTATCGGTGTCGAACAGGTGCGCTTCGAGGCGCGGCTCGGGGGTGCCGACGGTCGGGCGCATGCCGATATTGGCGACGCCGTCGACCGTGCGGCCGGCGAGCGGGTCGTCCGGCCCGTCGCCGCTGACCCGCACGGCATAGACGCCGAAAGCCGGGTGGAGATATTCGCCGAGTCCCAAATTGGCGGTCGGGAAGCCGATCGTGCGGCCGCGCCGGTCGCCCTCCATGACGCGGCCGTCGATCTCCCAGAAGCGGCCGAGCTGGGCCGCCGCCTCGCGCGGTCGCCCGCCGCGCAACAGCTCGCGGATTCGGGTGGAGGAATAGGCGGCTGCATCCGGCCCATGCACCGGCTCGATGACGGTCACCCCGAAACCATGCCGGGCGCCCATCTCGCGCAATAGTTCCGGCGTGCCGCGGCGGCGGTTGCCAAAGGTGCAGTCATGGCCGACCACGATATGGCTGAGGCCGATCGCGTGGACCATGACCTCCTCGACAAAGGATTCGGCGCTCCTCTGCGCGAAAGCCATGTCGAAATGCTGCACGAACAACAGCTCGATTCCGAGCCGCGCGATCTCTCGCTCCTTGACGCGGAACGGGGTCAGGCGGAACGGCTCGCCCTGCGGCATGAAGACGGAGCGCGGATGCGGCTCGAAGGTGAGAATGCCGGCCGGTTCGCCGGCGGCCCGGGCGCGGGCGCAGGCCTCCTTGATCAGCGCGGCATGCCCGAGATGCAGCCCATCGAAATTGCCCATCGCCAATACCGCGCCGCGCGGGTGGCTCGATCCGGAACCGGGATGGCGGACGATGCGGAGCACGGCGAGGACGAGAGCCTGTCATCTAGGCGGAGCGGTCGGGCGCGAAAATAGCCGTTGCCGCGGCAGGAGGATAGCCCACGCATCCCACTGCCATTGCGGCGGACCCGCCGCCCGCGCTATGTCCGGCGCCATGACCGGGGGATCGGGCGAGGAGGATGCGGCGGCGCCGTTGCGCGAGGCCTGGTACTACGCGGCGCCAGCGCGGCGGTTGCGTCCGGGCAAGCTGCTCCCGCGCACGATACTGGGCGAGCCGGTTGTGCTCGGGCGCGGCCGGGACGGCGCGGTCTTCGCACTGCGCGACATCTGCCCGCATCGCGGCATGCCGTTGTCGAGCGGGCACTTCGACGGCAGCGAGATCGAGTGCTGCTATCACGGCTGGCGGTTTGCACCGGACGGGCGGTGCATGGCGATCCCTTCGTTGGTCGAAGGGCAGAGCTTCGATCTCTCGACGATCGGCGTGCCGCGCTATCCGGCCTGCGAAGTGCAAGGCAACATCTGGGTCTATTTCGGTGAGGATCCCGGGCAAGCACCGGAGGTGCCGCGGCTCGATGGCTTGGCCGAATCGGCCGAACCGCGACTTCTCGAAACGATGCGCTTCGGCGCAGCGCTCGATCATTGCGTCGTCGGGCTGATGGACCCGGCGCACGGCCCCTTTGTGCACCGCGCCTGGTGGTGGCGCTCGCGGCATTCGGCACACGAAAAAGCGAAGGCGTTTGAACCGTCGCCGTGGGGCTTCACGATGAGCCGGCACAGGCCATCGAGCAATTCGCGGGCTTACCGGTTGCTCGGCGGTGCGCCCGAGACCGAGATCGCGTTCCGGCTACCGAGCGTGCGCATCGAGGAGATCCGCGCGGGTCGCTACACGGTGACGAATTTGACGGCGCTGACCCCGATCGATGACGAGACGACCGAGGTCAATCACTGCATTTATTGGAATGCGCCGTGGCTCAGCGCGATGAAGCCGCTGTTGCGTCCGTATGTGCGCGCGTTTCTGCGGCAGGACCGCGACATCATGGAAATGCAACAGCAGGGGCTGAAATATCGACCGATGCTGTCATTGATCGATGACGCCGACACGCAGGCGCGCTGGTATTTCCGGTTGAAGCAGGAATACCGCCGCGCCCGCGCCGAGGGGCGGCCATTCGACAATCCGGTGAAGCCGCGCACCTTGCGCTGGCGCAGCTAAGCGCGCCGCGCGCCGCTACTTATAAAAGCAGCTATTTGTAAAAGACGTAGACGGCGGTGTACGGCACCTTCTGTTCCTGGCCAACATGCGCAGCGTCGCAACCCGCGGTCGGGGCGAGCCCGCCCTTGGTGTCGATCCGTTGGACATAGGTGACCGCGGCGAACTCGCCCGTCCCCTCATGCGATTTCGCCTTCAGCAGCAGCCACGGGATCGCCTGGCCGCCGGGTGCATCGGCATGCGCGGCAATCTCGCCGACCACCTTGCTGCCGTCATTGGCTTGCCAGGTCGGGCCCGCAAAATGTTTGATGGCCGGCTTGCCGCCTGCATCCGTCAAGACCGCATCCGGCGCCTGCAAGGCCCATTCAAAGCCCGCTCCCCCCGGTTTTGCGACGCAACTATAAATCTGCGACCCCACGGCATTGGCGCGAAGCAGCAATGCAGCGGGCGTCGGCGGCTGCAATTGCGCCGGCACTCCGCCTCCGGGCGCAGCGACGGTCTGCGCGATCAACTGCGATGATGGCGCGAACCCGATCACCATAGCCAGAAGCGATGCCAAACCCGTGCAAGAGGCAGCCTTTTTCATGATGTTTCCTCTCAGAGCGTTGTTCAGCCGCCGGTCGCGCGTTCTTCGACCCCGCCGGCAACCCGCTTCGGCGCCGGCGGCGCCTCTTCGATCTCGATTTCCTCGGGCGGCGGCTCGGATCGGGCACGCCGTCCCAGCGCATAGGGCGCGAGGACACCGACGATTCCTTCGCGGAACGTCAGAACGCAGATCACGAAGATGACGCCCTCGATGATCGTCACCCAGGAGCCGGCTTGCGCCAGGTAGTTTTCCATCGTCGTCAGGAAAAATGCGCCGACCACCGGCCCCAATATGGTGCCGATGCCGCCGATCAGCGTCATCAGCACGACCTCACCCGACATCGTCCAGTCGACATCGGTCAGCGACGCGAATTGAAAGACGAGCGCCTTGGTCGATCCGGCGAGCCCGGCGAGCGCCGCCGACAGAATGAAGGCAAGCAGCTTGTAGTGCTCGGTGCGGTAGCCGAGCGAGATGGCGCGCGGTTCGTTCTCCCGGATCGCCTTCAACACCTGGCCGAACGGCGAATTGATCGCGCGCATGATGACCGCGAAGCCGAGCAGGAATACCGCCAGCACGAAATAGTACATCGTCAGCGGCTGGTTCAGGTCGATGAAGCCGAACAGGTAGCCGCGCGGCACCGCCTGGATGCCGTCCTCGCCGCCGGTGAACTTCGCCTGCAGGCAGACGAAGAACACCATCTGCGCGAAAGCCAAGGTGATCATCGCGAAATAGATGCCCTGACGGCGGATCGCGAGATAGCCGATGAGAAGGCCGAGCACCGCCGAGGCGGCGACCCCGGCGAGGACCGCCAGCTCCGGCGGGAGGCCCCACACCTTTGCGGCGTGCGCGGTAATGTACGAAGCGCTGCCGAAGAACGCGGCATGGCCGAACGACAACAGCCCGACATAGCCGAGCAGCAGATTGAAGGCGCAGGCAAACAGCGCCATGCACAGCGCCTTCATGACAAAGACCGGGTAGAGGAAATGCGGCGCGGCGAGCGCCGATGCGATCAGCCCAGCGGTCCACAGCCAGACAGCCACCGAGCCGTTTCGCGTGCGCTCGGATGAGAGGAACGTCACGCGGGGCGCCCGAACAGGCCGGCGGGCTTCACCAAAAGCACGATCGCCATGATGACGAAAATCACCGTGCTAGACGCCTCGGGATAAAAGACTTTGGTCAGACCCTCGATGAGGCCGAGCGCGAACCCGCTGACGATCGCGCCAAGGATGGAGCCCATGCCGCCGATCACGACGACCGCGAACACGACGATGATGATGTTGCTGCCCATCAGCGGACTGACCTGATAGATCGGCGCCGCCATGACGCCGGCGAGCGCCGCCAGCGCGACGCCGCCGCCATAGGTCAATGTCACCATGCGCGGCACGTCGATGCCAAAGGCGCGCACCAGGACGGGGTTCTCGGTCGCGGCGCGCAGATAGGCGCCGAGCCGGGTGCGCTCGATGACGAACCAGGTCGCGAGGCAGATCGCGAGCGAGGCGAGGATGACCCAGGCGCGGTAGTTCGGCAGAAACATGAAGCCGAGATTGCGCGCGCCTTGGAGTTCCGGCGGGATTGTGTAGGGCTGGCCCGACGAGCCGTACTGCTGGCGGAAGACGCCTTCGATGATCAGCGCGAGGCCGAAGGTCAGCAACAGCCCGTAGAGATGATCGAGCCGTGCGATGCGGCGCAGCAGAAACCGCTCGATCGCGATGCCGAACAGGCCAACGACGATCGGGGCAATGATCAGCGCCGGCCAGTAGCCGATGCCGAGCCAGTTCAATAGAAACCACGCGCAGAACGCGCCGAGCATGTACTGCGCGCCATGCGTGAAGTTGATGATGTTGAGCAGGCCGAAGATGACCGCGAGACCGAGGCTCAGCATTGCGTAAAAGGCGCCGTTGATCAGCCCGACGAGGAGCTGAGCGAACAGCAACGGCGCCGGCGGCACCGCGATGTGGAGCCAGGAGAACATTGCGTGTTAGGAGCCCCGACCCGCTCGCTTCGCGAGCTTCCCTCCCCCGCTTGCGGGGGAGGGTTTAAGAGCAACGGCGCCGCATAACTCCCTTCCCCGCAAGCGCAAGATGGTCGCGGTGGGGGCTTTCAGCACAAGCTCACCCCTTCACATAGGGGCATTCGTTGCCGCCGGGGCGCTTGAAGGCCTGCTCGCCCGGGATTGTGCTGATCTGTTTGTAGAGATCCCACTCCCCTTTCGACTCGCTCGGCTTCTTCACCTCGAACAGATACATGTCGCGGATCAGCCGGCCGTTATCGAGGATCTTGCCGTTCTTCGTCATGAAATCGTTGACCGGCGTTTCCTTCATCTTCTTCACCACGGCCGGGCCGTCATCGGTGCCGGTCGCCTTGATCGCGTTCAGGTAATGCATGACCGCGCCATACACGCCTGCCTGCGCCATCGTCGGCTCGCGCTTCATCTTGTCGAAGAACTTCTTCGACCAGGCGCGCATGTCGTCGTTCTGGTCCCAATAGAAGGCTTCGGTCAGCTGCAGCCCGTTCGCGGTCTTCAGTCCGAGGCTATGGACATCGCTGATGAAAACGAGGAGTCCAGCCAGCTTCTGGCCCCCCTCGACGAGGCCGAATTCGGATGCCTGCTTGATCGAATTAACCGTGTCGCCGCCGGCATTGGCGAGACCGATGACCTTGGCTTTCGAGGCCTGCGCCTGCAGCAGGTAGGAGGAGAAGTCGGCGGTGCTGAGCGGCACCTTCACCGAGCCGAGCACCTTGCCGCCATTGGCCTCGACGACCGCCGTCGTGTCGCGCTCTAGGGCATGGCCGAACGCGTAATCGGCGGTGATGAAGAACCAGGTGTCACCACCCGCCTTGACGACGGCGCCGCCGGTGCCGTTCGCCAGCGCGACGGTGTCGTAGGTCCAATGCACCGAGGTCGGCGAGCACGCCTTGCCGGTCAGATCGGACGAGGCGGCGCCGGAAATCAGAAACACCCTCTTCCGCTCGCGCGCGACGTCCTGCACGGCGAGCGCGACGCTCGAAGTCGGCACGTCGACAATCGCATCGACGCCGTCATTGTCGTACCATTGGCGCGCGATGGCACCGCCGACATCGGGTTTGTTCTGATGGTCGGCGCTGACGATCTCGATCTTCTTGCCGTTGACGTTGCCGCCGAAATCGGCAATCGCCATCTTCGCGGCCTCGACCGAGCCCTGCCCGCCGAGATCGGCATACAGCCCCGACATGTCGTTAAGCACGCCGATTTTGACGGCATCTCCCGAGATCTGCGCCTGAGCTATACCGATTTCGGCCGCGACAGACACGATCAGCGCCGCCGCAAACCCACCTACACCCGATAACCTTCCCATTCTCTTTCCTCCCTAAACTCAAACTCCGAGATATTCGTGCAAGCGGCCGAGGTTTTGTGCCAGCTCGGCATTGCGGAACATGTCCACGACGCGGCCGTGCTCGACGACGTAATGGCGGTCGGCGATCGTCGAGGCGAAACGGAAATTCTGCTCGACCAGAAGCACGGTAAAGCCTTTCGCCTTGAGCGTGCGGATCACGTCGCCGATCTGCTGAACGATGACCGGGGCGAGCCCCTCGGTCGGCTCGTCGAGCAGTAGCAGACCGGCGCCGGTGCGCAGGATGCGGCCAATCGCCAGCATCTGCTGCTCGCCGCCGGACAACTTCGTGCCCTGGCTGCGGCGGCGCTCGTAGAGGTTCGGGAAGATCGCGTAGATCTCCTCGACCTCCATCCCGCCCGGCCGCACGGCGGGCGGCAGCATCAGATTTTCCTCTACGTCGAGGCTCGCGAAAATCCCGCGCTCCTCCGGGCAATAGGCGATGCCGAGGCGGGCGATGCGGTTCGACGGCAACCCGATCAGCTCGGCGTCGCGCAAGCGGATCGAGCCGGTGCGCTGGCCGAGAATACCCATGATCGCGCGAAGGGTCGTGGTCTTGCCGGCGCCGTTCCGACCGAGGAGGGTCACCACCTCACCCTCCTCGATCGTGAAATCCATGCCGTGCAGCACATGCGATTCGCCGTACCAGGCGTGCAGCCCGGCGACTTCGAGCAACGCCGGTGCCCCGGCCGCATCAGGCATGGCCGGTGCCCATATAGGCCTCGACGACCTCGGGATTGGCCGAAACGGCGGCGTAATCGCCCTCGGCCAGGACCCGGCCTCGAGTCAGCACCGTGATCGTCTGCGACAGATCGGCGACGACGGACAAATTGTGCTCGACCATCAGCACGGTCCGGTCGCGCGCGGCATTGCGGATGAGACCAGAGATGCGACCGATGTCCTCGTGCCCGAGACCCGACATCGGCTCGTCGAGCAACAGCATTTCGGGGTCGAGGGCCAGGGTCGTCGCGATTTCGAGGGCGCGCTTGCGGCCATAGGGCAGTGCGGATGCGAGGCGATCCACGAACCCGCCGAGCCCGACCCTGTCGAGCAGTTCGTCCGCGCGGCGGTTCAGCGGATCGAGAACCCGTTGCGAGCGCCAGAAATGAAAGGAGTTGCCGAGCGGCCGCTGCAGCGCGACCCGGACATTGTCGCGCACCGTCAGATGCGGGAAGACGGCCGAGATCTGGAACGAGCGCACCAAACCGCGTCGCGCGATATCGGCCGGGCGCGCGGCGGTGATGTCCTCGCTCCGGTAATAGATTCGGCCGGCGCTCGGTTCGAGAAACTTGGTCAACAGATTGAAAACGGTGGTCTTGCCCGCGCCGTTGGGTCCGATCAGCGCGTGGATCGTGCCGCGCCGGACCTTCAGATCGACGCCTCGGACGGCGGTGAAGCCGCGGAATTCCTTGGTCAGACCGCGGGTTTCGAGGATCAGATCCGACAAAGGGGGCGCCGCTCCGGCTCAAAAATGCCAATCGCTCTTGTTTTCAGAGCGGCGGCCAACCTAATGCCGGCCCAAGGAAGCCACAAGGATCTGCGCCCCCAGGCCTAGGGTTTCCGCGCAAGGAGGGTCTCGTGACGGACACGGTCGACGGTATGCTGGACGCGATCAAATTCGGGCCGGACGGGCTCGTGCCGGCGATCGCACAGCAGCACGACAGCGGCGAAGTTTTGATGCTGGCGTGGATGAATCGCGAGTCGGTGCGGATCACGCTCTCCGAAGCGCGGGCCTGCTACTGGTCGCGCTCGCGGCAGGCGCTGTGGCGCAAGGGCGAGACGTCCGGACAGGTGCAGCATTTGAAGGAGCTGCGGCTCGATTGCGACGGCGATGCGATCCTGTTGCTTGTCGATCAGGAGGGCGTCGCGTGCCACACCGGACGGCGCAGCTGTTTCTTCAACGCCTGGCGCGATGGCCGCTGGGAGGAGATCGCCGCGCCGCAAATTCCTCAGGAGCAGCTCTACGCCGAGCCGCGGGATTAGGGCTGTACATCAATATGGCGGCGGGCAGGCGTGCGTCGCTTGCGCCTGCGCCACTAACCCCGGATCCATCGGCCGGCCGGCGCAGCGGGCGTTGTAGTCCTGGACGCGGGCGCCGTAGCGGTCGGTCGCGCCGCTCAGCGCGCTGAACGCCGGACCGGTAGATTGCTGAAACAGCATGTCGCGGCGCTCGAGCAGCTGCCGAAAGCGTGCCGTGGCGTCAGGCGAAACACCGGCTGGATTATTAATGTCCATCCCGGAGCGTTCGGCAGCGAGCTGATTGTCGATCTGCCCGATCTCGCCCTGCAGCCCGTCGTAGGCCTGCCGCTTCGCCGCCAAGTCTCCGCCAAGCGCGTCAACCGCGATCCGAAGGCAGACGCAATCCGGCCCGGCCGGAACCTGAGCCCGGGCCGGCGAGGCCAGCGAAGTCGCGGCAAGCCCAGCCACGAGCGCGGCGGCAGAATACATTACTGAGCGTCGCACCGCCCCCTCCCCCTGTGATCTCGCTCCCGTGCGAGAAGGGCGAGATTATGCCAAGCAGCAGCGGCGGTTAAGGGAGCGGCCAACTTCCCGCGCGATTCAAACAAAATCCAGCGGCTGCCCCGGTCAGGGCAGCCGCTGGATTACGAGGGCGATTCCCGGCTTAGCCGGCGAGCGGCCGGTCGGCTTCGGTCTTGATCGTCTCCGCCGCTGCGTCGGCCGCGGCATCGGCTGCGCGCATCGCGACATCGCGAACCCGCGACACCGTCTCCTGGCCGGCTTCTTCGGCGCGGCTCCACAGCTGGTCGCGGGCCGGGCCAAACCATTCATCCTCGACGCGGCTAGGCGGCAACAATGCGGCAACCACGCCGCCGACGAGCATACCGATCGCGCCGATCAGCAGCGGATGACGCTCGAACATGTCGACGGCCTGATCGGCTATGCGGCCGGCGCTTTCGCCAGCGCGGTCCAGCATCGCGCCGCCCGAATCGCGAGCCGAGCGGACCACGTCCTGTGCACGGTCGCTCACCTGATGAACCCAGCCCGAGGAGTCCATCTGTGCGCCGGGGCGATCGATCATCGTGTTACCGGTATGGCCGAGCGCGCGGTCAGCGCCGTTGCCGGCGATGCCGATCCGCTGCGCCGCGCTCGTCGCCATGTCGCTCGCGCGATTGCTGAGATCGCTCGCCATGTCGCTCACCCGACGGCCGGCAGCCCGCACCCGCTCGTCGCGTGCAAGGCGGTCCACCGCATCAGTATTGCTGGCGATCAGCCAAGCCGCGCCGATGCCGATCAAGGCCACCGGGATCGGATTAGCTCGCACCATTTCGAGGCCCCGATTCAGCCCGTAATCGTCACCGAGAGTTTCCTTCAACATGTTCAATCCCTCGTCCATCAGTCGGCGGGCGGCGAGCTTGCGCTCGAGCGCCGCCAGGGTCACAGACAGCTCGCCCCGAGTCCGGGCGATCTCGCGTTCCATAGTCATCGCAGGATCGCCGGTCATCGCAGGCGTTCTCGCAGCCACGCTTCGTCCTCCCGCAACGAGCGCAGCGTCCGCCGCGGCACTAGCGAGTCTGCATCGAAACGGCTCTTGCCGATGAAAATGAGCGCACCGCCGATCACCAGCGCGACGATCGCGATGATCAGTGCCGCGAGCCACGCCGGCAGCACTGTGGCCAAACCCAGCACCGCAGCGGCGAGGAGGACCCCCCATCCGCTGAATGCGATAAAGGCCCCGACCCCGACCGCCGTGGCGCCCTGTCCGACGCGGCTGAGCTTCTCCTGCAATTCGGCCTTCAGAAGCGCCACTTCCTGGCGGATCAGCAGGACCGTCTCGCTAGCCAGGTCGGACAATAGCGCCGTGATCGATCGATCGGCCTTGGCCCGCGGTTCGAAGACGTCCGGGCCCTCGGGATCAATCGCCATCAGTGCCTCTCCCGCATCCCGTTGCCGCCGCCGTAACCGGCGTTGCCGGTACCCGACACCGTACCGCCGACGGCGCCGAAATTATGCCGCGCTCCGCCGGTCGGCTCATTCATTGCAGTCGCCAATGCAGTCGCCGGACGCGGCATCGGCCGCTCCATGGTTTGCGATTGCGGCCGGGCGCTGGAGGAAATCAGGAAACGCCCGGCAAGAAAGCCGGCACCGACGGCCGCCGCCATGAACGCCGCCGGCCAGCGCTGCGCGAAATCCTCGATGTCATTGGCCATCATGCCGAGCGAGCGAGTGCGCAGCCGGTTGGCGAATTGCTCGATCTCGCCGGCGGCGTCTTCGGCATAGCGGCTGATGGCGGTCGAGCCGGTTCGATCGAGACACCGCGCCGACTCGCGCAAGGCCTCCCCGAGCGAGGCAATTTCGCTGGCCGCGCGATCTCGCTGCTCCTCGAAGAACGAGGTTGCGCCTTCCCGAACGGCGCTGATGAGTTCGCTGCCGACCTCTTTCGCCTCCGCTACCGCGCTGCTGACGTCAGGCTCGGCCCGGGGCGTCCCTATTGGCGCGCCGGCATTCTGCGGCTTCCCTTGCGATAGCGAGTTAGGCGTGGACTGGTTGGAATCGGCCATTGTTCAGCATCCTCCGCCTGCCCAAATCGGCAGAAAAATCAACCGGAAATCTCTGTCCAAACGAACGGTTTGCGCGCGCCCGCGGTTCCCGCGCGCGATGGACACCGGCGCAGTCCGCATTGCTGGATCGAAGGACCGGCGACCGATGTCCCCGCGGCGCGAACCGCCTCACCGTTTCCGGGTGATTTCCGGGTCCTCGGCTCGCTTGTGACGCTTGCCGACCGCCTCGGCGCGCTCCATCACGCTCTTTTCGGGACTGTCGAGCGCTTGCTCCGCCTCGCGAGCCTTCTCATCGACCTTGCCTGATTGGACAAAGCGGTGCTGCGCCTCGTTGTACTGGCGTGCGGCGGTACGATTGCCTTCGCCTTCGTTGCGCTGGGTGGGTTCCCGCGGTTTCTCGGCCATGTCGGCTCTCCATGTTTTTATCATACATTAAAGCGAACAGGACCGCGGACGGCCGCGTTTCCAACTGTCGCGCAAATTGACAGGCCCCGGATTTGAATGCCCAGATTTCGATCACAACCAAGCGGCAAGCTGCTGGTGGGGTACAAAGCGACGTACGGGAGCATTGTCCCGCCCATCCCCCGGAGCGCATCATCACGCCCGTTGCGCCAGCGCGATAAGGAGCCGTAAAGCCGCGCTGGGTCGCCAAGTCTGAATGCCGGTTCTAACGCCGGCTGCGGGCTACCGCGCCATCAGCACCGGGATCGGCGATTCCATGATGATGTGGCGGGTGGCGCCGCCGAAAATCATCTGGCGGATGCGGCTTTGCGTGTAGGCGCCCTTCAGCATCAGGTCGGCGCCGGCCGAGAGCGCCTCTTTCAGGAAAGACTCGCCCTGCGGCTTTTGCCGGCCGAAGGCGGTGCGCAGGCTGACCTTGATGCCATGATGTTCCAGCGTCCGCGCCAGCTCTTCGCCGGTCGGCCCCGGTTCCGGCATGTGCTGCGGCCCGACCGCGACGATGACCACCTCGCGGGCCTGCGTCAGGAACGGCATCCCGAGCGCGACCGTCAGCGCGGTTTCAGTGCTGCCGTTCCAGGCGATCGCAACGATCTCGCCGATCTGCTTCCAACCCTCCTTTGGCACCATCATCACCGGCCGGCCGCTTTCGAATAGCGCATCTTCGAGCGTCGCTTCGGCGATGGACGCAAGTTTCTCCGGCTGCTCGACGAGGATCAGATCGTAGATGCGCCCGCTCATGCCGACGACCGCGTTCTGCCGGCCGTCCTCCTCGCGCCACGAGGCGCTCGGGCCATTGTAGCCGTCCGCCACCGCGCCGATCGGCACGCCGTGGGTGTTCATGAACTCGCGGAACAGCCGGCGCGCCTGGTCGCGCCGCTCATGCCCCTCGCGCTCCAGCGTGCGGTCGACCTCCGAGGAGATCGAGAAACCCATTTCGCCGCCGAATACGACCGCATATTCGGTCGTCAGGCTGTGCAGCCCGACGATATGGCTGTCAAAGCGCTGGGCCACCAGCAATGCAGCTTCGAGGACCGGGCCCGCATTGCCGTCGCCGATCACTGCCAAGAGGTTCTTCATCGCCGCCTTCCTGCTCCGAGCTTCTGTCGCGCGGCTTCCTGTGCACGCGTTACGCGATTATAGCGAAATCCGGCGATTCTGGCGATAGCAGGCCCGCTCGACGGCAGAAGGTGGCCCGATTACACTCGCCCGCCCTTTATCGCGAGCAGCCGGCAAATGAACCGTTCATCACGCACTTTTCTCGCTTTTTGGCTCGCCGTTTGCGCTGGCTTGGCCCCTGACGGGGCGGCCTCCGCCGAGACCGTCAATTTCGGCACGGATTGGAAAGCAGAGGCCGAGCACGGCGGGTTCTATCAGGCGATCGCCACCGGAATTTATCAGAAGCACGGGCTGGACGTGAAGTTGCGGCCGGGCGGCCCGCAGGTAAACCATGCCCAATTGCTGGCGGCCGGTGTCCTCGACTTCAACATCGCCTCCAATTCCTTCGTGCCGCTCAATTTTGCGCGCGAGAACATCCCGATGGTCGCGGTCGCGGCGATGTTCCAGAGGGATCCCTCGGTACTGATCGCCCACCCGGGCCAGGGCAATGACAGCCTCGCCGAACTAAAGGGCAAGCCGATCATGATCGGCTCCGACACTCGGGTCACCGCCTGGCAATTCCTGAAGCAGAAATTCGGCTACACCGACGACCAGATCCGCCCCTACACGTTCAGCGTCGCGCCGTTCCTGGCCGACAAGAAGGCGATCCAGCAGGGCTATCTCACGAGCGAGCCGTTCATCATCGAGAAGGAAGGCGTGCAGCCGGTCGTCATGCTGCTGGCCGATGCCGGGTACACCAGCTACGGCGCGCTGATCGAGACCTCCGAAAAGCTGGCACGCGAAAAGCCGGACCTGGTGCAGCGGTTTGTCGATGCCAGCATCGAGGGCTGGTACAGCTATCTGTATGACGACCCCTCGCCCGGCAATGCGCTGATCAAGCGCGACAACCCGGAGATGACGGACGCGCTGATCGCTTATGGTATCCGCAAGATCAAGGAGAAGGGCATCATCGATAGCGGCGATGCGAAGACGAATGGCATTGGCGCGATGAGCGAGGCGCGCTGGAGGGATTTCTTCGAGACGATGGCGAAGACCGGGCTCTACCCGGCGCAGATGGATGTCGCGAAGGCCTTCACCGCGCAGTTCGTCAACAAGAAAGTCGGGACGTCCTCCGCCGCGAAATGACTTTGCCGGTCCCCCTCACCCCGGCCCTCTCCCCGCAGGCGGGGAGAGGGAGAGCTGCGGCGGTAGACGAGAATACCCTGCGAAGGTCTTGCAGTTGGGCACAGCTGCGTCCCCTCTCCCCGCCCGCGGGGAGAGGGACAGGGTGAGGGGCTTGCCCGAGCAAATCCCACCGAAGCTTTGCCCGCCCAATCTGCCTGGGCCAGTGGGGGCCGAGCCGATCGTCGAACTGCGCGGGGTCGGCAAGCGGTTCGCCTCGGGTCTCGATGCGCTCGATAGGATTGATCTGAGCGTCGCGCGCGGCGAGTTCCTAAGCCTCCTCGGGCCGTCCGGCTGCGGCAAGAGCACGTTGCTGCGCATCATCGCGCGCCTCACCGAGCCGAGCCGCGGCAACTGCCACGTCGCCCTCGCAGAACCGGGAAAAGCCATCCCCGCCGGCCGTATCGGGTTTGTGTTTCAGGACCCGACTTTGATGCCGTGGAATACGGTGATCGCCAATGTCGAATTGCCCTTCCGTATCGCCGGTCGGGTCGGTGCCGAGGAGCACGACCGAGCCGCGGCGGCGCTGCGGGCCGTCGGGCTGGCCAGCTTCGAGGGGGCCTATCCGCACCAGCTGTCGGGCGGCATGCGCATGCGCGTCTCGATCGCCCGCGCGCTCGTGACCGACCCCGAATTGCTGCTGCTCGACGAGCCCTTCGCGGCGCTCGACGAGATCACCCGCTTCGCGCTCAATGACGATCTGCTGCATTTATGGGAGACGCGGCGGCCAACCATTCTGTTCGTCACGCACAGCGTCTTCGAGTCGGTCTATCTCTCGACCCGCATCGCGGTCATGAGCGCGCGGCCCGGCCACATCATCGCCGATCTGCCGGTCGAACTGCCGCAGCCTAGGCAAGGCGCACGAACGGCGCCGGCCTACGCGGCCATGTGCGAGCAGGTGTCGCAGGCGCTCGGCATCGCGATGGCGCGCCGATGATCGGCCGCGGCTGGCGGATCCTCGCACCCGTCGCGATCGGCGCGCTGTTCCTCGCGCTGTGGGAAGCCGTCGTGCGGCTGCGCGGCATCCCGCCCTATATCCTGCCCGCGCCGAGTGCTGTCGCATTGTCCCTGTGGACCGACGGACCGAGCCTTCTCGGCTCCCTCCTCGTGACCTTGCGCATCACATTGGCGGCGCTCGCCGCGGCGGCGTTGATCGGCGGCGCGATCGCGCTGTTGTTCTCGCGCTCGCGTATCCTGGAGCTAAGCCTTTTCCCTTATGCCGTGATCCTGCAAGTGACGCCGATCGTCGCGATCGCGCCGCTCATTATCATCTGGGTGCGGCAGCCGTTCCTGGCCTTGCTGGTCTGCGCCTGGATCGTCGCGTTCTTTCCAATCGTGTCGAACACGACGGTCGGGCTCAACAGCGCCGACCGCAATTTGTTGGCGCTGTTCCGGCTGTATGGCGCCTCACCGGGGCAGATTTTGCTCTATCTGCGATTGCCGACCGCCCTCCCCTATTTCCTGGCCGGGCTGCGGATCAGCGGCGGGCTGGCGCTGATCGGCGCGGTGGTCGCCGAGTTCGTCGCCGGCACCGGCGGCGCCGAGACGGGACTTGCCTTCCGCATTCTCGAAGCCGGCTACCGGCTCGCGATCCCGCGCCTCTTCGCGGCCTTGTTCCTGCTGTCGTTGACCGGGATCGTCATCTACCTGCTGCTCGACTGGCTGTCGCGCCGCGTCCTGCGCCACTGGCACGAAAGCGCCAGCACGGCCGAAGAAGAATAAGAATTTTTTACAATGAGGCAGCGAGGCAGTGAGAGGCCGAGCGACGGCAATCTCACTGCCACATTGTGATCTTGTGACTCAGCCGCGGCCGACGAACGGCATCTTGGTCGCCATGACGGTCAGGAACTGGATGTTGGCTTCTGGGGTCACGGTCGCACACAGCACGACGGAGCGGGCGACGTTTTCGACGTCCATCGTCGGTTCGATCATGACCTCGCCACTAGGCTGCGGCACGCCGCGGGTCATCCGCTGGGTCATCTCGGTCAGCGCGTTGCCGACATCGATCTGGCTGCAGGAGATGTCGTATTTGCGGCCGTCGAGCGAGGTTGATTTGGTGAGCCCGGTGACGGCGTGCTTGGCGGTCGTGTAGGCGATCGATTGCGGGCGCGGCACATGCGCCGAGATCGAGCCGTTGTTGATGATGCGACCGCCCATCGGCTTCTGCTCCTTCATCATGCGGAAGGCCTGCTGCGTGCAGAGGAAGGTGCCGTGGACGATCGAGCCGATCACGCCGTTCCAGCGATCGAAGGCGAGCGCCTCGATCTCCGAGGCAGCGCCAAACCCGGCGTTGTTGAACAGCACATCGAGGCGGCCGAACGCCGCCTTGGTCTTCGCAAACAAAGCCTCGACAGAGGCGGGATCGCTGACATCGGTCGGCACACCAAGCGCTTCCCCCTGCAGCTTTTCGATCTCGCCGACGACGGCGTTGAGCGGCTCCGGCCGACGCCCGGCGACGACGACCGCAAAGCCTTCGCGGGCGAGCGCCAGCGCCGAAGCCTTGCCGATGCCGCTGCCCCCGCCCGTGACGAGAGCGACCTTGCCATTCGATGCCATGCTGGACCCTCTTTCCTGTGCCATCCGATCGGACTAGCGCGGTAGATTTGAAGTTCCCATAAACTGTGTGGCAGGCGCCATTGGAAACTTCAAATCCATAACCACGCGATATTCAGATAGTTTTGCTACCCAGACCCTCGACAGTTTTCGTCGGCACGGCTGGCGCCGGGGAGATTGGAAACATAACTCGGTTTTGAACAGGAGGCGGTCGTGGCCGAACCCGTGGTCCTCTACGAGCGCGACGATAAGGTCAGCATCATGACGCTGAACCGGCCGGAGAAACTCAACGCGATCAGCCCCGAGCTGATGCAGCAATTGATCGACGCCTTCGCGCGCGCCGACGCGGATGCCACGACGAGCGTCGTGCTATTGCGCGCCGCCGGGCGCAGCTTCTGCGCCGGTTACGACATCGGCGCCAGGCCGGCTGACCCGGACAACGATTGGCGCAGCGATCCGATCAAGGCGCACAAGCATCTGGCGCCGCAGCTCGAATTCGAGATGACGCCGTGGAATATGAAAAAGCCCGTCATCGCCGCGGTGCAAGGCCATGTGATGGGCGGCGGCTGCGAACTGGTCATGCTGTGCGACCTGACGATTGCCGCCGACAACGCCAGCTTCGCCGAGCCGGAGGTCCGGTTTTCGAGCGTCGGGCCAGCGATCGTCATGCCGGCCATCATCGGCTACAAGCGGGCGCGCGAACTCCTCTATTTCGGCGACACGATCGACGCGCGGACCGCGCTGGAGATCGGCATGGTCAATCGGGTCGTGCCGCTCGCCGAATTGCGCGAGAAGAGCCTCTCCTGGGCCAAGCGCCTGGCGCTGATCTCGCCCGAGGCGCTGTACGCGACAAAACTGGCGATCAACCGCGGCGCCGATGCCGCCGGGTTTTCCAACCGCATCCACGCCGGGCTCGATGTCGTCGCGCCGCTCTATGCGACAAAGACGGAATTCGGCCAGCAGTTCCGCGCGATCGTCGAGAAGGAAGGCGTTCCCGCGGCAGTGCGATGGCGCTCGGCGCAGTTCCGCGAGTAGCGCCGCCGGTGGTCGAGCCCGAAGCCGGTGCGGCGGTCGACAACCGCACCTTCGTGCTGATCCTGCAGCATCCGCACGAGAAGCGCGAGCCGCTCGCCACCGCACCCGCGATTATCGCCAGTTTGCGGCACAGCAAGCTCGTCTCCGGGCTCTCCTGGCCGAACCTGGCGCGGCCGCTCGGCCATGACGCCGATCCGCGGCGGTGGGCGGTGCTCTATCTCGGCTCGGCGCGGCCGGCGGCGCTCGCCGACCGGCGCGAATTGCTGCTGCTCGGCCGCGGCGGCCAGCCGCTTGCCGATGCGGACCCGGTGTTGCGCAACCTAGACGGCATCGTGCTGCTCGACGGCACCTGGAGCCAGGCCAAGACCTTGTGGTGGCGCAATCCGTGGCTGTTGAAACTGCACCGGCTGGTGCTGAACCCGCCGCGGCCGGCACGGCTCGGGCGGCTGCGGCGCGAGCCCCGCCGGGAGGCGCTGTCGACGCTGGAAGCCGCGGCCCTGGCCTTGCGCCATCTTGAGGCTGGGCCGGAGGCGGCCGACGCGCTGCTCGCGGCGCTCGACCGCTTGATGGCAGCGGCCCGGCCGGTCGGCGCCTGATCGTTTTGCATCACAGGTGGGAAAGGGTCGAGAAATGGATGCTCTCGCCAAGATCAAATCGCAGATGCTGCCCTTCGCGGAACTCATGGGCATCGAATTCACCGAGGCCGCGCCCGACCGGGTGGTTGCCGAGCTCACGGTGCGCGCGGAATTGTGCACCCGGCCGGCGGTCTTGCATGGCGGCGCGATCATGGCGTTTGCGGATACGCTGGGCGGCGTCGGCACCTTCCTGAACCTGCCCGAAGGCGCCGGCACGACGACGATCGAGAGCAAGACCAACTTCATCGCCGCCGCGCCGGTCGGGACACGGGTCACCGCCGAGGCGACGCCGCTGCATCGCGGCCGCCGCACGATGGTATGGCAGACCCGCATCACAACGGCCGAAGGCCGCCTCGTGGCGCTCGTGACGCAGACGCAGCTTGTCTTGTCATAGTTGACGCTGGCAACTAACTCGTTGACTCTCTCCTCAAGGTTTATGCGAAACCCGGGAGAGTGGATGACCGCCACAGCCATTGAGCACCGCATCGCCACGGTGCGCCGCTTCAATCGGTTCTATACGCAGAAGATCGGCGTGCTGCAGGAAGGCTTGCTGGAGAGCCCGTTCTCGCTGGCGGAAGCACGCGTCCTCTATGAGCTGACCCATCGCGACCGACCGACCGCCAGCGACATCGCACGAGATTTGAGTCTCGACCCGGGTTACCTCAGCCGGATCTTGCGCGGCTTTCAGCGCCGCGGGCTGCTGAGGCGCGAGACGTCGGCGAGCGATGCGCGCCAGCGTCGGCTGTCGCCAACCGAGGCGGGCCGCGCCGCCTTCGCCCCACTCGATACGCGTTCGCGAAAGGATGTCAGGGGGCTGCTCGCGACGTTGCCGGAAACCGAGCAAGCGAAGCTCGTCGCGGCGATGAATATGATCGAAGCGTTGCTGTCGCCCGGGTCGGGCGCCACGCCCGCTTACCTGCTGCGGCCGCACCGGTCTGGCGACGTCGGCTGGATCACCTGGCGGCACGGCGTCCTTTATGCCGCCGAATATGGCTGGGACGAGCGCTTCGAAGCGATGGTTGCGGCGATCCTGGCGCGGTTCGTCGAGAATTTCGACACCCGGCGCGAATGCTGCTGGATTGCCGAGCAGGACGGTGAGCCGGTCGGCTCTGTGGCGCTGGTCCACGATGGCGACCGTGTTGCGCGGCTGCGGGTCCTGCTGATCGAGCCGCAAGCCCGCGGTCACGGGATCGGCCGCCGCCTCGTCGACGAATGTCTGCGCTTCGCGCTGCGCGCCGGCTACCGCAAGATCGTGCTGTCGACCTACAGCGTGCTCGTCGCGGCGCGGCGGATCTATGAAGCGGCGGGGTTCCGGCTCGTTGCGCAGCATCAGGAGCGCGCCTACGGCAAGCGTCTCGTCGGCGAAACCTGGGAGCTGGCGCTGTGATGCGGCGGTTCCGCTAGCCGAGGAGGCGGAGCGCAGCGGTCTGGTGCATGATCTGGGCCGAGCCATCCCAGATCATCCGCAGCGCCACGAAGGTGATAATGCCGAGGCCGACCCAGGCGAGCCAGTACAGCCGATCGAGCAGACGCGCGACATAGGTCGATGCCACGCCCATCAGCGCCACCGACAGCACCAACCCGATCGCCAGCACGATCGGGTGGTCGCGCGCGACGCCGGCGACCGCCAGCACGTTGTCGAGCGACATCGACAGATCGGCGAGCACGATCTGCGTCATCGCCTGCGCGGTTGTCTTTTCCCGCCGGCGGATTGGCGGCACTTGCGGTGCGCTGGCGTGGGCCGGTAACGGATCGGCGGCGCGGATCTCGCGATACATTTTCCATGCGACCCACAGCAGCAGCAGGCCGCCGGCCGCGGTCATGCCGATCACCGATTGCAATAACTCCAGCGCGACAAAAGCGAACAGGATGCGCAATGCCGTCGCGGCCGCGATGCCGAGCAGAATGACGCGGCGGCGCCGCTCCGGAGGCAAGCCGGCAGCCGCCATCCCGACGATGATCGCATTGTCGCCGGCGAGCACGACGTCGATGATGACCACCGACAGGAGCGCGCTCGCCTCGTTCAAACCGGGCAGCACGCCCGCGACATAAGCATTGAACGCGGCAGCGTCGACCCCAACCAAGATGCATATATCGACGCTGCCGCGGCATGAGGCGGCGATCCGCACCCGGCTCGGCGCCTTCTACGCGGCGAGCTTTCTCGTTGTCGGCATCCAATTGCCGTTCTGGCCGGTGTGGCTGACCGGCCGCGGCCTCGACCCACAAGAGATCGCGCTGCTGTTCGCCGCCGGGATCTGGGCCAAGGTCGTTGCGACGCCCCTTATCGGCGCGCTCGCCGATCGGCTGGGCGACCGGCGCGGGATCATGGCTGCGCTCGCCGCGCTGGCTTGCGTCTCCTATGCCGCCCTATGGCCGTTATGGAGCTTCTGGGGGCTGTTATGGCTGAATTTGATGGCCGGGGTCGCGCAATCGGCGCTGATGCCGCTCGGCGACAGCATGACCTTGGCGGCGGGCGCGCTGCCGGCCTCGATTACGGACGCGTCCGGGTCTGGGGTTCGATCAGTTTCATCCTCGCAGCAATCGGCAGCGGCATGCTGTTGGGCAGCAACACCGCTTCCATGGCGCCGGGAAATACGGTGCTGGGATTGGCGCTCGCCGCCTCCATCCTTCTTTTGGCCGCATGCTTGGGGATACCCGCGGCCCCCGCCATCGCCGGTCGAGCCCGCTGGGCGGCGCTTGGCCGGTTTGCCGCCGACAGCCGCTTCTGGCTCTTCGTCGCGAGCGGCGCCGCGTTGCAGTCGAGTCATCAGCTCTATTACGGCTTCGGGACGCTGTATTGGCGCGAGCTCGGTTTTGCCGACACCGTCATCGGCGCGCTGTGGGCCGAGGGCGTCGTCGCGGAGATCGTGCTGTTCTGGTACAGCGCCCGCTTGGTGGCGCGGCTCGGCCCGCTCGGGCTGATGGCGCTCGGCGGCATCGCCGGGATCATTCGCTGGAGCCTGATCGGCATCGTGCCCGGCCTAGGTGCCGCCGCGGCGCTGCAGTGGCTGCATGGCCTGACATTCGGCGCGAGCCATCTGGGGGCGATGCATTTCATGGCGCGCACCGTGCCGCCCGGCGCCGCAGCCAGCGCCCAGTCGCTCTATGCCGCTGTGTCGGCGGGACTCGGCAGCGGTCTGGTCATGCTGGCCGCCGGCGCGCTCTACAATGCCTTTGGCGGACAAGCCTATCTGTTCATGGTCGTGCTGTCGGCCGCCGGGCTCGCCGGAATTATCGGATTGGCGCGCTGGCGCCGCCGCTGAGCGGGCGTTCAGCGAGCTACTTGCCGCATTTCGGATATGACGGACCGGCCGTCGCCGCCTGCGAGGCGGCAAATGCCCGGAACTTCGGCGGGTCGAGCGCGCCTGCCTGCTTCAGCAAGTCGGCCGACTGCTGGCAGACGATTGTGCTCGGCGTGCCGGCGCGCTTCTGCGCTGCCTCATTCGCAAGCACGGTGTTCCAGCGGTCGAAGCCCGAGTTGCCGTGGAAATGCGCGATCATCGCCTTCTGGTAAGCGAGTATCGGGTCGCGATTCCGCAACCGGAACTCGGCATAGACGGTGTCCTGGCAGGTCGTGCTGACAATCATCACATCGGTCAGGAAGCGAATCGCCTGTTCGGCCTCGATCGCATTTTGGGTGTAGCAATCCTTCCTCGCTCGCTCGGCCGCCCCGGCCGATTGCTGCGCAACGGCAGCAGCGCACAACGCGGCGATCACGACCAGTCGGCTCATCAACACCCCCAGCGCATTTCCCCAGCGGGCGCCGACGATACGACAATCATCGATATTTGCAACCGCCGGTCTGGCGAACACAGCGCGTCATCTTTCAACCAGCAGGATTTTGCTGCCGCATTATTTGCGCCCAGCTGCGGCTCTGTTGCCGGCCCATTGTCGGGAGCGGCATAGTCGCGCAATGATCGTGCTGTTCACCGATTTCGGCCTCGAAGGGCCGTACACCGGCCAGATTGCCGCCGTGCTGCAGCAGACCGCGCCCGCGGTTCCGGCGATCTCGCTGTTTGCCGATCTGTCGCCCGGGCTGGCCAAATCCTCAGCGTATCTGCTGGCCGCCTATTCCGCGTGGTTTCCGGCCGGGACCGTATTCTTGTGCGTCGTCGATCCGGGCGTGGGCAGCGACCGCCGCGCCTTGATCGTCGAGGCGGATGAACGATTCTATGTCGGACCGGACAACGGCCTCTTCGAAATAGTGCTGCGGCGTACGGCACAGTCCCGAACGTGGCAGATTACCTGGCAACCGGCTGCTCTGTCGGCGAGTTTCCATGGCCGCGACCTGTTTGCGCCGGTCGCGGCGCGGCTCGCTCGCGGCGAGCGGCCGGAATCGGTTGGAGCGCCGGCGCAAGCCTTGCGGCAGCCGGGCTGGCCCGACGATCTGGCCGAAATCGTCTATATCGACCGTTACGGCAACGCGTTGACCGGACTGCGCGGGGAGATCGTGCCGGCCCGTGCGCGCCTCTCCGCCGGCGACCGTCTGGTGCAGCACGCCGCAACTTTTTCCGCGGTGCCGCCCGGCACCCCGTTCTGGTACGTCAACTCGAACGGGCTCGCCGAAATCGCGGTCAATCAGGGACGCGCCGAGCGGGAGTTGCGCCTCGCGATCGGCGCACCGATCGCAATCGTCCCCGAGGCGGCGGTCAACTAAGCAGCGCTCAAGGCGGCGGTATCACGATCTTGGCGCCGGCCGGCACGCGTATCGGCCGACGACGCCGCTGCACGCGGTGCACGAGCCACATGCCGACGGCAACGGCAACGAAAACGCCGAGCATCACTAGTCCGAACGAACGGACGATGTCGCCGAGCACGGCGCGGAAAGCATGCCCGAGGAAGAAGCCGACCGCGACGAAGCTCGCCGCCCACACACCCGCGGCGAGGAAATTCAGCCGCAGAAAACGGTCCCAGCGGACCGCGCTCAATCCCAGCGCGAAGGACGAGAAGTTGCGCACGCCATATATAAAACGGAACGACAGAATGAAACCGGCATCGTAGCGCTCGAGCCAGTGCAGCGCTGTCTCGACGCCGTAACGCCACCGCGGAAACCGATCGAGCAGGCGGACGCCGAACCGGCGGCCGAGCCAGAAATAGCATTGGTCGCCGCTGAAGCTGCCGAGCCAGGCCGCGGTCAGCAGCAGCAGCGGATCGATCAGCCCCTGTGCGGCGGCGAACGCAGCAAACAAGACGAGGGTTTCGCCTTCGAGAAACGTCCAGACGAACGCGATGACGTAGAAACAGGCGCCGTTATGCGCAATAAGCTGTTCGATATCCATCCGGCGTCCGCTTCCAGCCCGCCGGCTCAGGGCACGCTGCCGCCCAGGGCGGCGCGTTCTCGCGGCCGGAAAGGCCCGCATGCTAAGATCTTGCTCAAATCCGGTCGAGCGGATTCCCGCCGACCTATCCTTTTGGATAAGGTCCTGAACCTGCGCATGAGGCCGGAGGGGAAACAGTGGAAGCGCACGAGATCGCCGAAAAAATCCATGAAAACGAGGACGCCGAGACCCATGCGTCGCCCGCGCATGACGGGTTTCGCCGAGTAGCCGCCATCTATGTCGGCATCGTGGCCATGCTGCTGGCAATCGCCGGTTTGGGCGGCGCTGAAGCAACCAAAGAAATGCTCAACGCGAATATCCACGCGTCCGATACCTATGCCTTCTACCAAGCGAAGAGCATACGGCAAACTGTTTACCAAACCTCTGCATCCGAGCTGGAACTACTGGCGGGTGGAGCCGCCATTTCGCCCCAAGACAGCGCCAAGGCCGCCGAGCTGGTCAAGAAGTACCGAGATACGGCGACCCGGTATGAGAGCGACCCCTCGACCGGCGAGGGCAAGAAGGAGTTGCTCGAAAAAGCCCACGAATGGGAACACGCGCGGGATCATGCCGCGGCGCAGCTCCCCAATTTCGAATACGGCGAAGCCCTGTTTCAGATCGCGATCGTGCTCGGCTCGGTGGCGATCGTCGCGGCCTCCCCCTGGCTGCTTGGTCTCAGCGGCATCCTCGCGGTCTTCGCGGTGCTGCTGACGCTCAACGGGTACCTGCTGCTGGTGCCGCTTGGCGGGCACTAGCTCTCAGGCAGCGAATTCGGCGAGCAGCGGATTGAACTGATCGGCCGCCTCGAACTGCACCCAATGGCCGGCGCCGGGCACCGTGACGAAGCGCGCCGCCGGCTGGACGCTTTGCAGAATCCGGGCGCGCTCCTCGACATGCGGATACGCTGTGGCATCCCGTTCGCCCCAGATGCCGCTGAGGCGCGCCTTGATGTTCGGCAATGCCTGCATCAGCGCATCCGAACGCGAGAAGCGACGGCTGCGCATGCGAGCCCGGGCGTGATTGGTCTTCTGCAGCCAGAGCGCCAGTTCGTCGATCTTATCCGGGTGGGCGATCATCAGCTGGTTCAGGTTGTAGCGATGCGTCGCGAATTCCTCGGGCTCGTCGGCCTCCGGCGGGACGCGCCGGAGCGGCGTCGGCGACCGCTCGAGGCCGAGCCCGTTCGAACCGACGACCGTAAAGCTGCAAAGTCTGTCCCCAAGCTGAGCCGCGACGCTGCCGCCGATGACGCCTCCGAACGAGAAGCCGGCGAGCCGCAACTCCGCGCCACGCGGCACGATCCGGTCGATGCCCGCGACAATGATCGCCGCCAGCCCGGCGGCGCTGTGCGGCTCGGGCGGCATCGCCGAGTCGCCGAGGCCGGGCAGATCGGGCGCGATGACGCAAAACTGCCGCGACAATGGCAGCACGTTGCGAATCCAATGGGTCCAGGAGCCGTAACCGCCATGCAGCAGCACGAGCGGCGGCCCGCTACCCCAGCTGTGCCAAACCAGATGGCCGTCGCCGCACGGAGTTTGCAACTGCTGCGCCTCGGCGGCGATGCCCTCGACCAGTGCCTTCGTCGCCTCGCTGATCACCGCCACGCCGCACCTCGCACCGAATTTTCACTGCCAGGCTGATACCCGGTTTCGCCTCGCCCGCCTATAGAGAAGCGGCCGGAACTATGGGGAAGCGGCCGGAACACCCGTCCAATGCCTGCGTTGAGCGAGCATGCCCGAGGCGAAGAGGTTTGCGCGGGAATGAAGCTGTCGCGCGGCTCGACAACAAGGCGAAATTGGCGCCATTCTCGATCGCTACAGGCGAAGCAGCGGCTCGCGGAGCAGCGACATGGCGCAGGTCCTGATCGGAAATTGGTGGGTGCTGGCGTTGCGCGGCGTCTTCGCGATCGTCTTTGCCATCATCGCTTTCGTCTGGCCTGGCATCACCGCGGCGGCGCTGGTTTTGTTGTTCGGCGCCTACGCTCTGGTCGACGGCATCTTCGCGCTCGTCGCCGCATTGCGGGCAGCCCGCCACCACGGCCGCTCGGGGGCGCTCCTGCTCGAAGGCATCCTCGATCTGATCATCGCCGCAATCGCGTTTTTCTGGCCGGCAGAAGCGCTCGTCGCAATCATCTACTTCATCGCGATCTGGGCGGTGATCACCGGGATTGCGCTGATCGCCGCCGGCATCGCGATGATCCGCGTCAATGGCGAATGGCTGCTGGTGCTGAGCGGCATCATCTCGATTCTGCTCGGGATCATTCTGTTCGTGCAGCCGGGCGCGGGGGTGATCGCGCTCTCCTGGTGGCTCGGAATCTATGCGCTGTTGTTCGGGATCTCGCTGATCGGCGCCGCCTTTCGCCTGCGCCATTGGCGCCCGAGCTGACTGACTCGCGGCAAACGCGACCGCCCACTTCTCCCAACGCGCGATCCCCTACCCATATCTGCAACAGACATAGGGGAAGAGCCCAGGCGGAGCCGATCATGTCGAAACGCCAGCTCGATGCATTGATGTGGGCACAGGCTTGCGCGGCGATGGAGCGCGCCGAGCGCCTGCGCCGCCAGTTCTTCCATCACGCGACGCCCTATTGGGAGGCCCCCGTCGACGTGTTCGAAAGCGAGGATGCGCTGATCATCCTGATCGCGCTGCCCGGTGTCGAACTCGATGCGATCTCGGTGACGCTGAGCGCGGGTCTGCTGACCGTCAAGGGCGAGCGGCCCCTGCCGCGCGAGCTGGAGAACGCCCACATCGTGCGGATGGAAATCCCTCATGGCCGTTTCGAGCGCCGGATCGAGCTGCCGCCGGTACCGTTCGAATTGTCGGCTCGGCACCTCGCCAATGGCTGCCTGATGCTGCGCCTGCGAAAGGGGGTAGCTGGATGAACCCGGACGAACAGACGGCGCGCATTGCTGATGCCGGCATGCCGCCGGCGCAACCGGCGACCGCATCGGCAACAGGGCCGGTAGAGGGCGTCCCCGCGATCCCGGAAGACGCGCTGATCCTGATCACGACGCGCAACCTCGTGCTGTTTCCAGGGACCGTGCTGCCGATCACGCTCGGGCGGCAGCGTTCGATCGTCGCGGCGCAGACCGCGATCCGGCTGAATCGCTCTGTCGGGTTGGTGTTGCAGCGCGAACCGACGATCGAAGATCCGATGCCGGTCGATCTGCACCGGGTCGGCACCGAAGCCAATTTGCTGCGCTATGTGACGAGCCCCGACGGCAGCCATCATGTGATCTGCCAAGGCGAGCAGCGCTTCCGCGTCGTCGAGTTCCTCGACGGCTACCCGTTCTTTGTGGCGCGTGTGGTACGGGTGCCGGAAAGCGAAGTGGCGACGAAGGAAATCGACGCCCGCCTCCTCAATCTGCGCAACCAGGCGCTCGAAGTCCTGCAGCTGCTGCCGCAGACCCCGGCCGAGCTGGTGTCCGCCGTGCAAGGTGTCCCCTCCGCCGCCGCGCTCGCCGATCTGATCGCGAGCTTCATGGACATCAGCCCGGCCGAAAAGCAGGAAATCCTCGAAACCTTCGATATCGAGCGCCGTCTCGATCGGGTCTCGGAACTGCTGGCCTACCGGCTCGAGGTGTTGCGGCTGTCCCGCCAGATCAGCGACCGCACGAAAGAGACGATGGACGGGCGGCAGCGCGAATTCCTGCTGCGCGAACAGCTGAAGACGATCCAGAACGAGCTTGGCGAGGGCGACGACGCAAAATCGCAGGAAATCGCCGAGCTGCGCGAGAAGATCGAGAAGGCCGGAATGCCGGAGGAGGTCAAGGAGTACGCCAAGAAGGAATTGGCGAGGCTCGAACGCATGCCCGAGGCCGCCGCCGAATATTCGATGACGCGCACCTACCTGGAATGGCTGATCGAGCTTCCCTGGGCGGCTGAGGACGAGGCGCCGATCGATATCGCCGAAGCGCGCCGCATCCTCGATGAGGACCATTACGGTTTGCGCAAGGTCAAGCGCCGCATCCTCGAATTTCTCGCGATCCACAAGCTGAACCCGAACGGGCGCAGCCCGATCCTGTGCTTTGTCGGGCCGCCGGGGGTTGGCAAGACCTCGCTCGGCCAGAGCATCGCGCGGGCAACCGGGCGCAAATTCGTCCGCGTCAGTCTCGGCGGCACCCATGACGAGGCCGAGATCCGCGGCCACCGGCGCACCTATATCGGCGCGCTGCCCGGCAACATCCTGCAAGGCATCCGCCGCGCCGGCAGCCGGCAGTGCGTGATGATGCTTGACGAGATCGACAAGCTCGGCCGCGGCATTCAGGGCGATCCCGCCTCAGCTCTGCTGGAAGTGCTCGATCCGGAGCAGAATTCGACATTCCGCGACAATTACCTCGGTGTGCCGTTTGACCTGTCGCGCGTCATGTTCATCTGCACCGCGAATGTCATCGACAGCATCCCGGGGCCGCTGCGCGACCGCATGGAGATCATCGACCTCCCCGGCTACACCGAGGACGAGAAGTTCGAGATCGCCAAGCGCTATCTGGTAAAGCGCCAATTGACCGCGAACGGGCTGGCACCGGACCAGGCCGAGTTCACCGACGAGGCGTTGCACGCGATCATCCGCGACTACACCCGCGAAGCCGGGGTGCGCCAGCTCGAGCGCGAGATCGGCACGGCATTGCGCAGCGTCGCGATGCGGATCGCCGAGGGCACCGCGACGAAAGTCGTCATCACGCCCGAGGATCTGCATGAGATGCTGGGCCCGCGCCGGTTCGAGAACGAGGTCGCGATGCGCACCAGCGTGCCGGGTGTTGCGACCGGGCTCGCCTGGACTCCCGTCGGCGGCGACATCCTGTTTATCGAGGCGACGCGCATCCCCGGAAAGGGCGCGCTGATTTTGACCGGCCAGCTCGGCGAGGTGATGCGGGAAAGCGCCCAGGCGGCGATGTCACTGGTCAAGGCCAGGGCGCAAAGCCTCGGCTTCGATCCGAAGCTGTTCGAGAGCAGCGACATCCATGTCCACGTGCCGGCCGGCGCGATCCCCAAGGATGGGCCCTCCGCCGGCGTCGCGATGTTCACCGCACTGGTGTCGTTGCTGACCGGCCGCACCGTCAAGAGCGACACCGCGATGACCGGCGAGATCAGCCTGCGCGGCCTCGTCCTGCCGGTCGGCGGCATCAAGGAAAAGGTCGTCGCCGCGGCCGGCGCGGGGCTCGCGACGGTGATCCTGCCGGCACGCAACCGCAGGGATTACGAAGACATCCCGGAAGCGGCGCGCAACAAGCTCGGCTTCATCTGGGCCGAGCGGGTCGAGGAGGTCACCGAGGCGGCGCTCGATCCCGCCGCCGCACCGGCGCTCGAACCGGCGGCGCAGTAACCCTATCCGCAGTAGGCGTATCCGCGCTCAAAGCAGCGCGTGGGCGATCTCCTTGTACGGCTTGGTGTCGATGAAATGGCGGTCGCGCACCGCCTCGTCGAGATACAGGAACACTTGCCCCACCAGCACGATGTTGACATGTGCGCCGTCATCCGAGAGCGGCAGGAACAGCACCTTGGTGTGGCGCTCGGGGCCGTGGCGCACTGACAGAAACACGCATTCGGAATAGAGCGCTCGCCGTTGCCGCACGCACTCGTCGTAGAGCGCGAGGACATGCACCTGGTATTCCGGCCCGGGCAGCACCTCGTCGAGGAAACAGCCGGTCGCGTTGATGCCGTGCTCGCGGGCGTTTTCGGTGCCGATCAGGCGATAGCGGTAGCGCCCGGACGACAAGACGTCGATCAGCATGACGTGCGGCAGCAATAACGGGATCTCGGTCGGGTCGACATCGGCACGACGAGGCATCGGTCGTCCTGCCGCCTTCTGCCGCCAATAGGCATACAATTCCTGGAGTCGCGCATCGCCGATCGGTGCGACCGCGAGCTCGCCATCTGCCGCGCCAGCTGCTTCTGTGGCTTCTGGCGGGGCGGCACCCGCGGGGTACTCGGACGGCGACATAAGCCCAACCCATCGCTTCTACCCAGCTGGCCCTAGCGAAAATGGGTTAACGTTCAGTTGCTAATGAGCTCGTTCCGAATGAATGCCGGCTAATGTGTCGTGAAGTAGCCGTTACTGAGGCTCGCCTGACTGACGCCGATCAGCGTAATGGACGCGCCGTCATGCAGGTGGATGACGACATTGCCGCTGCTGTCCGACGTGGCGCCCGCAACCACCGTTGCGGCGCTGTCCTGAGTGGACAGCGAGATCCGATCGCCGATTGATTGGCTGAAATCGTACACCGAGTCGTTGCCGCTCGGGGCGGAGCCACTGTCCCATAGGGTCTCGGCGCCATGCACTGCGCCGAACGCGATCATCGCCGATCCACCCCCAGCGGCGCCCTGGACCGTATCACCGCTTTGACCCCAGACAATTGTGTTGCCGGAGCCGGCAGCTATCGATTCATTGCCGCTGGTTGCGTCAATAAAGGTGTTGCCGAGGGGGTTGGCTATCCCTCCCGCGATCGTCTCGCCGGCAACACCGGCAATCGTCTCGTTACCGCCGGTGCCGCCGGTGATGGTATCGCCGGCGCCGCCCCAAATCGTCTCGTTGCCGGCTCTACCGCCGGCGACCGATTGATTGCCGCCGGTAGCATCGATGAACTCGTTGCCGCTGCCGCCGGTGATAGTGTCGCCGGGGACGCCTCCTATCGTCACATTGCCGCTGCCCCCCGTGATCATGTCGCCGGCACCGGCCCAGATCGTGACATTTGCGCCGAAGCCGCCATCGACGGCCTGCCCGCCCCGGCTGGCGTCAACGAATTGGTTGCCGAAAAACCCGCCGGTAATCGTGTCGCCGGCGACGCCGCCGATCGTCTCGCCGCCGCCATTGCCGCCCTGGATCGTATCGCCGGCGCCGCTCCAGATCGTCTCGCTGCCGCCGGGCCCGCCGGTGACCGATTGGTGACCTTGGCTGGCATCGATGAACTCGTTTCCGGAGCCGCCGGTGATCGTGTCGCCGGCAGCGCCGCCGATCGTCACATTGGCGTTACTGCCGCCGTTGATCGTGTCGCCTACCCCGCCCCAGATCGTCTCGTTGCCAAAGCTGCCGCCGGCGATCGACTGGTGGCCCTGGCTGCCATCGAGGAACTGGGTGGAAACAAACCCGGCAATCGTGTCGCCCGCGGCGCCGCCAATCGTCTGGTTGCCGGTGCCGGCAGACAGGTTATCGCTTCCCGCGGTGTCGATGACTCCAAAATTGCCGCGCGACAGCGTCAGGGTTCGTCCGTCGGCCGAAACGACCGCGAGCCCGTCGTAACCTCCGGCACCGGGGTACATTCCCGTGCCGGTGGCATCGACAATCACTTCGAGATTGAAATCGCCGATAATCGGCGCCGGCGGGTTGAACGGATCGGTGGTGACGCCGAAATTGATGATCTGCCCGGTGGTAACGAAGGCGTCGTAATTCGTTCCCGGGATCTTGGCCATTCCCTAATCCACCACGCGCTGATTGGTGATGAGCCTCGTCTTGACTGATTATCCGCGTTTCTAGCGACAGTCCAGCTCCCGGCCGCCAAACCGGCAGCGGGCGAGGATCGTGTCGTCGACGGCATACAGCGTACCGTCCCAGCCCTCCGGGCGGCGCTCCATGACGAAATAGCTGAACCGCGCGTCGCCAAACCCGCGGCGCACCGTCATGCCGTCGATTTCGGCGCCGACGATCGGCGCCGTCGTCAGCCGCAACAAGGTGTCGCCGCCGGTGCCAACGACCAGCTGAGGCGGGCGCTCGGGCCCGAATTCGTAGCTCAGGAAATCATGCAGATGGCCCGACAGCACCAGGTCGAGATTGTTCGGAACCTGGCCGCGGATCGCGGCCTGGACCGTCTGGTTGCTGGTCATGCCGGCGAGGTCGGCTTGCGCCATCGCCCAGACCGGCCGGTGCGTCACCAGCCAGGCATGCGGCGGCGCCTTCTCCAGGACCGGTGTGAGCTGAGTGGCATAGGCCGCAACCTTGTCGGGCGGCGCAAGAAAATCATCGGCATCGGCGCTGTCGAACATCAGTAGCGACAGACCGCCCGCCGAGAGCCAGTACGGGTCGGTGCGGTCGGCGCAATCGGTCCGCACCGGCGCGGGGTCGAGGATACGGAACCAGCCGTGGCCGCCGCGGCGGCACAGCTCGTGATTGCCGCGCACGACCACCCAGGGCGCTGCCGTGAGGAGCGGCGCGGCCGGATCGAACAGTTCGGCCCGCCAGGTCGGCCAGTTGTCGCCATGCGGGCTGCCGGCACAGCCATTGCGCTCCGCCGGGCAGGCGCTCTCGCGATAGTAATAATCGCCGACATGAATCACGAGATCGGGGCGCTTGGCGGCGGCATGTGCAGCGATTGCTGCGAATGGCCAGGCCGCCGGATCCCGGCAATCCTGCAACGCCTTTCCTTCGATACGGCAGCCAGTGTCGCCGATGACCACGACGCGGTTCACCTGCGCCGGTAAACTCGGCAGCGGCACGCCTCCGGCCGCGAGCTTGCCGGCGGCCAACGGCGCTTTTGCCTCGCACACCTCGATCGGGAAATTGGCACCCGGAGCGCCACGGAGCGTTGCCGGCAATACCGCGCCATCGGCGCTGAAAGGCGGGCAGGCCGCTCCGGGCGCCACGACCGCGCGAAGCGACAGCCCGCCATCGGCGGCCAGCTCGACCCAGGGCGCCGGCAACTCCGCGGCGCTCACCGCGCGAATGCTTCCAGCGGCCAACAGGACCAAAAACCACAACGTTCGACTCATTGCGCGTCCGCTCCCGACCGCCGCCGAGCTCTCTTTAGCCCGTCAATGTTACGATGTTGATCAGGGGCTCGCCTTCGACGAAGCGGCGCAAATTGCCCGCCACCTCGTCCCAGCGCCGCCGCACCATGCCGGCGGTCCAGCCGGAGCAGTGCGGTGTCATGATGACATTCGGCAGTTCGTGAAACGGATACGTCGACGGGCGGCGGTCGGGCTCGGCAGCGTCCGGGTATTGCCACCAGACGTCGATGGCGGCGCCGCCGATCGTGCCCTCGCGTAAGGCCGCGTAGAGCGCTTCCTCCTGGACGATTCCGCCCCGCGCAATGTTGACGAGAAAGGCCGACCGCTTCATCAGCGCAAGCCGGCGGGCGTCGAACAGCCGTTCGGTTTCAGGTCCGAGCGCGCTGCAGATCGCCATCGTGTCGCAGAGCGGCAGCATCTCGTCGAGAGCCGTCAGCGGGTAGACGCGCTCAACCCCATCGCCGGGCTGACGCGGGCTGCGGTTGGCGGCCAGGACCCGGCACCCGAACGCGGCGGCGCGTTTTGCTACCTCTTTCCCGACCCGGCCGAGCCCAACGATGCCCAGCGTGTTGCCGAGGATCTCGCCATGCGGCGCCCCGCTCTGCACCCAGCTCGGCCGCCACGAGGAATGGGCGCGGAAATCGCCCTCTATCTCGCGAAAGCGGTGGCTCCAGACGAGCATCACCATCAACACGTATTCGGCGATCGCGGTTTCGTGGCCGAAGGCGTTGCAGACCGGGACGCCGCGCGGCAAGGCGGCCTGGTCGATCAGCTCGATCCCGGTCGCGACCGACTGCACCAGGCGGACCTGCGGTGCGGCAGGATAATCGGCGCGCCAGATATTCGTGACGAGAATGTCGGCATTGGCCGCTATCTCGGGAGCGCCCTGCAAATCCTTCGGATCGGCGACGATCTCGACCTCCAGCGCAGCCGGCAACTCCGTCCTGATGCCGTTGGCCGTGTCGGCCGCGACATTGCCGAGAAAGAGCACTTTCATGCCGCCACCGTGTGCTGCTTCAGAAAATCTTCACGAACGGTAATACCGAGGCCGGGCCGGTCGGGCACCTCGATCATGCCGTTCTTGACGGGGAAATCCTCCTCGACGAGATCGTGCAGCAGCGGGTTGGCGCCGAGCGAGTATTCGACGATGAACCCGGCGGGCGAGGCGGCCGCGACATGCAGCCCGGCGGCGAAAGCAGGCGCGCCGGCCCACAGATGCGGCGCCAACTTCAGATTATGCGCGCTGGCCAGCGCCGAGATGCGCATCGCCTCGGTGATGCCGCCGCAGATCGCCAGGTCCGGCTGCATGATGTCGACCGCCCCGAGCATCGCCAGATCGCGAAAATCATGCCTGGTGAACTCGCTCTCGCCCGAGGCGATCGGGATGTCGGTCGCGGCGCGCACATCGGCCTGACCGCGCTTGTCGTCGGCGGTGACGGGCTCCTCGAACCACGCGAGGTTGCACGCCTCGACGAGGCGGCAGAACCGCTTGGCTTCGGCCACGGACAATGTGCCGTGCGCGTCGCACATCAGTCCGACCTCCGGCCCCAATGCCTCGCGAGCGGCATGCACGCGCCGCGCCGAATGGCGGGGATCTCCATCGATGATGCCGACCCGCATCTTGACGGCGCCGAACCCGCCTCGAGCAATATAGCCGAGCAGCTCCTCGCCGATCTTATCGGGCCCGGCCCAGCCGCCCGAGGCATAAGCCGGCATCTTCTCAGAGCGCCGGCCGCCCAGCAGGCGCCACACCGGCACACCCAACGACTTCCCGAGGATGTCCCACAGCGCGCAATCGACGCCGCTGATCGCCGAGACCGTGATGCCTCGCCGGCCCAGCACCGGAAAGACGCGGCCCTCGCGCAGCGCATAATGGGCGCGGCTGCCGCTGTAGAGCGTCTCCCACAACCGGGTGATGTCGCGCGGGTCTTCGCCCTTCAGCAGCGGCGCGAACTCGTCCTTGATCATGCAGGTCAGCGCCTGGTTCTGCGCCATGCCGCCGACCTGCGCCTTGGCCTCGCCCCAGCCGGTGATGCCGCACTCGGTGTCGATGCGCACCAAGGTACCGTCAAAGGACAGAGTCCGCCCGAAATCGCTGGTGTGCTGGCGCTCCGGCGGGATCGGGATATGGACCCAGAACGCCTCGACCGATTTGATCTTCATTCGTCGTACCCCGCTATAGCCCGTGCGGCGCCGGTGCATAGACGAGACGGCGACGCGGCGCGCGTATCGCGGCCGGCTTGGCATAGATCTGCTTCGTTGCCTCGACAAGCAGAACGCCGGCAAAGGTCGGGAACCAGCTCTTGCCGATGCGCTCCCAGGCCCTCGCGGAGCGCATGATCATGCGGCTTCGTGCCGGCGGGATGAACAGCGCCGCATCCGAGCCGACCGGCGTGAACTGCTCGTCGCGCAGCAATTGCGACAGCTGCGACATCGTGTAGGGCCGGCCGGAGCCGAACGGGGTGCGGTCGAGCCGCGCCCAGATGCCGCGGCGGTTGGGCACGACGATCAGGAGCCGGCCCCCGCCAGCCAGGACGCGCCATATCTCCTTGAGCATCGGCCCGACCTCGTCGCTCGTTTCCAGCGCATGGATCAGCAGGATGCGGTCGATCGAATAGTCGGGAAAAGGCAGTTCGCCCTCCTCCGCAAGGGTGACGATGTTGCGGCCCTCGGACGGCCAGCGCAACACGCCAAGCGACGCCGGCATCAGCGCGATCGTGCGCTCGGTGTCGCCCGATAAAAGCGAAAGGAACGGGGTCGTGTAACCGATGCCGAGTACGCGGGTCCCACGGACGTCCGGCCACACCCGCTGGATTGCGCGGCGGATCATGCGGCGGGCGACCTGACCTAATCCGCTGCGGTAGAAATCCCTAAGATCGACGACGTCGGACGGCATCGCGGGAACTTAACACGGTTTACGCCGACTCGCCGCTGCGCAGCCTTGGCTGCCGACGGGTTTGAATGCTAGTCCTCGCCTGCGGGTTGGTTTGCGGGAGGCGAGACATGCAGGTCGGTGCAGCGATGTTCTTCACCGATTACTCGATGGGCCCGGCCGAGCTCGGCCGGGCGCTCGAAGAGCGCGGCTTTGAATCGCTATGGGCGCCGGAGCATTCGCACATCCCGCTGTCGCGCAAATCGACGTTCCCGTCCGGCGGCGAATTGCCGAAGCAATATTACGACGTCATGGACCCGTTCGTGACATTGACCGCCGCGGCGGCCGTCACCAAGAAGCTCAAACTCGGGACCGGCGTTTGCCTCGTGATCCAGCGCGACACGATCCAGACCGCAAAGCTCGTCGCCTCGCTCGACCAGGTCTCGGACGGGCGATTTCTGTTCGGGATCGGCGGCGGCTGGAACCAGGACGAGATGGAGGACCACGGCACGGTCTATGCGACCCGCTTCAAGAAGATGCGCGAGCAGATCGACGCGATGCGCGAGATTTGGACCAAGCCGAAGCCGGAATATCACGGCGAGATCGTCGATTTCCCGCCGATGATGACCTGGCCGAAGCCGGTGCAACATCCGATGCCCGTGATCCTGGGCGGCGCCTTCCCGCACGCAGCGCGACGGGCGTTGCGTTACGGCAATGGCTGGATACCGCATTCGCGCCGCCCGCAATATGAGGACGTCACCGATTTCCTGCCGCATTTCCGGCAAATGGCGGCCGAAGCCGGGCGCGATCCCGCCGAGGTGCCGATCACGGTATGGGGTATTGGTCAGGATGTCGGCCGGCTGCAGCGCTATCGTGACCAGGGGATTGCCCGGGTCGTCGTCAGCCTGCCCGCTGAGCCGGCCGACAAAACGTTACCGAGGCTCGACACTTGGGCCGAACTGATTGGCCGCATTGGGGGCTAGTACGGCGCGATGGCGGCGTAATTGCGCTAAAGTTTCATAGCTTTTTATGCGCTTCTTCTTAAATTAAGTAACTATCGGTAACGTAAGCGTGACTTGTAAGTGGTTTTTGTAACGCAAACTGCGGCAAGTTGCCGCGCAACTTCGGGGGTAAACCGCAGTCATACCCCCTTCGTTTTAAAGCAAACCCGTGCCGTGGACCACGGAAAGGCCCTCTCTGGTTGTAGAGGCCGGCACTGATTTTAGCGATCCCGCATTTAAATGCTTATGCCAAGTTTTCTGCCATCACTTGCCTGAGCGGGGGCATTTGCCTATCGAACAGTCAATCGTGGCGGCGTTCTGTAAGAAACGTTAACAACTAACGCGATACGCCAGGTTTTTTCGACAAACTTTTTGTTTGCCCTGTGTGTCGGAATGTGACAGCTTTGACTCCCTCGGGATTTAAAAATGTTACTTTTGTGGGGTGGGGCATGTCATCGATACCCGGCAGCCATTACAACGTATTTGCGGGCAATCAACAGGTCACCTTCGGACCGCCGATTGCAGGAGATTTCAACCTCCAGGTCGTAACCAACGGCTCCGGCAGCGGCAATTTCGCGTTAGGTCCGGGTTTTCAGGGCCTCGCGGTCCTATCGAGCGCCGGCAATGTGATTACCGCGCTCCATGGCGATTACGCGCTCGTCGATAACGGCACCAACGACCAGGTGTTTCTTGGCGATGGCAGTGCCTCGGTCGGCGGCGCCATCGGCGACACCCTTCAGGGCGGCACCGGCAGCGCCCAGTTCCTCGACGGCACGCAGGGCCACCAGTCGATCGCCGGCGGCAGCGCCGGCAATGAGACGGTCTGGGGCGGCGCCGGCGACACGATCGGCGGCGGCAGCGGCGCCAACATGACAATTGGCGGCGTCTTCAGCAACGTCATCACCGGCGGCAGCGCCGGTAACGCATTCATCGACGCCAGCAAGGGTGGTCAGTCCATCACCGGGGGCAGCGGCGGCAACGAGACGATCTGGGGCGGCGCCGGCGATACGATCGGCGCCGGCTCGGGCGCCAATGTGACGATCGGCGGTGTCTCGGGCGACACGATCACCGGCGGCAGCGGCGGCAACGTATTCATCGACGCCAGCAAGGGCGGTCAGTCCATCGCCGGCGGCAGCGGCGGCAACGAGACCATCTGGGGTGGCTCCGGCGATACAATCCGCGGCGGAGCGGCCAACGAGACGATCGGCGGCGTGCCTAATGACACGATCGTTGGCGGCACCGGCAACGCGTTCATCGACGGCAGCCAGGGTGGCCAGTCGATCACCGGCGGCAGCGCCGGCAACGAGACGACCTGGAGTGGCGCCGGCGATACGATCCACGGCGGCGCTGGCAATGTCACAGTCGGCGGCGTCGCTGGCAACACGATCGTTGGCGGCAGCGGCAATGCCTTCTTGGATGGCGGTCAGGGCCATCAGTCGATCGTTGGCGGTAGCGGCAACTCAACGATCTGGGGCGGCAACGGCGACACGATCCAGGGCGCGTCGGGATCAGGACAGGCGCAGATCGGCTTCGGTGCGAGCCATAGCACGGCCGAGACGTTGTGGGATGATGGCACGGCGACGGGTCAAGACACCGTGTCCGATTTCCATACCTCGACCGACCACATCTCGCTGGCCAGTGGAGAAAATGTCTCGACGAGCCACGTCGTCGGCGGCAATGTCGTCATTACCCTGAGCAACGGCTCGACGATCACTTTCCTGAACACGACCGATGTGAACGGCATCCTGGGCACGGTTACTCACCACTAACCCAGGCGCATCATCCCTTATATTAAGCGGCGCGGGCCTAGGCTCGCGCCGCTTTCGTTTCCGGGCAAGAGCGCCATTCAGCCCCCAGCTCGGTCATATCAAGGAAAAGCGTCGAATTTGCTTTAATCTTCTTTTGATTACGATTGATCCCCGAACCTAACGAAGTTTTAGCGCGCCCGTATCAGAGTGTAACAGTCCCCAATCGCTCGGGGATCCTAGCACTTTTGGTACGAGCATGGCGTCGATACCGGGCACTCATTACGACATTTTCGCAGGCGCGCAGACCGTCAATTTCGGCGTGACGGCAGACTCGAATAACGTCCCGCAGCCCGTTTCGGGCGATTTCAATCTCGAGGTCATCACGAACACCACCGGCGGCGGCAGCGTCATGACCGCTTCGGGCAATCAGGGTCTCGCGATTGCGTCAACGGCGGGCAATGCCCTGACGCCGCTGCACGGCAACTATGGGATCGTCGATGCCGGTGGCAACGATATGATCACGCTCGGCGACGGCAACGTCTCGGTCGGTGGTGCCTCGGGCGATACGCTGATCGGCGGCAGCGGCAACCAATTCCTCGATGCCCATCTCGGTCACCAGTCGATCACCGGCGGCAGCAGCGGCAATGAGACGATCTGGGGCGGCGTTGCCACCTCGATCACCGGCGGCAGCGGCGGTAATGAGACGATTGGTGGCATGGCTGGAGACACGATCACCGGGGTCGGCGGCAACGAGTTCATCGCCGGCGACCAGGGTGGCCAATCGATCACCGGCGGCACCTCCGGCAACGAGACGATCTGGGGTGGCGCCGGCGACACGATCACCGGCGGCAGCGGCGGCAACGAGACGATCGGCGGCACGGCCGGCGACACAATCCTGGGCGGCGCCGGCAACGAGCTCATCGACGGCAGCGCCGGCGGTCAGTCAATCGTCGGTGGCACCAGCGGCAACGAGACGATCTGGGGTGGCGCCGGCGACACGATCACCGGCGGCAGCGGCGGCAACGAGACGATCGCGGGCGTCGCGCACGAGACAATCACCGGCGGAGCGGCCAACACCTTCATCGACGCGACCGCGGGCAACGAGTCGATCGTGGCTGGCAGCGGCCACTCGACAATCTGGGGCGGCGCCGGCGACACGATCCACGGCGCCTCGGGCGGCGGCTCCGCACTGATCAGCTTTGCCGGCGGCAATGAGACGCTGATCGAGAATGGCGGCGGCAGCGACTCGATTTCGACGTTCAATCATGCCAATGGCGATGTCGTGTCGCTAAACCGCGCGACAGACACGATCGCCAGCGTCGTCGGCACCGCTTCGACCATAGCCGGCAACACCACCGTCACGCTGCATGACGGCTCGACCGTCACTTTCATTGGCGCCAGCAGCCTCAACACATCGTTCTTCACCACGCACTAAGCAGTTCCCGGTCTGAGCGGCCGGCCTTCCTCTTGCTGCGGCGCCTCAATCTGCATCGGTCACCGGGGCCCACAACACCTCCTCGATATGCCGCGCTCCGGTCAGCAGCATGACGAGACGATCGAAACCGAGCGCGATGCCGGCGCAGTCCGGCAGGCCCTGTCCCAAAGCCGCCAGGAAATCCTCATCGATCGGGTAGGTCTCGCCGTAGAGAGCCTGCTTTTTCGCCTGTTCGGCGAGGAAACGGCGGCGCTGCTCGGCCGGGTCGGTCAATTCGCCGAATGCGTTAGCGAGTTCGAGGCCGCAGACGTAGAGCTCGAAGCGCTCGCATAGCCTCGGGTCGTCCAGCTTGGGCCGCGACAGCGCCGCAAGCGACACCGGATAGTCGTAGAGGATCGTCGGCGCCCCGATGCCGAGATGCGGCTCGATCCGCTCCAGGAAAATGCGGAAGAACAGCGTCTCCCAATCGTCGCCGGCATGCGGGGTCACGCCGATTTTCACAGCTGCGGCCGCCAGCAGCCTCGCATCGGGCGCCGCCGGATCCGGCGCCGTGGCGAGGACATCGATCCCGGCGTAATGCTCAAACGCGGCGGCAACCGTCAGAAGCTCGAATGGCCGGCTGGCATCGGCGCTCCGCCCCTGCCAGCTCAGCGCCGTGCTGCCGGCCGCCTGCTGCGCCCGGTGCAGGAGCGCCTCGCAATCCGCCATCAGCTCCCGGTATCCGGCGTCGGCGCGGTACCATTCCAGCATCGAGAATTCGGGATGATGCGTCGCGCTGCGCTCGCCGTCGCGGAACACATGGACGAGCTGCCAGATCCGCGGCAGCCCGGCGGCCAGCAGTTTCTTCATTGCGAATTCGGGCGAGGTGTGGAGATAGAAAGGTCGTCCGCTCCCCTCGCCCGGGTTGTGCAATACGGTCGCGAAGGCCCGGAGATGCGGTTCGAGGCCGGGGCTCACTTGCAAGGCCGGCGTGTCGACCTCGACGAACCCGTTCTCGCCGAAGAAACCGCGCACTGCTGTCAGCACCCGGCCGCGCGCCATGAGACTGCCATGCTGCTCGGCGAACCGCTCCGGCTGCCACCAGGCCGCTCTCATCGGGCGATTGCTCCATTGATCCGCCGTTTAGCGCATTCCGCTTTCCCGGCTGTTTGCCAACTGGTAGGAAGCGCCCCAGATCCCCATTTCGACACGCCCAGAACGCGGACCCGATTGCCATGCCGAAAATCAACGCCATCGATCTCAAGCCGGGCAACGTGCTCGAGCACCAGAACAAGCTGTGGATCGTCGTCAAGCGCGAATTGGTGCAGCCCGGCAAGGGCGGAGCCTTCGCCCAGGTCGAATTGCGCGACCTGCGCAGCGGATCGAAGGTGAACGAGCGGTTCCGCACCCAGGAAACCGTCGAGCGCGTCCGGCTCGATGAAAAGGACATGCAATTCCTCTACATGGAGGGCGATCAGGCGACCTTCATGGACAGTGACACCTTCGAGCAGGTCAGCGTGCCGCGCGAGCTGATCGGCGACCCCGCCGATTTTCTGCATGACGGCATGATTTGCCAGGTCATGCTCTATGAGGGGACGCCGCTGTCGATCGAAATACCGCCGACCGTTACGATGGCGGTTGTCGAGGCGGATCCCGTCGTGCGCGGCCAGACTGCGTCCTCCTCCTACAAGCCTGGCCGCCTCGAGAACGGGCGCCGGGTCATGATCCCGCCGCATATCGAGGCAGGCACGCGCATCGTCGTCAATACCGCCGACGCCAGCTACGTCGAACGGGCGAAAGACTGATCCCGCACCCAGACGACCGGTGGAGCTGATCGGCCGTGGCGGTACGCTCCCCGGTCATCAATGTCATGGCCAGCGCAGCGCTGAAGGCGGCGCGCGGCCTGGTGCGCGATTTTGGCGAGGTCGAGCAGCTGCAGGTCTCGATCAAGGGACCGGGCGACTTTGTCTCGACCGCCGATCTCAAGGCCGAGCGCACACTGAAAAACGAGCTGACCCGCGCCCGCCCCGGCTATGGCCTGCTCTTCGAGGAAAGCGGCGAGGCGGCGGGCAGCGACACGCATCACCGTTGGATCGTCGACCCGCTCGACGGCACGACCAATTTCCTGCATGGCATCCCGCATTTCGCGATTTCGATCGCGCTCGAAAGGGACGGCGAGGTCGTCGCCGGAATCGTCTACGAGCCGACCCGGGACGAGATGTTCTGGGCCGAAAAGGGCGCCGGCGCCTATCTCAACGACCGCCGGCTCAGAGTGTCGGGGCGCCGCCAGCTCGGCGAGGCGGTGATCGGCACCGGCATGCCGTTCGGCGAGCGCGGCGACCCGCCAGCCTATCTGGCGACACTCGCCGCGGTCATGGCCGCGACGAGCGGGGTGCGCCGGTTCGGCGCGGCGGCGCTCGACCTCGCCTATGTTGCGGCCGGGCGGTTTGACGGGTTTTGGGAGTTCGGCCTGTTTCCGTGGGACATTGCCGCCGGATTGCTGCTGGTCCGCGAGGCCGGCGGGTTCGTCAGCGATCTCGCTGGCGGCCAGAAGATGATGCAAAGCGGCGATATTCTCGCCGCCAACGATCGGCTGCACCTGCCGCTCGCTGCGCTGATCCGGCAAGCGATCCGCGGCGGGCGGCCCGCTGCATGACCGGATCGTTCGTCGCGTCGGCCGCCCTGATCACCTTGGCATTGGTGTCGCCGCCGTCGACCGGCATCGCGGACTGCCAGAGCGCCGGCGATGCGTTCCAGGCCGCCCTGACAAAGGTGGTGAACGCGCTGCGCAGCTATGAGCAATGCATCGCAGCGAGCAACGGCAAGGACAAATGCTCGGCCGAGATCCAAGCAGTCGATGATGCGCACGACGATTTCGAAGACGCGGTCAACGACTACAAGCAGGCCTGCCCCTGACCGTCGGCCGGCGACGGATTTCGGGTACAGATCACTGAGAATTTAAGTGTCGCGGGTGACGGCCTTCGGCTAGCTTGCGAACTGGTCCCGGCTCGTCCGGCTTTCGGCCGCATTGTTTTGAATGGTCGGGCTTCCGATATCGAGGGCCGCGCCGCAGGACGCGGCAACGGCAATGGGCACGGTATCGATGTAATGGCCGCGGTGGAGCGCGAGGCGGCGACAGCACAGTTGGAGCGGCGCCGAATGCGGCGCACGCACCGGTTTCTATTGCGGATGGCGGTGTTCCTCGCGGCGGTGGCGGCGCTTGCCATTGGCTTGCACCGGCCATTGCTTGCCGCGTTCCTGGGCAACCCCGCGGTCAATGGCGTCATCCTCGGGATTCTGGTCGCCGGCATCGTCTACATCTTTCGCCAGGTCATGTTGCTCCAGCCCGAGGTCGAGTGGATCGAAGGCTTTCGCCGGCATCTCGCAGACCGCGCGTTGAGCGCGCCCTCCGGCAGGCCGCCGCGCCTGTTGGCGCCGATGGCCCGGATGCTCGGGGCCCGGCGCGACGGGCGCGTCAGCCTGTCGGCGAGCTCATTGCAGACCCTGCTCGACGGCATCGCCTCGCGGCTCGACGAGACGCGCGAGACCTCGCGCTATCTGATCGGTCTCCTGGTGTTCCTCGGGCTGCTCGGCACGTTTTACGGACTTCTTGAGACGGTACGTTCGGTCGGCGGCGTCATCGGTGCGCTCGACGTGTCGGCGAGCGATCTCGCGCGCGCCTTCGCCGATCTGAAAGCGGGGCTGGAGTCGCCGCTGCATGGCATGGCGACGGCGTTCAGCTCGTCGCTGTTCGGGTTGGCCGGCAGTCTCGTCCTCGGCTTTCTCGATCTGCAGGCGGGGCAGGCGCAAAACCGCTTCTACAACGATCTCGAAGAATGGTTGTCGACCTACACCCGGCTTTCGTCGGGATCGCTCGGCGAAGCGGGCGAGGGCTCGGTCCCGGCTTATATCCAGGCGCTCCTGGAACAGACCGCGGACAGCATGGAAAGTCTGCAGCGGCTGCTGGCGCGCAGTGAGGAGAACCGCATCGCGTCCAACACGACGCTCGCCGGCCTGACCGACCGGCTCGGAGCGATCGGCGAACATATGAATGCCGCGCAGACGCAGATCGTGCGGCTCGCCGAGAATTCCGCCGGTCAGAGCGACGTCCTGCGCACGCATCTGCGCAACATCGAGGGCTATGTGGCACGGCTGACCGAAGACCTCGCCGAGGGCCGGGCGCAGAGCGTTTCCGAGGTGCGCAATGAGATCCGGCTGCTCGCTCGGACCATCGCCGCGATCGCCGACGAAAATAGCCGCTAAGGCATCCGAGCATGGCCCTCGGCTCTCGCCGCGCGCGGCGCTCCAGCATCGATATCTGGCCGGGCTTCGTGGATGCCCTGGCGCAGCTGTTGATGGTGATCATCTTCGTGCTGCTGATCTTCACCGCCGGACAATTTCTGCTTTCGGACGCTCTGTCTGGCCGCGACAAGGCGTTGAAGCAGCTGCAGCAACAGGTCAGTGAGTTGAGCGATCTGCTGTCTTTCGAAAAGCGCACCGGGGAGGAGCTGCGCGCCGGCACGGCGAGTCTGACCGCGCAGCTCCAGGCCGCGATCGCCGATCGCGACCAGCTGGCGACGCGGGTCGGGGAACTGGCGGCAAGGGCGGACCAGGAGGCCGCGCGTGCTAATGAGGCCAGCGGCAAATTGCGTGACGCCGAGGCAACCGTTGCCGCCGACAAAGAAAAGGTCGAGCTGCAGCTGAAGGAGCTCGAGAGCCTGCGGCGCGACATCGAAACGCTGAAGAGCGTGCGCGTCGACCTCGAAAGCAAGGTCGCCGCGCTCGCTGCCGGCCAGCAGCAGAGCACGGAGCAGGCCGGCGCCCTGCGTGACCGCTCGAAGGAGCTGGAGGCGCGGCTTGCCTCCGAGCAGGAACGCACCGTGCTGGCACAGAAGGAAATCTCCGACCGCGACATCCGCCTCCGGGCTCTCGGCGAGCGCGCCGAGAAGGGCGAGGCGGCGCTCACGGCCGAACAGCAGACGAGCCGAGCCGCCCGCGACCAGGTCGAGCAGCTCAGCACCCAAGTCGCGGCGCTTCGCGAGCAGCTGGCGCAAATCGCCGCGGCGCTCGATGCGTCGGAAGCCAAGACCAAGGAGCAGCAGGGGCAGATCGCCGATCTCGGGCATCGCCTCAACCTGGCATTGGCGAGCAAGGTGCAGGAACTGGCGCGCTACCGCTCGGAATTCTTCGGCCGGCTGCGCGAAATCATCGGTGACCGCCCCGACATCCGCATCGTCGGCGACCGTTTCGTCTTTCAATCCGAGGTGTTGTTCACCCCTGGCAGCGCCGAGTTGGGCGAGGCCGCCAAAACCAGGCTCGACCCGGTGATAGCCGCGCTGAAGGACATTGCCGAGAAGATCCCGCCCAACATCAACTGGGCGTTGCGGATCGATGGCCATACCGACCGGCGGCCGATCAGCAACGCCCAGTTCGCCTCGAATTGGGAGCTGTCGGCGGCGCGGGCGATCTCGGTCGTGCGTTACGCCGTCGCGCAGGGCATTCCGGCGGCCCGGCTCGCCGCCGCCGGGTTTGCCGATAACCAACCGCTCGATGCCGCCAATACCGAGGAAGCTTATCGCCGTAATCGCCGGATCGAATTGAAATTAACCGAGCGGTGACACAAATTTAACCACTGGCCGGGTTCAGCTGAGGCGGGGTAACCGCCAGAACACGCGGCTCGCGTCGTTTTGCCGCTGCTGCAATACGCGATAAACCGGCGGGCGCCCGGGATCGCCTAGAATCGGCGAGGCATTCTTCGCGAGCCTGGGTTACTATAGCTACAATGCTCCCCAAATCGGGAGTGCACCGCTGACCTGCGGCTGGCGGGCTCAACGCCGCCGAGCGCCTGGAGAGGAGACCCTTTGGATGGCCGATGCCGTAGTGCGCGACCTGCGGATTCCGGTAACGAGGCGCCGGTCAGGCGCCCGCGCGCTGGTCCACCGCAAGTCGATCGTCGCATTCCTGTTCGCGCTGCCGCTGATCACGATTGTCGCGTGCCTGGTGGTTTATCCGGCCTTGTATTCGATGCACCTGGCGACACTGAACAAGTCGATGACTAAATTCGTCGGCTTCGGCAATTTCGAGTTCCTGTTCAAGCGCAACACCTTCTGGATGGTCGTCGAACAGTCGGTGATGTTCGCGGTCACCGCCGTCGTCTTCAAGGCCGTAATCGGTTTCGTCGTTGCCCATTTCGTGCACAACATCCCGCTCAAGGGGCAGCGCAAATGGCGCGGCATGCTGCTGATCCCGTGGGTCATCCCGCCGGCGATGAGCACGCTCGCCTGGCTGTGGTTGTTCGATCCGTCCTACAGCGCCTTCAACTGGATCCTCACCCATCTCGGCCTGTCCGGCATCCCGTGGCTCGGCAACCCCTATTGGGCGCGCTTCGGCATCATCCTCGTCAATGTCTGGGTCGGCTCGCCGTTCTTTATGATCATGTATCTGGCCGCCCTCAAATCGGTGCCGGAGCAATTGCATGAGGCGGCCGCGATCGACGGCGCCAACTGGTTTCAGAAGATCTGGTACATCAATCTGCCGATGATGCGGAACATCATCCAGATCACCGCGCTGTTTTCGCTGATCGTCACCTTCGCCAATTTCGACATCGTCAAGATCCTGACCAATGGCGGTCCGGTCGATCAGACCCATGTGTTCGCGACCTGGGCCTTCACGCTCGGCATTTGGGGCAACGACATCCCGCTCGGCGCCTCGGTGTCATTGTTCATGTTCCCGATCCTGGCGGTCGCGGCAGCGCTGATCCTGCGCAACATCCGCAATCGCGGCAACGAGGCATAAGAAAGATGACGACCGCAACCGCACAGATCGGGACCGCCCAACGCACGCGCGTGCGTATAGGTAGCATTTCGCACGGCAGGAAGCGCGCGCTCTACTGGTCCTATTTCTTCCTGATCCTGTTTGTCATCTTCTTCCTGATGCCGCCGGTCTACATGTTCATCACCTCGCTCAAGACGAGCGCGGAGATCGGCGCCGTGACCAATCCGTGGTGGGTCTACCACCCGACCTTGCAGAACTACATCGACCTGCTGAGCCAGGCGCAGTTCCTGACCTTTTTCAAGAATTCGGCGCTGGTGGCGGTCATCGTCGTATCGGTGACGATGGTGGTTAGCATCCTTGCCGCTTTCTCGCTGGCGCGCATGAAGTTCTGGGGATCGGGGATGCTGGCGACCGGCGTGTTCCTGACCTACCTGATCCCGGAATCGCTGCTGTTCATCCCGCTGTTCAAGATTTTCGCCTTCATCCATGACGTGACCGGCATCGAGCTGATCAATCACTGGTGGGTGCTGGTTTTCCTCTACCCGACGCTGACGGTGCCGTTCTGCACCTGGATCATGATCGGCTATTTCGCGAGCATTCCGAAAGAGCTGGACGAGGCGGCGCTGATCGATGGCGCCGGCTATCTGCAGATCCTGACCCGCGTCTTCATCCCGGTGGCACTGCCGGGAATTATCGCGGCGACGATCTTCTGCTTCACCGTGTCATGGGCGAATTTCCTCTATCCCCTCGCCTTCACGACCTCGGCCGACCAGCTCGTGCTGCCGGTCGGCATCGTTACGACCCTGATCAAGGGCGACGTCTACAACTGGGGCCAGATCATGACGGGAGCGCTGCTCGGCGCCGCTCCCCCATTGATCATCTATGCGTTTCTGATGGACTACTACATCGCTGGCCTGACGGCCGGCGCGACCAAGGGCTAATGGAGTAAATTATGGCCGAAGTCGCCCTCCGCAACATCGTCAAGACCTTCGACAAGACGCCGGCGGTCGCCGGCATCGACCTCGATATCTCCGACCGCGAATTCGTCGTGCTGGTCGGTCCATCGGGCTGCGGCAAGACCACGACGTTGCGGATGATCGCCGGTCTCGAGGAAGCGACCTCCGGCGAGATCTATATCGGCGACCAGCTGGTCAACGACGTGCCGCCGAAAGACCGCGACATCGCGATGGTGTTCCAGAACTACGCGCTCTACCCTCATATGACGGTGTACGAGAACATGTCGTTCGGTCTGCGGCTCAAGAAGTTCCCGAAGGCCGAGATCAAGGAGCGCGTCGAAAACGCGGCGCGCATTCTCGACATCACCAACCTCCTCGACCGGCGGCCGAAGCAGCTGTCGGGCGGCCAGCGTCAGCGCGTCGCGATGGGCCGCGCGATCGTGCGCAACCCCAAGGTCTTCCTGTTCGACGAGCCGCTCTCGAACCTCGACGCCAAGCTGCGCGTGCAGATGCGGATGGAGATCAAGAAGGTCCATCAGAAAGTCACGACGACGACCGTCTATGTGACCCACGACCAGGTCGAGGCCATGACCCTAGCCGATCGCGTCGTCGTTATGAACGGCGGCAAGATCGAGCAGATCGGCTCGCCGAACGAAGTCTACCATCATCCGATGACGCGTTTCGTCGCTGGCTTCATCGGCTCGCCGGGGATGAATTTCATCCCGTGCCGCCTCGTCGAGGGGACGAATGGCAGCGCCGGACTCTCGGTCAGACTGTCCGACAAGCTGAGTTTCCCGGTGCCGGCAGATCGCGTCGGGCGCTATCGGCAGCATGTCGGCCGCGAATTGGTATTAGGGTTGCGCCCCGAGGACATCATCGAAAACCGCGGCTCCATTCCGCCCGGCCGCGCCGCGTTTGACGCGCAGCTCGATGTCGTCGAGCCGATGGGCATGGAGACAATGGTTTACTTCCTGGTCGATCGGACCGAGGTGTGCGGCCGGGTCAATCCGGCGGTCGCCGGCAAGCCCGGCGAGACGATGCCGCTCGTCGCCGATCTCAACCACATGCACCTGATCGATCCGCAAACCGACCAGATACTCTGACCCGCTTTCTGCTTCTCCATCAAGCCGCCGCCCCAAGCGGCGGCTTGTGCTTTTCTGCTGGTGTGCCGAATCCGAAATTCGCTGTATCTCGGGGTCGGTATCGGGCGAATTTCGGCTTCGAAAGCACACCAGCCACTCATAGAAAGTCAGTGGGGTTTGGATTTGAAGTTCCCAATCGTGGCTGCCACCAGAATAATGCGAACTTCAAATCTACCACACTAGGGGCTGAGCGATGCTGGACGTGCAGGACAAGGTTGTCGCGATCACCGGCGCGGCACGCGGGCTCGGGCAGGAATTTGCCGCGAGCCTGGCGGCGGCCGGCGCCCGCATCGTTGCCGGCGACGTCAACGACTGCACCGAGACGCTGGACCTCGTGGCTAAAGCCGGCCCGGAAGGCGTCGGGGTCAAGCTGGACGTCACCGACCCGGCTTCTGCGCAGGCGATGGTCGAAGCCGGGATGCGCGCTTTCGGCCGTCTCGACGCGCTGATCAATAATGCCGCGTTGTACGGCGCGCTGCATGGCGGCCGGTTCGATGCGATCGACGAGGCGGAGTGGGATGCCGCGATGGCGGTCAACGTCAAGGGCATCTGGAATTGCTGCAAGGCCGCGGTGCCGGCGATGCGCCAATCTATTCATGAAGGGGCTGGGGGCGGCAGCATCGTCAACATCGCCTCGCTCGCCGCGACCTACGGCATGCCGTACGGGCTGCATTACACGACCTCGAAGGCGGCGGTCATCGGCCTGACGCGCGGCCTCGCGCGCGAGCTCGGCCGCGACCGCATCCGGGTCAACGCGCTGGCGCCGAGCGCCGTTGTCACGGAGGGGACCCGCGAGTTCTTCGGCGCCAAGCTCGACCGGGCTCTGGAGACGATCAAGACCCAGCAGACGATCCAGCGCAATCTGATGCCCCCGGATCTTGTCGGCACGGTGCTGTGGCTCATTTCCGACGCGAGCGGCTTTGTCACCGGACAGACGATCGCGGTCGACGGCGGCACGGTCATGTTGTGACGGGGCATGTTGTGAGAGGAGGCGACGCATGCAGCTGGCGGGAAAAGCGGCGCTGATCAGCGGCGCCGGCGGCGGCATTTGCCGCGCGATCGCGGTCGCCTTTGCCGAGGCTGGCGCGGCGGTCGCGTGCTGCGACATCGATCCGGAAGCAGCGGCGGAGACGGCGCGGCAGGTGACCGCGGCCGGAGGCCGCGCCCTGTCGCAAGCGTGCGACGTTGCGAGCGAGGACGCTACCCGCGACGTCGCCAACACGGCTTATGACACGTTCAGCCGCCTCGACATCCTCGTCCATGGGGCGGCGCCGCACGACCCGAGCGGGACGATCATCGAGACGACCCGCGCCGATTGGCAGCGCGTGCTCGACATCAACCTGACCGGCGCGTTTCTGCTGAGCCGGGCGACTCTGCCGCACATGATCGCGGGCGGCGGGGGCTCGATCATCTTCATCGCCTCGCAGCTCGGGCGGGTCGGCAGTGCCGGCCGCGCCGCTTATTGCGCGACGAAGGGCGCGCTCATTCAGCTCGCCAAGGTCATGGCGATCGACCATGCGGCGCAGAATATCCGGGTCAACACGCTGTCGCCCGGTGCGGTCGAGACGCAGCGAACCTTGAACCGCTATGGCACCTTCGCCGCCGCGAACCGGGAAATCGGCCCGAAGCACCTGCTCGGCCGCCTCGGCCGGCCGGAGGAGATCGCCGGCGCGGCGGTTTATCTCGCCGGCGACGCCGCGAGTTTTGTGACCGGCAGCGATCTCCTGGTCGACGGCGGCTACACCGCGATCTGAGTGCTAAGCCTCTATCGATTGGAGGACTTCGCCGTTCGGCGCGAATAGGGCAGCCACGAGGGGCCCGCCGCGGCCGGCCCCGGCGTCAAGCGAGACCGCGAAATCGCGCCGGACAAGGCCGCGCCGGTCGCGGTCAAAGCCGCAAACGACCCGGCGAAACCCGCCGAATGGTTTGGTGAGTTCGAGGATATCCGTCGGGGCCCACCAGAAGGCGTCGCCCTGTTCACCCAGAGTCCGGTTGGGATCGATGCCGGCGCTGACAAAGAGCAGCTCGCCATCCCGAGTGAAAGCGGCATGCCGCAAAGTCGACAACAGCGTCGTATGCCCCGGCATCGCGTTCATTGTGTTGCGCATGGCGGTCGTCCAGCGCGTGATCATGCGCGGCCCATCGCGGCTCGCGGCAAAACCTTGCCGCAGATCCGCGCCATAGGCCTGCACCGTCGGCTCGATGCCGTTGCGCACCATCCAGCCCAGCACCTCGCCGGGGTTCTGGGCAAATTGCAGCTGCAGGAGCTTTTGCCACATCTCTTCCTGCGCCCCGCGCAGGAACACGACATCGCAGGCAAAGCCGCGCGGCCGCGCCATGATGCGGCTGCGGAAGTCGATCAACTCATCGATCGTCGCGACGACTGCGCCGCCATGGCCGAGATAGTTGCCGAGATAGACGACGCGATCGCCGTCGGCGAACCGCGCCGCGATTTGATCATGCAGACGGGAAAGCCGCTCGGCCTCGCTATGGATCGCCGCGACGGCCCAAATCCGGCGCGCGCCCCGTATGCGGGCGAATTTGTCGTTTGCTGCGCCGCCGTTCACTGCGCGCCCCCGTACGGCTGGCTTGCCGTCGGCGCTCCGAGCCGCGTCAGGCTGCCGACAGCAGCTGCTCGACCCGTTGGACCGCCGTCGTCTCGTCGATCCGCTCGACCGCGGCGAATTCGCGCACCAGCCGGTCGAGCGCGGCCTGATAGATCTGGCGCTCGCTGTAGGATTGCTCGGGTTGCCCAACGTTGCGGAACAGGTCGCGCACGACCTCGGCGATCGAAGCGGGGTCGCCCGATGAGATCTTGGCCTGGTATTCCTGAGCCCGCCGGCTCCACATCGTGCGCTTGGCCCGGGAGCGGCCGCGCAGCTTGGCGAGGGCCGCATCCATTTCCTTGCGGCTCGACAGCTTGCGCAAACCCGAAACCTTGGCCTTGGCAAGCGGCACGCGCAGCGTCATGCGGTCTTTGTCGAACAGCACGACAATGACGCTGAGCGTATGCCCGGCGATCTCCTGGGTTTCGATCGCGGTAATCTTGCCCACGCCATGGGTGGGATAGACCACCAGATCGTCCTTGGTGAACAAAACCTTCTCGGCCGTCATAATTGTTACTCGTCTCTCACGCAAACTGACCCGAAGGCGCAGGTCCGACACATCCTGAGGTCGCCGAGAACGAGGGGCAACCGTCCACACCTCAAGGCAAGGTCGCGAAACCGAGGGGGAAGGCGTCGTAGCGCCGGTTAATTTTGTATCATATTTTCGGCTGCTCGGCCAGCAAATCAGCCATGCGCAGCCGCAGAGGGACGGTTATTCCGTGCTTTGGCGGATCAGCCGCCCGGATTGGAGCTGAAAAACTTCTCGTACTTGCCGTCTACCCCCTTCCATTCGTCGGCGTCCTCGGGGTAGGGCTTCTTGCGCGTGATGTTGGGCCAGGCTGTGGCGTACTGGCGATTAAGTTCGAGCCACTGTTCGGCCACTGGTTCACTGTCCGGGATGATCGCCTCGACCGGGCACTCCGGTTCGCACACCCCGCAATCGATGCATTCGTCGGGGTGGATGACCAGCATGTTCTCGCCCTCGTAGAAACAATCCACGGGGCACACCTCGACGCAATCCATGTATTTGCATTTGATGCAGGCTTCAGTGACGACGTAGGTCATGGTCTCGCGTCTGCTCCTCGGGTTTTCGGCCTCACGAACCAATATATCGTAGCGCCGAGGCGGTAGCGCGGGCAAAAACACGCCGGCCGATGCGGCGCGCAGGGATGACCGATTGCCGCACCCTTCTGCGATATGGCCTGAGATGCTCGCGGCGTGGCCGTCCTAGCATGCGGCTCGCGGCGGGGGCAAGCCTGCGGGCCTTGCCCCGAGCAGCGGAAGCGGGCGGTGTGCCGCCGGGAAATTTTGCCGGCGGCCCGCCGTTATAGGCGGGCACCTCTCATAAAGCGGGTATCTGTGAAGAAACGCGGCAAGATCGTCCTCCTCCACTTCGTCGGCCAGATGCCGCTCGCCGGCATCGCGTGGCAGGCGGTGCATTACCTCGCCCCGCTGCAAAAGCTCGGCTTCGAGACCTGGTATATCGAGGACCACGGCGCCAACCCGTACGACCCGCGCGTCAGCAGCGTCGTCATGGATTGCGAATACAACCTCGGGTATCTGCGCGCCGTGATGGAGCGGCATGGGCTCGCCGGGCGCTGGGCCTATTGGGACGCGATCAACGACGTCTACCACGGCCTGTCCCGGGAACGCATCCGGTCGCTCTACGCCGAGGCCGACGTGCTGATCAATCTGTGCGGCGCGACCCAGTTGCGCGAGGAGCATCTGCGCTGCCCGGTGCGGATCATGATCGATACCGACCCGGTCTATGAGCAGATCAAATACGCCAAGGCGGATCCGGCGGCGCGCGCTTATGTCGATGCGCATACCCATTTCTTCACCTACGGCGCCAATCTCGGCACCGCCCAATGCCCGATCCCGCTCTCGGGGGTGCCATGGCGCGCTACCCGACCGCCGGTCGATCTCGACCTCTGGCCCGAGCCCTCAAACTCCACCGCGCCGCCCTGCTTTACGACGATTGCGACCTGGGAAAACAAGGGCAAGAACATCGATTTCGAGGGCAGCAGCTATCTCTGGTCGAAGCACACCAATTTTCTTGAATACCTCGATGTGCCGCGGCGGCGGCCGCGAACTTGCTTCCGCATGGCGATGCTGCCGCCCGATGAGACGGTTCGTAATACCGTCGAGGCAGCCGGCTGGAGCCTCGCCGATCCGCGCCCGATCTCGGCAGGCATGGACGCTTATCGCGCCTTCATCGCCGGCTCGCGCGGCGAGTTCACGGTCGCCAAGGACATCTATGTCCGGCCGAACAGCGGCTGGTTCAGCGACCGGGCCGTGTGCTACCTGGCCACCGGCCGGCCGGTCGTGACCATGCGCACTGAGTTCACCAGCTACTGCCCCGCCGGGCATGGCCTGTTCGACTATGCCAGCAAGGACGAGGCGCTCGCGGCTGTCGATGCGATCGCCGCCGATTACGAGGGCCACAGCCGCGCCGCCCGCGAATTGGCTGGCGATTGTTTCGGCGGCGAGCGGGTGCTTGCCCAACTTCTCGGGGGATTGGGCCTATGATCTGGGCAACCGCCGGTTTTTCAGGCAATTCGGCTTGACAGGACGGCCGCGCTCGGCGCAAACGACAAGTCAACACAATCAGGCGATTATCCCAGGCTTCGTGCCGCCATCACCGCACAAACCCATGGATTTCGTCAGGACATTGCTCGGCCCGGAGCGGCGATGGAACGCACTTTCCGCGGCGTTGGTCGCCGCCGCGGCGGTTCTCGTCGTCCTGACCTTTGCCGATTATGGCGTCACCTGGGACGAGGACGTCCATAACTGGTACGGCTATTTCGCCCTCGAATATTACCTGTCGCTGTTTGCCGATCAGCGTGCGTTGAATTGGCTCAATCTCTACAATTACGGCGCCGCCTTCGACATGATCGCGGCGGCCCTCAACAAGGTTTCCCCGCTCGGGGTCTATGAGACGCGCCATCTGCTGAACGGATTTGTCGGTCTCGTTGGGCTGCTCGGCTGTTGGAAGCTCGGGCGGGCGCTTGGCGGCGCACGGGCCGGCTTTATCGCGCTGCTCCTCCTGCTCCTGACGCCGAATTACTACGGCCAGATGTTCAACAACCCCAAGGACATCCCATTTGCCGTCGGCGGCGTCTGGGCGACCTACTACATGGTCCGCATCCTGCCGAGTTTGCCGTATCCGCCCTTGCGGCTTCTGCTGAAAATGGGCCTGGCGATCGGCTTGGCCCTCGGGGTTCGCGTCGGCGGATTGCTGTTCCTGTGCTATCTCGGACTGCTGCTGACCTTGTCGGCGGCGTGGCAGGGGATAGCGGCGCGGCGCTTGAGCCTCGCGATCAGCGCCGGATTGACGAGCCTATGGCGGGTGATGCTGCCGGTCGCCAGCGTCGCCTTCGCCGTCATGCTGGTCTTCTGGCCCTGGGCGCAGCGCGACCCGATACATCATCCGTTGCGCGCCCTCGCCTTCTTCTCGCACGAGACCTTCCCGTTCGACACCCTATTCGATGGGCGTTTCGTCCCGGCGAGCAGTCTGCCCTGGGAATACCTGCCGACCTACATCCTGCTCGCGCTGCCGGAACTGGTTCTGGTGCTGTTGAGCATCGCCGCCGCGGCCGCGATCATCGCGCTCGCCCGACCGGGCGTCTGGGCTGGGCGCGAAGCCGTTCTCGGCCGGTTCTTGCTCGGTTTCACGATCGTCTTCCCGGTCGCTTACGCGATCGCGATCAAGGCTGTGCTGTTCGATGGCATGCGCCATTTCATCTTCGTATTGCCGCCGATCGCCGTGGCCGCGGCCTTGATCGCCGATCGGGCGTTGACCCGGTTCGCCGCCCTGCCCTATCGCGTACCGATTTACGCGGCGCTCGGGCTCTACGGCATGGCGCATGTCGCGACGATGGTGATGCTGCACCCCGACCAGTATGTGTACTACAACGCCTTTGTCGGCGGCGTCGATGGCGCGCAGCGCAAGTTCAAGCTCGACTATTGGGCCAATTCCTATGCCGAGGCGGTGCGCGGTCTCGAGGATTATCTGCGCCGCGAGTACGGCGCCAATTTCGAGGAACGCGAGTTCACCGTGGCGGTTTGCGGACCGCCAATTTCCGCACGGTACTACTTCCCCGATAATTTCCGGCTGACACATCGGGCCGACAAGGCCGAGTTCTTCATTGCCTTCACCAAGGACAATTGCGACCGCTCGCTGCCCGGCTATCCGGTTTACCGGGTCGAACGAATGGGTGCGCTGCTGTCGGTGGTTCTCGACCGGCGCGACATTGTCGCCGAGCAGCGCATGAATCGGCGCCCGCTCGCCGGTGCTGTCGCGAAGCAACCAGCGGCCTCGGCCTATCCCTGACGGAATAGCCATCCCGGCCCTCCGTTCTTTTGACCGGTAAATGGATCCCGCAGAGTACGACAAGCTCGACCGGCTGGAAGACCGGATGTGGTGGTTCGCCGCAATGCACGCCAATCTGATCATGCTGGCCCGTCAATTCGGCGCCTCCGCCGCGGCTGACCGGATGCTCGACGCAGGCTGCGGGACGGGCGGGCTGCTCGCGAGACTCGCCGGCACGGGCGGTGCAACCATGCTCATCGGCGTAGAGGCCGACGAGAGAGCCTGCCGCCGCGCCACGGCCAAGAGCGCGCGCCCGGTGTGCCGCGGCTCTGTCAATGCGCTCCCCTTCCTCGATGCGGCTTTTTCCATGATCTTTAGCGCCGATGTGTTGTGCCACCGCGATGTCGACGAGCGGCAGGCGCTGAGGCAATTTCACCGCTGCCTGATGCCCGGCGGCATTCTCGTCCTAAACCTGCCGGCCTATCGCTGGATGCTATCGAGCCATGATGCCGCGGTTTACAACGTGAGACGGTATACCCGCTGGGGCGCCGCGCGGCTGCTGCGCGACGCCGGCTTCCAGGTGCTCTATGCCAGCTACTGGAACATCGTATTGTTCCCCCTGATGGTGGCTGCCCGCAAACTGCTGCCGTCGCGCGGCCCGGTCAGCGACGTCAGGATGTACCCCGCTCCGGTCGAGGCGCTGTGTCGCGCCGCCACCGCGTTTGAGCGGATACTCCTCAAGGGTGGCTTGCGGTTTCCGTTCGGCGGCTCACTGATCGCGATCGCCGGCAAGCCGACCGAAAATTGAGAGCGACCATGTCTGATAGCACATCGAACCCTACCCAGCCTGCCGCGCCGCCGCGTTTCGCCCTGTCGGTCGTGATCCCGGTCTATAACGGGGCCGCCAGCGTCCCCGAGCTGGTCGGCGCCCTCGAACAGCTGCAGATCCCGGGCGGCCATGAGGTCGTGCTGGTCAATGACGGCAGCCCGGACGACAGTCTCGCGGTCTGCCGCAGGCTCGTAGCCGAGGCGCGCGTGCCGATCACGCTCGTCGATCTTGCGCGCAACTACGGCGAGCACAACGCAGTGATGGCCGGCCTGCGCCACGTCAGCGGCGCCCATATCATCACGATGGACGACGATCTGCAGAACCCGCCCGAGGAGGTCGAGCGCCTCCTTGCGCATGCCCAGAACACCGGACACGAGGCCGTCTACACTTATTACGACGAGAAGCAGCACGCCTTCTGGCGCAACCTTGGCAGCCGTTTCACGAACTGGATCGCCGGCTTCGTGCTCGACAAGCCGAAGGGCTTTTATCTGTCGAGCTTTCGCTGCATGAGCGCCTTCGTGGTGCGCGAGATCACCCGCTATGAAGGTCCCTTCCCTTATGTTGACGGGCTCGTCCTTCAGGTGACGCAGGACATCGACCGCCTGCTCGTGCGTCACCTGCCGCGCGCCGTCGGGCGCAGCAATTACACGCTGCGCCGCTTGTTGCGCCTGTGGCTCAGCATGTTTGTCAATTTCTCGGTGATGCCGTTGCGTCTCAGCACCCTGACCGGGTTCGCGCTGAGCCTCATCGGCGCGATCGGCAGCATCGTAGCGATTACCGAGGCGCTGTTCTTTTCACCGCCGGCCGGCTGGGCCTCACTGATGGCGGCGGTGCTGCTGCTCTCAGGTGTCCAGCTCCTGATCCTCGGCATTGTCGGCGAATACCTCGGGCGGCTTTATCTGACCGCCAACAGGAAGCCGCAATCGATCGTCAAGAGCGTGGCCCGAGCAGAACCGGCAGCGGCAGCGGCAGCGACGGCGCGCGCGCCGCTGCGCCTGCATGAGCGGGCGTGACGGAGCGCACGGCGTGGCGATTTATTATCTCAGTCTCGCCAGCGCGATTCTTTTCGGGGTTGCCGGTCAGATCGCGCTGAAATCGGGCGCTGCGGCTTCGCAAACGGTTGCGGCGCAATTCACCAATCCGCTGACGATCGTTGGGTTCGCGATCTATGTGTTGGCCGCCCTCTTGTACGTCGTGGCGCTGAAGAAAATCCCGGTATCGGTGGCGTTCCCTTCGGTCGCGGCAAGCTATGCCGCAGTCGCGATCATCGCCCATCTGATGTGGAACGAGCCGTTCGGATGGCCGCAGATCGGCGGCCTCATGCTGATCGGTATCGGCATCTTGCTGATCCACCAGCACTAAGCCGCGCGCGTTTGGGCGGGGCTCAGGCGAAGAACGAGCTGTCGATATGGCTGATGCCGACCAGCGTGAGGATTGAGCCGTCCGGCAAGGTGACGATCGTGCTGCCGTTGCCGGTCTGAGCCGAGGCCACGACAGTGTCGATCGCCGCGGCGGTCTCGTTCGCAAAGGACAGCCGATCGCCGGCCGGCCGACTGAATCCGACCACGGTATCGTGGCCAGTCGAGGTCGAACCGTTGTCCCGCAACGTCTCGTTGCCGCCCGCCAGGCCTATGAGCGCCGATCCGCTCCCCAAAGCGCCTTGAACCGTATCGTGGGCACCGCCCCAAATCGTCGAGTTGCCGCTACCCCCAAGGATTGACTGATTGCCTGCCGTCCCATCGAGGAAAGTTTTGCCAGCGCCGCCGATGATCGTGTCGCCCGCTACACCGCCGATCGTCGCATTACCGCTTCCGGCGGCAATCGTGTCGCCGGCGCCGCTCCAGACCGTCTCATTCCCGCCGCTGCCGCCGCCAATCGACTGGTTGCCGGCGGTCGCGTTGATAAACACATTGGCGCCGTTGCTGCCGCCGATCGTCTCGCCAGCTACCCCGCCGATTGTCTCGTTGCCACCGCTGCCGGCGGTAATGGTATCGCTGGCAGCCCCCCAGATCGTCTCGTTGCCGCCACTGCCGCCAATGACCGACTGGTGGCCTTGCGATGCATCGAGGAACTGATTACCGCCCGCGCCGCCGGTCATGATGACACCCGAGACGCCGCCGACCGTCACATTGCCGCTGCCGCCCTGCACCGTGTCGCCGGCAGCCGTCCACACGGTTTCGTTACCTGCCGTACCACCGCCGATGGATTCCGAGCCGCCCGTTGCGTTGATGAACAAGTCGGCGCCGTTGCTGCCGCCGATCGTCTCGCCAGCCGCCCCGCCGATCGTCTCGTTGCCGCCGCTGCCGGCGGTAATGGTATCGCTGGCGGCGCCCCAGATACTCTCGTTGCCACCGCTGCTGCCAACGACCGATTGACTGCCCCGACAGGCGTCGATGAACTCGTTGCCCCCAGTGCCGCCGATGATCGTGACGCCCGGTGCGCCTCCGATCGTCGCGTTGCCGCTACCACCGGCGATCAGATCACCGGCGCCGCCCCAAATCGTTTCGTTGCCGCCGCTAGTCCCTATGACCATCTGGTTGCCGCCCGTGGCATCGACGAACACGTCTCCGCTGCCACTGTTTCCGATTGTCCAGCCGAGCGACGCCAGCAAGGTCAGATCCCTCGGCGTAAGGCCGGTCAGCTGGCCGGATGGGCTGAAGGCCAGGAACGCATCGGCGCCGACGCTGGATGCCCAGTCGCCGATGTCGCCAGCGGAAAGCGTGTTCCAGTTGCCCAGGTCCGTCGCGCCGCCATTGGTTGAAAAATACGCGGGGCCCCCGGTTCCCGTTTGGCGGACGCCGGCGCCGGCATAACGGTACAGATCCATGATCCCGTATTCGCCGCGCGCATTGAGATAGGAGGAGCGGCCCAAGATCTCGGAGATTTCGTGCTCCAGCACGCCGACGAGGTAGAATTGGCTGCTTCCCGGCGTCGCCGTGACGCTGTAGCTCCACGAGCCATTGGCCTGCTGCTGCAACATTGCATCGGAGGCGATGCCGACCCAGCCATCCAAAGTGTTGCTCGCGCCGATGAGCCCCAACGCCTTCTCTTCTGCGGAGTCGATGACGAGCCCGCCGCCGAGCGGCGATGAGGATGGCAAGGTATTCGCGCCAGGAGCTCCCAGATTGACCAGAGCTTGCCTGACTTGCGAGTAATTTCCCCAAGTAAGGTTGTTTTGCGCGCTTTCGCCAAGCGCCGGCGCAACCGAGTTGTCGTAGGGAAAATGACCGTAACCTATCTCGATATTAACGGTAGTATTGTTGGTAAAAGTCGAATCAAACAGAGAAGCGACATAATTCAGCGTTGAAAAGAACGCAGATGGAGCTGAATTAAGAGTTTCTGTATCGTACGTGATATTTAGATTCATGGCAACGCACTCGCCTCAATTTCGAGTTGCGTTGTTCTTAGACAGTAATGGTAAACTGTTTCTTTCTAATCAAAATCCTTTAGAGACAACATCGCAAGATGTTGTGTTTAATTCGGCGCGGTATGGTCGATATTTTATTAATTCAGGTCATTTCATCCGGCGATTTTCGTTTATTCGGGGATCGCACGATGACCAATGAACCCGTTGCGCCGCGCCAATCGCTGCGCTTGCGATACACCGAAGCCGCGTGCCTCAAAGATTAGGAGCCCGGCAACCTACGTCGATTTTGAATGCCGGCGATCCGGAGGGCGGCCGCAGCATTGAGCGGAAGAAGCCGGCATCACCGCACCGGTTGGGCGCCGCCTCGTCATCGACCAAATCTTTGAATTGCGGCGATCACGCGATCCACAGCGCCATCGGAAAGCTGCGGGTAAATCGGCAGCGAAAGGATCTCGCCGGCAACCCGTTCGCTGTTGCGCAATTCCGTGGGTCCGATGGGAACGCGGCCGCGATAGGCGGGATGCAGATGCACCGGAACCGGATAGTGGATGCCGGTGCCGATCGCCGCGGTGCGCAGATGCTCGCGCAGCCGGTCGCGTTGTGCGCTGCGGATGACATATTGATGGAAGACATGGCTCGCCTCGGCGCGGCGCAGCGGCAACGCGATCGGCAGGCCGGCAAGGCCCTCGTCATAGCGGGCGGCAATCGCCTGGCGCCGCTCGTTGTCCCCCTCGAGCCGCGGCAGTTTGGCGGTGAGCACCGCTGCCTGGATCGGATCGAGGCGCGTGTTGATGCCGATCCGCGCGCTGACATAGCGCTCGCGCCAGCCATATTCGCGGATTTCCCGCGCCGATTGGGCAAGTGAAGGATCGGATGTCGTGACGATGCCTGCATCGCCGAGAGCGCCCAGATTCTTCGTCGGATAAAAGCTGAAGCAGGCAAAATCGCCAAAGCTGCCGGTCGGGCGCCCGCGGTAGCTGGCGCCGTGGCTTTGCGCGCAATCCTCGATCAGACGCAGAGAATGCACCCGGGCGAGCTCGCCGAGCGCGGGCAGATCGGCCGGCTCTCCATAAAGATGAACGGGCAGCACAGCCGCCGGCCGGCCCGGCGGTGGCCGCCGTAACGCAGCATCGAGCGCCTCAGGATCCATCGCAAACCCGCCGGGCTCGATATCGACAAGCACCGGCGTGGCGCCGGCTCGCTCGATCGCCGCCACGGTTGCGACGGCGGTGTGCGACACCGTGAAGACGAGGTCGCCCTCGCCGATGCCGCAGGCGCGCAGGGCCAGCTCGATTGCGTCGGTCCCGCTGGCGCAACCGATACCGTGGGCCATGCCAAGGTAAGCGGCGAAGTCCTTCTCAAGCCGCTCGACGGCGCTTCCAAGAATGTATTGGCCGCTGTCGAGCACCCGCGCGACCGCAACATCGATCTCGGCCTTCTGAGCGAGATAGCCGGCGCGCGGATCGGTCTGCGGGATCGGGACCGGGTTCGTCATGTGTCAGATGTAATCGGTTAAACGGGCGCGAAAGTAATCGAGCGACCGGGCCAGGCCGTCATCGAGGCTGACTCGCGGCGACCAGCCGGTCAGCTCGCGAAACCGGCGGTCGTCCGTGACGAAATCGCCGATGTCGATCCGCTTGCGATCGGCAGGGAATTCGCGGCGCTCGAAATGGCCGCCGCCGTTCGCGCGGATCAGCGCGTCCGCGAGCGCCAGCAGCGTATACGGCTCCCCGCCCCCCACATTCAGGGCGAGGCCGGCGGTGTCACGGTTCAGCGCGGCGATCAGGAATGCCTCGACGGCATCCTCGACATAGAGCAGCTCCCGCCGCTGTTCGCCGCCCCACAGCTCAAAGTCAGCGCCTTCGAGGACGCGCCGCAGCCAGATGCCGAGAAAATTCTGGCGCGCATCCCTGATGCGCATACCGGGGCCGTAAACATTGGTCAGCCGCAGCGAGCGCGTATTGACCCCATACACGTCATGGAACAGCAGGTGGTAGGCCTCGCCCGCCATCTTGTTGACGCCGTTGACGTCGGCCGGACGTAGCGGATGCGCCTCATCGACCGGGAGGTAGCGCGGGCGGCCATAGATCTGGCGGGTGCCGGCATGGACGATCGTCACGTCGGGCGCGCCGGCGCGGCATAATTCGAGCAGCTGCAATTGCGCCGCGCAGTTGACCGCGAGATCGTGCTCGGGCGCATTCATCGAGTCGAGATGACTCGTCTGCGCCGCCAGATCGAACAGGAATTGCCGCCCGGTCAGCAGATGCCGCATCGCCTCGCGGTCCCGGATATCGGCGATGTTGACCCGCACGCGACCGCGGATATCAGCGACGTTGGCAAAGTTCCCGCCAGCCTCCGGCACCATGTTGTCGACGACCAGCACCTCGGCGCCGAGCCCGACGAGGCGGCGCGCCAGCGCCGAGCCGATCAGGCCGAGGCCGCCGGTGATCATCACGCCGGCGCCGCGAAACCCGGCGAAACGCGAATCAGAACCGGAACTCACCGCTCCTCGCCTGTGCAGAAAAACCCGGCCGACCCGGACCGGGTGGCGCAAGCTGTTGACGAAATAAGGCTTTCCGAGGGCCGCTTCGCGCCGCGCGGGCGCTCGGCTTGACCAAGCCTCCTCTTCAGGTACCAGCAAGAACGACAAACCCGGGGGGCTATTCCCGAATGTCTCGATTTGGCCGGTACGCGGCAGCCTGCGGCGCGGTCTCGCTGTTGCTCGCCGGCTGCGGTGGAGCGCCGGAACACGCCGCGCTCAGCGGCCGCGCCTGTCTCGCGCGATTGTCGGCGCATGATATCGCCTATCGGCCGGTCGATATCGGCGACCCACCGGATTCGCACTGCCAAGTCGACACGGCGGTCAAGATCAGCCGGATCCATGCCGCCTTCAATCATCCGGTGACAATGAGCTGCGCCCTGGCGGATCGGCTCGATGAATTCGAGCGCGAGGTCATACAGCCGCTGGCGATCGACGAGTTGGGCAGCCGCGCCACGCGCATCGATCAGCTCGGGAGCTATTCATGCCGCCGCCAAAATTCGCGGCTGGCCGGGCGGTGGAGTCAGCACGCGCTCGGCCAAGCGATCGATATTGCCGGGTTCCGATTGTCGGACGGCACCACCGTTAGCGTCGAGCGTGACTGGTCCGAATCTGGCGCGAAAGGTCAATTTCTGCATCGTCTCGCGGCAAAGGCCTGCCGCTATTTCTCAGTGGTTCTGACGCCCAACAGCAATGCCGAGCACTACAACCACCTGCATCTCGACATCGGACCCGACAGCCTCTGCTCGGCTTAGGCGGTTTCGTCAGCTTGCCGACAGGGAGGCAGTGTCGAGATCATCCGCCGCGAGCAGCGGCATCCAGGCGGGGGCGAGATCGGCGAGACGAACCGACGACGAGGCCTCTTCGTAGAGCGATCGTGCCTCGGCCGGCGGGCCGCGGCGGAGGCCGAGCGCAACAACCCGCACGGTATGTTGCCAGGGGCCTTGCGGCACGACGACGATGTCGCCGCTGCGGATCAGGTGATTGGCTTTCTTGACCGGTGCGCCGTTGACGATGACCGCTCCGGCCGAACAGAGTCGCGCCGCGAGCGAACGGCTTTTGACAAAACGCGCAAACCACAGCCATTGATCGAGCCGGGCCTTGGTGCGCTCCGCACCTGCTGTCATCGCAATCAAGCGAAGTTCAACTCCTTGAGTTTGCCAAAGGGGCTTCCATCTCGCGCCAACCGGTCCCGGCGCGTGCTCTCGGGCGGGCCGCGGCGGCGCGGCTTGCCGATAAAGAATTCCTGCTCACCCTCGATGATCGCGCGGTATCCAAGCGCCGTAACAAGCCGGCGCAATTCGCCGATCGGCACGCCGGCAATCGCCGCCAGTTCGCCATCGGCGGCAAACCGTCCTCCGCGGCCTCGTTGCCGCAAGGCCGCGGCGAGGCGCTCGACGCGATCGGGACGGAGTGCCCAGCCGCCGAGCACCCGCCTGCCGATCGCGGCATAAAAAGATGCCGGGAGATCGGGATCGACGGCAATCGGTTTGCCGAGGCGGCGAGCCCCCGGTAAAGCGGGAACGCTGCGGCCGTGCCGCACCGCCCACAGCAGCGCGCGGAATCGTGCGGTTTCGGCGCCCAGCAATGGCTCCAGATAAATGCTCTCGGCGCCGAACCGCACGCCGGCCCGGCCCAGGGCTCGGCGCGTCGATCGGTCGAGCGCATCCAAAGAGGTCCCAAGATCCGCGGCCGACAGACAGCCAAGGTTATCGGTCAGCTGGAAGACGACACCCCGTGCGATCCCTTCGAGCGGCAGCGCCTGTGCTGCAAACAATGGCGCCAGCCGGCGCTCGATCTCGGCCCTGACGAACAGCTGAAGCCGCTGCCGCACCCGCTCGCGCAACTCGCCATCGAGAAACTCGCCGGCCTGCACCTCGAGGCGCGGCGATAGCATCGCGTCGCCGGCAACGATCCGCCCAACCGCCCCGCCCCGCCACCGCAACCGGCCCGCCGCATCGAGCTCAAACGCCTCGTCGCCGTCATTGGCGAGCCGCCGTGCCCGCGCCGCGACCTCGCCCCGCAGCACCCGGTTGGCGGCGGTCAAAAGCGTACGGGCCGCGGCCCCTTCCGATACATCTGGAACAAATCGGAAACCGTCAAGCCGTCCAACAGCAGTGCCCTCGACGAGCACGGCCCCTTCCATGTCGACCGACGCCAGCAGCTCCCCGTCGCCTGCCAGCTGACGCACCAGAAAGGCCGAGCGGCGGTCGACGAAGCGCTGGGTGATCCGATCGTGCAGCGCATCGGAGAGCCGGTCCTCGATGCCACGAGCGCGCTCCTGCCAGGCCGCGGCGCCGTCGATCCAGTCGCTGCGGTGGGTGATGTAGGTCCAGGTGCGGATGTGGGCGATCCGCGTCATCAGCGTATCGATATCGCCGTCGAGCCGGTCGAGCTGGGCCATCTGGCTCCCGACCCAGGCGCCCGGCAGCCGCCCCACCGGTCCGGCGAGATGAACGAAGCAGTGCGCCAGAAATCTCGCATGGCTGTCGCTCATGACCTTGCGGAAATCCGGGATCTGGCAGACTTCCCACAGCAGGCGAACGGCGCCTGGGTGGGTCGCCAGCTCCATGACCTCGGCGTGCCGGGCCAGCACTTGCAACGCATGGTGATCGTCGGCATCGCGCGTCTGGACGAGCCCGGGCATGGGCGGCCGCTCGTCGAGGCTCCGCAGCAATGCGCCGACCGATTGGAAGTGCAATCGCGTGTTGCGCCACGACAAGCGGGCCAGCGCCTCGAAACGATGCTCTTCAACGGCGGATACGGTTGCCGGATCGAGCGGGCCCTCATCGGCGGTCGTGCCGAAGGTGCCGTCGGTCATGTGACGGCCAGCGCGGCCGGCGATCTGGGCGATCTCTGCGGCCGAGAGACGGCGCGGGCCGCGTCCATCGAATTTCCCGAGCCGGGCGAAGGCTACATGGTCGAGATCCATGTTGAGCCCCATGCCGATCGCGTCGGTCGCAACAAGGTAATCGACCTCGCCGGCCTGGAACATCCCGACCTGGGCGTTGCGGGCGCGCGGGCTAAGCGCGCCCATGACGACCGCCGTGCCGCCACGTTGGCGGCGGACGAGTTCGGCCAGCGAGAACACGTCGGCGATACTGAATGCGACGACGGCGCTGCGCGGCGGCAGCCGTGTCACCTTCTTGTACCCGGTATGCGACAGCGTCGAAAAGCGCGGGCGGCCGATATACTCGGCATCCGGCACGAGGCGCCGCATCAACGGGCGGATCGTGTCCGATCCCAAAAACATCGTTTCGCGCAGACCGCGTGCATGCAGCAGGCGGGCGGTAAAGACATGCCCGCGCTCGGGATCGGCGCAGAGCTGAATTTCGTCGACCGCAAGGAACTCGACCGGGCGGTCGAGCGGCATCGATTCAACGGTACAGATGAAATAGGCAGGGTTCGGTGGGAGGATCTTCTCCTCCCCGGTAATTAAAGCCACTGTGCGCGCGCCGCGCAATTTGACGACCCGATCGTAAACTTCCCGCGCCAGCAACCGCAGCGGGAACCCGATCATGCCGCTTTGGTGATCGAGCATGCGCTCGATCGCAAGGTGGGTCTTGCCGGTGTTGGTCGGCCCGAGGACCGCGACGAGCCGCGGTTCGCAGCGCAGCATGGCCATGGCCCATGTATCGGGTCGGAACGGCTGCCGGGCAAGAGTAAACAGTTAAAAAATCCTGTCCTGCGACATCGCGACCCCCCTGTAATAGGCCAAGGCTAACCGAATTTTTACGCTTATTGACGTATCTGCTAGGCAGCTTCCCTCGGCTGAAAAGACGAGTGATGAAACAAGGCCGACGACGCAGAGGCGAATCGCTGCTGGAGACTTATTGCTCTCAGCTGGGAACGCTGCTCGACCGGCCTGTTCCGGGTCTTACCTTTGTTCATGGTAAACAAAACGCCGAAGCCGCCGCGAGTGCCGCCAACCAGCAAATGCTGCAAGCACAAGCCTCCGATCGTGCCAAGACTAAATTTCTTGCTAACATGTCCCACGAGCTGCGCACGCCCCTCAACGCGATTATTGGCTTCTCCGAAGTCATAAAGATCGATGCTCCGCAGCCAAAAGAACGCTATCCCGAATACGCGCAATACATTCACGATGCGGCCATCCATTTACTTGAGTTGATCAACGGCATTCTCGATCTTGCGCGAATCGAGGCAGGCAAAGTCGAGCTTGAGGAAGAGGCGGTTTCGATTTCCGATTTGATTTATTCAGCGGTCACAACGGTCAGGCCAATCGCCCAGAAGAAGCTGGTGTCGATCGATTGCCGCCATCATCGAACCGAGGCTGTGATCCGGGTGGACCAGACAAAGTTCAAGCAGGTTCTGCTCAACCTTTTGTCCAACGCCGTGAAGTTTACCCAACCGAGCGGCACGGTAGTGGTCGATTGCTGCCGAGATGACCTCGGCGACCTGCTGATTTTTGTCAAGGATACGGGCGTGGGTATCCCACGCGAGCAGCTGGAAAAGGTGCTCGAACCCTTTGAACAGGTCGAAGATCATTTGACGCGGCGCAACGAGGGCACCGGTCTCGGGTTGCCGATCGCCAAGGCGCTGATCGAGCTGCACGGCGGCCGGCTCAGCCTCGACAGCGAGCTCAATGTCGGCACCACCGCCGAGCTCCGCCTGCCGCGCGACCGTATCGGCTTGACCACCCGCGCCATGCTCGCATGAGCCGGCCCAAAGCGTTCTCATCAACCGCCAACACGTCTGCCCCGAGGCAGGCACTTTCGGCATAACGGAGCAGCAGATCATGGACGGCAGCGATATCGGCACCCTCAGCGACGTGCGGATCGGCCGCATCATCGCGGTATCGGCCTCGCAGGCCGTCGCGCTTCTCGAGCGGTGCGACGCCGCCACCGATTCGGGCGGCGACTGGCCCGTCGAGATGGGCGCGTTGGTCAAAATGCGGACGCGCGTCTCGACCGTCTACGGCATGGTCAGCGGGCTGCGTGTTCCACTCCCGAACCTGTCGCCCTCCGATCAGGAACTGAAGGTCGTGGAGCTTGAATTGGCCGGCGAAACCATGCGGGAGCAAAACGGCGATGCCGGCCCGTTCTGCCGGGGGGTCTCGGCGCATCCGGCGCTCGACGAGCCGGTCTATCTTGCCTCGCCTGCCGACCTCGCACTGGTCTACGCCCGCCCCAGCGTCGCAACGGCACGAGTTGGGACGCTCCACCAGGACAGCGCGGTGCCGGCTTATATCCTCACCAACGAATTGTTCGGCAAGCATTTCAGCGTCGTCGGCACGACCGGCTCCGGCAAATCTTGTGTTGTCGCGACGATCCTGAGCGCCGTTATCGAGCGCAACCCGCATGCCCATGCCATGCTGATCGATCCGCATGGCGAGTACGCCGCGGCATTTGGTGAGCAGGGGCTTGTCCTCAGTCCGGGCGACGGCTTGCACCTGCCCTATTGGCTGTTCAATTTCGAGGAGATTGTCGAGATCGTCCTCGGCGCCGACCGACAACCTGAGCAGGCAAAGATCCTCGGTGACGGGATCCTCGCCGCGAAACAATCCTATTTCGCCAAATCCGGCCTCGATAAGACCGGGACGGTCGATACGCCGGTCCCGTATCGCATCTCCGATGTGCTGCGTCACCTCGATAGCGCAATGGGCGCGCTCGACCGGCCGGAAAATGTAGGAGCTTATCAGGGACTTCAGCAGCGGCTGCAGGCGCTTCAGTCCGACGCGCGATATGCCTTTGTGTTTGGCCAGCGGCTGACTGTGCGCGACGAATTGTCGGCGATCATCTCGCAGCTGCTGCGCATCCCGGTCGATGGCAAGCCGATCACGATCCTTGATGTATCTGGCATACCGTCCGAGGTGCTGAACGTCGTCGTGTCGGTGCTGTGCCGCCTGACCTTTGACTTCGCGCTGTGGAGCGACACGCCCGTCCCGGTCACGATCGTCTGCGAGGAAGCGCATCGCTATGCGCCGCGCGACACCGGGCTCGGCTTCGAGCCCGCCAAGCGCGCCTTGTCGCGCATCGCCAAGGAGGGCCGCAAATACGGCGTCTCGTTGTGCGTCGTGACGCAGCGGCCCTCGGACTTGGCGCCGGGTCTGTTGTCGGAGTGCAATACGATCTTCGCCTTGCGCATGACCAACCATGACGATCAGGAAATCGTGCGCGGCGCCGTGCCCGAGGCCTCGCATGGGTTGATGAATTTCCTTCCCGCCTTGCGCAACGGCGAAGCCATCGCCGCCGGCGAAGGCGTATCGATGCCGATGCGGGTCTGTTTCGACATCCTGGCGGATGAGCGCCGGCCGCGCAGCGCGACGGCCTCGTTCACCACCTCCTGGTCGCAAGGAAGCGAGGGCACACAGGTCGAGCGGGCGGTCGAGCGCTGGCGCCGCGGCGTGAGGCACGTCGCCTAGCCGCAACGCAGGTTCGGCGATCTCCCGGTTTGGGGTCCCGCGCGTTCGGGCGCGCGCGGGCGTCTTGCGGCAGCGGCGGGCGGGCCACATATTCGCGACGGTCCCCCAACACGCGTACGCCGCAGAATGACCCAGGAAACCGCGCAAGAAACGCAAGCCGAAGCCCAGACCGAAACCAGAAGCTTTCAGGCGGAAGTCAGCCGTCTTCTCGATATCGTCGCGCACTCGCTATACAGCGAGAAGGAAATCTTCCTGCGCGAGCTGATCTCGAATGCCTCCGATGCCTGCGACCGGCTGCGCTATGCCGCGTTGATGGAGCCGGCGGTGACCGAAGGCGACGCGAATTACCGGGTCGTACTGACCCCTGTGAAGTCGTCGCGGACCCTGACGGTCGCCGATAACGGCATCGGCATGAACCACGACGAGCTCGTCGAAAACCTTGGCACGATCGCGCGCTCCGGCACCGCCGCGTTCGTCAACGAGCTGACCGGTGACGCCAAGAAGGATATGAGCCTGATCGGCCAGTTCGGTGTCGGCTTCTATTCCGCTTTCATGGTCGCCGAGAAGCTCGAGGTCTTGAGCCGCAAGGCCGGCGACAGCCAGGGCTGGCGCTGGACCTCCGACGGCAAGGGCAGCTTCACGATCGAGCCGGCTGCCAACGTGCCGCGCGGCGCCCGCATTACCTTGCATATCCGCGAAGGCGACGAGGACTACCTTGAGCCGCATCGGCTGCGCCAGATCGTCAAGCGCTATTCCGACCATATCGCGCTGCCGATCGTGCTGGCCGACGGCAACAAGCAAGAGACGATCAACGCGGCCTCGGCCTTGTGGACCCGGCCCCGCTCCGAGATCACGCCCGAGCAGTACAAAGAGTTCTATCACCATGTCGGGCACGGCTCCGACGAGCCCTGGCTGATCCTGCACGCCAAGGCGGAAGGCGTTCTCGAATTCAGTTTTCTATTGTTCATCCCCTCGTCGAAGCCGTTCGACCTGTTCGACCCGGAGCGCAAGCCGCGGCTGAAGCTATACGTTCGCCGCGTCTTCATCACCGATGAAGGCACCGAGCTGGTGCCGTCCTATCTGCGTTTTGTGAAGGGCATCGTCGACAGCGAGGACCTGCCGCTCAATATCAGCCGCGAGATGCTGCAATCGAACCCGACGGTGGCACGCATCCGCCAACAGCTGACCCGGCGCATCCTGGCCGAGCTCGGTAAGAAAGCCGGCGAGGCCCCCGAGGAATACGCCAAATTCTGGGACAATTTTGGCGCCGTGCTAAAGGAGGGCCTTTACGAAGACCGCGAACAGCGCGACGCGATCCTGCCGCTCGTGCGTTTCCGCTCGACGACGCGCGACCGCCTCATCTCGCTTGACGATTACGTCGCGGCGATGCGGCCGGGCCAGGAAGCGATCTACACGATCACCGGCGACAATCTGGATCTGTTGAAAAAGAGCCCGCAAATCGAGGGATTTCGCTCCCGCGGTGTCGAGGTGTTGCTACTGACCGATCCGATCGACGAATTCTGGGTTACGACGGTCGGAGCGTACAAGGAGAAGCCGTTCAAATCTGCGACGCGCGGCGGGGTCGATCTCGACAAGATCGCGCCCGCCGACGAGAAGGAAAGGCCGGCAAAACCCGAGCCACCGCCGAAACTCGCAAGCCTGATCGCGATCTTCAAGCTGGCGCTCGGCGACGCCGTCAAGGACGTGCGCGGCTCCGAGCGGCTGACCGACAGCGCGGTGTGCCTGGTTGCGGACGAGGGCGATCTCGACATGCATCTCGAGCGGCTTCTGAAACAGCACCGCCAGCTCGACACCAGCGCCAAGCGCATCCTGGAATTGAACCCGCAACACCCGCTGATCGCGCGCCTCGCCGCCTCGGTCGGCGACACCGGCGCGTCCGAGCAGCTCTCCGAATTTGCTTGGCTGCTGCTCGACCAGGCGCGCATCGTCGAGGGCGAGCAATTGCCCGACCCGCCCGCCTTCGCCCGCCGCCTCGCGGCCCTGCTCGAGCGCGGCCTGCCGGCGGCGGCCTGATCGTCAGCGCGGCGACTTTTCCGGATCGACCCAGCGGAACGCCGGGGCCGACGAGCCCGAACCGCGACTTGCGCGGCCGTGCCTGGTCTGAGGCGGCGCGGCGAAATCCGGCGGCGATGCCGACGCGACAGGCTGATCCGCGCCGGGGACAGCGACCTCCGGCTCCGCCTCGTCGGTCTCATGCGAGCCTCTGTACCGCCAATGGCCGCGATGGTGATGATGGCGGACCAACAGCAGCGGATCTGAGGACCCGGTAATCGCCGGCGGCCGCAGGGATGCGCCGGGCAACGCCCAGCCAGTCGCTGCCGATCCCAGCACAGCGATGGCGAAAGCCCCGATCCAAGCCGCCTTCATCATAGCCGCACGCCACCAGGTTGAGGGCCGCTCACCCACGGCCATTCAAACGACGCAGGCCGAAAGCGTGTTCCCCGAGGCCGCCTATTCGGGAAAGGGCGGGGTTTCACCCTTGGGCAGGGGGACCTGGAACACGTTCAGCGTGTTCCCGATCAGCGTGTAGTAGCCGATGATTGCGATGACCTCGACGAGCCCCTGCTCGCCAAACGCCGTCACCGCCTCGCTAAAGCTCGCATCCGACAGCCGCTGGGTGCGGAAGATCTCGTTGCAGATGCGGTAGACGAGCGCCTCGTCCCTCTCGGTGAAAACCGGGGTGCCGCCGGTTCGGATCATCTCGATCGCGGCCGCCGGAACGCCGGCTTCCTGGGCCAGCGGCGCGTGCGCATACCACTCGTACTGGGCCCGCCAGAAGCGCGCGGTCGTGATGATCGCGAGTTCCGACAAGCGGTCCGGCAAGGAGGTGCCCCAGCGCAGATGCTCACCGAGATTCGATGCGTGCTCGCAGATTTCGGGCGCGCGGATCAGGATTTGGAACGGGCCGCCGAACCGGCCGCGCTTGCCGGCGACAATCTGGTCGTGCACCCGCTTCTGCGCCGGGTTCATCTCGCTGACGGCGATGTCGCAATAACGGCTCATCCTGTTCTCCCCTGATCGCTCGGCCGGCACCATAGCCGAAGCACGGGATGCCCACCACGGACTGCCATGCGCCGGCGGCGGGCGAGATTACGGCGATTTAATCCGGCTGACAGCGGGCTGAAAGCTTGGTCTGCCATGTTCCCCAGCAAGCCGCGGCCTCGCCCGGGGCGCTTTTTATCGCTCGCACTCGTGCAGCAGGAGACCATCTATGACGCAACGTCCGGCGAACCCGGTCCGCCACCCCTGGTTCAAGAGCACCCGCGCCGCCGCGCTCGGCTTTGGGCTCGGCGCGAGCCTCGCCTTGTCGCCCCTGGTCTGGGCGGAAAACGCGCCGCCGGCGGACAGCGCGCCCTCTCAGAACCTCGGGGTGCCGCAGCAGAGTTTCGCGCCGCTCGTCAAAAAGGTGCAGCCCGCGGTGGTCAACATTTCGGTCACCGAAAAAGCCGGCACGGATCAGCTGTCGGCGCAAATGCCCGAAGATTTCCGCGGCGCCCCATTCGATGACTTTCTGCGCCGCTTTTTCGACGAGCATGGCGGGAGCCAAGGCCAGTTGATGCCGCACCCGTTCGGCGGCGGAAGGAATGACGAAGGCGCCGGCACCGGCCGCATCGCGCTCGGCTCTGGCTTTATCATCGATGCGTCCGGCACCGTTGTGACCAACAATCATGTCGTCGGCGAGGCGGCCAAGGTCTCGGTCACGCTACAGGACAACAGCAAGTACACCGCCAAGATCGTCGGCCGCGACCCGCGAACGGACATCGCCGTGCTGAAGATCAAAGCCGATAAGCCCCTCCCCTATGTCAGCTTCGGAGACAGCAACGCCGCCCAAATCGGCGATTGGGTCATCGCCGTCGGCAATCCGTTCGGGCTTGGCGGCAGCGTGACGACGGGCATCATCTCGGCCCGAGGCCGCGACATCCATGCCGGTCAATTCGACGATTTCCTGCAGATCGACGCGCCGATAAACCGCGGCAATTCCGGCGGTCCGACCTTCAACCTGCAAGGCCAGGTGATCGGCATCAACACCGCGATCTATTCGCCGAACGGCGGCAGCGTCGGCATCGGGTTTGCGGTGCCGTCGAATGTCGCGAAGTCTGTCGTGGCTCAGCTCGAAGACCACGGCAAGGTCAGCCGCGGCTGGCTCGGCGTGCAGATCCAGGACATGACACCGGCGATCGCGGCGAGCCTCGGGCTGCAAGGCCAGCACGGCGCGCTGATCGCGGCGGTTACGGCCAACAGCCCGGGCGCGGAAGCCGGGCTCAAGCAGGGCGATGTCGTCCTGTCGTTCAACGGCTCCGAGATCGATCAGCTGCGCGATCTGCCGCGCGCGGTGTCGGCGACCAAGCCGGGCTCGACCGGCACGCTGACAGTCTGGCGCAACGGCCAGAAACTGGAGCTGCAGGCGAAGGTCGGCGAGGCGCCGGAAAACCCGCGGGTCGCCTCGGCTGGCGGCAGCGAACAGCCGTCAGACGAGGACCGCGCCGAAGCGGCCGGGCTGCACTTTGCGCCGCTGACCCCCGACATGCGCCGCGAATTGCGTCTCGGCCGCGACGTCAATGGCGTCGTCATCAGCAGCGTCGATGACGGCAGCTCTGCTGACGCGCTCGGCTTGACGCGCGGCGATGTCGTCATCTCGATCAACCAGCAGCCGGTCGCAACGCCGCAAGAGGCCGCACAGAAGCTCAAGGACGCGGCCGGATCGCCGCGCAAGAGCGCGCTGTTGCTGCTGAACCGGCACGGCATCACGCACTATGTCGGCCTCGACCTCGGCAGGAACGCGGGCTGATCAATCAGCGTCGCCGCCCTCTCCCGCCGCGCGGGAGAGGGCCTGTTCCCTATCTAGACTCCTCCGCCGATCGCGCGGTAGCGCAAGAGATGGTCGGCCAGAACGCAGGCCATCATCGCTTCGCCGACCGGCACGGCGCGGATGCCGACACAGGGATCGTGGCGGCCGTGCGTCTCGATCTCGACCTCATGCCCGTCGGCGTCGATCGTTCGCATCGGCTTCGGGATCGAGCTCGTCGGCTTCACGGCAAAGCGCACGACGATGTCCTGCCCGCTCGAAATGCCGCCGAGGATGCCGCCGGCATTGTTCGACAAAAAGACCGGCTTGCCATCCTTCATCCGGATCTCGTCGCCGTTCTCCTCGCCCGACAGCGGAACAGCCCCAAAACCCGCGCCGATCTCGACGCCCTTGACGGCGTTGATCGTCATCATCGCGCGAGCGAGATCGCCGTCGAGCTTGTCATAAACCGGCTCACCGAGCCCGGCAGGGACGCCGCTCGCAACCACTTCGATGACTGCACCGGCCGACGACCCGGCCTTGCGCACCTGGTCGAGGTACTCGGCCCAGCGTGCCGCCATCGCGCGATCGGGGCACCAGAACGGGTTCTCCTCGACGGCCGGCCATTCCCAGGCCTCGCGATTGACCGCATGCGGCCCTATCTGCACCAGGGCGCCCCGGATCGAGATTTCTGGCCCCAGCACCTTGCGCGCCACAGCGCCGGCCGCGACCCGCGATGCGGTCTCGCGCGCCGAGGCGCGGCCGCCGCCGCGATAATCCCGGATTCCGTATTTCTTCCAATACGTGTAGTCGGCGTGGCCCGGCCGGAACCGGTCGGCGATGTTGCGGTAATCCTTCGAGCGCTGATCGACATTCTCGATAATCAGCTGGATCGGGGTGCCGGTCGTCTGTCCCTCGAAGACGCCGGACAGGATCTTGACCTCATCCGGCTCGCGCCGCTGTGTCGTGTAGCGCGACTGGCCGGGCCGCCGCCGGTCGAGCCAGTGCTGGATGTCCGGTTCGGTGAGCGGGATCCTCGGCGGCACGCCATCGACGACGACGCCAATCGCCGGCCCGTGGCTTTCGCCCCAGGTCGTAAACCGGAACAGCGTGCCGAAGGTGTTGCCGGCCATCGGGCTCCTATCACACGACCGCGATATCTGGCGCGTCGGCCCGCTTCATGCCGACGACGTGATAGCCGCAATCGACATGATGGACCTCACCGGTGACCCCGGCCGCCAGATCGCTCAGCAGATACAGCCCGGCGCCGCCGACGTCCTCGATCGTGACATTGCGCTGCAGGGGCGAGTTCAGCTGGTTCCACTTAAGGATGTAATGAAAATCGCCGATGCCGTACGCCGCCAGCGTCTTGATCGGGCCGGCCGAGATCGCGTTGACCCGGATGTTGTCGCCGCCCAGGTCGGCGGCAAGATAGCGCACGCTGGCTTCGAGCGCCGCCTTCGCCACCCCCATGACGTTGTAATGCGGCATGACGCGCTCGGCGCCGTAATAGGTCAAGGTCAACAGGCTGCCGCCGGCCTTCATCAGCGGCACTGCCCGCCGGCACAGATCGGTGAACGAAAAGCAGGAAATCTCCAAAGTGCGCAGGAAATTCGCCCGGCTCGTCTCGACGTATTTGCCGGTCAATTCGTTCTTGTCGGAGAAAGCGATCGCGTGCACCAGAAAATCGAGCCGGCCCCAGCGCTCGGCCAAGGCTGCGAACAGCGAATCCAGGCTGGATTCCTCGGTAACGTCGGCTTCAACGACGAAATCGCTCTCCAGGCTCTCCGCCAGCGGCTTGACGCGCCTGCCGAGCGCCTCGCCCTGATAGGTGAAGGCCAGCCGGGCGCCCTCCCCGTGCAGTGCCCGGGCGATGCCCCAGGCAATCGAGCGTTCATTGGCGACACCCATCACGAGGCCTTGTTTGCCGGCCATCAGGCCCATTTTGTTCTCCTTCCGCCTCGGTTCCAAAGCGGGGACCGGGCGGGCGCTCCTGTATTCATCCTACACGAACGGGCTGGGCCGGGCGAGCAGCCCCCTCCCTTCCCCGCCGCGCCCGGCGGCAGCTCTCGGGTCAACGCTCTTCGGCGTGGGCTTGGCTCGCCACTTTGCGCCGCGCTGTTAATTTAGCGAGATCGGTCTTATAGGGTCACCGATGCAACAGGCGGAGAACGATCGTAGCGCCGGCCTCATCGGCCGGCTGCGGCGCAGGCTCGCCGCCGCCGGAACGTTTTCCCGATACGCATTGCATCGGTTCAATCGCGACGGCTGCTTCGCCGCCTCGGGCGCGCTCAGCTATACGACGCTGGTCTCGCTGGTGCCGCTCGGGGTCATCGCGCTCGGCATCCTGTCGGCGTTTCCGAATTTTGCCGGGGTGCGGCAGGAACTCCTCGACCTCGTCTTCCGCAATTTCGTGCCCACAATCAGCGGGCAAGCCGCCTGGTGGTTTCAGTATTTCGCCGGCTCGGCGGCCCAGGCGACCGCGATCGGCATCGTCGGCATCGCCGGTACCGGCGTGTTGCTGCTCGCCACCGTCGAAGACCAGCTGAATGCGCTGTGGCGGGTGACCACATCGCGTCCCTGGGGCAAGCGGGTCCTTGCCTACTGGACCCTGATTACGCTGGGCCCGCTACTGATCGGCATGAGCTTGACATTGTCGACATATCTCGACAACGCCGCCCGGCGCGCCGGCTTCGACCCCGATGCCTTCTATCAGTTGGCCAGCGGTTGGCCGCACTGGCTGGCGCGGCTGATCCCGTTCCTGCTCGAGCTGATCGCCTGCACGCTGCTTTACTGCATCATCCCGAATTGCGCCGTGCGCTGGCGCGACGGGCTTCTCGGCGCCGCGGTCGCGGCAGTCGCGATCGAGATCCTGAAGATCGGCTTCGGGTTCTACATCGGCGCGATGTCGTCATATCAAACGGTCTATGGCGCGCTGGCTGCGATCCCAATCTTCCTCTTATGGATGTATGTGTCGTGGGCGGCGGTGCTGCTCGGCGCAGTCGTGGCGGCCAACCTCCCGACCTGGCGGATCGACGAGCGCCTCGCGCATCTCAGCATGGGCGGTGTGCGGCTCGGCTTTAGCCTCGCCTTGATCGCGGCGCTCGCGCGGGCGCAGCGGCGCGGCGATACCTGCCGCATCTCGACGCTCGCGGCCGAACTCGGCGTCGCAACTTCGGTCATCGACGAGCACCTGCAGCAATTAGCGCGCGCCGGCTTTGCCGCACCCACCCAGGCCGGCGGCTGGGTTCTCGCCTGGAACCCGGAGACGGCGACGCTGCACGATCTCTACGAAGCGCTCGACCTGCCGCTCGCCGGGCGCTGGCGCGACCACCCGGTGGCGCCGTGGCAGGTGCAAGTCGCACCGGCGATGGACCGCATCGTCAATGCCGAAAGTGCGGCGATGCGGGTGACGCTCGCGGCGCTTCTGGCCGATGTCCGCAGCCCGGTCCCGCGCCCCATACGCGCGATTGCCGACGGTTCGGGTCGGCACAGGGGAGGCGAATGACTGACGAGATCGCGGAGGACGAGCCGTTCGCCCCTTTTGCGCGCTGGTTTGCGCTGGCCGCGCAGAGCGAGCCGCTGGCCGAGACGATGACGCTCGCGACCGTGAGCCGCGAAAACACCCCATCGGTGCGCGCCGTGCTGCTGAAGGGCTTCGACGCGCGCGGGTTTGTGTTCTACACCAATTTCGAGAGCCGCAAGGCCGAGGAGCTGCTCGCCAACCCGCGGGCAGCGCTTTGCTTCCATTGGAAATCATTGGGGCGGCAAGTCCGAGTCGAGGGCGCCGCCTCGCTTGTCGCCAACGCGGAGGCCGACGCCTACTTCGCGTCCCGGCCGCGTGACAGCCAGATCGGCGCTTGGGCCTCCGAGCAGTCGCGCCCACTCGCCGACCGCGGCGATCTCGAACGCCGCTTCGCGAACCTCACCCGGCGCTACGCCGACCAGCCGGCCGTGCCGCGGCCCGCCTATTGGTCCGGCTTTCGCGTCACGCCAGAGCGAATCGAGTTCTGGCAGGAGCGGCCATTCCGGTTGCATGATCGCGTGCTGTTCACCCGTGAAGGCGAAGCCTGGCGCAAGCAACGCCTGTTCCCGTAAGTCGGCGCCGGCCGAATATCGGTATCGCGGAGAGCGGATTTCTCAGTTTCGGTGCTCTTGAAATGTTACAGCCGTAACATCACCTCAGCGCCATGGTAACCCGGCCATGGTTGCTGCTGACCTACAAGGTGCCGCCCGAACCGGCCGCGAAGCGCATTGCGCTGTGGCGACGGCTCAAGGGAATGGGAGCGGTCTATCTTCAGAACGGCGTCTGCCTGCTGCCGAAAACCGACGATCACGCACGGCGGCTCAAAATGCTGGAAAACGATGTCGCTGAAATCGGCGGCGAAGCGGTGATCCTGGAAACCCTCGCGCTCGACCGCGGTCAGGAAGAAAAGGTCATCGCTCGCTTCAAGGCGGATCGCGACGAGGCCTACCGCGAGCTGATCGACAAATGCGACGATTTTGAAGCCGAGATCGCGAAGGAGACCACCGCGCAGCACTTCACTTATGCCGAGCTTGAAGAAAACGATGTCGACCTGAAGAAGCTTCAGGTCTGGTTCGAGAAGATCAAGAAGCTGGACTTTTACGACGCCGAAGTCGCGGTCGAGGCCGCCGCGCGGCTGCAGGGTTGCGAACGCCTGCTCGACGCCTACGCCCAACGCGTCTTCGAGGCGCATGACGAGAACCGTTGAGAGAGAGCTGCGATGCTGATCTGGTCAACCGCCGCGCCCGCAATCGGCGCCGCGTTTCTGGCCTCGATGGTCGAAGTTGTCGAGGCCTTCACGATCGTTCTTGCCGTCGCGACATTGCGCGGCTGGCGCCCCGCTGCGCTCGGCACTGCGGGGGCCCTGGCCCTGCTGGCCGGCGCCGTCCTGCTGCTCGGGCCGCTGCTCGACCGCATCCCGATCCAGGCATTGCAGCTCGCGATCGGCGTGCTGCTCCTGCTGATGGGCATGAGCTGGCTGCGCAAGGCATGCCTGCGCAGCGCCGGCGTGATCCCGCTGCATGACGAGGACGCGATCTTCGCCGCCGAGACCGCCCAGCTCGGCGGCGTGGCGCAGTCGCGCGAAGCGCGGCTCGATTGGATCGCCGGGATGACGGCCCTCAAAGGCGTCCTGCTTGAGGGTCTCGAGGTGGTTTTCATCGTCATCGCGGTCGGCGCCGGAGGCGATCTTCTGCTGCCCGCCAGCCTAGGTGCGCTGCTCGCCTGCGCGCTTGTTCTGCTGATCGGGACGGTCGTCCATCGGCCGTTGTCGCGGGTCCCCGAGAACACCCTGAAATTCGGGGTTGGGGTCATGCTGTCGGCGTTTGGCGTGTTCTGGATCGGCGAAGGGTTCGGGCTCGACTGGCCCGGCCGCGATCTGGCGCTGCTGGTTTTCGCAGGGATGTTCCTGTGCGCCGGACTGGCCGGCACGGCGCTCATCCGCGGCGCCGCTGTGGAGGCGACACAATGATGCTGGTGAAGGAGGTCGCCGCCGAACTGTTCGGCATGTTCGTCGGCGATGCGCGAATGAGTTTGGCGATACTGCTGCTGATCGGGGTTTCGGCGGTTCTGATCGAACTGACGGGCCTGGACCCGCTCGTCGGCGGGGCTGTTCTGGTTTTTGGCTGCCCCCTCCTGTTGATCGCCACCCTGCGCCGCGAGACGGTGCTATTGCGCCGATGAAGCGATCGGCGGCTTAATTCGGCGAAGGCGAGCATGGCGCAAGACGCAACCCTTCCCTTGAGCGAACCCGCGGCGGCGCAACGGCTGCGGGTGCGCGCAACCTATGCCTCGCTCGCCGTGGCGGCGGTGTTGATCGCGGCCAAGTTCGTCGTGTGGGTCAGCACCGACTCTGTCGCGCTCTTATCGAGCCTCGTCGACTCGCTGGTCGACATCGCCGCCTCGCTGGTCAATTTCTTCGCCGTCCGCCAGGCCTTCGTTCCGGCGGACCGCGAGCATCGCTTCGGTCACGGCAAGGCCGAGCCGTTGGCGGCGCTCGGGCAATCGGCCTTCCTGGTGGGCAGCGCGCTGTTGCTGATGTTCGAGGCGGTGCGCCACCTCGTCTCGCCGGCGCCGGTCGAAGATGCGCGCGCCGGCATCGCCGTCATGATCTTCGCAATCGTCGTGACCGTGGGACTCGTCGCCTATCAACGCCATGTCGTGCACCGCACCGGGTCGCTCGCGATCGGCGCCGATGAATTGCACTACCGCAGCGATCTGATCCTCAATCTGGGGGTCATCGCGACGCTGCTGTTCAGCAATCTGCTGCAGCTGCCGATCCTCGACCCGCTGTTCGGCGGCGCGGTCGGGCTATGGATCATCTACGGCGCGGTCAAGATCGCGCGCCTGTCGCTGGTGCAGCTGATGGACCAAGAGATGCCCGACAGCGAGCGCGCCCGCGTTCGGGCCATCGCCGAAAGCCACCCTGAAGTGACCGCGGTGCACGACATCCGCACCCGGGTCGCCGGCCCGACCGCGTTCATCCAGCTGCACATCGAGATGGACGGCGGCATGGACCTGCTGCGCGCGCACGAGATCTCCGACGCTGTCGAGGCTGACTTGCAAGCCGCCTTCCCGCATGCCGAGATCATGATTCACGAGGACCCGGCCGGCATCGAGGAACGGGTCGCGTTCCCGCCGCGCACCGCCGCCCGGACCTAAAACAAGGGTCCGCTGAGCGGCAGGCTGTACATCAGCAGAATTTCTTGTTCGCCCGGATTGTGTTTGCCGAGCCCGGCATTCGAGATGTGGTGGAACGCGACGCCGAGCCGGCTCGTGTCGGCGAAGCGCCAAGCCAGCTCGGCGCCGCTGCGAAATTCCAACGGATACCCTAGCCGCGTCCCCGAACCCGGCGCGAAATAACCGGCCGCGAAATTGGGCGTGAGCACCAAGTTCGGCGAGAAATTCACATCGACGCCAAATCCGCCATAGCCATAAAACGCGCCGTCGCTGGTGCCCTGCACGCCGAGAAACGGCGCGATCGGCCAAACCACATCGCCAAAGCGGTACTCACCGCGGAATTCGGCCGCGGTGTGGCTGTCCCGGTGATTGCCCGGGGTGATGTCGAAGGCGCCGGCGCCGAGCGCGATGTGCGGCGGCTCGCCAGGGGAGCCGAACGTGATCTGCGCTGTCGCTCGCTCCGCTGGCAATGCGAGAAGCGCGACGCCGATCGCCGCGGCGGCGGCTTGTCTCCCAAGCCTTGCTGAAATCACCCGTGCCCCCTCGCCTGCCCCACGCATCGCTCGCCGCATATTAGGGGTGATCGGCTGCGCAGCAAGCGAAACCGGCACGTCAGGGCTGAGACGATTCAGCGCCGTTTGAAGCGCTCGCCGGTCAGCACCAGCTGTTCGCGGATGCGCGGCTCCATCGCGGAGTGTCCCGCGTCAGGGACGATGACGTATTCCGCCTCGGGCCAGGCGCGCGCCAACTCGTCGGCGCTGCGGATCGGGCAGACCATGTCGTAGCGGCCCTGCACAATGACGCCCGGCAGATGCCGGATGCGGCCGATCCGCGCGATGAGATCGCGCTCCTCCGACAACAGGTTGCGACTGAAGTAATGCGCCTCGAGCCGCGCCAGCCCGAGCGCCAAACGATCCTCGCCGAAAGCGGCGATCGTCTCCGGGTTGGGCAGCAGCGTCGAGCAGGCGCCCTCATAGACGCTCCAGGCGCGCGCCGCGGGCATATGGATGCGCGGATCGGGATCGGTCAGCCGTCCGTAGTACGCCGCCAGCAGATCGCTGCGCTCGTGTTCCGGCAAAAATCCGACAAAGGCGCGCCATGCTTCGGGGAAGACCGTGCGGGCGCCGTACAGGAACCAGTCGACCTCGGCCTGCCGGCACAGAAAGATGCCGCGCAGGATCAGTCCGCTGACCCGCTGCGGATGGCTCTCGGCGTAATGCAGCGCGAGCGTCGATCCCCACGAGCCGCCGAACACGAGCCAATCGCGAATGCCGAGCTCCTGCCGCAGCAGTTCGATGTCGCCGACGAGATGATCGGGCGTATTGTCCCGCACCTCGCCGAGCGGCGTCGAGCGGCCGGCGCCGCGCTGATCGAAGATGACGATCCGCCAATGCGTCGGATCGAAGAACCGGCGGTGCACCGCTGTCGCGCCGGCGCCCGGCCCGCCATGCAGAAACAGCACCGGCGCGCCATACGGGTTGCCGGACTCCTCCCAATACATCGTGTGGCGCGCGTCGAGTCTGAGGCGGCCCGTGCGGTACGGCTCGATGGGCGGGAACAGGTCGCGGCGGCTGTTCATTGCCGCACAGTTTAGAAGGCCTCTCGCCCCAGCGATAGCGAAGAGCGCGGCTTCGCTCGCTGGAAGCCGCCGTCAGGCTGTGACATCATGCCGCCAGGCTGCGATCCATGCCCAGAGGCCGCCGATGAAGCTGACCCCCGCACAACTCAAGGCCTTCGACGAGGACGGTTATCTCTTTCTGCCGGACTGCTTTTCCGACCAGGAGGTCGCCGTGCTTCGCCGCGAGGCGGAGGCGATCTACCATTCCGGCCGCGCGGAGGTGTGGCGCGAGAAAACGGGCGCGCCGCGCACCGCGTTTGCCGCGCATACCTACAACGAGGGCTTTCGCCTGTTGGGCTCGCACCCGCGCCTCATCGAGCCGGTCGAGCAATTGTTCGGCGAGAAGCTCTACATGCATCAGTTCAAGGTCAACGCCAAGGCGGCGTTCGACGGCGATGTCTGGCAGTGGCACCAGGATTACGGCACTTGGGCGCGCGACGACGGCATGCCCGAGCCACGCGCGATGAACATCTCGGTGTTTCTCGACGAGGTCATGCCGATCAACGGCCCGCTGATGTTCATCCCGAAGAGCCACAAGCACGGCGTGTTGCCGGCGGGCCATGACGAAGCAACGACGTCGTATCCGTTATGGACGCTCGATCATGAGACGATCACCAAACTTGTTGAGGCGGCCGGCATCGTCGCGCCGACCGGCAAGCCCGGAACGGTGCTGATGTTTCACGGCAACCTTGTGCACGCCTCGACCGCCAACATCACGCCGTACCCGCGCAAGATCGTCTATCTGACATTGAACGCAGTTTCGAACTACATCCGAAAGCCAACCCGGCCGGAATGGATCGCACACCAGGACTTCAGGCCAATCAAGCCAGTAGACAATAACGCATTGATTTCCTATGCGCGTTCGCATCCGATCGCAGCAGACTAAACGATAGCGCGCCGAGCGGGATTGGTCGCCACCGCGCATTAAACTGTCATCGCCGCGCACAATCACGCTATATTGTTCTCTGACTTACCTCTGACCCAAAACCGCGTCAGATCGTAGACTGGAGAGCGAGAACATGCGCGAGAAACTCACCGATCAGCTCGTAAAAATACTACCCGTTGGGATCTACTGGGATACCCACAAGGACGCAGCCAAGGGGCTCCTACTCCAGGTTACCCAAGGAGGTAGCCGGGCATACCGGCTGAACTATCGGCGCAAGTCCGATGACCGCGAGCGCCGCGTCACGATCGGCGATGTGTCGGCTTGGCCGATCGTCGAGGCCCGAAAGCGCGCCGCTGAGTTGCGGCGGCTAGTCGATGCTGGCGGCGATCCCCGGGGCGAGATGCAGTCACGGCGCGACGAACTCACGGTGAGCCAGTTGATCGAGCGCTACGTCGCTGAGGCGCTGCCTCACAAGGCGCCTCGGACGCAGGCCGACTATCGCAGCCTTCTTTATCACCAGATTGAGCCGGCGCTTGGCGGCAAGAAGATCAGCGCCGTGACCCGTGCGGACGTCGAAAGGTTGCATCGCAAGATTACAGCTGCCGGGCGGGCACGCCGTGCCAACGCGACGAAGACGATGCTGCATGGACTTTTCGAGCAGGCAATGCGATGGCAGCTATGCGACGCCAACCCGGCGACGCATATCCGGACCAACCAAGAACATCACCGCATCCGCTACCTCAACGAGCGTGAGCTTGCTGCGCTTCTGGATGCCTGCGATCGATGGCAGCAACGCAAGCCAGACGCGTGCGATGCGATCCGGTTAGCGCTGATGACGGGCTGCCGTCGCGGCGAGCTTCTGGCGATGACCTGGGCGTGCCTCGATCTTGATGAGACCTGGGTCTGGCGCAAGGCGGCCAGCGACACAAAGCAGCGACGCGAACACATCACACCGCTCGCGGCCGAGGCAGTCGAATTATTGTTGCGTCGTCTGGCTGAGCGCGAGATCAAAACGGTCATCCCGCTCGATACGCATGTTTTCTTTCCTGGGTTAGCCGGTGACAAGGCGCGCGGCGACCGCCTCGCGCGCGACTGGGTAATCATCCGCAAGACGGCCGGCCTCGGCGATAGCAATTTGCATTTTCACGACTTGCGGCATTCGTTCGCGAGCTGGCTCGTCGGCCAGGGGCTGTCGCTGCCGATCATCGGTCAGCTACTCGGTCATTCCAAGCCGGCCATGACGGCGCGATACAGCCACGTCGCGCTCACGCCGCAGCGTGCTGCGGTGGAAATCGTCGGCCGGATCGTCGGCCGTGCGGTGAAGAAGTGACGGTGTCACGAACAATTTGTGCTTGATACCGCCGTCTAGTGTGACATAATCGGTCCGCTTCCACATGAGATCAGCGTCGGCGGCGCTTCCCGCCGGAGTGGGTTTTGTTGTGGGAGTTTTTTTGTGAGCGATGTACCGAACCCGAGACTGGTAGATTTTTTTGAAGAATACGTTCCGGCGCGAAAAGGCCGGGTGAAGCGACGCGCGGCTCAAAAATTTGCCAAGGAATTCGCGCTGCCCATTATCAAAACCGGGCATAAGACCTTGATTGATCCGGTTGCCGGCGACGCCAAGCTGGCCAGTTTCGCCCAAAATCAAGAGCCAGAGCGCCGCGGCCGCGGCCGGCCTCGGGGCAGCTGAGGGCTTCGGTGTAACTCCAGACATATCGGGCCAATGAGCCCGAACGTGATCCACATAAAAAAGCCCGACCGCAGTGGTGACCGCGGCCGGGATCTTGACACTATCGCTGCCAGGCGACGGCTAGCTTCTAGCACACCGTCGCGTCCCCCGCCATTGGGCCGTGACGGTGTGCGCGATGCCGAACGATGACGTCGTCTATACAGCCGCGCCCGATGACCGCGCGGAAGACCGCTTCTCGGACTGGCAGCCCCGTTACGCCGAGCAACGGATTGCGCTATTCCCAGTCAAAATCGTTGGTCGTGACAAGAGACCCGCAATTACGAATTACCACAAGGTGGGCCTTCCCGGCTCGGCGCAGCTCGCGCAGAAATTCGGCAGCGCCACAACATTTGGCTTTATGGCCGGCGCACGAAACCGCGTCACCGTCATCGATATGGATTCGACCGAGGAATCGATCGTGGCGGAAGGCGAGCGCCTATTCGGTGTGTCACCGATGCTGTGGCGCACTGGCGGCGGCAAATTTGCGATGCCGTTTCGGCATCATGGCGAACGTCGTCGCGTTAGGGTTTTCGGCGATAATGGCCCGCCGATCGATCTCCTGGGCGGAGGCTTTGTTGTGGCGCCGCCGAGCATCGGCACCGCGCGCCGCTATGAGTTCATCCGAGGCTCGCTCGCGGATTTTGACCGACTGCCGGTGGCGCGGATCCCGGATGAGATCGGGCGCGATGAGCCACCGGCGCGCATTCCGGCTGGCAGACGCAACAATGAGCTCTTCCGCTACTGCAATTCGATCGTGTGCGAGTGCGACACGCTCGATCAGCTCCTCGACGCGGCTCGGAGGTGGGCTGCAGACCAATTCGCAGTGCTGCTCCCACCGGCTGAAATCGTCAAGACCTGCAGTTCTGTTTGGCAGTTCCGCGGAGGGCGAAGGCAAATCATGCATCTGACCATCACGGCGGCACAGTTTGCGAAGTTGGCTCCTGACCCGGAAGTGCTCGGCGTCTTTGCTTACCTCGCCGGGGAAAATGGTCCGCGGAGCGAGTTCCTCATCGCAGACGGGCTCGGCCCGGCGCTCGGGTGGCCTAGGCGACTTGTCCCAGCCGCACGAAAAGCGCTGGTTTCGCTCGGGATCGTCAAACGCGTCCGAGCCGCCGGTAACGGCCTGCCGGCGCTGTACTGCTGGGCCAGACCAGACATACCAAAATCGGTAGGTAATCCTTATTCACCCTCCTCCCTCTCCCCCTTGGAGGTGAAGAAAGGGAAGAAAGGGCTTCACGACCCTTTGCGGGTGGAAGGCCGATGTTGCAATGCTGAAGCTGATTATTAGTCCGCTACTGGCGCTGCGAATTTTTGCGCGGTCGATTCGTCGGTCATCGGGTGCTGATGGGCGCAGTGGTGTCAGATGATCTATCTGACGACAACTCGTCAAAAAACCCACGGAATGCTTGATTTTCTGCGGGCAACCCGGTCGCGCGTGTCAGCATGTCGTCAGCGCCGGGATTGAACAGACGGTGTGGTGAGCGCATCTTCGGGTTGGTGATAGATTTGGTGCAGCGGGATTTCGCAAATAAAAATGCCTCGTCGATATGTGAAAAAGACTGTCGGAAATAGATGCACGGTCTGCGCCCATCGCGACAGACCGCAAATCGACTTGGCGTTGGCCTCAGGCATCGCAAAACGCATTGTGGCTACGAGGTTCGGCATCTCGCCTGATGCGGCATGGCGACACGCGAGGGACCATTTGACACCGGAGCTGAAGGCGGCGCTGGCACTGAGGCTGGTCCGCAAGCAAGGCGACACGCGCGCGGTATTGCTCGAGGAAGGCGCGTCGACCGCAGAGGCGCTGCGGGCCATCCGCGGTCCACTGTTTGGGATGTTTTTGAGTGCCGTCGACGTTAGCGACAATCGGGCGGCTGCAGCCCTCGCTGGTCGCCTGCATGAAGGCCTGGCGATAACGGCGAAAATCGCCGGCGAACTCCTGCCCGCGGCCGGCACCACAATTCAGAACATCGTGCTAAGCCCTGACTACATCCGGCTCCGCGGCGATCTCCTGGCCGCGCTTCGGCCGTTCCCTGAGGCTGCCCGGGCCGTCGCCGCCGTCCTCCGCACTGCCGGCGAGCGTGCTGCCGTAGAGATGCAGCGGTCGACGCCGCGGATGATAGAGGCAGTCGAGGTGCCGCCTGATGTCGCGTGAAGGCACCCTCGGCCTTCACGCCGATCTCGCCTACGCGCTGGATCCCGTTCCGTTTGCCGAGGACCGGCTCGGCTTCACGCCAGACGAATGGCAAGCACGGCTGCTGCGCTCGACGTCTCTCGCCATTATCGTCAACGTCACGCGCCAGGGTGGTAAATCGACCGTCGCGGCCATCAAAACGGCGCATGCATCGATCTATGATCCAGGCCTGACGCTGCTCGTCTCGCCATCGCTGAGGCAGTCAAATGAGCTCTTCAGCAAGGTCACCGGCTACCTCAAGGAACTCGAGCCGGCAGAGGTCCTGCGTGAAGATAATCGACAGAGCTGCACCCTCGCGAACGGCAGCCGGATTGCATCTTTGCCAGGCGACCCGAACACAACGCGCGGCTTTTCGGCCCCGAAGCGCATCATCGTGGACGAGGCCAGCCGCATCGATCGGGCAATGTTTGCGGCGCTGCGCCCGATGCTGGCCACCTCGAAGGATGGGCAATTGATTTTGATCAGCACGCCCAATGGGCGACAAGGTCAATTTTTTGAGGCCTGGGAAAACGGAGAAGGGTGGGAACGCTACAAAGTGACCGCTCGCGAATGTCCCCGAATATCGGCTGAGTATCTCGAGGCAGAAATGCGGGAGTTGGGTCCGCTGCTCTATAGTCAAGAATTTGAAGGCGCCTTCATCGACCCGGACACAGCCGCATTCAGTTCTGAATTGATCGAGGCGGCCCTTCAGGATTTCGAGGCATACCGGCTATGAGCACGCCGACGACATCGATGATCGCAGAACAGCACGTAGTCGGTGTCGATCTCGGCCAAAGCCGTGATCCGACCGCGATCTGTGTTATCGCACTCAATCGGCCGGTCGACGAACCACATCGGCCAATTCATCGCGTGGTTTTCCTAGAGCGCCTGCGCCTCGGCATGAGCTATCCGCAGATGGTGGCTCGCGTTGAAGACGTCGTGTCAAAGCTGCCGCCCGGGACCGAGCTCGTCATAGACATGAGTGGCGTCGGCCGCGCGGTTTATGACCTCTTCGTGGTCGCCCGGCCAATGATGATCGATGAGGACGGAAATGTTCGTCCACCGCGACGGTTGTCGCCGATCGGCGTGACAATCACTGCCGGGCGGGAAGAAACGCGCAATGGCCGCATTTACTGCGTTCCCAAGCTCGACCTGGTCTCCAAGGTGCAGGCTCTGCTGCACGATGGCCGGCTCAAAATATCCCGGCAATTGTCCGAGGCGGGGGTGCTGGTCCGCGAGCTGAAGGAATTCAGGGTTGATTATACGACCGCAGGTCATGTGGTCTTCAACGCGAGGGTCGGAGCGCACGATGATCTCGTGCTCGCGTTGGCCTTGGCTGTTTGGCGTGCCTCTCGGCCGAAAATAATCATCACGCAGCAAACGCTCGATCGGCTCAGCGTGCCGATGGACTGGCGTAGCACCCGTCATCTGAGGCCGCTTGGCTTTTGAGCAGAACGGTTGAGGGAGGCCCAGCTGGAGTCCCTCAACATCGTCGTGGCGCTTGGTATGGCGTCGCTGGGCGCGGTGAACGCTACTTCGAGAGGCGATTGGTGGCGGTGTTTCGCCGACCCCGCCGTTCAACAGAAGCTTGCCACGCCGGTCGACTGGAGGGCCGGCCGCAATCGGCGCGCCGGGATAGATGATCCCGGTTTCGGCGTGCATTTTTCCCGAGGAGGTTGGTGAACAGTCGGGACAACCGACTCGAAGCGACGGTGGCCCAATCGGAGCGCGCTCCGATGTTTGGAATTGTTCAAGACAATCGGAGCGCGCTCCGATGTCTAGAATCCTTTCAAAACAACTGGTCGATTTGGACCGGGGTCGGTTTTCAGCTAGTGGCCTTCGCTGGATCACTATCTTGTCGGTCGAATGGCACCGCCCAATACGCACCGCGCAATACTGTCCGATGTTTCGACCTCACAGTCGGGTGACGGCTCGGAAATCCCGTAGGACCGCTACCGCTAGACTATCCTCTGGCGGTTTAATCGGCCCGACTCCTGTCGGGCGTGCCGACCTCTTGAACGCCTTATGCCCAAGTGAACCGAAACACTGTTGGAAATAGGCGATAAGAAGCGCTGGGGCGGCACCCGGTCGGATTATTCGCGGGCTGCCAACCCTCCGGCAGGCGGCTGGATCCGTGTCTCCCGGCCTCCAATTCAGCCGGGCCGCTCTTTTCGGAGCGCGCTCCGATGTCGCGGTCAATGAGCAACAGTTGTCGATGTTCCGGAGCCGACGCCGTTCGCCCGAATTGTTGACGAGCGCCGATCGGCATCAGACCGTCGGGCGCGTCCAGCACGTACCTTGGGCGACAATCTTCCAAACCCGCGGAATCGGTGGAAACATGCTTGTGGATCGGAGCGCGCTCCGCAATCCGTAACTGCTCTGATTGACCGCTGGTCGAGTGGCGGCGCCGCCTCCGACGGCTGCTGACGACTCTGGTCACCAGGATCACTTGTCGGCTGGGCACGATTGGAGTGAATGACGGCTTCCGGCCCCTGAGCGGAAGCACATGTTCGAAATCGGCGCTTCCGGTTTTGCCCCGCACCGGACTCTCGTTCGACGCGTCACGGGGTGGAAACCAGTGATTCGATGACCTCATCAGCACGCCAGAGCGGCGGCGGCGTTAAGGCGCTGTCGTAGGCTGGGCATCCAGAGGCACGTTACGGGAAGGATTTTGTTCATTCAAAGACAGCTTCCTCGGCAGATGTGGCACCGTAATATGGAAGATCGCGCCGCCGTGCGGGTTCTGGTCAACGCTGAGTGTACCGCCATGGGCCTCAATAATAACTCGGCAGACGGACAGGCCAATTCCTAGCCCGCCTTTTTTGGTCGTTACGAATGGATCGAACAGCCGTTCTCTGATGTCCGGCGACACGCCCGGGCCGGTGTCCGCGACGCTCACCTCGATCATGCTGTCGGATCTCAATTTCGTCGAAATGGTGAGGGCGGATCGCTCGCTGGCCACCATCGCCTCTGCGGCATTGCGCACCAAATTGAAAACCACCTGCTCGATTTCGACTTGGTCAAAAAAGCCCGATACAGCATCGGGATCACACCGTATGTCGACACTCGGAAGAGGTCCACCGAGACCGACAAGCGCTAATCTGACCGCATCTGTGAGCAATGTGGGAATATGTACGATCTGGCTTTCGGGTTCTGCCCGAGCAACAAAATCTCGGAGGTGCCGAATAATTCCGGTCGCGCGCGATACCTGTTCTGCCATGCGATGCAGGGCATCTTGTAGCTGCTCGGATTTTACGTCTCTGGCTAATACGATGCTCGCTGCCGCATAGTTTGCAATGGCCGTGAGCGGTTGCGCTATTTCGTGGATGAGAGAAGACACATTCTGACCTAGCTCGTTCACGCGCGACAAATGCGTCAGAATGGCCTCTGTTTCTTTTAGCCGGCGCTCGCGTTCGCGCCGCTCGGCGGCAGCGGCAAGAGCACTGCGCTCGTATAGGATCACGGTTTCAGAAAGGAGCAGGAGCAATATAAAAGTCGAGCTCAGCATATCGAATATGCGCCCGATGTACCATCCGGCATCAAACCGCTGAGCACTAATGAGTGAGACGAGTGAGACCGTGCAGCTCGAAACGAACATCGTTACCATGAGCCAAAGATCTAGCACGGAGCGCGGCTTTTTCCTTGCAAGTACGAGGAGAGCGCCCAATTGCAATAACAACAGAGTCGAAACCGCTACTTGGGATGCCGGCATGAGGTGACCGCTTTCAACCAGCTTCGGCAGCCACTCGTGTGCGGCAATTAAAAAACCTGTGATCACGGCGGAAATTGTAAAGGCGCCCAGGACTGAGAAGGCTGTTACGGCTCGCGCGGTGTCGGACACCTTGTCCGGATACAAGCCGAGGCTCCCTGACGCATATGCGATCACGCCCAATGGAAGAGCAGCGTGCCACGCAACGTACAACCAGGGTGTGCTTTGCGGGCCGCCCGTGAGCAGTCCCGTCTGCGAGACAGCACCAGGAAAACTCAGCGTGTGAACGATGATCAGCAGCGCTGTGACAAGATAGCCGCCTGCGAGTACGGCCAGCCCATTTGTGCGGGCAATCGAATATTGACCATACACAAGCGCCGCTATGCTCAAGCAATTGGCCGCCTGGAGAGTTTGTTGAATGAGGAGGAACCCTGGGAAGGCTCCCCAGACTGTCTGCGCGAACGGCAGCGTGGAGGACGCTACGAGAAGCGCCAGAAAGGAGACAGCGAGCGCCGCTCTCCGATGCGCAGGCGTCGTCATCGCCGCTAAGAGTAGCGCCCGCGATGCTTGGAGTTGCGGCTGATCAGACATTGTTGTGAGGCTTAATCCGATGGAAGAGAAATAATCCTCTCAGACGGGACTTTAACAAAACAGTTTGATGAGGGTAGCCTGAGCGCCCGCCTTCAGGCATTAAGTGCGAATCGGCCGAATGTCGGCTCGCGGCGCTGAGCCGAAGCTCATGTTCGAAGTCGACGCCTTCCGGTTTTGCCCCAAATGAGACCTTGCGAGGTGAACCGCCGGAGTTTGGGTGGACTGCTGCGCTTCGGATGGGCTGCGTAAGGTCAGTCTGCGGCGGTGGAGGAGTTCGAAGGGAGTTGGCACCGCTGTCAGAACTCCGGCGCCATCTTTTTCCAGTCAGAGCTATGGCGGGCGTGTTGGTAACCGTAATCGAACAAAGCGCGCATGTAAGCGGGGTCGAACGGCTTGGGCAGCTCCATGGTGAAGTCCGTTCCGATGTAGGCGAGGTTGTAACCGATGCTGTCCTTGCGGCAGTTGTTGTAGATTCGGATCAGGTCGTTTTCTCCGCTGGAGCCAATCATCGCCGCGATCGCGCGCCCGGCGATGCCGAGCGTGCGACGCTGCACGGTGGTCCATCCTGGGTCAGCCCGGGACGTCGGCGCGAGGTCAACATCCGCGAGGTTCTGAACGCGATCTTCTATGTGCTCTCGACGGGCTGCCAATGGCAGGCATTGCCGAAGGATCTGCCGCCGAAGAGCACCGCGCATTCCTACTTCATGCTGTGGGATTGGGACGGCACGCTGGAGCGCATCCATCACGC
>Ga0185299_10000484_pt1 | contig 107161 bp, 85 predicted proteins | sample PaiPotPPA55metaG_FD_128002 | JGI IMG/M metagenome (GOLD analysis project Ga0185299, IMG submission 128002) | Iron sulfur acid spring bacterial and archeal communities from Banff, Canada, to study Microbial Dark Matter (Phase II) - Paint Pots PPA... ... | reverse complement strand
TCGGCAACTGGTACAAGGAGCAAAGCCGGCTGGAAGAAGCGGTGGCCAGTTACGGCATTGCCCTGGCCTACCGGCCGGACTCCGTGTCGGCACACTGGAACCGGGCGCTGGCCCGGCTGCAGCAGGGGAACTTCGCCGACGGCTGGGCCGAGTACGAATGGCGCTGGCAGCGCAAGCAAACGCCCATGCGTCGCTTCCGGCAGCCGCGCTGGGACGGCGCGCCGCTCGCCGGCCGCACCATCCTCCTATGGATGGAGCAGGGCCTGGGCGACATGATCCAGTTCATCCGCTACGCCGCCTTGCTTCAGGAGCACGGGGGCAGGGTGGTCGTCGAGTCTCCCGGCTTCCTGATCCCGCTCTTCTCCACCTGTCCCGGCATCGCGCAACTCGTCGCCGAAGGCTCTCCGCTGCCCGACTTCGATGTCCACGCCCCTATCATGAGCCTGCCGCACCTGTGCCGCACCACCCTTACATCGATTCCAGCGAAGGTTCCGTACCTGTTTGCGAACGATGTATTGGTTGAGACATGGGCACGGCAACTCGCTCGCTACGACGGTGACTACCGCATCGGCATTACCTGGCAAGGGAACCCGCACCACCGGCATGACCGCTATCGGTCGATTCCTGTTCAGCTCTTCGCCCCTCTGGGACGGCTGCCAGGGGTTCGGCTCATCAGTCTGCAAAAGGGAAGCGGTAGCGATCAGCTCGATTCAATCAGAGATCGATTTGAGATTATCGTTTTGCCCAGCGAACAGGATGCGGCGGTCGCGTTCATGGACACGGCAGCGATCATGCGGAACCTGCATCTGGTAATTACCGTGGACACCGCCATCGCCCATCTCGCCGGCGCCCTGGGCGTGCCGGTCTGGACGGCGATCGCGGCCATTCCCGATTGGCGCTGGCTGCTCGACCGTGCGGATAGCCCGTGGTACCCGACCGTGCGCATTTTTCGGCAACGGGAACTCGGCAACTGGCGGGAGGTTATCGACCGGATGTCGGCTGAGATCGCCAGACAGCGGGCTGGCCATCTTGGTGTCGATGCATAACAGGGCGCTCAGCGTCAATAGCATTGTGAAGGTTTCAGCAAAGATTTGTCAATTTTTTCCCTCCAAATGCCAAGTCAACCATTCCCTATCGTGATGGGGCGGAATGGCCGGCCAGCTATCGAACGCAATCGCCCTAGGAGCCCTGTGCAAAAGCCTCCTTCATCGCCGCGCGCATTTCCTCACGCGTGAGATCCTTGATGTGCGTGCCGAAGGACCATTTATGACCGAACGGATCGGTCACCATGCCGTAGCGGTCGCCCCAGAACATGTCCTGCGCCGGCATCGAGACGGTGGCGCCGGCATCCTGGGCGCGCTTGATCGCGGCGTCACAGTTCTCGACGTAGTGGTGGATCGTCACCGGCGTGCCTTTCAGGCCCTTGGGCGACTGCGACTGGCCGCCGCAGAATTCCGGGAAATCGTCCACGAGAAACACGAAGCTGTTGCCGATGCGGAGCGCCGCGTGCATGATGCGGCGGCCGTCCGGCGCCGGCACGCGGCCGACCTCCTCAGCGCCGAAGGCCTTCTTGTAGAACTCGATCGCCTCGGAACAGCGATCGCACACCAGGTGCGGAATCAGGTTCTCATGCCCGGGGGGAATCGGTTGCGGGGACTTGCTCACGGCTAACTCCTCCAGAATAGTGTGACAGTCAGGGATCAGGGATGTTCTTGCCGCTCGGTTGTTGATCGGAAGCGCCGTCCAGCGGCGCGCGACACGGTCAGGGTTTTTCGTAGGCCTGCTTGAGCGCGCGGATGTCGAGCTTCTTCATCGTCAACATCGCTTTCATCACGCGTTGAGACTTTTCCGGGTCGGGACTGCTCAGAAGCTCAATCAGCGCGGTCGGCACGATCTGCCATGACAAGCCGAACTTGTCCTTGAGCCAGCCGCATTCGACCGGGGCGCCGCCGGCGGACAGCTTTTCCCAGTAAAAATCGACTTCGTCCTGCGTTTGGCAATTCACGACAAACGAGATCGCCTCCGTGAACTTGAAGTGCGGCCCGCCGTTCAGCGCGACAAACGACTGCCCCTCCAGCTGGAATTCAACCGTCATCGCCGAGCCGGCCGGCCCGGGGCCGGCCGCGCCGTAGCGGATCACCTTGACCACCTTCGAGTTCGGAAAAATCGACACATAAAACTTGGCCGCCTCTTCCGCCTGATGATCGAACCACAGGAAAGGAGTGATTTTTTGGATCGGCACGGTTTTCTCCTTCATGCAACGGCATCGTGGGTCATGGAGGCAATGCGCCCCTATTACCCGTTAGTCGAACGGGAAAACTCCGAATCGACAATGTGCGGACCAAATTAAGGAAAGAGCACACGCTGATCCAGAGACCGCATTCCGTAGGAGCACACTAATTGGCTGCGCCGAAATCGTTTTTCAGGCTCCGCCAGGCGCTGTGAATATGGTTCGCGGGGTTGCGCGCCGAGTCGGCCTGAATGTTGAGGAACTCGATAACGAAGGTCGGCCCCTGGATGCGGTAGGTGTGCGGCTTGCCCGGCTCGGTGCCGCCGGCGAAGGCGAAATGGATATTGTCGAGGCCGCCGCGTTCCACGCCGGCCATCTCCGCCGCGGCAATATCTTCCGGCATGCGTGCGGCATAGGCCTTTACGAGTTTCAGCAAGAGCTGCTGCTGTTTGCTGTCCAGCTTCGCGTAGGCGATCCCTTTCGCTTCACCCACATCGGGGGCGCGGGTATGTTCGCCGATCTCGGGGAATTGCTTCTCCTGAAAGGCCGTCTTGCGCTGCTCCGCGTCGAGCGCCTGGAACAATTCCTTCGCCAGGTCATCCGCCTCGGGCAAGGTGCGCGTGCCCTGGCGCGGCCCCTGCTTGACCATGGCAGGGTTGGCGCCGAAGAATGCCGGCGTGGCAGCGACCACGTTGCCGCCGTCAATGGTGAAATTCAAGGACAGATGATGCCCTTCCACGCGCCAGCCCCATTTGCCGGTCTTCGACGGCGTGCCGAAAATGGTAAAGAAATACCATTCCGGGTTGCGCACCATGCGGCCGTCCTCCAGGTCCTTGAGAATGGCTTCGAGGCTCATGATGGTGCTGGCCTTGCTGTAGCCGTCGGAGCTGGTGCCGGCCTTGAGGAGCGCCCGCGCGGCATCCTTCTGAAGATCCGTCATCTCTTCCAGCGGCAGTCCCTTGCGCGTGGAGCGCTTCTGGGCGTCTTGCCGCGGCGTGAAGTACCAGTTGAAGCGCTCGTGGTCGTCGAAGGCATAGCTCGCCCTGGTCTTCTGTTCCGCGGTCAGGCCGGCGAGGAGTTTATCTGCGGCATCGGCCATCCTGGCGCCGCTCGGCTCGGCGGCCTGCCGGACATAAGCCACGCCGGCCAGCACTCCGGCAATCCACAACGCCAGCAACATGCGCGAGAGCTTCATAGGTCGGCCTCTCAAAATAAGTCTGAAAAGCAGCGCCGGAACCGGCTTGTCCCCTATCTTATGCGCCGGCTTGCTTCTTGGAAGAGCCCTGGCAGCCTGTTGAAAAAGGTGTCTGGAACCTTGCGGGTTATTGCGGGTTAGGGTTCCAGACACCTTTTTCAACAGGCTGCTAGGTTTCTTCGCCCGGCGCGCCAAGCCGGCGAATGGCCTGGGCGGCTTTCTCGGACAGCGCGTAGTTATGGACCGTCTTGTTCACCAGGCGTTCCGCGGCTCGGGGATCGATGAGGACGCGCCCGGTAATCCAGAGGGCCGGGATGAGGCTAAGCAGGTCGTCGCGCGGCCGGGTCAATTCTTCCTCGCTGCCGGCATAGATGCCCTGATGGCTCAAGCCGCGCCCCAGTTCGGCGGCCAGAGCCAGGCGCGATTGCCCCTCCTGTGCCCCGGCAAGCAGTGTCATCAAGATGCTATGCGTACGCGTCCCCGCCCGGCCGGGACCGTGAGGCGTCAGCGGCTGATCGAGCGCAACTTGCACCAGTATGGCGCAAAGATTCAGGCCGCTGAGCGTCGCGTTAAAGGTTTCGCCGATACGCGGGTTGGCGTCGATGTACGCCGGCTGAGCGCTGGCCGGGTCCCAGAGGTAGTCGATCATGAGCGCTCCGTGCCAGCTCAGGCGAGCGCCGATGGCAGCCAGGTGCTGCAAGACCAGCGGATGGCTGACGCTGATCCGCGCCCGCGCGCTGCCGCCGACGCCCATGGCCCGTGCCTGGTAGCAATGCCCTGCCACCAGCCGGCCGTGCTGGAAGACCGTTTGCACCACGCTCAGCAAGCCGGGAGCAGGCCGCTGCACGAGGATTTCCGCGTCGCCCGTCAGCCGGCCCTCGGCTTCGAGGCGGTTCGCCACCGCGTCGCGTTCTTCCGCATTATGCACCAGAAAGACGCCGCGGCCTGCGGTACTGTAGGCTAGTTTGATGTAACAGGGAAACGCGCAGGCATGCTTCAAGTCGCGGCCGCTGCGCACGAACACGGTCGGCGGATGAGGGAGGTTAAGCTCTACCAGCAAGCGCATGAATTCCGCTTTGCTTTGCAAGCGTTCCAGGGCCTCAAAATTCGCCACGGCAAGGGCAGCCCTGGCGGCCAGGCGCTCGCGGCAACGGGACACAAGGAAAATCTCATCGTGCACCGGAAAGAGGATGTCATACTTTTCCGCGCGCAGGCGTTCTTCCAGAAACTGCAGGTAAGCCTCCGGCGCTGTGGTGAACAAAGGACAACGATAGCACTTTCTCACGTAGCGGCTGTACCGGGCCATGCAGAAGCGCGCATTGGAATCGCACACATCGATGACCGCGCCGGCATACGCAAGCGCATACAGGTTCTGCCGCGCGGATGTACTGGAGCCTTCCGTCACCAGAACACGAAGGCCCGGGCGAAGGCGGCCGGGTGAGCCGTCGGATTTCATAAGGCGTATCCACGTTACGGCTATCGTAGTGCTCCCCTACCGGCCGCAAGCTTAGCACAACTCAAGGCCGACCAAGCAGAATTTGGTCATTCGTCATTTGCGAATGACCAATGACCACGATGGCGAGACGGCTGTCTCTTGCCTTCCGGGAAAACTTCTCTAGCCTTAGCTGGGCAGTCTTCTGCTCGGCCGATTGACCTTCAGCTCCCGGCGGCCGAGGAGCAGTTCTCCCTTTTAGAATGTCGAGGTGGCAGATGCGCAAGTTGGCGATGGGATGTTCGGCGATCGCGCTCGTTTTGGGCATGGCTTCGATTTCGCGTGCTCAGGACGAACCCAAGGCGATCCTCGAGAAGGCGATCAAGGCCCACGGCGGCGCCGAGAAGCTCAGCAAGCTAAGGGCCGTTCAGGCCAAGAGCAAGGGCAACATTCAACTATTCGGCGGCCTGGATTTCACCCAGGAGATGACCACGAGTTTCGACGGGAAATTCAAGGAGGTCATGAATCTGGAGGCCAATGGCCAGAAGATCAATGTCGTCACCCTCTACAACGGCCAGAAGGGCACGCTCACCCTCAACGGCAAGGACCAGGAACTGCCGGAAAAAGTCCTTGAGGAGCTAAAGGAAGCCAGCTATGCCATCAAGGCCGCACGCCTGGTGCCGTTGCTTAGCGACCCGATGTATACGCTAAGCGCCCTGGGCGAGGTCAAGGTGAACGACAAGCCTGCGGTCGGCGTCAAGGTATCGAGCAAGGGGCATCGTGACATCAGCCTCTACTTTGACAAGGACACGGGCTTGCTGGCCAAGACTGAATCGCGCAAGCTGGACGGTCAAACCATGCAGGAAGTAGACGAGGAACGCATCGTCACGGAGTATCAGGATGTGGACGGCCAGAAGGCCGCCAAGAAACTCGTCGTCAACCACGACGGCAAAAAGTTTATGGAACTCGAGGTGAGCCACATCAAGTTCCTGGATAAGGTGGACGACAGCGAGTTCCAGAAGCCGTAGCGCCCGCGAATAGAGCGAATCTGCAGCACCTTAGCCCGCCGCGCAAGCAAGGGCCTCGCTGGCGCGTCGGGCTAAGGTGCTGCCGCACGGTCATAGGCGCCCCCTATGGTTCTGAGGCGAGCTTGGCCACGATTTGCCGATGCTTCCTGGCACGTTCCAGGTTGCCTGCGCGTTCGTAGTAATCGGCCATGGTCTGGTGCGTGGCCCGGTGGACGGGGTTCTCTTCCAGCGCCGTGGCAAACCAGTGCATGGCCTCGTCCTCCTGGCCGTTCTTCAAGAAGACGGTGCCGATCTGGTGGCGTAGATTGGCATCGTGAGGCGTGCGCATCAAGTCCTGCAGCAGACTGCCGACAGTCTTGATGTCCGCATCGATCTGCTTGAGCATTTCGGAATACTTCCTGGCCTCCGCCGGTTTGTTTTGCTGCTCCAAGCTTTGGGTCATGTAATAGACAATCTGGCGATCCTTCGGGGCCAGCTTGAGCGCCTTTCTCAGGTAAACCTCCGCTCGGTCCGGCTCGCGCTTGTCCAGTGCCACCTTGCCGCGCTCGCTCAAAGCTTGCGCATGTTCGGGATACCGAGTCAGCAATTCATCGAGAAGCCGGCCCGCCTCGTCGATCTCGCCGAGCTGATCGAGACAGCGTGCGTAGGCGACTATCACTCCCGGCGCGGTGGATTTCCGGCGCAACATCTCCAGATGCGTGCGCGCCTCGCTGGCTCGATTGTTGAGGAGCAAGATCTCGGCCAGGCGCAGGCGAATGCCGTCCCGTTCCGGCGCGCGGGCCAGGGCTTTTTCGTAACACGCGTGAGTCCCTGCGAAGTCAAACAGATGGTCCGAAACCCAACCGCGCCGCACCAGCGCCTCCACCTCATCGGGCCGGCGCTCCAACCAGGCGTCCAGTAACGGAGCAGCCTCGACATAGCGGGAACGGCGCAGGTACTGATCCGTCAGCGCTTCCAGCAGGTCCAGTGGGTCGGGGCAACCGTGCCGCAGACAGTCTTGCAGATACTTTTCCTGCGCCGAGGTCATGGGACTGCGCGTGATTTGCAGAAGCGTCAGTTCCAGTGTCGTTTCCGGGGACATCTCCGGTTCCAGACGTTGGCAGGTGCGCAGGTGCTCCTCAGCATCATTCAGAAATCCTAGTTTGCGGGCGGCACGGGCCGCAGCCAAATGGATGCTCGCGCTGTCTGGCGACATACGAAGACCTGCAGCGAGATGATCGTAGGCCGCGGCAAAGTCCTGCTGGTCGAAGGCTTTCTGGGCGGCGCGGCCGTGATACCAGCCCATGGCCTGCGGCCAGACCAGCCAGCCGGCAACCCCGAGCATCGCCAGGCAAGCGAGGGCAACGCCTGGCGCACCCCCGCGGCGCCCGGACTTCCGGGTGATGATCAGATCGGCAGTCGTGCTGTTTTCTTTCATTTGCCCGGCTGCTCGGCGCGCTCGCGATAGTCGCGGGCCAGGGCCGATTGTCCCTTCTTTTCGTAAAGCTCGGCGAGCATTTGCAAGGCGGGCCGATAACGCGAATCGATTTGCAGCGCCCCCTGGAGCCAAAGGATGCTTTCCCGTTCCTGCCCGCTGCGCAGGAAAATCTGCGCCAGCTCCACACGTAGCGGCAAACCTCCCTCATAGGGATTGTACTGCAGTTCGTCGGTGAGTTGGCTTAGCCGCTGCCGGTCGTGCAGAACTTCCTTGGCCCGGTCGAACTCGGCCCCGGCCTCGCTCTCCTTGCCAAGCTTTCTCAGGCACTGGGCTAACGAATAATGGGCCTGGTAATCAGAGGCATCCAGCTTGACCGCCTCGCGCAACAACGGCTCGGCCAGGACAGGCTGATCGCGCTGCAGAGCCAGATCGCCGCGTTGCAACACAATTTCCAGCTTACGCGGCGGTTTTAGCAAGAGTGCGTCGAGGAGTTTTTCTTCCTCATCGAAGCGGCCAAGCTTGTGGAGGCACTGCGCCAATCCCAGGCCGGCGACGGCATTGTCGGGATTGCGCTCATGAAGCTCCTGGAAACGGGCCATGGCCTCCGTGGGCTGGCCGTTGTTCGCCAGGGCGCGGGCCAGGCGCAGCAGCGCTTCCTCGTTGTCCGGCGCCAGCCTCAGTGCGGCGCTGTAATCATCCCGCGCGTTTTCCCAGTTGAACAGGCGATCGTACACCCAGCCGCGGGTCAGCAGCACGTGTACGTCGTCGGGTTTCAGCTCCAGGAGTTTCGTGAGGTAGAGAATAGCGCTCTCATTCCGATAGGTGCGCAGGCAACCCTGGCTGAGCGCCTCCAGGATGAAAACGGCATCGCGGTGGCGGTCCTGCTCGACGTAACGAAGCAAGGCAAGTTCCATGCTGCGCGTCATGCCGCCTTGCTGGGCCCGCATGAGCGCGCGTTCCAGTTCGATCTGCTCGACGGGCCCGTTCAGGCGTTTGCAATTATCGAGCCGGCGATCTGCTTCTTCATAAAATCCGCCCAGGCGGGCGACGCGGGCGATGAGGAACTGCACCACGGGGCTGCGCGGCCAGGCGTGCTGGCAAGCCTCGAGGTGCTCCCGAGCCTCCGGCAGCCGCTTATCGGCCAAGGCCTTCTCGGCCGCACGGAAATGCTGCTGAGCGATGATATAAGGATATGAGACGAAGCACACAACTGCGCCTACCACAACAAGCGCTGCAAAGCATATTGCCCGCGAGCGGTGCCGCCGTGCGGCAGAGGACAGTTTGGACAGGCGCACAATCACAGTGGCATCTTCGCACAAGCGAAATGCGAAAGTCAAGCGGCCGGCTTATTGCATCTCGATGTCATGCACATTTTTGCCGCTCTTGACCGTATAGGTGAGGCCCGATTTGTCCGGGTCGGCGTAAGTATCCGGAATCTTGACATATTTCGGCTCGGGGGGCTTTTTCTTCGCGGCCGCCGCCGTGCTCGCCGTGGACGAAGGCTTGGCCGTCTTCTTGAGCGCCGGATTGCCCGTGTACTTCTCACCAGAAGGACCGCCCATGTCCTCGGCCCTCATCGACATGCCGATTGGCATGCTGACTTCGGGCGCCGATACGATCGCGATCCTGGCCCGACCTGGCGGGACGGTGGCAGGGGTTTTGTAGCTGCCGTCCGAGTCAATCTTCGCGTTGACGACCGTGTTATCCTGATCACAGAAAAAGGTGACCGATCCGGAAGTCACCGGCTTGCCCTTGTAGGTGACGATGCCGGTGACGCTTGCCGGCGGTTTGGCGCAACCGCCCACGATGACGCACATGCCGAGAAGCAGGCACCCGCCCAGCGCGGAGCTGCGGCATGCTTTACTGAAGACGGGACTCATTCGTTTCCCTCCCTCTATTTGACCCGTGGGCGAATGTGCTGCACCAGCCCGAACCGCCAGCGGGTCCTCGCTGGTGTGCCATCAAGATTACGCGTTACCAGTCGGGCGGCATGACCTCCTGGCCGTCCTTGGTGCAAGCAGCCCACCAGGTCGAGGGCGCAATGCCGGACGAGACGGTGCGCACGCTTCCATCAGCCAGGCCCGCGATGATCACGCCTGGATGGGGGCTCGATGGCAGAGTGCGATCGCAGGCCGTTTGCCAGGGATTCGGCTGGGCCTGGAACTTGGCGGTCGGGCCGATGTCGAAGGCGTTCCAGTTGATGGCAAAACCGGGCAAGGAAGAAGTGGTGCTCCACCAGCCCCACCAGTTGCCGTAGGGCGCTGCCGGAACCTGCGCCGTGTCCAGTCCGCAGCGCGCATATTTCTCGGTGAACATAATTGTGTTGGAAAGACCGTCGGTGATCATGGAAATGGTGGTCTTGCCGTCCCCCAGCCAGTTGCCCACCTGATCGATCGTCCGGCCCTGGAAATCCGTGGCCGAAAAGATCTGCGAGTTGGCGGCGTAGGAGGTCAAACCGGCCTTATCCGACCAGATGGTATTCGACACCGGATTGCCCACGCCGTCCTGGGGCATGCTCGGGTCGGACGGGCACATGTACGCCTTGACGCCCTGCTGATGCGAATTGGCGTACCAGGGCCGGTTGCCGGGCACGCCTTTATTGCTATTGTCGCAATTGGGATCGTTGGACTGCTTCCACAGATTGTCCTGCTCGATGAAGGGCAACATGTAATAGAAAGGGTTGCCCCAGGAATTCTCGTAGGTCCAGGTGGGGCCTTTTTCGCAGGGATTCCCCGGAATGACCTGCCAGAGCTTGCCGGTGGGATAGCAGCCCAGCATGGGCGGGAAATGGCTATGGGTATCGTGCGCGCTCTGGCAAGCAAGCGCGAGCTGTTTGAGGTTATTGGTGCACTTGATGCGGTTGGCCGCCTCGCGCACTTTTTGCACGGCCGGCAGCAACAGCCCAACGAGCACGGCAATGATGGCTATGACCACCAGCAGCTCGATGAGCGTGAAGCCACGCCATCTTCTCAGGAACCTGAATACTGCCATGACGCCACCTCATGAAAAAGAATGGAAAAGAGAGGGGTACAGTTTGTGTATTTACTATACGGCCGATCATCCCCTTTTATTCCGGCCATCACGCCATGTCAATTGAAAACTGAACGATTCTGCTCCCCGGACATAACTATAGTACGCATGTTTGCGGCAAATGTTGGTGCGTCTATGTGACCGCTCGCGATTCGGCTGCACCTTAGCCCGACGCGCCAGCAAGGACCTTGCTTGCGCGGCGGGCTAAGGTACTGCAGGTTCGAGCACACTGATTTAGGGCCGGATCGGCTCGCGCACGCTACCTCGACTCGGGATGATGCAGCCTCCAGGCTTCGCGTTTGGAGAGCATGCCGCCTGGGATTGCTTCCAGGGCCTGTCCGGCCAGCGCTCCCCGCAGTGCTTGTCCTGAAGTTGGCTCCCACGAGCTGGCGCTTTCCTCGTCCTGCAGTTCGCCATTTGTTTCACGAAAGGTCAGCGTTCGACCCGCCAGTCTGCGCGAAAACAGCCGAACCGTGACGCTGGCACGGTCGAGCACGACCAGCACCGGCGTTCCTTGCCATTCATCGTTCACGACCGGGCTGCGACCCAGGTCGTCGAGGTTCCATGCCTTGGCGTGCCCGGCGTCCGCAACACCGAAAACAAACTCCTTCCTATCCGCATAGAAGCCGCGCACGAATTCCCGGCCGGTGTTTGGCATCACCACCACGGTTCCTTCCGGATGTTGGCGGCGCCAGCTTTGCCAGTCGGTCATGACGCTGGGTAACGGGGTCAATGTCCTTCCCTGCAAGCGGCCGATTTTCGCGACACCGGTCAAATGGCTCCAGCGGCTGTTTGTTTCCTGGTCGTACAGGACCATGCTGTCTTTCCACAGCCTGCCGTCCACGCCGAAAGTCAGCGTCCGGCCGTCGACTTCCCGGAGATAAACAATGGCGTTGTGGCAGTTGTCGCAAAAGGTGGCGGCAACCGGTTTGCCGCCGAGGACGTCGTTGAGCACCTTGTAGGCCGGAGTGAGATTGAGGACGTTCAGGGGATAGGCGCGCGCCGCACCATCGATGCTCACACCAAGCACCAACTCGTCCGGCGTAAGGGCGTCCCAGGCGGCCTGGACCGTTTTGGTTGGGAACTCGGTCGTGGGCGGCAACGGCAGGAGGTAGCGTGGGGCGTCAAAGTCGTACGGAGGTAGCTCCGCGAAGGTTTCTTCGTGCTTGTAAAAGAGGGAAAGGTCCCAGCCTAGGGCTAGGACAAGTACTGCACAGATTCCCAGGGCGAGCAAGGGCCGGCGCTCGCTTATTGCCCAGGAGAACATGGATCGCATGTCCAATCTCTGAAAGTCTGGAAGGCGCTATCTCGTCTATTCTAAGGCCCAGCCGTTAAACACAGAAACCCGGTTTCCAAAGAAACCGGGTTTCAATGCGTTACATCCACCCATGGGTCAGGATCCAATCCTGACCTACGAACCTTATGCAACCAGCTCGGCGATCGGTTTGCCGCCGTCGATCATGGGCGTCGGCCGGCCCGTGGTGTCGAGGAAGTGCTGGTCGAGCGGGATGCCAAGAACCTGGAAGACCGTGGCCATCAGGTCCTGCGGCGTGATCGGCGTGGTCTTCGGCACCTCCGCTTTCTCGGAGGATTGGCCGATCACCTGGCCCATTTTCAAGCCGCCGCCCGCCAGGGCAAGCGTGGACAGCGGCGCCCAGTGGTCGCGGCCGGCGCTCGGGTTGATGCGCGGCGTGCGGCCGAACTCGCCCGTGATCACCAGCAGAATCTCGCGCTCCAGGCCGCGGCCGTGTAAATCGTCCACGAGCGCGGCAACCGCGTGATCGACCTGCGGCGCCAGTTGCTTCATGTTGTCGGCAATCTGGCCGTGCATGTCCCAGCCGCCGTGGTGAATGGTCACGAAGCCGACCCCCGCCTCGCAGAGCCGCCGCGCCAGCAGCAGTTGCTCGCCAAGGCCCGGCCCGAAGCGGTCGCGGGTGCGCGGATCTTCGCGCTGCACGTCGAAGACTTCGCGGGCCCGGCTGCGAATCAGATCGAACGCCTGGCTCTCAAAACTATCCAGGCCCGAGAGCATACCTTTGCCGTCGATCCGGCGATTGATGGTGTCAAAGGTCTTCAGAAGCGAGCGCCGTTCCGAGAGCTTGTCGAGCGTCAGGCGCAGGTTCATGTTGTTGCGCGAGTCGCCGCTGCTGTCGAACGGCGCGTAAGCCGGGCCCAGCCACGCCGGGCCGTCACCATAGATGCCGTTGACGCGCACATAAGTCGGCAGGCCGGTTTGCGGATTATTGGCGCCGCGAATGCGCGCCAGCACGGCGCCCATGCTGGGCCGTATCGGCGCCTCGTTGTTGTCGGCGGGCGGATAGTCGAAACCCGTCATGACCCAGTGGGTGCCGCCGCCGTGTCCGGAATTGGTGTGCGCGAACGAGCGGACGAAGGCCATCTTGTCCGCCACGCGCCCCATCTTTGGGAACACGCCGCCCAGCTCGACGCCGGGGACGTTGGTCTTCACGGCGCCGACGGTGCTGCGATACTCGACCGGTGCCGACATCTTGGGATCAAAAGTCTCCACTTGCGTGGGACCGCCTCCCAACCAGAGCCAGATGACCGAAGTGTTCTTGGTGGCCTGTCCTTCGGCCGCCGCTCGCGCCCGCGCCCGCAACAGATCGGGGAGGAAAAAGGCGCCCATTCCCAGGGCTCCCATCCTGAGAAAGTCGCGGCGCGTAGCGCCGTCACACGTGAATTTACGGCGGGAATTCCACAGGTTCAGCATGGGGAACGCTCCTTCCGGTAAAGCCCGCGCGCCTTGCCGCGAAAGGCCGGTAGGGGGGATAGTCGGCCGGCGACAAGTGGCGGATGCCCTCCTGGGATGGAAACAATACGCACCAAAGCCTAAGTTTTTTATGCCGTGGTGTCAACCGCGGGAAATTCAGCTCAAGACAGTTGCACAGCTAGAAGCGGTATGGTCCAATAGCGGAATGAATGGAGGCTGGCGCCGACTCGCGGCGTTGGCTGTGATCACGCAAACCCGTCAACGCGATACCCAAGTTCTTTGGGAGGGACGAGCGATGGGAAGCGACATGGCAGTGGCCCTCGGACGGGCGACCAGCGATGGGCATACGCTGTTTGCACAAAACAGCGGCCGGCAGACACAGACGGGCCAGTGCTTGTGCCTGACGCCCCGAAGACAATTCAGTCCCGGCGAAAAGCTACGCACGCAACATCTGGAGATCCCCCAGGCCCGGCAAAGCTACGCCGTGCTCGGTAGCAAGCCCGGCGGCCTGTGGGGCTATACGCACGGCGTCAACGAGCACCGCGTCGCCGCCGGCTGTGCCGCTCTGCCGACGACATTAGGCTGTCCGCAGCCGGGGCTGCTGGGCGGCGACCTGGTCCGGCTTTTGCTGGAGCGCAGCAGTTCGGCACGCCAGGCGGTCGATCTCCTCACCGACCTGATCAAGCAATATGGACACGGGGCCTACCCGGGATGCCCGGCGGAATTCGACCGCGACAACGCCTTCCTCATCGCCGACCCCGTGGAAGCGTATGCCGTCGAGACTGCGGGTCCACACTGGGTGTATCAGGAAATTCAGGAAATGCGCGCCGTCAGCGGCGTGCGCGTCGTGCATCAGGACTGGGACCGCATCTCGCCGGGATTTGCCTCCCAGGCGATCTCTCAGGCCTGGTGGCCGGAAGACGGCAGCAAAATTGACTTCGCCGCCGCCCTGGCCCAGTGCGGTAATGTTCATGCGGCCGGCATGCGTCGCTGGGGACGGGCCACCATCCTGCTTGAGGAAAACAATTCGCAGATTGATTTGCCCTTCCTGCGCCGGTTCCTCTGCGACCACGGCAAGAGGCGTACCAACGAAATGGTCCTGATCGACTTCCCCGGCGACGCCGACTCGATTTGCCAGCATCCGCGCGGTCTCAACAGTTGCGCCACCGTGGCCAGCTTGCTGGCGGACCTGGGCCAGGATACCGCTCAGGCGACCCACGCCTGGTGTGCCTTCGGCGTGCCGTGCACCAGCGTCTTCTTTCCGATCTTCCTGGATGGCGAACTTCCCGATGCCTTTGTTCAGGACGACGGCGAGGCCGTCGGTGCAGGCTTTGGCGGACGGCTGTCACGCCTGGTCGAGCAGAACGAGCAAGCACCCGGCCGGCTGGCGCGCGTGCGCCAGGCGTTTGCGCAGCTTCAGGCACGCTTCGATCAGGAGACCGAGGAATTCCTGGCGGAAACCTCTTCTCTCAAGAAGAACGGCGCGCACATCGAGCTGCACCGCCAGGCGAGCATGTTCATGCAGCATAATTTCGAGATCTTCGAGGAAGCCTATGCCGACGCCCTGCTCACCAGGCCTCAGGTCGCCGTGCCGCATTGATTTGGCGATTGTTACGAGAATGCTGAATGTGATTGACAACCGGACTCAGGAGCTGCGCGTGCCCACGGGACGCTCGGTGCAATTGCTCCGGGGAAGGCAAAATCGTCGAAAAGTTACTAAGCTAACGGATGGCGTGCGGGTCGAATTTCGAGTTTGTACGGTCCCCTGCTGAGGTGCCCCATGCGTTTGATCGCCACGCGACTAACCCTTTCGTTCGCTCTGCTGTGCGTGCTGGCGGCGGTGTGCCACCCCGAGGCGAACCGGCAGCCGGACGCGCAACGCATCGCGCGCCTGATCGATCAGCTCGGCAGCAAGAAGTTCCAGGAGCGTGAACAGGCGGCCAACGAGCTCGACGCGGCCGGGGCCACGGTGCTGGCGGCGCTGCAGAGTGCCGGCCATCATCCTGACCCCGAGGTGAGCCGCCGCGCCGAAAATCTTGCCCAGCGCATCGAAAAACGCCTGGAGACGGCGCAGCTACTCCAGCCCAAACATGTTCGTTTGCGTTTTCGCGAAACGCCCCTCGACGAGGCGGTGGCCGATCTTGCCAGGCAGACCGGCTTTGCCCTGGAAGCTCCCGCCGGCGCCCACAGCCAGCGGATTACCCTCGACACCGGCGACACGACCTTCTGGCAAGCGCTCGATCAGTTCTGCCGCAAGGCCGGTCTCGTCGAGCAGCCGCCCAGTCCCGCGGCGCAAACAGCGAGCCCGGAGTTTCGGGTCATGAATGGTCGCAACGGCATTATCGTCAACAACGTCATTATCAGCTCTTCCGGCCGGCAAGCCGGCTATGGCGCGAACGGCGACGGCTCGTTGCGCCTGGCGTCAGGCAAAGCGCTGTCCGGCCCGACGTGTTATGCAGGAGCCGTGCGCATTCGTGCACTCGCAGGTGAACGCAATCCCCGGATTCCAGGACTCCGTTCCGGCGAAACAGGCTTTTGGCTCGAAGTCGTGCCGCAACCCAAAATGGGCTGGCAGGCGGTGCTCGACGTCCAGGTCGAGAAAGCGCTCGACGAGCATGGCCAAGCCCTGTTGCCGTCGGCGGACGCCAAGGACGTTCCGCCCGAGATCATGATGCGTGGCGGGCGCCCCCTCATACTCAATGCTGAGACTGGACAGACTGTCGATGTGCGCACGTTTCCTGTTCGCCTCAAGCTGGGCGATAGACCATCCAAGAATCTAAAGCAATTCTCGGCAAGCATCAGCGCGCAAATCCAGACGGCCATGCAGCCCCTCGTGACCGTGGATGATGTGCTGAAAGCCGCGGGCAAGACCGTTAAGGGCAAGGACGGCCGTTCGGTGACGATCACGGAAATTGCCAGGGACTCAGAAGGAGTTGTCAAGATGCGCATTGCCCTGGAAGAGCCGATGCCGGCCAACCTCGCCTTCAATCGTCGGATCTTCCGGGCCAACCGGGTCATCGTCAGGAACGGCGTGGTGGTGAACGGCGGGATCATGCGCGAGACCGGCGTCGCCGGTGAATCCAAGTTGGCGCTGCTGGACGCCCAGGGGAAGGGCTTCGGCATGGAGGTCAACTCCTACGGCATGTCTCTCAAGGGCACCAACATGGTTCAGGACATGCACATAACTTTCCAGCCGCATGGCGGCCAGGGAGAACCCGCCCGGTTCGTCTACTCGGATCATCGGCTTGTGAATATCGATATTCCGTTGGTTTTGAAGGATGTGCCTCTGTCCGCCAAATAAGAGTCGCCGGCAGAGCGATTCGTTTCCGAGTCCCTGAAAATCGTGGAGGTCGTCAAATGCGTTACTGGCTTTCTTCGGCTGTCGCTCTCTTTGTCGTGGCGGGGATTATCCTCGGAGAAGAACCGGCCAAGCTGGCGCCCAGGGTGGTTCTGAAATCAGCGGACGGCAAGAAGGAAGTCGATCTCGCCAAGCTCGTGGAAAAAGGTCCGGTGCTGGTGCGCCTGACCTGCGCTTGCTCGGGCTGCGATCAGGAGCTGCCGTACTTCCAAAAGCTCCAGGACGCGTACAACGACAAGGGCCTGCAGACGGTCGCGGTCTTTCAGGAAAAGCCGGAAGCGGCCAGCAACTATGCCGTCAAGAAAGGTTTGAAGTTTCAGTGGCTGGCCGATCCCGACCGCGCCATATGGAAAACCTTCGATGCCAAGACCATGCCTACCAACATTCTGATCGACAAGGGCGGCAAAGTGGTCAAGGTCGTGGACGGCTGCACGCGCGACGGCAAGAACGCGCAGACCTTGTCCGCGGAAATCGCCAAACTGCTGAAAACTCAGGTCGCTCAGGTCAAAGAAACTAAACCCGAAGCGAAAAAGTAAAGCGGCAAGCTGTAAACCAGCAAGCGGCGTGTCTCGCAGAACGGAATTCATTCCGTTCAGCCCGCTCCCGGTCCTGAACGGAATGAATTCCGTTCTACGGGACACGCAAAACACGCGACAAATTTGATTTCCATATTGCTTTGCATGGCCCGCACCCTTTAATGCTGACCAGGCGGCCTCAGAAAATCTGCAAGGGCTTGGCGAATAAGGGGTTAGTACACGAAAATGCGACTTGCAATTTGGTTTGCAAGTTGGTTTGCATTGCACGAATGAGTACCCTGTGCATGCATGCAAACCAATTCGCTACGGCCCTCAGACAGGGTCGGAAACCAGCGCGGGCGACGTGTTGAGGAAAGCGCGCACAAACTCCGGCTCGAACTGCTTGCCGGATTCGCTGCGTAGGACTTCGCGCGCCTGCGCGGGAGAAAGCGCCTCGCGATAGGCCCGCGAACTGGTGAGGGCGTCGTAACAATCCGCGACGGCAATGATCCGGGCAAGGATGGGAATGTGCGGCCCTTTCAGCCCGTCGGGATAGCCCTTACCGTCGAGGCGCTCGTGATGGCCGCGGATGGCAGCGAGGACTTCGGGATTGCGAATGATGGGCGCCAGAATGCGCTCGCCGATTTGCGGGTGCTCGCGGATGACGTCGAATTGCTCGGCCGTCAAGCGGCCGGGTTTGTTCAAAATATCCTGCGGCACCGCGACCTTGCCGATGTCGTGCAGCTTGGCGGCGAGGCTCAGGCGTCGGCGCTGCCCCTTGCTCAGCTCCAGGGCGGCGGCGAGGCGCATGGAGTAATGCAGCACGCGGAACGAGTGGCCCTTGGTATAGGCATCGCGCGCTTCCAGGGTGCGCACCAGGCTGTCGATGGCGGAAAGAAACGTCTGCCGGACGCGCTGCATGTGCCGCTGCACAAGTTGTTCCAGATGCCGGCGATAGCGCTCGCGCTCGCGCTCTAGCTGCACGGTGCGCAGCGTCGCCGCCAGGGCATGGCGAAACTCCTCCATGCGCAGCGGCTTGAGCAAATAGCGATCGGCGCCCGCGTTCAGGCATTCCAGGGCCGCGTCATTGGCGTCGCCGGCAGTGACGACAATGATGCCCGTTCCCGGCCAGCGCCGCTGTATTTCCTTGACGAGCCAGACGCCACCGTTGCCCGGCATGCGCAAATCGGTAACCACGAGGGGAGTCGGGGATTGGGCCAGCATGTCCAGGGCTTGCTCCGCGCTGCAGGCAGCCTGGCAGGCGTAGCCCCACGACCAGGCGGAGCGCACGAGTATGTCGCGCATGGACGGCTCATCATCGACGACCGTGACGGTGATTGCTGTCAAGTCTTCGTGGATTGGCATAAGTCCTTCCAGGACATTGTTAACCAAAGCCGAAGGGGGAAGAAATCGCACGCCGCGACGCAACCGGAGGCCACCGCGGTCTGGTGGCCGCAAATTTCCCCTGGACTCGCTACACAGCCTTGTGTTCCGCGGTCGAACTGCTCGTGAGAGACGAGAGACACTGCGTTGTCTTCATGAACCAAACGCAGTATAGCTTTCTGCTACGGGGGATGCAAGCAAGTCCAGCGCAAATCTTACCCAGCCGGCACCTGCGGATTCTTGTGCGGCCTCAACTTCGGAACTGGCAGGCTCCACTTGCCCTCAACTTTGGGGCGCCGAGGCGGGCAGGCGTCGCGCCAGCATGGCCAGGAAGGCAAGCGCCAGCACTGTAAGAATGGCGGTGACGATGGAGCTAAAGAGCGATTGCAGCGGTACGCCCTCGTGCGCGTAGCCGAGCGTAGGCAAGAGCGCAACGCCCAGAAGGACCCCGTTATAGAGCAAATGGAAAAGCATGCCGGGCACAACGCTGTTGCTCCAGGCCGCCAGCAGGCCCAGGACCAGTCCGAGTATGAACGCGGGCAGCACCTGGAAGACGTTCATGTGATAGAGCGCGAACAGGAAGCTCGAGAGCACGATCGCGCTCCAGGTAGGCAAGCGCCGCCGCAGCCCTGTGAGGATGAAGCCGCGAAAAGCCAGCTCCTCGACCACCGCCGGCAGCAAGCCAAAGACCAGCAACGGCGCCCACCAGAACGCCTGCGTGGCAGACTGCAGCGTGCCCAGCTCTTGCACGAGCGGTTGCCGCTCGCTGAGCAGCTCTTGCAGGCGCGGAAACTGGCGCAGGATCGTCAGCGTAAGCTTGGCCAGCGGCGGCAGCAACAAGCCGGCCAGCACTGCCGCCGCCAACATGGCCTGTACGGAGGGCAGACGCAAAGCTAATCCCTGGCGGGGGCGCGTGGTCAGCAGCAGCGCCATCAACAACGCCGGCGAGGCCACGTACGCCAGGTAGGTCACCGCAGTGCTGCTGATCAGCGAAGCCTGTGCGACCGTGCTGGGCGTCAGCCAGCGCAAGGCCACGATGAGCAGGAAACAGAAGAAGGCCTGGCCCACGCTGGGCAACGGCTCCTTGTCGCGAAATAGCCGCTTCAGCCACAGGCCGATCTCCAGCCGTTCGGCCTCGCGGAAAAGCACTTCCTCGCGTTTGAATTGCTCGATGGCCCAGTGCAGCGCCAGGCCGCTGTACAGCACCATGGGAACGAGCACCGGGACAAAGTACAGCCAGGGCACCTGCTCGAGCGACACGGTCATGAGCCGTTGCATCAGGAGAGCCACGCCCGTGACCGGCACCAGGCTGTAGAACGGATTTAGCTCCACGCCGGGAGCGAGCGTGAGAAAGATCAGCGGCATGGTGATTAGAAAGAGCGGCATCAAATAATACTGGCCTTCCTTGGAGCTGCGCGCATAGGCGCCGACAGCCAGGCAGAGCGCGCTGAAGAATGCGGACAGCGGCAGCGCCAGCAGGATGCACCAGAGAATCGCCGCCGGGCGGAGCACATCGCGCGTCAGCAAGCCGCTGAAATGTCCCGCGGTCAAACCCATGCTCGCCAGGTTCAAGAGAGCCGTGGCGGCGCTGAAGACCCAAATGGTGAGGAATTTGCCCCAGACAATCTCCGGCCGGCTGGCGGGGCTGATGAGCAGGGTCTCCATGGTGCCGCGCTCTTTCTCGCCCGCACAGACATCGACCGCCGGATACAGGGCCCCGGCCAGCGACCACATCACCAGCAAGAACGGGAAAATCCGCACCAGCAGGTCGAGCATTCCTTCCGCCGCCAATTCGTCGCTAGGCTTTACCCTGGCCTTGTCCACGACGTCGAAAGGCTCGTCAAAATCACTGGGCAAGCCGCGCCGCACCAGCCGGACCGCACGCAGGTACTGCTTCCAATGTGATAGCACGGGAAGCAAACGCTTGGCGGCCAGTCGCGACGCGTCGTCTTTTTCCCGATACTCCAGTTGCAGGACCGGCCGCTCGTTGGCGGCTAGACGGGCCATGAAGTTGGGCGGCACCGTCACGATCACGCCAACCTTCTTGGCGCGCAGGACGGCCGCATCGCTGCTCGGCAGCAACTGGACCTTCAGGTTTCGGGCTTCGGCAGGATTCTCAAAATAGGCTGGCGGGAACTGTTCGGCGATGACAAGCGGCGGGTAATCGATCTGGCTTCTCGCGGTTGCTGCCAGCGCGGCGGCGCCCAGGCCCCGGCCCAAAGCCTCGTTTGGCGAGGCGCCGGGGCCTGCAGCGAGGCTGAGCCAGGCCGTCACCGGCAAGGGGTCGATTCCCGCGGCGGTCGGTTTCAGCGGCGGAAGATACTGGCTGCCGGCGATGCCGATGACGCTGGGTTTCTCGGCAAAGCCCATGGCAAACTGCAACACCGCGACGCCGAGCACCGGATAGAGCAAGAGCGGCAACACGGCGATCATGAAGATCGTCCGCCGGTCGCGAAGCTGATCGCGCAATTCGCGAAAAAAGATCAGGCGAATGATCGACCAGCGCATCGGCCCCGTGCTCCTCCAACCAATTGGTCCACGGGGAAGTCTAGTACACGGGAAGCCCTGAGGACGGCGATATTCTCCTGGTGTGGCCCTTTAGCCGCCGTTAGCCGCCTTTTAGAAGAGTAAGGACCCCTGCCGGCTCGTCCGGCAGGTGAAACAGTTCGGCGGCTAGAAGCGCTGGCACGAGTTCGCCCAGACCCCTGCCGGCTCGTCCGGCAGGTGAAGGAGTTCTGCGGCTAGACTGCGGAACTGCTTCACCTGCCGGACGAGCCGGCAGGGGTCGGCCGAGACCTGGCATTCGGTCCTTTATCCGCCGAACTGTTTCACCTGCCGGACAAGCCGGCAGGGGTCGGGCGACACCAAAGATAGAGAACAGCACAACTGACAAATTTGCACCGCGGGCTGAGGATTTGCGGACATTACTTTTGCCCACATTCATAAACGCGGCTGAACGTAGGCTTTGGCAAGGAAGGCAAGCCTTTCCTTTGCGAGCGTTTGCGTTTAGGTTATGCCTGGTGCCCAGCGATCGTCGGAGGTTTACCATGCGCGAAACCTGGTCTTTCCATTCTGCGGGCCAGTTGCTGTTCGGCCGTAATTCAGCACGTCAGGCGGGCGAGGTTGCCGTTCGCCTGGGCACGCGGCGCTGCCTGATCGCGACTGATGCCATCCTGGTGAAAACCGGCCTGGTAGACCGGGTTCGCGGCCCGCTTGAAGAACACCATATTCAGGTGGAAGTATTCACCGACGGAGAACCTGAGCCGTCCTTTAAAGCAGCCGAGGCATGCATCGAGATGGCCAGGCAATTTCGCCCGGATGCCATTCTCGGCCTGGGCGGCGGCAGCAACATGGACCTGGCCAAAATCACGGCAACGGTTGTCACCCACGGCGGCAAACCACGCGATTACGTTGGCGACGACAAGATCCCGGGGCCTATCCTGCCCGTCATCTGCATGCCCACGACAGCCGGCACCGGCTCGGAAGTCTCTGCGGCCGCCGTGCTCACCGACAACGACAACCAGGTCAAGGTTGGCGTGCTGAGCAATTATTTGCGGCCGCGCGCGGCGCTTGTCGATCCGCTGCTGACGCTGTCCTGTCCCGCCAAGTTGACCGCGGACAGCGGCATCGACGCTTTGACTCATGCCATTGAAGCCTACACCGCCGTGGACAACGAGGCGTTTCCCCTGCCGCCCGGCGAACGCAGCGTCTACCAGGGCCGGCATCCGCTCGGCGACTGTCTGGCGGAAAAAGCCATCGCCTTGATCGGCGCCCATTTGCGAACCGCCGTCAAGCAAGGAACCGATCTGGCGGCGCGTGAAGGGATGGCGCTGGGGGCGACCTTGGCTGGACTTGCCTTTTCCAACGTTGGCGTGGCGCTGGTTCATGCTCTGGAGTATCCGGTGGGCGGAGCGATGCACTGCTCGCATGGCGCTGGCAACGGCTTGCTGCTGCCTTATGTCATGCGCTTCAACTTACCGGTGCGCCGCAAGGAGTTTGCAACCATTGCGCGTCTGCTTGGTGAGAATACCAGCGGCTTGGATGAACAGGGCGCCGCGGAACGAGCAGTTGTGGCCATCGAGCGCTTGCGAAACGACATCGGTATTCCGCAGAGACTTCGCGATCTGGGCGCGCAGGAAACGCAACTTCGACCGTTTGCGGAGAAGGCATTCAGCATCAAACGGATTTTGCGGGTGAACCCACGAACCATGACCGTCGAGGATTTGGACGGCATCCTGAGATCTGCATTCTGATCAAATTAACCGCCTATAATATCTTGGCTAATGACGTGCGATTCGCTTCGTGTTTCTTTGTGTTCTTCGTGGATAATTGATTCGATGCTCCCCAACTCATCGGAAACCGAAGCCTTGCTCAACCAGGCGCGGCAAGGCAACACTGACGCAGTCGAGAAGCTCCTGGCCGAGCATCGCGAGCCGCTGCGCCAGCGCATCAGCAAGCGCCTCGATCCGGCCCTGGCGGCTCGGCTGGATGCGAGCGATGTGGTGCAAGAGGTGATGCTTGAGGTAAGCAATCGTCTGCGTGAATATTTGCAGAATCCATCCATGCCGTTCGCGCTCTGGCTTAACCTGATTGCGGATGATCACATGATCGATGCCCATCGCCGGCATCGCCAGGCCAAGAAACGCAGCCTCGACCGCGAACAGCCCATGCACCCGGCCCGGCCGGCGGATCGGTCGTCGATTGAACTGATTGCTCAGCTGGTTGACCCGGAACACACGCCGGCTTCCGCGGCCATGTGGCAAGAGCTGCAGGACCGGGTGGACGCGGCCATTGCCACGCTCGACGAAGCCGATCAGGAAGTCATTCGCCTGAAGCATTCCAAGCAGCTTGCCAATCAAGAGATTGCCAGAACTCTTGGGCTGACCGAGGCCGCCGCTTCAATGCGCTACCTGCGCGCGTTGCGTCGCCTCAAGGCGGCGCTGGCGTCTTAGCGGGAGGATTCAGGCATGTCCGTTAAGCCCGCCACAGAGGCAGACACTCCACGCGACCAGAAGCTGGCTTCTCTGATCGGCGAGTTCACCGAACAGCTCCGTTGCGGTAAGCAACCGGATGTCAACGGGACCGTGCAAAAGCACCCCGAGCTGGCGGATGAGCTCCGCCAACTGTGGGCGCTGGCTCAACTGGCGGACCACTTTGCCGGCACTCCGAAAGAGAGCTTGCACAGCGGCAATCATCCAACCATGATTCCCGTAAATGGCCAGCAAGGGACTGCGTCAACCTGCTGTTCATTGCCACGGACGTTCGGTGACTACGAGCTGCTCGAAGAGCTCGGCCAGGGGGGCATGGGAGTCGTCTACAAGGCCCGCCAGCGCCAGCCGGAGCGCATCGTCGCCATCAAGATGATGAAGCAACATTTTGCCTCGGCCGCGGACCTGGCCCGCTTCCGCGCGGAGCCGCAATCCACGGCACGCCTGGAAGGTCATCCGAACATTGTTCCGGTCCACCACGTCGGCGACCAGGACGGCCAGCCGTTCTTCACCATGCGCTATGTGGAGGGAACGACGCTCGCCCGGCTCGTCGCCCACGGTCCGCTGGAAGCCAGGCAAGCGGCCGCGTACCTGGCGACCATTTGCGAGGCGGTCCACTACGCCCACGAGCAAGGCATTTTGCATCGCGACCTGAAACCCTCGAATGTTCTGATCGATCGGCATGGCCAGCCGCACGTCACGGACTTTGGCCTTGCCAGGCCCGTCCAGGGCAGCGGCGGCATGACCCAGACCGGCGCGATTGTCGGTACCCCGAGCTACATGCCACCTGAACAGGCCGTGGGCAGTCGCGGCACATTGAGCCGGAGCAGCGACGTTTATAGCCTGGGCGCCATCCTCTACGAATTGCTCACGGGCCGGCCGCCGTTCCAGGCGGCGACGCCGCTGGATACGGTGATGCAGGTCCTCTACCAGGACGTGGTCTTGCCGCGGGTCCTCAATCCAAAGGTAGACCGCAACCTGGAGATGATCTGTCTGAAATGCCTGCAGAAGCCGGCGGAGCTGCGCTACCAGACGGCGGCGGGAATGGCCGACGACTTGAAGGCCTTCCTCCGCGACGAGCCCGACCATATCAAGGCCCGCTCCAGCAGCATGGCGAGCTTCATCGGCCAGATGCTGCGCGAGACCCAGAATGCGCCGATCATGGAAAACTGGGGACTCCTGTGGATGATGCACAGCGTAAAGATCCTCGCCATCTGCGCGGTCACGCTGTGGATGTACTGGGCCGGGATCACGAACCACGCCTGGTACCTGCTGCTCTGGACCGTGTCTCTCGTTTTATGGGGCTGGTTCTTCTGGACGATGCGGCGGCACATGGGACCGGTGACGTTCATCGAACGGCAGATCGCTCACGTCTACGCGGCCGGCATCATGGGCTGCATCAGCATTTTCGCGGCCGAGTGGGTGTTGCACATGCCGGTGTTGACCATGTCGTCAGGCCTGGCGATCATCGGCGCCATGGTCTTCATGGTGAAGGCGGGCATGCTGTCGGGCAAGCTGTACCTGGCTTCGGCGGCGCTGATCGTCGCCAGCGCCGTCATGGATTTCCTGCCGCCTGACTGGCAGCTCATGCTCTTTGCGGTCGTCTCGGCGCTGTGCTTCTTCATTCCCGGTCTCAAGTACTATCGCCAACGCCGGCAGGCGACTCGTCTTGCCAGGTAAGCTCGGACAGCCCTTCGACGGCGGCGGCGATCTGCGCCACCAGTTCCTCTGCCCGCGAAGCCGGCGCCCCCGTGAACTTGGCGAGATGAATCATGGAGACCAGCTCGCGGACCCAGGCCAATGTGCCCATCAGGTCTTCGAAGGCGCGTTGCCGGACTCTGCGGAGGCGTTCGATGTTTTGCCGGCGCACCTGCTGACTGCGTTGCAGACGCTCCGCTGCAGCCGGCGACAATTCCGCGCCGGCAACGGCCTGGCCGCCACCATTGATCTGATATTCGGGCAAGGCCAGCAACCGATCCATGTCCCGGATGCGCTCGCTCTGTGCCGTCCAGGCGCTGCGCAACTCATGGATGCGATCTTTCTCCCGGGCCAGCACATCTTCCGCCCAACCGTCCAGGCTGCCCAGCGCGGCTTCCAGCTCGGCATCGACCTGGTTGATGGCTGTGGTCATTTCATCGGCTGGCGCCGGCGCAGTTCGCAAAGATTGCGCCGCCTGCGACTCCATGCCGCGCGTAAGGAGCAGCGGAATGTATAGCGGCCAGAACGGCACCGCTGTGGCGACACCGAAGCCGCGTTGCAGCGGCGTGCGGCCGCTCGCGCTTACATAGAAAGCGACCGCCACGCCCATGCCGATGAGCAGATAGATCAGCACTGTTGGACCGATGATGTTCATAGCGCCCCCGCCAGAAATTCCCAGACCCGGTAGATCAGCACCGGAGACACCACCGTATACACCGCGGCCCACGAGAACGTCAGCCGTCGCAGAAAGCACTCGCGCCGGCAACGCCGTTCCGCAGGCAAGGTCTCGGCCATGCCCATCACGCCGCGATAGATCGAACGCACTCCTTCCAGTCCGGCGATGAACGGCAGCAGCAAGCCGAGATACAGCACGATTTCCTGGAGCGAGGCCGGCGCCCGGAACACGACCATGCCCAGCACCGCGGCCACATAGATCGGCAAGATCCCCACCAGCACCAGCGCGCTCGAAGCCTTGCAGCGCAGCACCTGGCCGACAACCTGCAGCATGGACATGCGCACCCCGGCCAGCAGGGCGAAGAAGTAAAAGCTCGGCAAGCACAGGCACGTCGCCGCCACCAGCCCGAAGTTGTATGCCGCCACCAGTCCGAAGGCCGCGCCATTGGACCATTGCACGCGCGGGATGAACAGGAACCGATGCGGCTGCGCTTCCGGCGCCGCCGCGCTCAGGATCACAATCATCGCCACCGAGAAGAGCACGTAGCTGCACAGGGCAATGGCCAGAAAACGCGGGATCAGGAGGCCTTGCCGCTCCTCCTGTCGATTAAGGCGATCCGCCCCCTTCGGGTCCTTGAGCAGCAATTCGACCAGGCCAAGCGTGGACTGATCGTCCGCCTCCGCAGGAATGTGGTCCACGGCTTCCGCGGACAGGGCTTCTTCCCGCTCGCCGGCGGACGGGGCGGCTGCTGGACAGGAACCGGTGTCATAGACGTCGGCAATCAGTTTCGCGTTCATGAGAATCCCTCGCATGGATCACCACTCTCTAGGAGCCAAGAATGTAATCGAGCACTCGCTGCAGGGCGGAGAACTTGAACAGGCCAAACGCATAGAACAACTCGCCGCCGATGGCGCCCACCAGCGTCAACCACCAGCCGGGGGCGCGGCCGCGGCTCGGCTCCAGGCTCTCGATGACCCGGCAGAAGACGTCGATCATGGCGATGCCGACGACCGTGAAGATCGCCAGGTGGACAATCAGGATGACGACCGGATTGGGAAGGGCGACGCTGAAGAACCACGAGACCGGGATGGAGGCGATCATCGCCAGGCCGCCCCAGCTCGTGGTCACGAGGGCCGCGAGGAAAGTCGTGCTCGCCCGCAGCCGCGATCCCGACAGACTGTTGAGGATGTACAGCGCGGGCAGCGGCAAGCTCCAGGCAATGCCGGCGGCCACGGTGCAGCGCAGCCCGCCCAGCAGCATCTCCGCGACGCCGCCGCACAGCCCCATGATCATGCCGTAAGCCGTGGTGCCGGCGATCGCCGTGGCGGCCAGGGCTGCGAAGACAAGCCAGTCATAAGGCGCTTCCTGTCGATGCCAGCGCAGCGCAAACGCCTCGGGTTCGCGCAGCGCCTGGCCAATATGCACGAAGCCGGCACGCAGCCTGGTGCGAAACATGGTTGATCTCCTGTCTCAGGTGGAGTTAAGCGATCATTCCGAGAGATCAACCGGCGAGGCTATGCGGAGTTAACTTCCAAATTCACGTGGCGAAGTCTCCAATGGGAAAGGCGGCAGCCTGCGGTGACATAAAATCTTCTTTCGCCTTAGCCGCCGGGCCGTGGTAGCATACAACAAAAATGAGGGACGGATCAGCGTCGCCCCGGCACGCGGCACGGGCCGGAGCCTGTGGAGGGGATGCATGAACAGCGTTCTGAGCCTCATCCTCGGCGGCGGTCGCGGTACGCGACTCTTGCCGCTCACGCAGTTACGCAGCAAGCCGGCCGTGCCCATCGCCGGCAAGTACCGCCTCATCGATATCCCGATCAGCAACTGCATCAATAGCGGTCTCAACCGCATTTACGTGCTCACCCAGTTTCTCAGCGTCAGCCTGCACCGGCACATCGCCAACACCTACAAGTTCGACCCCTTCAGTCGCGGCTTTGTCGAAGTCCTGGCCGCGCAGCAAACCAATGAAGCCGCCGACTGGTACCAGGGCACTGCCGATGCCGTGCGGCAAAATATCCGCTACGTCCAGGAGGACTGGGCCCGGGAAGTCTTGATCCTGTCGGGGGATCAGCTGTACCGCATGGATTTTCAGGCCCTCATCAAGACGCACCGGGACAACCAGGCCGACGTGACCATTGCCGTCCTGCCGGTGTCGGAAGAACAGGTGTCGGGCTTCGGCATTGTCCGCCTGAACGATATGGGCCGAGTCATCGGCTTTGTGGAAAAACCGCAGACCGAAGCACAACTCGAACCGGTGCGCACGCCCGAGGCCTGGCTGGAGCGCCTCGGCAGCCATAGCCACGGGCGCCCCTACCTGGCCAGCATGGGCATCTACCTGTTTGACCGGGAGAAACTGATCAAGCTCCTGAACGCGCCGCCGCTGGCCACGGATTTCGGCAAGGAGATTTTCCCGCGCAGCATTCAAACGCATCGCGTGCAGGCGCATATTTTCGATGGCTACTGGGAGGACCTCGGCACCATCAAGGCCTATCACCAGTCCAACCTTGCCCTGGCCTCGAACAATCCGCCCTTCGATTTCCACAGCCCCGAAGGCATCATCTACACGCGCATGCGCTTCCTGCCTGCCTCGCGCATTAGCGATGCCAGCCTGGATCAGTGCTTGATCAGCGACGGCTGCGTCATTCTCGCCGGCACCCGGATCGAGCGCTCGGTGATCGGCGTTCGCAGCCGCATCGGCCGCAAGGCTATCATTCGTGATTCCGTGGTCATCGGCGCCGACCGCTTCGAGACCGACGCGGAGCGCGCCGACAACGAGAAACGCGGCATTCCGAACCTGACCGTGGGCGATGGCTCCGTGATCGAAAACGCCATCCTCGACAAGGATTGCCGGATCGGCCGCAATGTGCAGATCGTCAACCGCCGGGGCGTCAAGAACGAAGAGGATGAGCGTTTCGTGATCCGCGACGGCATCGTCGTGATTCCCAAGGCGACCGTCGTGCCGGACGGCACGGTGATCTGAGCGTCATTTCAGCGCAATCGTATGCTTGCTTAATCGTTCGTATCCCAGCTCGGTGATCAGGTAGTTGTTTTCGATACGTATCCCGCCCTGGCCGGGAATATAGAGTCCGGGCTCCAGCGTGACGACGTCGCCGGCGACAAGCGTCTCGGTGGCATGGCGGACAAGATAAGGGTTTTCCGGATGCGATAACCCGAGGCCATGCCCGGCGTGATGGGGGAAGTATTCCGCCACGCCGCCGTTTTCAAAAACGCGGTACACGGCCTGGTAGACCGCCAGGCATGCCGCTCCGGCGCGCAATTGCTCTTCGCCAGCTGCCATGGCCTGGATGCATAGGTCATACATGCGGTTCTGGAATACGTTGGGCTCTTTGCCCACGACGAGCGTGTTCGTGAAATCGCTGCGGTAGCCGCCGATGACCACGGAGTAATCGAGGATGAACATATCTCCCGGTTCGAGGACGCGCTCCGTGGGCGGGCCGCCGCGCCTTTCGGGACCGGGTGAGACGGCGAAATCGCCGTAGACGATCACGGCATGGCCCGCTTCCTGAATGCAGGCGCTATTGACGCCGCAGTAAACGTCCAGCTCCGTCATGCCGGGCTTGATCTTGTCGCGCGCCCAGGCGTGGCCGGCCTCGGTGGCGCGCATACACTGGCGCAAGACGTCAATCTCGTCGGGCTCCTTGCGGCGGCGCATGGCGGCGATGGTATTGATCAGGATGGCGGCATACGGATCGCCGACCCGGTCGTGGATGCGCAAGCCCGTGCCGTCGGGGTTCACTCTTTCCAGAGGAGCAAGCTGGCGCGGTCCGTGAGCGGGCGATTGGCCATCGTACCAGGCGACCACGCGCCGGCTGTCCACATGCGCCTGCTCCACCGAGGCAGGCATACGGTTGTCATGAATGAGGGTCGCGTGCCCGTCCTTGCGGAGCAGTAAGTAACCGCCGAAACCTCCGCCGAGACTAAAAGGATCGACAAAGAAGTTGGCCAGGTAGATGAGGTGAATAGGATCAGCCAGGCGGATGTGGTCGCTGTCGGGCTTCGGATCGAGCTCTTGCCACAATCGTAACCGGCGCTGCCGGCAGCCTTCTGGGGTTAGCATGCGGAGACTCCTTGCTCAGGTAGCCAGTGGTCAGTACTCAGTACTCGGTATTCAGTGCTCAGTACTCAGTGCTCGGTACTCGGTACTCAGTACTCGGTACTCAGTACGTACTGAGTACTGAGTACTGAGTACTGGGTACTCAAGTTTGTTTGCCCCTTGCCGCTCACGCTTCGCCATTCTTGCCTTCGCTGTCCGCGGCAGGTCCGCGCGCGCTCAAGATGATCAACCAGATCGCCACAAAGAGCAACATCGCCCCGACAGGCACGAGCAAGACTCCGGGGGAGGGATCACCCTCGCTGTGGCTGACGCCCCCGAGAAAAAATCCTGCGGGGATGAGCGCCAGCGCGTCCAGAAGGAAGAATGAAGTCAGCTTCAGACGTGCTTCGCTCCAGCGGCCGAAATGCGTCAGGCTCACGGCGAAAGCGATCTGCACGAGGGCGAGCAATGTGCCATGGGCGTGGGCGAGCGTCCAGAGCTCGCGGCGCAGCTTGTGGCCGGGATCGAGATAAAAGCCGATCTTGAAGCCGTGCAGCGTTTCCAGGAAGCCGCCGAGACTCAGAAAGATCAGCAAGCCGCACCAGCCGAGCAGGTAATGACGGCGCGCCAGACGTCGCCGCAGCTCGGCCACGGCATCATTCGTGGATGGATACATCCGGGTCGATCCGTTTTTTCAGGAGTTGCTGCAGCACGCGGTCGCTGGGCTGACCATCTTCGTCCAGCGGCAGATAGGCATGAGGACGGCGCCTTGCTCGAGACGTGCCTTGCGCTAGTGCGCGACCTAGCGCCTGCAACTGCGCAGTTCGCTCCGCGCGAACGGCAAGATAATCGTAGCCCGCCGCTTCTTGGGAACGCAGAGCACGATGGCCCAGGTAGCGCACCGCTGGGTAGCGCTCCAGTTCGAGGAGTCGAACCAGCAGGGGTCCCATCCACTCCGTGCCGCTAGCACTCTGAGCGGCCGGCCAGGAGAAAGCCCCGGCAACGACGACCCGGCTGCGGGCATCGCTCTGACAGAGATGCAGCAGCGCGGACGAATATTTGCGGTCTTCTTCGGAAAGCGGTTCGGGCGCGCGGCCGTACCACTCCTGGAGACGCTCCTGCGTCCAGCCCAGCGACTTGTCGAGGTGGCACAGGTTGCAGGCGTGTGGCTTCCCGGTGCCCAAGCTGTCCTTGATGCGCAGCCCCTCGATGCGATGCGAGCGATGCGTGGTCAAAAGCGAGTAGACCTGGTAGGGCATGTGGCAGTTGTAGCACAGGCTTCCTGGAGAGCCGGCCGGATGATGCGTATGCTCGGCCAGGCGCTGCCGGTAGGCGTCATGACATTGATAGCAGGCATCGTTCGTCTCCATGCCGCGCGCCAGCAGGAAGTTCGGTTTGCTGTCGTGCATGGAATGGCAGCTCAGGCAGCTCAACTGACCGTTGCCTTTTTGATAGCAGGCGGACAGGGCCATGCCCTGGTATTCGAGGGCTGTGGTGAGCGGCGTGCCATCGCCCCAGAAGCGGCCGTCGCCTGCGGCCGGTGCAGTTTTGGCACGCTCAGCCAATTCCGTTGCCACGGTCGGCACGGCGCCGGGCAGGGCGACGGGCCGGCGGCGCTCCTGAGCGTACAGCTTCATTTGCTCTGCTTCTGACCAGAAGAAGCGGTTGAAATCCATGAGGTCGCCGCCGGCATCAAACGGGTCCGTCAAGGTTGCATGGTCCCAGGTCTCCGACCTTGGCACGAGCGCCCCGTGGCAATGCGCGCAAATATCATCCGCGCGTTTGACCGGCAGCCGACGTGGATTCACGATGGTCGCGTCGCCGTTGCCCTGCACGGCCAAACGGCGCGCCGGGTTTTGATTTTGCCGGACGTGTTCGGCGCCCGGTCCATGACAGGCTTCGCAGGCGATGCCCAATTCGGCCACCTCGGTGCCGTAACCGAGCACAAGATTTTCGTCCCAGGGCTGCCGCAGCGGTTGTTTGCTCGGCTTGGTGTTGTGGCAAAAGACACAGCTTTCATTCCAGACGCCGCTCTTGTTCCAGAAATCGCCCGTGTCTGGGGCGAGGAAGGCCCCGTTCGTGTGGATCCAGCGGTTCTCGACAATGTGGTAGGAGACTGGTAGCCGCCAGTAACGGCCGCTGTCGTCCTTCATCAGGCATTCCTGAAACCAGTGCGAGCCGACCAGCCGCTCCACCTTGTACTTGCGCATAAGCGGCGAAGGGGCCGTTTGCTGTTTCATGCCCAGGGCAGCGCGCCGCGCCGCCTGGTTGGACCAGCCCTGGTCGAGCGTTTCCATGAAGAATTCGTCACCTTCGCGCGTCAGGCGCGTCGGTATTCCCTGGAATACATAGGTGGCGTCGTGGAAATCTCCCCTGACATTTTCCGGCGTCGCTTCGCGGGTCATGGTGCGGTGAAAGGTGCGCTGCCAGCTCGCGTAATGATCCTGATGGCATTTGAAACAAGCAGCCGAGGCGACCGAAGCGTTTCGGCCTTCTGCCGGGGTGCGGATCACAGGCCGCGCCAGGGTAAACCAGGCGCCGCCGAGCAATAGCACTAGTACCAAACTGACAACCAGACCGCGCACTTTGCCCAGCGCGCTACCAAGCTGGTAGAGGAGGAGCGCTACCGGGAGCACGAGAATCAGCGGCCAAAGACTGGAAGGCATGGCGAGACTGACACTACATGCAAGGAAGGGTGCGGTCAAGGGACTACTGCTTTCACCAGCGTGTGCGGCCGCCGAAAGTACGCGCTGCTTCCTGGGGACTCGGGAGGCTTGCTTCCGGAGCGCTAACCAGGGCGGCGGAACCGATGAGGATATCGGTGGGTTGCGCGCGAACACTCTCGACGAGAAATTCGCCAAAAGTGACCAGGCCCATGAGACAAATGCCGAGCAACCAGAAACCATGCAATTCGGCTACCGCCAGCAACCAGACCAGAAAGCTGATCGGCTGTCCCAGGCGATGCAGGCCGACGCAAGCCAGAACGGCGGGGATGAGCATAACCAGGAGCGTAAGCAAAAGTTGCGCGGCCAGCTTGTTGCGCATGAGCGGGGCGAAGGCGCTGCAACGCAGCCGCAGGCGATAGCCCCGCACCATGCCCCAGCTCTGTACCAAGCCGAGTAAAACGGCCCCCGGCGCCAGGATAATCAGAAGATGTTGGGCGACGAACAAGGCAACCTGGCGCACGCCCGAGGGCGTTTCAGCGTCCACGCCCACTGCGTAATCCACAGCCAGCCCGACGAGTCCAGCAAGCAAGGGCAGCGCCCAGAGAATGAAGAAAAAAATCCCGCCGACGCGCTCCCACCGGCGCACGTGGGCGGCATGCGCCGCTCGTTCGAGGTCCCTGGCAAGGTCTGCTGGGCGTTCATATTCGTTGGCTCCGGCGGCATCGGCGACCTGGTAAAGCATGGCCAATGGCGACCGCCACCAGCGGGGCGGCCGTGGCGGCAGCCAGTCGCGCAGCAGCCGGCCCAGAGCCGTGATGTCCTGTTCACGGTCATCGGCGGCTTGACTCGGCGCCCCGCATGGACACAGGAGGGGCTCCAGGTCGCCCTGGGCAAGAATCCAGTCGGCGCTGAGCCGGCCGTGGCGGACGCCTTGATCGTGAAACGCTTGCAGCGCGTAAGCGACCTTGACGATCAGAAAGGCGGCCTCCAGCGGGTCGAGGCTACGTCGCTCCAAAAGTTCGGCAAGGGGCGTGGCCGCCGCGGGCTCCGTGACCAGGTATCGGCCTTCAGGACCGCTGCCGACCGCGTGCAGGTTCAGGACCGACGGATGCCGCACGACCACGCCGGGCGCCGCCATCCCTTCCGGTGTGCTGCCCGGGTCCAGCCACACCAGCACCGGTCGATCCAGGGACCTTTGCCTGCCCTTGCGGACGCTGCAGGCTGCCGATTCGTACAGCGTGCGCGCGAACTCGATATCGGCAAGCTCGATGCCTGCTGCCGTGGCCCGAGCAGGATGGTGGGCCGGCGCCGCGCCGCGAACCGCGAAGAGCCTTTGCAAATAGGGCTCGCTGTCTAAGGGCCCGCTGTCAGCACGACGACGCCTGCCACGCGAGCCCTCGAGCGAGTTAGCCAACCAGGCGCCGAGCCAAACGAGAAACGCCAGCAGACAGAGAAATGGCGCCACGCTCAGCACGGCGCCAAGAAGGGTTGCCAGAATCGAGGCGGCGCCCTGCATCGTCGGCCCGCCGATGGCCGCCCAGTTCGCCGCCATCTCGCTGAGTGCATCGAGCGTTAGCCATTCGCGATTGAGAAGACCAAAGCGAATGAAGAGGAGCATACCGAACAGCAGACCCGAGGCCAGCGCCAACCGGGCAAAGCGGCGCTTCTGCGCCGCGCGCCGCCAGCGCCTTTCCAGGTCGTCGCCTAGCGCGCCGGCATCGGGGTAGCGGTCGCGCGCATCCTTTTCCAGGCAATGCAGGCAGACTTCCTGCAGGGCGGCCGGCACCTTGCGATTGAGGGCGGCCATGCGCGGCGGCTTCTGCTCGATCACCTGGATGAGCGTGTCCATCATGGTCGCCGCTTCGTAGGGAGGCCGGCCGGTAAGCATCTCGAAAAAGATGGCGCCCAGGGCATGGACATCGGCCGCCGGCCCGACCTTGCTATGCTCGCCGCGCGCCTGCTCCGGCGCCATGTAGGAAGGCGTGCCCAGCACGGCGCCTTTCTGAGTGCGCGGCGGAGTGTCCTTGCTGTCGGCCAGGGCGCGGGGCGCGACAGGCGCCGCGTCGGCGGGAAGTACGTCAACCACGTCGTCGACGGCATTCACTTCCACGGCGTTTTTGTCGGCGGGCATGGGCGCGGCGCGGTGGCGCTTGGCCAGTCCAAAATCGAGGACGCGAGGCAGATCGCTGGGATCGATGACGACGTTGCCGGGCTTGAGGTCGCGGTGCACGATGCCCTGGGCATGGGCCGCGGCGACGGCGCGGGCAATGCCCAACAGGTAGCGGACGGCGCGCGGCACGGCGAGGGGCCGGCGGCGCAAAATGCGGCTGAGCGGAAAGCCGGGCACGTAGTCCATGGTATAGAAGAACTGCCCCTCATGCTGTCCCCAGGCGTGGATGGCGACAATGCCCGGGTGGCTCAATTCGCCGGTCGCTTTCGCCTCCAGGGCGAAGCGCTGTACGTAGGTGGCGTCCACGGCGCTGTCGGCAAGCATCATTTTGAGCGCCACCAGGCGGCCGGACTGCCGCTCGCGCGCCCGGTAGACAACCCCCATGCCGCCCCGGGCAATCTCTCCCAGCAGCTCGTAGTCGCCGAACGCCCGCACCGGCTTGCCGTCGTTCACAAGGGCCGGAGCAGTGGCCGCAAGCGAAGCGGTTGATTCGCTATCAGGATTGAGGGTTGGCTGCTCCTGGGAGATTTCCGCAGGTGGTAAGTTCTCAGTCGCCGGAGGCGGTGGGGATAAAGTCGGCGCGTCGGCAGGATTGGCATTTGCGTCGGGCTGTTCCGGCATCGTCGCACGCACTGTAGAGGCCTTAACTGTTCAGCGTTTTGTCAGTTTGGACGCGATCAATGGAAGTGTCAAGTCAGTAGTCAGTAGCCAGCAGTCAGTGTAATGCTGAATAAGTTCCCGCTACTACTGACAATTGGCTACTGACTATTGGCCGATCAACGCAGATACAGCCATCCGGCTAGCGCGCTGGCTCCAACCAGGCCTGCCCATATGGAGATTTGCAGCCACATGGGCACACGGGCTGTGTCCTGGCTGTCCGCAGTCTTCATGGGAACGTGGATGGGCGTGGGTCGGGCAGTAAGGGCGGGTTGGACGGGAACGGTCGGGACGTCTTCCGGGGCGCGACGCGGTATGGTCTTGACGACGCGCGTTGCTGCCAGCCCAGGAGCGGCGGCCGGCGCGGGGCTTTTTGGCGGGCCAGCCAGGTTCAACGGCGCGGGGGAGACGACCAGGTCGCGAAACTCCGGAAAAGTGCGCAGCCCCTCGAAGCCGCTTTCCTTGCTTCGGCTGGCGCGGATATTGCTAGCATCGCCCAGCAGACCTTCCTTGAGAGAGCGGCGGATCGCGCCGGTGGTGCCCTTCACCGTGTGCTGCACGCCTTCGTCATCCTTGTAGACCAGGAACCAAACGTCGAGTTGAACGGCAGCATTGTTGTTCGGCACGACGATCTTGCGCGTGCTCCGGCCGGTCAGGTCTTCGACGAATTCACGGCAGGTGGCCGGCCGCTGGTCCGGGTCGGCGCTCATGGCCCGGCGAATGGCCCAGTCCAGCCGCTCCGACAGGGAAGGGTTCAGGTCGCGCGGCGGGATGAGTTTGTTGTCGATCTTCTTCATGTAGGCGTCGAGCGGTCCGGACGAGCGAAACGGCATCTCGCCGGTCACCATCATGTAGAGCGTGGCGCCGAGCGAGTAGACATCGCAGCGCTGATCGACGTTCTTGGCGTTCTTGAATTGCTCCGGGGCCATGAAGTGCGGCGTGCCGAGGCCGCGGCCGGTGCGCGTCAAGTTCAGATCGGTCTCCACTTCCTTGACGAGCCCCAGGTCCGCCAGCTTGGCCTGGCCGTCGTGCGATACCAGGATGTTGTCCGGCTTGACGTCGCGGTGGATGAGCCGTTCCTTGTGAGCGCGGTGCAGTCCCTGGGCGACCTGGGCAATCAGCTTCACGGCGTCGCGCTCGGCCATCTTGCCTTCGCGCTCGATCTTCTTGCCGAGCGATTGGCCGTCGACAAACTCCATGACCAGGTAGGGCGTCGAGCCGGCGTCGCCGAATTCCAGGGCCTTGACGATATTGGGGTGGTTGAGCTGCTTGGCGGCCATGTATTCCTGCTCGAAGCGTTTGAGCAGGACCTGGTTGCCGGTCATGTGCGGCGAGACCACCTTGATGGCCACGATCTGTCCGGTGAGGCGGTGCTTGCCTTTATAGACGGTCCCCATGCCGCCCTCGGCGATCCTTTCGACGAGGTCATAATTACCGACGCTTTGCAAAGCCGGTCCGGCGGCATCCAACGCCATGGGAGGGCGTCTCCGAGGTCGGGCAAGATAGAGGCAGCGTTCATTCGTCATTGGTCCATTGGCCTTAGCCGCAAACGCCAAAGTTCCTTTGGCAAATGACTAATGACCAGGGACGAAAATGACTACTTGTAAAATTCTACGGTCAAATTAGGATAAATGCTTGGCAAAATCGGCAGACGGAGCAGAACTTGTCATTATTTTCGCTCTTTCCGTCCCTTTCCGGTGCGACACGTTCGACCCGTCTCTTTGGCATCTTGCATAAACTGGGCCTGACCTGTCGGATTTTTCGGAGAATTAGGCGCTGGGCCTAGATTTCGCTTGGCAGCAATTAACGGATCGGCAACAATCAAGCATATGAGTACATTTGGAAAAGCGCTGGTCGGGGTTAACGTGGTGTTGGCGTTCGCCTTTGTCTTCCTGGCGGCGACGGATTACTCCAGACGCCGCGGCTGGGAGAATCTGATTCTGCAGCAGGACCTGACCATCAACGGCCTGGCCATCGATGAGAAGGAAAAGGACGCCGAGGGCCAGCTCATTTATCAGCTTGCCGGCAAGAACATGCAGCAGCAACTTGGCGTCACCACCAGCACCCAGGTCGAAGAACTTCGCAAACGGCACGACCAGATCAAGTCGGCGATTGACGGCGCGGCGAACGGCGCGGCCAAGAAAGCCGAGGTCGTCAAGTACGTTCTGCCCCTGGCCCGCAACACGGTCGAATATTATCTCATTGCTACTGGCAACCCCGCGGAGTTCGCCGCTGAGTCTCCGCTCTTGACAAAGGTCATGGGCCAAGATGGTCCTTTGGAAAGCGGCTTCGCCGCCGGCAACAAGACGGATGCCTACGATGTGCGCCGCGACGCCATTGCTTTCTTCCTCTTCAATACCAGCGTCGAGCCGGCAGACTATCAACGCACCCTGGGTGTGGTCGGCCTGGCTGCCTATGCCCGGGCCCTGGAGGGCCAGGCGGTTCGCCTGGCCAATATGGTCCCCGAAGTTGCCCATGACATTGCCGGCGACCGGACGGCATTCCTGGCCAACCATCGGGCGCTCGTTGAGCAGATCGTCGATCTCGATCGCAGACTGCACGGCTTGCAGGAATTGCTGGCCAAGCACGAGGAGCAGCTTTCCCACTACCAGACCTTGCGCGCGGCCCGCGCCCAGGATGTGCAGGACCTGACCAAGCGCATCGCCGAGACCAAAGCCGCTGCTGAGAAAGCCCTGGCCCTGCAGACCGAGTTGGAGAAACAATTGTTTGCCACCGACAAGCAGGTCGCCGACGTGAAACAAAAGAATGAAGGCCTTGACCGGGAAATCAAGACCAAGGAGCTAGGACATTAAATCAGCGTGCGCGAATCAACAGTACCTTAGCCCGCCGCGCCAGCAAGGGCCTCGCTGGCGCGTCGGGCTAAGATGATCGCGACGGTCGTAATAGGAACAGCCATGAATCTGCAACGCTTTGGTAGAATCGCCCTGTTCGTGAACCTGGCCCTGAGCTTGATCTTTTGCTACTGGGCGTTCGGGGTCTGGACCAACCGCGTTGACTTCGAGGCGGAAAAGAAGCAACGCGACGAGGTCATTTCCACGCTGTCGAAACTGGTGCAGCCCGGCGAGCAAAAACTCCAGTCCACGCGCAACGAACTGACAAACATTGTTGCCAGGCGGCCGCAATTGCAAGCCTGGTACGCGCAGGAGCTTGAAAATCTGCGGACAGGAAAGGGGCCGGTTCAGGCCGTGGTGATCGTCAAGGGCGATGTGCAACTGGACGCGCAAGGCCGGCCAGTGCTGGGGCCGATGCTTGACTCGTCCAACCAACCCATCGCCGTGCAGGGCAGCCTGAGCGTTCTCAACGACAAATACAAGACCACGGAAGACGCCATTCGCAAAGTGCTTCAAGATACTGACTCTACCGTCAAGGAGATCGCCAAGCTAACGGATCAGATTGGAGACGGTAAGGAGCCTGCGGCGGGTATGCCAGGCGGATTGCGCTACCAATGGGCATCGTGGCAGTTGGCGGAGAAAAGAGCGCTAAATGAGCAAGAATTCGTTAAACCGCTCCTGTATAATCGGATGGTTGAAAAGGACATTCTGAGCAAGCGTAATGAGGCGTTGACTGCGCGGTTGAGGGAAGTCGAAGGCGCGGCGGTAACGCAGAAACAATGATTCCGTAGGGCAGGTTTTAACCTGCCGTGCTTGGGCCGGGTTAAAACCCGGCCTACATGCCAAGTGTGCTTGACAGGTAAGGTTCTCCTCGGCATACTCCCGCCCCGCATGTCTGGGGGGAATTTTTCGGGGGCCTCGCGCAGGTTGACGCGGTGCAAAAATGAGCATTCGGTCCGGGCGCCGGCAAGGATCAGGTCGCCGCACCGGAGGGGGGATGGAACATGACGACTCTGGGCAAAATTCTTGTCTTTGTTAATCTCGTGCTGAGCCTGTTCATCATGGCACTGATTGTTTCGGTCTACATCGGCCGAACCGATTGGCATCGCGCTTATGACGAGGTCCTCAAAGACCGTGACGTGGCCAAGCAAAACACCCAGACGGCAATTAATGAGGTTGCCAAGCGCGATGCAGCGATCGATCAATTGACCGTGCAGGTACAGCAAGGTCAGCAGAATCTTGCCCAGGCCCAGGCAAACGGGGCCGCTCAGCTGGATCGAGCAAAGGCCGAGCTCGGCCTCAAGGATCAACAGATCGCTCAGCTCAACCTCAATCGCAACAGCGAGCGGCAGGAATTGCAGGCAAGCCAGAAGGAAAAGGACTACCTGCGCGATCGCGTCGCCAGTCTGGACAAGGAACTGAATGCAGCCAACCTGCACGTCCAGGAAAGCGACAATGCTCGGGTCGATGCCGAAATCAATCTGCGCAAGACCCAGGATCGCAACGAACGCCTCCTGGCTGAAAACGAGCGCTTGAACAAAGACGTCGTGGCTGCCAAGAATGCTGCCCTCAACGCCGGTACCGCCAGCAATGGCGCCAAACGGCGGGCGCCGGCTGAAGACGTCGAAGGCGTGGTCAAGTCCACGGACGCCCAGAGCGGCTACATTACGATCACGATCGGCAGCGATGCCGGCCTGACCAAAGGGGACACGCTAGAAGTGTACCGCTTGAAGCCGGAGGCCGCTTACCTGGGCACGGTGGAGATCATCGCCGTCCGTGCCGATCAGGCCGTCGCCAAGCCGATGGGCCGGCTGCGCGGCGTTATTCAGGTGGGCGATCGCGTGTCGAGCAACATTGTCACCAAGCGTTAAGACAGAGTAGGAGCCTGGCCGTGGCCCGAAGCAAAGAAGCACCGCAGGCCCCACCGCGTTACGATGCTTATTTCGGAATCGTCCTGATCTGCACGATCGGGTTGCTTACCGCCCTGATTTTCCTGTCGTTAAGTTAGAGAAGGGAGCCCGTCCGTGGCCCGAAGCAAAGAAGCACCGCAGGCCCCGCCGCGTTACGATGCCTATTTCGGAATCGTCCTGATCTGCACGATCGGGTTGCTTACCGCCCTGATTTTCCTGTATCTGGACTACAGCAGCTTCAATTCTGCCCCCAAGGCGCTGACCAAGACGCAAGCGGGCGTGAATTTTAATGCGCAGCCCGGCAATGCGGCGCAGCCACCCCCGCCTGCTCCTGGCGTGGGCGACGCACAGAAAAAGTGAGACGGCGAACTGCGGTGCAAGAAGAACCAGCGTTTGCTGGCAATTCCTCAATTCTGCTCAGCATAGTGTTGAAAGTTGCTTAAGCCAAACCGGCCTGGGTCAGGGCTGCGCGCATCTTCTGCTCCTTCTCCGGCGGCAGCGGAGCGACCGGCGCACGGCTGGGTCCGATGGACATGCCCAACAGCGCGAGAGCGGCTTTAACGCCACCCGGCGCGGTGCCCAGGGTCAGGCTCAAACGGATCGGATTTAGGCGGAGTTGCGCCGCCTTGGCGGCAGCCTGATCGCCACGCTGGAAGGCGTTGTAGATTTCCGCACACAGAGCCGGGGCAATGTTGGCGGTAGCGGGGACCGCCCCACGAGCGCCGAACATCAGGGCCGAGTAGATCAGCGTGTCCCGGCCCATCATCACGGCGAAACGCTCCGGCACCACGCGGATATACTCCAGCGTGTTCTGCAGGTCGCCGCTCGAATCCTTGATGCCCAGGATGTTAGGAATCTCCGCCAGCCGGGAGACGGTATCCACGTCGATCTTTGTGCCGCCGCACGTGGATGGATTGTTGTAAAGGATGACCGGCAGCGCCGTGCTCTCGGCGATGCGGCGGTAATGGTCATAAATTTCTTGCTGGCTTGGGCTAACGAAATACGGCGTGATCACCGACACGCCGTCCGCGCCCTCGCGCTCGGCCAGTTTGGTCAAGCGCACCGCCTCGCGCGTCGATTCCGCTCCCGTGCCGGCATAGACCGGGACGCGTTTCCGAACATGCTCGACGGCGGTGGCGATGACCTGCTGTTTCTCCCGCTCATCCAGCGCATAGAATTCGCTGTTGGTCCCCAGGACAAAGACGCCGTGCACCCCCTCGCGAATCAGATGATCGAGGAACCACTTCAGCCGCGGCAGATCCAGGTCTTCATTGGCCTGCATCGGTGTGGCGACGGGTGGAATGATGCCGTGGATTTTCATGGTGCTTCTCGCGTGTGTTCCTTAAGCGTGGGCAACTTCGGCAGCTCACCGCTGTAGCTGGCCCAAAGGGCATCGATGAAATGCGTCACCCAGATATTCGGGTCCCGCCGCCGCAGGTAGCGGCCGACCTGAAGAAGGCAGCCGACGTTCCCGCTAAAGACGGCCTGCACGCGGGCGTCCAGGATGTTCTGCACCTTTCTCTGGCCGAGGCGCTCGGCCATTTCCGGCTGGGTCAGATTATAACTTCCCGCCGCGCCGCAGCAGATCTCCGGTTCCGCAATCGGCACGAGTTCGAGCCCTGGAATCATTTCCAGCAATTGCCGCGGCTGCTTGCGGATTTGCTGCGCGTGGCAGAGATGGCAGGCATCCTGATAGGCGGCGCGAAGAAGAAGAGGGTGCCGCGGTTGGACCGGACCAAGTTCCACCAGGAATTCGCTGATGTCGCGCACTTTCTTGGCGAAGGCGTGAGCCGAGGCTTCCAGCGGCGTATCGTGCAGGAGATGCCCGTAATCCTTGAGCATCGCCCCACAGCCGGCGGCGTTGGTGATGATGGCGTCAACCTGGTCTGCAACGCCGCTCAAATTCCGTCCGAACACCTCACAGTTTGCCGAGGCAAACTGCTTCGCCGGCTCCTCCAGGGCCGAATGGTAGTGCAGCGCTCCGCAGCAAACCTGGGTCCGGGGGATCACCACCTCACAACCGTTGCGCTGTAGCACGCGGGCGGTCGCCACATTGGTCTGTGGAAAGAAGGCATCCGAGGCGCAGCCGGTAAAGAGAGCGACCCGCGCCCGGCGTTTGCCTTCCGCCGGAAGCACCTCGGGCAGGCGGCCGTGGTGCCATTTCAGCCGCGGCACCATTTCGTGGATTTGCCTTAGCGAAGCAGGCAAGATCCTCGGCAAGCGCAGCACATCGATCAGGCGATCGATTCGGCTCCATTGAAGAAAGCGCATGGGCGCGAGCGCCCAGCGCATGCGCCGCGCGTAGGGAGTGACGTGGTAGAGCAAGAAGCGCTGGATAAGGCCGAGGTTCCGCGCTGGAGGCGCCGTTTTGGCCATATGGATGCGAAAGGGTTCAATCAGTTTTCCGTACTGCACGCCTGAAGGACAGGCCGATTCACAGGCTCGACAGTCGAGGCAAAGGTCCAGATGTTGGCGCACCTCGGCGTTCAGATCCAGCCGGCCGTCGGTGACCGCACGCATCAGATAGATGCGCCCGCGCGGGCTGTCCGCTTCCTGGCCTAGCTCAACGTAGGTGGGACAGGCAGAGGTGCAGAGCCCGCAGTGAACGCAGTCCAGAAACAATTCATAATCGATGCCGGCACCGCTTGTAGCGGTCGCGGGCAAGACAGGTAGTGGCGCACAAACGGGTTCGGTGCCGACAGTCATGGGAAGTTTAGCCGCGACCCGCAAGGGGAGCGCGTTCCAGCAATAGCAAAGGATTCCGTTAGCGCTCCCCTAGCGGGTCGCGGCTAAACGAATCAGCACTTTTCTTATGGATTCTCAATCAACGCCAAAGCTTATGATAGTACAACCGCTGCTTCCAATCGCCCTCAGATGCCGTCCACGAAGCGGCCGGGATTGAAGATGCCCTTCGAGTCGAGCTTTTCCTTGACCACCCTCATCAGCCAGTAATCGTTGCGCGGCAGACCCCAGACCGGCAGGTCAGCTTTCCATGCCGCGGGACATTTCAAGATCACCACGTTGCCCTGAGATGCCATGGCTGCTTCTTGTAAAACCCGGAGCACCTCTTGAGACTTCTCAAGGGTCCAGTCACCGCAAACATGGCCGAACACGATGCCGTTACCCGCGTGCGCCTGGAGGATCAACCCCTCCGGGCGGGCGTTTACCAGCCGGCAGAAGTCAGCCGTTGCACTCGGAAGCAGGTTTGCTTTGAAAGTGAGTAGTGCCTCCGGCCAGGCCCGGAAATCGATCAGCTCGCGCCACAAACGGGCCGAATCATGGATAGCAAGTAACTGCGCGTCCCGATGATCGAGAGCGGGCTTAAGTTCGGCCTCAATTTGCTTGACCTGCCACGTAACCGATTCCCGGTTGTCTTCAAAACCAACAACAATCACCCAGCTCGCTTCGGAAGCGAGTTCAACGGCTTCCACGCCAACATGCCGCGCGGCGCGAGCGTTGAGCACTTCCAGGCAAACGGGCCGGGTTCGCGATCCATGAACAAGGTCCAGCAGTTGCCCGAGCACGACGCCATCCTTGCAACCGATTCCGACCAGCCGCTCTTCCTCCGGTATCGGTTTCAGCTTGAGCGTCACCTGGGCGATAATGCCGAGCGTCCCCAGCGAGCCGATGTACAATTTGCAAAGATCATAGCCCGCGACATTCTTGACAACGCGTCCGCCGGCCTTGACCTCCTGGCCCTGGTCATTTATCAGGCTGACGCCGATGACATAGTCTCGAAGCGTGCCAAAACCGTAGCGGCGCGGCCCACTTACATTGGCCGCCAACGCACCACCGAGCGTAGCTTTTTCCGGCAACGGCACATCGACGGGCAAGCGCTGGTTTTCTTCGGCGAGAATCTCTTGAAGCCTGGAAAGGGTAATGCCGGCCTGCACGGTGACGGTCATATCGCGCGCCGGATAGTCGATCACCTGATCCAGACCCCGGAGATCGACGCCAATTCCCTCCCGCGTGAGCGGCCAGCCGTATTCCCACATGGTCCTGCCGCCGAAAGGATAGACCGCCAGGCCCAGGGCCAGCGCTTGACGGACGCTACCGGCAATCTCGGCGAAGCTTTTGGGCTGAACGGTGCTACGCAGACAAGAATCGCCAAGAAGTGGGTCCGGCATCGCCTATCTCTGCCATTCCGGTACAGCCTACCTGTTGGCCAGTTTGCCAAGTTGGTGGCCACGTGTGTGGCAAGCGCATGCCCTGATTCTACCGCCGGTCACGAACTTGGCAAACCGGCAAACAACTCTCCAGGATGACAAGCTGCTACCAGCCATGTTGTTGGCGCAGCCAGTTGATCTGGCCGGTGTGGTGTCTGGCGTGCCAGGCGTACTGGGAGAGCGCATCTTGCAAGATGACGGTGTTGCCGGTTTCGGGATGCAGGAAGCCTCGGGCGAATTGCTCCGCCGACATCGAGCGCAGCAGCACAACCCAGCGCCGGTGTAAACCTTCCAGCAGGGTCAAGGGGGCCTGGATGTCGCCCGCACGCGAGTCCGGCAGCGCGGCCCAGTCGCCCTCGTTGTAGGCCTTGATGGTCGGCTGGTCCTCCGTCAGAGTCCACTTGAAGCGGATGTAGATGTGGACGTGGCTGTCCGCCAAATGGTGCACAATCTGCCGAATGGTCCAGTTCCGGTAGCGGGTGTCGAGTTGCTGCTCTGAAAGGCCGGTCACGGCCCGGCGCAGGGCTGCGGGGGCGCCTTCCAGTTCGGCGATCAGTTCGGCGCGGCGGCCGGGCGCCGGGTTGGGCTCCGGCTGGTAGGGGCCCGCCGGGTACTGGGGTGCGGTCATAAGGTCCTCGGGTTTGAGACTACGGTTGTTCGCGAGAGCGACGGCCTTGCTGACAACCCCGGTGCGGCGGAGGTTCGCTCTCTCAATCAGCAGGCACGATTTCCGCGCTATTGTTACCCGAAGCGCCAGCGAGGGGGCCTCGCTGGCGCTTCGGGTTGGTGTGCTGGCGAGTTTGGGCATGCCGACTTCGCTTAGACTAGTTGCCGCGCGGGCTTATTGCCGGGTTCGCCTTTTGCTGGGGAACGAACATGAGCAGCCCCATGCCTTCCGGGCGCGGCTGCACTTCCGCCGGCAGCGACCAGGCCTGCACGCCCCGGCCGGGCAGCGTGCGGACAATGTTGCAGGCCCAGGCGCGGCCCGCGGTCACGGCATCGCCGGTCAGCTCGATCATGGGGATGGCGGCTTCGATCTGCCAGTAGTCGCGCTCGCTATGCAGCGCCACAAACCAGCGCGGATTCCAGGAGCGGTCGCCCCAGCAATCTTCGCAGACGCAGCCGCGTTGATCGACCTCCAGGCGGAAGTAGGTGGCGTAATCGCGGTCCAGATCGAGGAGCAAGCTGACGTGATCGAACGGCCGCAGGTCGGCGTCGCGCGGCCGCGCTTTCACCGGCGGCACATAGCGGTCCGCCGGATGACGGCAGCGCAGAGCCACATAAAGGAAGTCCTTGTCATAAGCCAGCCAGGCTTCCGTGGGATAGTCCTTCAGCGTGTCGCCGACCGCGTTCTTCAGCGCCAGGGCCTTGAGTCCTTGCCAGCAGGCGTCCTTGAAATCGCCGTCGAGAAACGGCCGCGCGCCCGCTTGCCGGCAAAAAATCACCGGCTTGGGGGGCATGCCGTTGCGGTCAAGCAGCCATAGCTCCGAGCCGGCTGCATCGCGCCAGGGGCCATCGGCGTGCTCGCGGTAGAACTGGTTGTACCATTCCCGCGCCTTGTCGAATTCGCCAAGCTGGCGATGCGCCGACTGCAAGCAGAATTGGATCGACGGCTCGCTGGCATAGAGAGGGCCGAAAGCGGCAAAGCGTTTGCCGATGTCCAGGCTGCCCTGGTACCATTCCCGCGTTTCCTTTTCCTTGCTGAGCATCGTGAGCTGGTTGGTGCGAGTCACGTCCTCGCGATTGGTATTAAGGTTGGTCCAGCCAACCATTCGCGGGGGCCGCGATGTGTTCGTGCGGACCGCTTCCTCGCCATTCACTTTCAGGAGCGGCGGGGTTACCATGCCGGGTTCGGCCTGCACGTGCTCCGAGCTGGCGGCGATCTGGGTCTGCGAAAACATCCAGAATTGCCCCAACTCCTGCCGCCGCCGGGCCTCGCTGCTGCTGTTGTGCCGGATCAACCAGCGATAGGCATCGGCCGACAGCGGGTGCAAGGGATAGCGATCTACCATGAGTAGAAACAATTCCCGAGCCAGCGTCCACTGGCCGACGCGCACGAACTGGTTGGCCACGGCAAAAGCCGCTGGCGCCGCCTGATCGTCCGGCATGTTGGCGAGCATCGGGCCAACCTGGGCCAGCATGCGGCTGGGATCAGCCAGCTCGGTCGCCGGCAACTCGGCCAGGGCTTGGAGGTTTCTGCGCGTGCGAATCGCCTTTTCAACCTCTTGGGCCAGGCCGGTCGTGGGCGGCAGCTTGCGCCGGGCCACGCCGCCGGGCATCAATTCCACGCCCCGCATAAGTTCGGGCTGATTCGCGGCCCCAGGGATGCGGCTGTCCAGCAGGTGAAAGAAGCGCACGGTGGGCAGAGCGATGGGCGTGTCCGCCAGCAAGCCCGTGGCGGGCGCGGCGAAATCGCGCACGGTGGCTTCCAGGCGGTGGCTGATTTGCGTGAGGTCGGCTTTGACCTGAGCGTCCTGGGCGGAGTCCCAGCGGTGGTAAAGCTTCTTTACTTCCCATTGCTCCAGGCCGAGCAAAGTCAGTTGTTCCGGAAACACCTTGGGATCGCGGGCGCCGGCGAAGGCGGCGTGCAGCGCCTCGCAAACCAGAGCGTCTGCCGGCCAGCCCGACACTTCGGCATCCGGATGATCGGTGACCACCACATCCGGTCTCCAGATGCGTATGGCGAGGACGAGCTGCCTTAGCATCTCCTCAGCGGCGCGGTCGGCGTGCAGGGGATTCCAGGCCTGTACCAATTCCTTCTTGTCCGCGCGCGCCAGATGCTGGGGCATGGGGAACTGCCAAAGCATCTCCCCGGCCGCGCCGCCGGCCATGCGCATGGTCGCCGACAGGCGTATGCTTTCGGCCGCGCGGTTGGGCGATGCCGAAGCCGGGTCCGAGGAAACCACGCGCAGTGCCGCTGCCAGGTAGCCCTCGTCGCCGCCGACCATGGCGACGGCGTCCACGGGCAGGCCGATCGGCCGTGCGTGCACGAAGAGAATGGCAGCGCGCTCGCCGCCCCGATGCTGCACGCGCCAGCTCTTACCGCCGTCGGTCGTGCCCAGGATGGAGCCGAGTTCGCCGACGGCCCAACCCTGCCGCTCATTGCTGAAGAAAACGCTGTTGAGTGGCAAGATCTGGCCTGTCTTCACGACTTCCCAGGAGCGGCCCTGGTCATGGCTGTGCAACATCGCGGAACCGGGCCGGCCGACAATCCAGATTTCGTCGCCCAGGCAATGAACGCCGTGGAAATCCCACGAGGCCTTCACCTCGGTGGGAAGGTTGGGGTTGGCGTAGCCCCAGGTGCGGCCGGCGCTGGCGCTGCTGGTGAGCAGGAGAGCCCCCTGGCCCACGGCCACGGCGCGCTTGCCCACCACCTGCAGGTCGCGAATGGCGCGGCCGCCCAGGATATCTTCCATGTCGGCTTTGCCGAACTCGCCGTTGCGCAGCAAACCAAGCCGGGTCCAGGCGCCGGCAAGAGCGCCGTCCTGGGCACTCTGGAAATCCGCCGCCAGCCACGTCGTACAACGCGGGCCGGGAACAGGCTGCCAGGTGCGGCCGCCATCCAGGGTGCGAAAGATGCCTGTCGGAAACTGGTCGCTACTGTCGCCGGCAAGAAAACCTGTTTTGGCATCGACGAAGCGCACGCGATTCAAGCCGGGAAAGACATTGGTAGCCAGGCGTTGCCATTTCAAACCGCCATCGCGCGTAAACAGCAGCACGCCAACGCTTGCCTGGCCGTGAGGCAATTCCTCGCGTCCGGCGATCCAACCGACATAGGGGCTGAGGAAATGGACCGAACGGAGGGAAGCGCGCGTGCCCGTCGGTTGCCGCTCCCAGTTCTGGCCGCCGTCGATGCTGTGCCACACCACCCCGTCATCGCCGACCGCCCAGCCTTCGTTGTCATCGACAAACTGAACGGCATGCAGGGCAGCGTCGTCAAAATTCCGCAAGTCGGCTGCGTGGGCCGCAAGGCCGATAACAAGCGCTACCGCGAGCGCTGCAGTAAAGGGTCGCATGGCTATTCCCTTCTTTGTTCCTGATCTGTAATTCCGATCAAAGGCGCGATGCTGGCGTGCTTCTGACTATGGACCGCGGACGTTGTTAATCGAACAGCTTGTAGCGCACGATGCAGTAGAGAGCGTTGATGGCGTCTTTCAGGCCGATTTTCTTGCCTTCCTCGTAAGTACGGCCGGCGTAGCTAATGGGAATCTCGTAGATGCGCCAGGGAGGATGGCGTTTTCTGGCAATCTTGGCGGTAATCTCCGGCTCGAAGCCGAAGCGGTTGGAGCGGAGCTTGATGCCGGCCAGCACCTCGCGGCGGAAGACCTTGTAGCAGGTCTCCATGTCGGTGAGGTTCAGGTTGGTGAACATGTTCGACAGCATGGTCAGGAACCGATTGGCCACATAATGCCAGAAGTAGAGCACGCGATGGCTCTCGCCGATGAAGCGCGAGCCGTAGACAACGTCGGCGCGATTCTCCAGGATCGGTTGGATCAGGCGCGGATATTCCGCGGGGTCGTATTCAAGGTCGGCGTCCTGCACGAGCACGACGTCGCCGCGCGCCTGCCGAAAACCTTCCCGCAACGCCGCTCCCTTGCCCTGGTTCACCGGCTGGTAGAAGACACGGATGTCCGCGTTGGACTCGAATTCGCGAAGCAGGTCGCGCGTGCCGTCGGTGCTGCAGTCATCGACAACCACGACCTCCTTGGGGATGGGCACGGCCAGCACGCGGCGCAGCAATTCACCGATCCACTGGCGCTCGTTGTAGACCGGGATGACGACGGAGAGTTTGAAGCTCTCTGGAATGGGATAGATGCCCAGTTGGCGGCACGTGCCTTCCCCGAGAAGGCGCTGCAGCATCGTCACGCGCAGCGCCGGCGCTGCCGCCAGGCGCGCGATGGTGTGTTCCAGGTCCTCTTCCTGTCCGTCGTCCACTAGCGAGATTTTCCGGGGACCAGGTGATGAGGCACTTTCTTGCATCGCCTCAACCGCATAATGGCCGCCGAATTATTGAAGGAAGGATAATGGGGGTCAAGGTGAATTCCTTCGAAGGTCATTGGTCATCGGTCATTCGCGAATGACCAATGCCTTCTCCAAACTACCACTTGCCGCGGGCCGTTAAGGATCAATGAAGCCTGCCCTTGACACCTCTGCGGGTCGAGCTTACCCTCTCGCGACACGTCCGCTCGGGAAGAGGCGAGGCCCACGGACGGGCCTCAGGCTGAAGGGAGTCGGCATGGGTGCGACCTACGGAACGGGTGTCCCGTTGTGCGATTTGCAAGCTCAATTCCAGGAACTGCAGCCGCAAATTGAAGAAGCGGTCAGCCGCGTGCTTGCCAGTGGGCAAGTAATCCTGGGCCCGGAGGTTGCCGGCCTGGAAGATGAGGTGGCGCGCTTTTGCGGCATCGGCCATGCCGTCGGCTGTGCTTCCGGCACCGACGCCTTGTTACTCGCCCTTCAGGCCCTGGATGTTGGCCCGGGCGATGAAGTTATCCTGCCGCCCTTTACGTTTTTCGCTTCCGCCGGAGCTGTGTGCCGCCTAGGCGCCCGGCCGGTGTTCGCGGACATTGATGAAGGCACCTGCAACCTGGACCCTTTGCAGGTCGAAAACAAAATCAGCGAGCACACGCGTGCCATCATGGTGGTGCATCTCTTCGGTCAGTGCGCGGACATGGAGCCGCTGTGGCACATTGCGGAACGCCACAATTTGCCGATTGTCGAGGACGCCGCCCAGGCCTTCGGCGCGGATTACCAGGGCAAGCGGGCCGGCACGCTGGGCGCCATTGGCTGCTTTAGTTTTTATCCGAGCAAAATCCTGGCGGCCTACGGCGACGCCGGCATGGCGGTCACCAACGACCCCGAATGGGCCGCACGCATGGCAGCGCTCCGCGTGCACGGCATGGAAGTAAAATACCAGCACAAATACATGGGCTGGAACGCCCGGCTGGACGCCTTGCAAGCCGCCCTGCTGCGCGTGAAATTGGCCTACGTGGAGAGCTGGATCGAGGCACGCCAGGCGGCGGCGCGGCGCTACGATCTCCTAATCGACGAGCATCATCTCGGACATTTCTTGCAGCGGCCGGTGGTGCGTCCGAATCGCCGGCATGTGTTCAATCAATATGTGATCCGCGTGCCGCACAACCAGCGCGACCCGCTCATGCGGCATTTGAAAAGCGAGCACATCGGCTGCGAGATTTACTATCCGCTGCCGCTGCATCGCCAGGAATGTCTGACTTATCTTGGCTACCAGGCCGGCGATTTCCCCGCCAGCGAAGAAGCTTGCCGTAGTGTGCTGGCCTTACCCATGTATCCGGAATTGCAGGAAGAACAGCAGCAACGCGTGATTCAGAGCTGCGCAGCTTTCTTGCGGCAGCGCGGGCGAATGGCGGCCTAAGCTATGACCGTGGCAGCATGATCGGCATGACTCTGCCAGCATAATCGGCATGATTCTGGCAATTTATCGCCGCCACGGGGCTTGTCCCCGTGGAGCGACGATTGTCAGCCAGCCATCAGTCGTGGCTTCACGGGGACGAGCCCCGTGGCGGCCATCGGTATGTATGGATCGGTTACTGGCCGTCAGTCATCGATCCACCGGGACAAGCCCGGTGGAGCCCTTAATACACGTTAGGTTGCATTCGCCATCACTTGCAACTGCACCACGCTCCGTTCCTGTTCTTTTTCCAAATACTCGCGGCCCTTCTTGACATTCACATGGTCCCACGGCAGCACTTCGGTCACCGGCCGCGTGCGCTGTGAGTACCATGAGGTGTCGATGCCGAGGTCCGCGAAAGTCTGCCACCAAACGGCCGGTTTGAAACATTCTTTCCAGCCGTCCATCCGGCAGCTGCGCCGCCAGGCTTCCTCGAGCGCCGGCGCAATGCGGCGGTCGCCGCGCGTCAGCACGCCTTCCAGCAGACTGCATTCGATGTCGTGCTGTGTGACGCGGACGGAGCGGATGCGGCAACGGCTGCGCAGATATTGCCCGGCCCAGCGTAGATATTCGCGCGTCTGCATGCCATTCCATTGGTATGGGGTGTGCGGCTTGGGCACGAAATTGGACACCGAGGCGGTCACATCGACGTAGCGGCCGATGGTTTCCTTGCCGATCGCGGCAATTTCCTCCGCCATGTCTACGATGCCGTCCAGGTCCACGACGCGCTCGCCCGGCAGCCCGCACATGAAATACAGCTTCACGCGCCGCCAGCCGTTCTTGAAAGCCTCGCGACAGCCTTCGTAGAGGTCGTCATTCTTGATCTTCTTGCGGATCTGTTCGCGCATATCGTCGCGCGCCACCTCCGGCGCCAGCGTCAGGCCGCCGCGGCGAACGCCCTGCACCAGCTTCGGCAGCGAGCGGAGCTGATGGTTGATGCGCAGGCTCGGCAGCGAAATATTGACGCCGAGCGGCGTGAAGACCTCGTGCATGCGTTTGACCAGGTGTTCGAAGTCGGGATAGTCGCTGGTGCTGAGGCTGAGCAGGCTGATTTCGTTGTAACCGGTATTGCGGTAACTCTGCAGCGCGGCCTGCACGATCGTCTCCACGGAGCGGACGCGCAGCGGCCGTTTGATCACTGTGGATTGACAGAAGCGGCACTGCCACGGACAGCCGCGCATGATCTCGATGGCGATGCGGTCGTGCGTGGTTTCGACGAACGGCACCACGGGGTTGGTGGGCAGCGGAATGGCGTCAAAGTCCTGATTGATGGTGCAGGCCATCACCTCGCGAGGCACGTCGCTGCGCGTGCGATTCACTGCCGCAATCGTGCCGTCGGCGTGATACTCCGGCTCGTAGAACATCGGGGCATACGCCCAGGACGAGCTGCCGGCAATGGCCGCGATCATGTCGGCCCGCGACCGGCCGCCTTTCTCCTTCAGGTTGATCCACTGCTCCATGATCCAGGGCAAACTTTCCTCGCCGTCGCCAATGACGAAGATATCGATGAAAGGCGCGAGCACCTCTGGGTTCTGCGCCCCCGGGCCACCGGCTATGACGAGCGGATCGTCGAGCGTGCGATCCTTGCCATGCAGCGGAATCCCGCCCAGGTCAAGCATGGTCAGAATGTTCGTGTAGCAAACTTCGTACTGCAGACTGAAACCGAGCAGGTCGAATTCGCGCAGCGGCGTGAAGGTCTCGAGGCTGTAGAGCGGCAAACGCTTCTGACGCAGTAGCGCCTCGAAATCGCTCCAGGGGGCGAAGGCCCGCTCGCAAGCCCACTGCGGATCGCTGTTCATGATACTGTAAAGCACCTGCAAGCCGTGGTGGCTCATCCCCAGCGAATATGTATCCGGAAAGGTGAGACACAGCTTGCCGCGAACCTGGCGATGGTCCTTGACAATGCTGTTCAATTCCCCGCCCATGTACTGGCCGGGCATGCGCACCCGCGGCAACAGCCGGGTTATGGTTTCTCTGAGATTGGCGTTCATCGTCCTGGTCTTCCTTCACTTGAGGGCTCGAAGCTCGGATTGAGGGCAACGCTCATTATGCCAAATCATCGCCATATCGCCAGTCCGGAGCCAACGCACGGCTTAACGGCACAGCGCAAAAGCCGTAAACTCATCTCTATTCAACCACTTACCGGGGAATTGCCATGGCATCGTTCAGCAATCAAGTGGTGCTCATTACAGGGGCGGGCAGCGGGCTGGGAAGGCAGCTTGCTCTGCGCTTTGCCAGGGACGGCGCCGCCATCGCGGCACTGGACATCAAGTTTGATTCTCTGACTGCCCTGGCCGCGGAATTGCCCGGCTCACGCTTTGCCTCGGCCGTCGGCGACGTGACCGAGCGAGAAGCGCTAGGCAAGGCGGTGATGCAACTGCGCGAGAAACTCGGGCCCGTCGACATTGTGGTTCCCAACGCCGGCATCGGCATTGAGAATCCCGCCGTGCCCTTTTCCGCGGCGGATTTCGAGGCGCAAATTCGCGTCAATCTCCTGGGCGTCGCCAACACGGTGGAGGCGGTCTTACCGGAAATGCTCGAACGCAAGCGTGGGCAAATTGTCGGCATCTCCAGTCTTGCCTCTTACCGAGGGCTGCCGCACATGCTCGGCTATTGCGCCAGCAAATCGGCGGTAAACGCCTTGATGGAGGGCATGCGCGTCGAGCTGAAGCCGCACGGCATCGACGTGACCATTATCTGCCCTGGCTGGATCCGGACACCGCTGGCCGGGATGGTGCCGGTCCCGCAGGACCAAATGATGGACCCGGCTTTTGCCGCCGATCGCATTGTCAACGCCGTTCGCCGCCGCCGCGCCTACTACGCCTTTCCCACAAGTATGACCAACCAGGTGCGGCTGCTCAAATGGCTGCCCAGCGGGCTTAGCGACTGGCTGACCCGGCGCGCGGCACGCAAGTATCAAATCCAGTAACCGCGCGCGATTGTCCGACCTTACGGCGCAGGTACAATCAATAATCAGCATGCAATCTCTACTGAGCTATGTTGCGTCCCCGAGCCGCTGCGGCTATCTGCCCGACCAGCTCTGGCAGTTGCAGTACGAGCACATGGCCGCCATCACCCCCGCCGAGTACATGCAACGCATGCTCGAGGGCTGGCGGCGTTTTGGCAGCGTGCTGTTCCGGCCGCGCTGCCGGCACTGCAGCGCCTGCCTGCCGCTGCGCGTCGTGACAGACCGCTTCCATGCCGACCGCAGCCAGCGCCGCGTTCGGCAAATGAATGAAAACACCGTCGAGCTACGCATCGGAGTCCCGGAAGTGAGCCGCGCCAAGCTGGCGCTCTACGATCGCTATCACGCCTTTCAAACGGAAGCCAAGGGCTGGCCCGCCCACCCGGCCAAGGACGCGTGGGAATACGCGAGTTCTTTTGTCGATAATCCGTTTCCCACGGAAGAATGGTGCTATTATCTGGGCACGAAGCTGGTGGGCGTCGGTTACGTGGACGTGTTACCTGGCGGCCTGTCGGCCATCTATTTCTTCTATGACCCGGCCGAGCGCAGCCGCTCGCTCGGGACCTGGAATGTGCTGTCCATCATCGACCGCGCCGTGCGGAACAGGATCCCGCACGTCTACCTCGGCTACTACGTCGCCGATTGCCCTTCCATGCTTTACAAGGCCAGATTCAAGCCTAATCAAGTCCGCGCGCCGGATGGTCGTTGGCACGATTTTCAACTCTGATAAGCGCGCCGCAATCTTCAGAAATTCGTTTTGCATGCCGCAATCTCACCGTTAAAGTGACAAGATACGCTCGGAGCATGTAATGAAGCGCTTGACGATGCTCATGTTGGTTGTTTTGCTGGGAGCGGGGATGGCGATGTCTTCCGGGCTCGGCGGCGATCTTCCCGATGCGGCGTTGACGAAGTTCTTCCAACAGTACCTGGATATGCACTTCCGCCAGCGGCCCCTGGAGGGGACGCGCCTGGGCGATCATCGAAACGATCATTTGCTGGACGATCTGTCCCGGGAGGCCAGAGCCGCATGGACGGAACGAACACGCAAAACCCTCCACGACCTGGAGCAGCAATTTGATTACCCGAAGCTGTCCCGAGCCAACCAAATCGATTACGAAATCTTCAGGCATCACCTGACCGCGGCGCTCTGGCTTGCCGAGCATACGCAGCCGTTTGAAGACGACCCGCGTACTTACAACGATTACATCAGCGACAGCATCTTTCTGCCGCTCACCCAGTCATCGTTGCCTCGTGCGGTGAATGTCAAAAACTGCGTGGCGCGCATGGCGTACATCCCGCGGGTGGTTGCCGCCGCCAGGGCGAATCTGCGCAATCCGCCCCAGGTCTTCGTGGAGACGGCCATTCGCCAGAACCGGGGCGCGATCGCCTTCTATGAGCACGGCATACTTGAAGTCGCGGGCGAGACGCCGCAACTCAGCGAACTCGGACCGGCGGTCAGGCCGGTCGTGACTTGCCTGAAAGAATATCAGGATTTTCTCGAAAAGGATTTACTGCCGCGGGCCAGGGGCGATTGGCGGCTGGGCAAGGAACGCTTCGTACGCAAGCTGGATCTGGAGCTTGACGCCGGGCTGTCGGCAGAAGAAGTCCTGCGCGAAGCCGAGGCGGAGGCGAATCGCGTGCAACGCGACATGTATGTGATTGCCCGCCAGCTCTGGGGACAGAGCTATCCCGGCAAGCCACTGCCGCCGGACGATCCGGAGGGCCGCCGTGCCACCGTACAGCAGGTTCTGGACAAGGCCAACCAGGAGCACGGCCGCGTCGAGGAGCTGGTGCGTGACGGCCGGGACATCGTGGCGCGGATCAAGGCCTTCATCAAGGAGAAAGACATCCTGCGGCTTCCCGAGCCGGACCACTGCCAGGTTGTGGAAATGCCGGAGTTTCAGCGGGGCAATACAGTGGCCTATTTGAACCCGGCGCCGCCGCTCGACGCCCAGGCCGCCAGCCTGTACGCGATCAGCCCGCCGCCCCGGGACTGGGACACGCGGCGCGTGGCGACTTACCTGCAGGAATACAATCGGCACATGATGCAGGTTCTCACCATCCATGAAGGTTATCCCGGCCATTACGTGCAGCTTGAGTATTCGAACCGGCATCCGTCTTTGATTCGCCGCGTGCTATCGTCCGGCGTATTTGCGGAAGGCTGGGCGGTGTACACGGAGCAGATGATGCTCGACCAGGGCTACGGCCACGGCGACCTGGCTCTGCGACTCAATCAGCTTAAGTTCTACCTGCGGGCCGTGGTCAACGCGATCCTCGACCACAAAATGCACTGCGGGGAGATGACCGATGCGGAAGCTCTGAAACTGCTAATCGAAGGGGCTTTCCAGACGGAAGGCGAGGCGTTGCTCAAGATCATTCGCGCCAAGCAAAGCTCCTGTCAGCTATCCACGTATTTTGTCGGCCGGACGGCGTTTTACCGGCTGCGCCAGCAAATCGAGCGCGAACAGGGCGAGCGTTTTGATCTCGGACGCTACCATGAAGCGGTGCTCGACCACGGAACCTTGCCGGTCAAATACCTCGGCGAACTGGTGCGGGAGCGACTGAAAAAACCGCGCTAGAAAGAGAGTCTGATATGAACGTGCAATGGTACTACGCAACGGGCGATACCCGTCAGGGTCCGTTTTCCGGGGCGGAGCTGCAGGCCTTGGCGGCGGCCGGCAAGATCCAGCCCGGCGACACGGTTTGGAGAGAGGGGGCGGCGCGGGGAGTCCCGGCGCACCGCGTGAAGAATCTCTTTGCCGAAGATGCCGCGGCGGGCGTCTCGAACCTTGCCGTCGCTCCCTCAGCGATCGACCATCCGTCTGCAACGGAAACGGTGGCTGCTCACGAGTCTGTCAGGGAGCCCCACGCGGCGGCGGAAACCATCGCCGCGCCGCGCACCGCGGCAGCAGAGCAAGCGAAGCAGCCGTCTCCTGCCCAGACGCCGGATGAGATCGATACTCCTGAAGAGGTGCAGGCCGCCCCAGCGCCAAAAGCTCCCGTTCAGCAGCCGCCTGCCAGGAAAGGCAGAGCGACGGCGGTGCGCGGCGCGGTAATCGTCAGTCAGGATGGAACCACGGTTTATTTTCGCAAGAAATGCAGCCAGTGCGGTCATGAGGAAACCGGCCGCAGTAGGCTGCCGATCCGGAATGGGGTTACCCGCGCCGGCTACTTTTGCCCCAAATGCCGCAAGCTCAGACCAGTGGAAATCCAGGGCATGACCTGAGCCTGTTTTGGGAAGTCACCAGTTCACATGCTCGGCGACTTCCTCGACGCCCAGGCGCAGGCAGAATTGCTCGAACACCTCGGCGTGCTGCGGCTCGGTGCTGTGCAGGTGTTCGCCTTCGGTGATGAACTTGATCTGTTCGTCCTGGGGGATGCCGGCGTCCAGCAGGACGCGCTCAAACGGCTCCAGATCCTGTGCGTAGACGACCAGCAGCTTGTGCTCGTCAAACTGCACTTCCATCGGCCCGCTAGTGCCGATCACCGCGACGCCGGTGCAGCCGTCGTTGAGCAACAAGTCTTCGTAATCGCAGCAATAGCTCTTGAATACGGGCAGATCGATCTGTTCGCGATGCAAATCCAGGTGGGCGCCGCCCTCACTGTTATGGCTGGTTTCGACGACGACGTCCACGGCCTCGCCGAGCGGATCGAGCAAGTCGAGGAAGACATCAAACAGGCGTTCGCGGGAGACCGCGGCGACCAGCACGGGAACTTCGAGCTTGGCCTGGGCGTCCCGGTAGGTACCGACGCGAAAGCCTTCACGGGGAACGACCTGCAAATCAAGAGACGGGCGGACGGCTTCGGTGAGCCAGAAGTCACCGTAGCGATCGATTTGCAGGTGAGCGGCTAACTTCTCTGGGTTCACGAAAACACCTTGCGGAGTTAGGAGGGGGGGAGATGTTGTTTGGATCCGTAGGGGAACGGTTGTCTGCTCAAGTATAGATCGCATTTGCGCCCCTGGCTAATCCACCGCCGAAATTCTATGGGCCAGGCAAGGTGCAGTGTGAAAGTCATTGGCAGCGGATGGTTTACGCGGGGCGGACGCTTTGGTGGAGCGGCGAGCCGGCTGACGGATCTACCGTTGGCTCTGGGGGCACGCACGATATGATGTAAAACGGGGCAGAATAAGGAAGCCGCATAGGTTCCGCCGGGCTTGCCTTATGCCTTATCTTTGAAATGCCGAACAGTTGGCATAGGCTCTAGCCCTGTTTTGAACGGCGATTTGCCCCTGGTGCTCTGTCTCTGGTAGATTGACGGGTGGCAGGCAACAACCCAGGCGCGTTTCAGGTGTGCATCTGAGGCGGAGCCTCAGATGAAGTTCCGAGGATCCGGTTGACTTTGTCCGCCCTTGGCCGCCATAGTTCGCCCGCCAACTGACCTGGCAAACTATGGCGAAGTTGAAAAAAGTTGCCGAATTGTGGCGCGAACCTTGGGAATCCTCTTGACGGTTCGCACGCTTTATGCATCGAGCGCCTCATGATGGCCAGGTGACCACCTTTTGGCCATCTTCACTGTCCGGCAGACGGGACCTAGTTTCAGCATGTCGCGCACTTGTCGGCGATTGGAGTTTGCCATGCGAAAGGTAGCCGGTTCTCTCATTGCGTTCCTGCTCGTGGCGCTTCCGGTGAGGGCCGAGCAGCCGCAAGGTCGAGTAGTCGAAGACAGCTGGGAGATCGTGCAACTGGAAGGCGCTCGGGTAGGCAACTCGCACACCGTCGTCCGCGAGGTCGAGCGTGACGGCAAGAAGTCCTTTGTCACGACGACTGAGCTGAAGCTGAATATCAAGCGCGAAGGACAGACATTTCCTATAGGCATGGAATCCGGCAGCGAAGAGACGGCGGACGGCAAGGTGAGCCGGGTATGGATGCGCCAGTTCCAGGGCGGCCATACCCTCCTAATCATGGAGGGCACCGTAAAAGGCGACGAGCTTGAATTGACAGTGAAGGGTCAAAACGAAAAAAGAAGCACCATTCCCTGGGACGACAAGGTCATCGGACTCTATAAGCAGGAAAAGCTCTTTCAGGAACGCAAAGCAAAGCCCGGTGATAAGTTCAGCTTTTTGTCATTTGAACCGACGGTCGGTGGAGTGCTTACCAACCGGGTAACGGTCAAGGACTACGAAGAAGTGCGGCTGCTGAAAGGGAAGAAGGAGCGACTGCTTCGCATCGAAGAAATCCCGGACAAAGTCGAAGGGCCGCAAGGGCCAGTGCAGCTACCCGGTCTGACCGCCTGGCTCGACAAGGACCTGCGGCCGGTGGTTTCGTCATTTGAAATGCCAATCCTTGGCAAGATGACCCTTTATCATGCGGATAAGCTAACGGCGTCGGGGCAGTCCGGCGCGACCAAAGACATCATTGTCGGCTCACTGATCCGCCTAGATCGCCCTATCCCGAGGCCGAACCAAACGCGTTCGGCCGTATACCGCGTCACGATCAAAGGGGACGACGATCCGGGCACGGCTTTCGCCCAGGATGAGCGGCAAAAGAGCGCGAACATCCAGGGCTCCTCCTTTGACCTGCAGGTCAAGGCCAGCCACGGTCCGCGTGCTATTGAAAACCCTGGCCAGGCGAAGCCGGAATACGTCAAGAGCTGCTTTTGGATTGACAGCGACGACGCCCTGGTCAAGAGACTCGCCAGGGCGGCGGTCGGCAACGAGCCGGACCCGTGGACCAAGGCGCAGCTTGTCGAGCGCTGGGTGCACCAGAACATGGAGGTCAGTTTCACCCGCGACTTCTGCCCCGCCGGCGAAGTCGCCCGGCAACGGAGCGGCGACTGCCGTCAGCATAGCATGCTGGCGACGGCAATGTGCCGGGCCGCTGGCATCCCATCACGCACCGCCATCGGCTTGGTTTACGCCATCGATCGCATCAAGGGGCCGGTCATGGCTTTCCACATGTGGACCGAGGTATGGATCGATGGTCAGTGGCTGTCCATCGATGCGACCCGCGGCGAGGGCCATGTCGGCGCCACCCATCTCAAGGTCACCGACAGTAGCTGGTTCAATGAAACCTCCATGCGGCCGCTACTGCCGGTCATCCGCGTGGTCGGCAAGCTGTCGATCAGGGTTGTCAGCGTTGATCAGGAAGATTGATGGGCTGCAATATGCCGCCTTTCGCTCCGCGAAGGACGACAGTATTTCTCTTGCCGGCCAACTTCTGATAGCTTGGAGCGGCCAAAACGTCTATACTTAGACGGAAATGAACCCGGCTTGCACCGGTTATTGGTTATACAAAGTTGGCAAACGAGGGCGAAGCTGCCAGGCATAGCGGACTTCCGAATGAGCAGCGGGCGGCCTTGGTTCTCGTACGAGGTGTTCCCCCCATCAAATCCCGTCTAAGGAGAAGCGATTCCCTTTTTGGGAAAATCGCGTGAAAAAGGAAAATCCGAGCGCACTTTCCCCTAAACAACGCGATAATAAGGACGAATTCCAGGTAGTGGCCGTGGCGCCGCGGTTCAAGACCGCCAGCGTTTTCGCCACCAGGCAGGCGCGCAAGCCTCGCCGTGAACAGTGAGGAAGGCAGTGAGCGTCGCATCCGAGGGTCGCCGATGAGCCGAAGGGACCGTCCAGCCCCCCGACTGGCCGAGTCGGCTCCGAAGCCGAACCGGGGCCGCGCCGCGCCCGAGGCGTCGTCGCCGGCAGAGGCTGCCATTTCCGCTCCGCCGTGGGATTGGGAGAAGCTGTATCACAGTGTCTCGCCTTCCCAGCGCGAGGAGTTGCTGGCCCTGGCGCGGAGCCAGGGCTTGCTCTACTCATTCCAATTTCCCTCGACCCTCAACGGAGCGAACCACGAACCTGGCCCGGAATTGCTTGTCCAGGCCCTGGCGGGACAGATGGAGCGCTTTAGCCCGCTTTGCCCCGAGCCGGTGGCCGTGACGGATGCGGAACTCGACGCGGCGCAGCGTGAGGCAGTTGCCCGGGCAGTCCAGACGCCGGACCTGTGCTTGATCCAGGGGGCTCCCGGCACAGGCAAGTCGCGCGTGCTGGCGGAGATCATCGCGCAGCTTGCTGCCAGGGGCAAGCGTGTGCTGCTGGCAGCCGCTTCTGCCGCAGCGATTGATCGTGTCCTGGAAGCGTTGCCGACCGGCGCAAACCTTTGTGCCGCGCGCTGTTTGAGTCCTGAAGAATCCGTGGAGTCTCTGGCGCCCGCCGTTCGGCGGTTCACCTACGCCGCACAGGAAAAATCACTGCGTACCCAGGTCATCGAAGGGGCGCGGTCGCGCGCGGAAGAGAGCAAGCAATCCCGCGAGCGGCTACGGCAACTGGAGCCCGCCTGGATGCGCCTGGCCGAACTGGCCGATCAGTTGAAATCGCTGAGCGACGCGCAGGCGGCGCTGGCCGAACGCCGCGCGGCAGCGCCGGCCGAAGTGAGCGCCGAGGTTGCCGACGAGAGCAAGCAGGCTCAAGCGGGCTCATTTGCTCGACAAATGCGGGAACTGGAAGCCAACCGAGCGGAAGCAGCCAGGGAGAGGGACAAGGCCATCGCCGCCGAGCGGGATCATTTACAGGAACTGACGGTGCGGCTCAAGGAAGCGGACAAACGTTGCGAACAAGTCAAAGCCCTCCTTGGTGCTCGAAAAAGCTGGCGGTTGTGGAAGGGCGCCTGGTGGCGCGCTTTGCTGCGTCGCGGGCTCGCCCAGGAATGGCACGAAGCCGAAACGCAGCGTCATGATCTGCAGATAGAAGTAGACCGGCTTGTCGGAAACATCAATTGCTGGCAAAGAGAACAGGGGGAAGCAAAAGACGCTCACGCAGCCAGGCATGCGGCATTGCTCGCTGCGGAAGCGGCGCGCCGGCAGCAAGGATTGGACGGCGAGCTGAACGCGGTGGCGCGGCAAAGAACCGTGCTTCAGGCCGACTGGCAGTCAACTCTGGCGACGCTTCCTGCGGCAGCTGGCGCCCCGCTAGAATGCACGCCGGCCGCGGTGTTTGCCGCCAGGGAGGAATGCAAGGCTCGTGCGGAACAACTTGGGCAGGGGGCGACTTTAGCCGCGCAATGGGCCGAGTACCTGGAAAAATCACCGCAAGCGTTTAACAACCACCTGCCCATGTACCTGAATGTGTTCGCGGCCACGGTCAAGGGACTGGCCGCTGACAAGCACTTTGGTGACAGCGGCTGCAATGGCGCCGCTGTGACGGGTGGGTTTGACTGCCTTATCGTTGACGACGCGGAGCAGCTCACGGAGACAGAGTTGATCAAGCTTGGCCGGGCGGCGCGGCATTGGGTTCTCATAGGCCAGCCGGCCTGGGAATGCGACGAAGTTCAGGACAGCCTGGCCGCTGCGGAAGAAGGGCCGTCGAGGGTCCGAGGCGGGGGCGCGGCGCGCATGTCTGCCACTCCCTTTCATAGGCTCTGGCAACACTTCCACTGCAACCCGCGCCAATTGCCCTTCCGCTGGGTCATGGAACACGATCGGCTCTGCTGCAAAATGCGGCCGCTCCGGCCGGAGCACAGCCAGTTTCTGGAAACCGAGCGCGTGGCGGATTCCCCGGACATTGAATTGCGCATCTTGACGCTGCCGCAAGGCGAACCGTGCCTGGTGGAAATCCTGTTCCCGCCGGCATACAGCATCATCGCGGCCAAGCAGTTCATTGCCAACGAATTGCAGGAACTTACTCCCGAAGCGGATGCTTCAGCCCTGGGCCATGGCGAGACCAACGAGCAGCTCGTCCTGACTTTGAGCCGGCACGCAGACACCACTGAGCAGAGCGTCCCTATCGAGCCGGGTGTCCGCGAAATCGTTCAGAGCGTCGACGCCGGCAACGGCGGGGCGGCGGGCGTCTGGCGGACCAGCAGAATCGAGTTCGAGCGCCGGGCCGGCTGGCACTGGCCGCGCGCGGTCGAATGGTTCGCGCAGCGCACAGGCCTGCGCGATCTGGGTAGAACTGCTTGCCTGGAAGTGCTTCAGCGTATGACGCCCACCCTGGGCGAGTTCGTGTCCGGTGTTCTTGGCTCGGCGACTCCCAGGAAGTGCGGCGAACTAGCACAAGACGGGTTTCCGGCCGTTGAATTTATCGCTGTACCTACCGCTGCCAATCGCGACGAAGTTGTGCCGCCTGACGAAGGCACGAGGCCGGCCAAGGATCGCACGGTGTTGTTCTCGTCGGCGCGCATGGCCAGGCGGGGGGGTGCAGGCCTGGAACTGGATATTGCCGATCCGCGCCAGCGCGACCGGCTGCCCGAAGAGGTGCGCGGCAAGCTTCCGAAGGAAGGATTCGTCAATCTTCAAGAGGCCCAAATCGTGGTTCGCACCCTGGCGGCGCTTTGCCGGCATGCCCAATCTGCAAACGGCTCGGCCGGCGATGGCGCGCCGCCCGCTGTAGCGGTTATCGCGCTCCATGCGGCCCAGGCGGAACTGATTCGCCACCTGCTGGAACAAGCCATGACGCCGGCCGCCAGTCCCCTCAAGATCGAGGTCGGCACGCCCGCATGCTTCCGGCAGCGCGAGGCCGACACCGTGCTGCTCAGCCTGACGCGTAGTCATACGCATCGCGCCGTCGCCTACAGTCCCGATGCCGGGGCGCTGGCCCTTGCCCTGACGCGTGCCCGCGCGCGGCTGCTCATTTTCGGCGATGCCGGCACGCTGGTGCGCCGCTGTCAATGGGAAGGACCGTTGGAACACCTGGACCAGAGTGCGGCACAGCGAGAAAAACAGCTGCTAAGCCGATTGCTCCACGGTCTGGAGCGCTTTATGCAGAAGCGCCACGCCGTTCTTGTCCGGCAGGGCAGCCCATGACGGCTGCTTCTGCCCTGGCCTTTCCCTCCAGCAAGACTCTGCTGTCCTGGTGGACACAGCTGGCGCCGCTCAGGCCGAGCGCACTCTGGGTCGGACATCTCCTGCTTCATCGGGTCGAAGCGCTGGTAGCCACGCAACGGCCTTGTCCCATCGACCCGATTGCTCTTTTTGTCTTGAGAGCAGTAGCGCTTGCCAGGCAAGCGTCGCTCGAGACAGTGGCTCACGACCTGGCACTGGAGGGGGCGTTGGTGCGGCAGGCGCTGACACGTCTTGGGTCGGACAAACTTGTGGCGGAAGAAGCAGGCGGCGCTTGGCGGCTTCTGAAGCGCGGCGAGGAGGCGGTGAAAAAAGGGCTCTACCTGCGCGGGGAGCGGCAGCGGCGCTTCTTTTACTTCATGGAAAGCGCGCAGGCGGCTGCCATGCCGGTATTTCTTCCTCTGCAGAATCAGCCCGCGCTCACGGATTGGCCTGGCAACGAGGTGTGCCGGTTCCAGAAGACGGTTCTGCAGGAATGCTTGCAGCAGCCGGCTGAATGGAAGGTCCACCATGGTTTCCCTCTGGATGTGACAGATATTGTGGACGAGAATTCCCTGGCCGGTGCAGCGTCGCCGCCGCAGGAAATCTGGCGCGCCATTACGGTGGTTCAGCCACGACATTTGCTGGCGCTCCTGGTGCTGGTGCGCAGCGCGGCGCAGGAGGAAAAGCTGCTCGGTTTTGCCGTTCAGCAACCACGCTGGCTGCTCGAGGCGGAGCGGCCCGCCTTTGAGGTGAAGCAGGCCTGGCGCGAACTTGTGCCGGAGGCAATCGCCGAGCCTCCGCTTGAGGTGTGGCGACAAAGCTGGCGCGACTGGTGCCGGGCCCGTGGTTTGCCGGAAGCTGAAACGGATGCCTGCGCGCTCGAGCAACGCCATTGCACGCTCCACGTTACGACAGGAAGCAGCCTGGTGGACCGGCTACAGGCCAGTCACGACGTGGCCTTGAAAGGGGAGGCATGGCTTCTGTGCGGTGCGGAGCGCATTCGCAAGGCGGCGCGCCTGGAAATCGCCAGACCGAGGCAGGGCCAGCTGCGCGGACGCTGACCTGAAGAAGCCACGACCGGCTGCGGTTCCTGGCTCAGCAGCAATGCTACCTGCCGAGCAAATAGCGGTGCGGATCTACCTCTTCGCGCAGAATGCACAATTCCTTCTCGGTCGGCGGCGACGTAACGCCGAGGGGTTGTTGCACGCAAAGCTCGAAGCCGGTGGCTTCCTGAACCTGCTCAAGCGCTATGCCGGGATGCAAGCTCACAATTTGCATGCGCCGCGTTTGCTCGTGATAGCCGAGAACGGCCAGGTCGGTGATGACGCGGTACGGCCCCGTGCCGGGCGGCAAACCGGCGGCCTCGCGTGCTCCCGGACCAGTCAGATAACCCGGCGTGGTCAGGAAGTCGAGTTTCTCGACAAACCTGCGGCGGTCATGATTGGTGACCACGAGGATGCGCCAGCACAAGGAAGCCAGGTCATTGGCGCCGCCGCTGCCGGGCAAGCGCACCCTGGGCTGCTGGTAAGTGCCGCCGATCATGGTCGAGTTGAGATTGCCGTAGGCGTCGATCTGAGCGCCGCCCAGAAAGGTGTAGTCGATCATGCCGCGCTGGCAGGTTTCCATTACGTCCGCCATGCTGGTCGCCATGACGCCGCGGTAAAAGGTGCGCGAATCGCCGACACTGATCGGCATCGTGGGCAATTGCGGAGCGATGCCCCCGGCCTCAAACAGGATGACGAGATCGGGAGCGGTGGTGCGCTGCGCCAGCATGGCGGCGGCGCAGGGCGCCCCCGTGCCCACGGCCACGGTGCGTCCATTCTCCAGGAGACGCGCGGCGCAGCAAATCATCAGTTCCATGGAGCTGTAATTCATGACATTAGCTCGAGGCCGTAAGACAGGATTTCAATCCTGTCCGATGCCGGCAGGAGTGGAAGCCGCCCTACGGAGACTCAGACTCCGCTCTGGTGCAGCATCAACTCCTGCCGGCGTAGCTGTTGGAGCCGTTCCAGGCCGCCGCAGCGTTCCAGGTACTCGTTGAAATCGCGCACGCCGTAAATGTATTGGTCGAGGAATTCGGAAAAAGCCTGCGGATCTTCTTCGGCTTTGAGCCAGGCGCACAAATGCGCCTCGTCGGAAAAATACTCATAGGGCATGTTGCCCGGGTAACTACCGTAAGGCACTTCACAGACGGCGTCGACACAGAAAAAAGGAATAGCCGTGCGCGTCGGATCGCCGCGTATCTCGGCGCTGGGAATCAGGCGCTCGCAGGTGATGATGAGCCGCTTGGCCGCCCGCGCCAGATCGAAGTCGGCGACCGAGGTCCCGCGAATGCGGGCATTGCCGTAGCGATCCGCCTCGTGGACGTGAATCGCCGCCACGTCGGGAAAAAGCGCGGGCACTGCCAGCAGGCGCTCGCCGGTGAACGGGCAGGCAATCTCCTTGGCACCGCTACGGCGAAACGTGTCGGTGCCAAGCATGGAGCGCGCGGGCAAAAACGGCAGCCCCATGGCCGCCGCCTTGAGACGCACGGCCAGCGCGTAATTGGACCATTCCGTGCAAGCGACCTCGCCCGATTGCAAAACCCGCCGCGCATGCGGCGACAGGCCCCGGGCTTCCAGTCCGACGACATAGGCAATCTCGACGGCGGCGAGCGTCCGGCCGCGCCCGGTGCCGTTGCCGGCGCAGAGAATCTGAAAGTCGTGCGTGGCCGTATGCCCCGCAAAGCGCAGGTTTTGCCGTCCTTGCCGGACGATTTCATGGACGACCGCGGTTGGAATACGGGCGCAGCCAAAGCCGCCGACCGCCAGATAATCACCGTCACGCACCAGCCGCGCCACGGCATCCTGGACGGTGGTGAGCTTGTCCGTCAAGGCGCGCGGCTTGGATGCAAAATAAGCGCGAGCGTTGTTGGCCGATGGGTCCGAGAAGAGTTTGCCATCGCCCTGCGAGAGAATGTTCATGGGTTCGCGTTAGGGCCTATCGGACAGGGCTCCTAGCGATTTTCGTAGTCACGCAGCAACTGCCGAAAGCGCGGGTCATGGCGAATAGAGTCAAGATCATGATCCTCGCGCATGTAGCGGAAGTCGCGATAGCCGAGTTCCACGGCCTTGCGAAGGATGCGCAGGGCCTGATCGCTTTGCTTGAGCAACGCATAGCTGCAGGCCAGATTGTAATGCGCCAGTGGGTCCCGGGGCCGAAGCTGCACCAGGCGGCGGTCGATGTCCAAGCCCTGGGCGAAACGGCCTTTCAAGGTAAGGTTGTTGCCCATGACGCGCAGGACGTCGACATAATCGCTATTGCGTTTGAGGATGCCGCCGAAAAAATCGATTTCAAAGTCAAGCTGGCTCTGGTCGGCGAGTCGAGACAGCGGTGCGCTGGTGGAAATCGGCTCGGGGCCTTCGTTGGAGAATTTCCCCTGCTGTGCCATGTCGTTCCCCCTGGAGCGGCGAAGAGAGGCGAACGCAAGTCCCCTGGTCGATTCCCTCTCTTCAACGCCTCGTTTGATTATAACCGGGGTCCGGAGAAGTGCAAAGCGCGCCGGGAGGCGAAACCCCTTTTTTGGCTCTCAGGCAAGGACTTGGACGGCGACGGCTATGTCCAAGGCGAATGTCAATAGCCGGGGACCAGGGTCAAGATGGCGACCTCGGGGCGCACGCCGAAGCGGAAGCGAAAGCCAAAGCCGACTCCCTTGTTGACGTACAGGTGCGTGCCGTTGAGACGATACATGCCGGCGGCGAAGCGCCGCGCCTTGCGGCTGAGCGTCGGCCGGCCGACGCCCGGCAAATTCACCTGGCCGCCATGCGTATGGCCGCTGAGCATCAGGTCGCAGCGCTCGCCCGCGAGAAACTCGACGGTGCGCGGATTATGCGCCAGCACGATGCGCGGCAGGTGCGTGCTGAGATCCGCAAAGGCGCGCTTGAGGTCGCACACCCGGCTCCACAGGTCCTCGACGCCGACCAGGTGAAGCCTGGCTTCGCCGCGCTGCAAGCAGACCGACTGGTTGTGCAGCACGCGAATGGATTGTGCCAACAGGGCCCGGGCGACGGCCCGGTGCAAATGTTTATAGCGGCGAAAACCCAGGGCATTGCGTACGGAGAAATCATGATTGCCGAGCACAGCGTAGACACCCGCGGGCGCCGATAGCCGGCCGAGGGCCTCCGCGACGGCATCCACGTACTTGAAACCCCGGTGGATGAAATCGCCGGTCAGAACGACCAGATCGGGACGCTGGCTCATCGCCAGATCGACCGCCTCGTTGAGATAGTCGGCGGTGACATGCCGGCTGCAATGAAAATCGGAAAGCTGCGCCACGCGAAAGCCGGAGAATTCGAGCGGCAGGTCGTCAATGACGACCTCGTGCCGGTTCAATTCCAGCCAGGTCGGCTCGACGCGCCGCCCATAGCTGACGCGTGCCCAGTTGCGGCCAATCCATTTCGCCCAGCGACCCTGAGCGCGGCCGGCGCGCGCTTCGGAGCGCAACCAGCCGACAACTTGATGAAGCATGTCTCTTCTACTTCTGTTCCAGATATTCTGCTTCTCCGCCGCGCGGTTCCAAACGGCAGCGCACAGAAATCCTCAGCCTTCGTCCGTCACTTCGCCTTCCTCTTCTTCATCCTCATCTTCATCCTCGTCTTCCTCGTCATCAAGGTCTTCCTCATCGTCGAGATCTTCGAAGTCTTCGTCGTCCAGGTCGTCAAAATCATCGTCGTCGAAATCTTCATCCTCTAAATCATCGTCCTCGAAGTCCTCTTCTTCAAAGTCTTCATCCTCGAAGTCTTCGTCCTCGTCTTCATCCTCATCCTCTTCATCTGCCTCCTCGTCCTCCTCTTCCTCTTCCGGAGCGTCTTCATCGCGGCGCGCGAAGATTTGCGGTAAGTCTTCGTTGCCCGTGTCGAGAAGCGGCCACCAGGACGTATCCTGATCGGCGCCTAACCAGGAAACCGCCAGCATTCTGCCACCGAACATTAGTGTATCCTCAATTATGGTAAACAAAGTGGAGGCTTGCTTCGTGCACGTCCTCCTGCTTATTCGGCAATTCAGCAACGATACCGCAGCACGGCGGGTTGTTGGCAACCTATGATGCACTTCTTTCTTTGGCCACAAGCAAGCGCAGCAACAGGCCTATCTCGGCGCTTTTTGCCTCGCACAACGCGAAAATTTATCGTGTGGCCCGTGAAGGTATTCTCTTCGTAGTGAAGTCGCGCCAGCTTGTCAAGCTAACCCAAAGTCTAGTCTTTGCTTATTCTTAGCGTGGTCAAGATTGACGGCTGTACACGTGGATGAAGCTGCCCAAAACAGCCGCAAACAGGGCTATTGCCAGCCGGCCCTTTTCATGCGGGAAGCCCGAGCGCCTGTCGCTTTTCGGCAATGAATTTGAGGTGTAGAAATGCTAGCGATGGAAGCACGAAGGGACAGGGAGAAATGGATTATCCTGATCTCCGCGCATGGGCTGACGGTTTCGCCTAGCCTGCTTTTCTTCTTACGCGCTCGCGCAGATCGGCAATCTGCTGACGCCGCTGGGATTCCGGGGCGTATGGATCAAACGCGGCGCTGCCTTTGAGGATGCGTTGCAGCGCGGCAAATGCCTGGCGGCGCATTTCCACATCCCGTCGTTCCAGGGCCTCGAGCAACGCCGGAATCGCTGCTGGTCCCACCTGGGCCAACTCGGCCAGCGCCGTCTCGTAGTCGTCCCCCTTGAGCCGCTCAATGAGCCGGTGGATACGCTCCTGCTCGACAACCAGATGAAGAGTGGCGTCAGGCGTGCTTGGCGCGGGGGCTGCCTGCGCGGCGATGTCGAACCCGGCGCGGTCGAACGATTCGCCCAGGTACTCCTTGATGGCGACCGGGTCGTTGACAATTTGCTGCGGCGTCCCATGGGTGCGCACTTGCCCGTCTTTGATGAGATAACTTCGGTCCGTAATGCGCAGCACTTCGGAGACGCGATGGTCGGTGAGCAGAATGCCTATGTTCTGCTTGCACAGCTTGCGTACGATCTGCTGAATGTCGGCTATCGTGATCGGATCGATCCCCGTAAACGGCTCATCGAGCAGAATGAGCGACGGTTCGCAGACCAGGCAGCGCGCGATTTCCAGGCGGCGCTTCTCGCCACCGGACAGGCGGGCGGCGTTGTTTTTGCGCACGCGATTGAGACCGAATTGATCGAGGATGGCGTCGGTGCGCTGCCAGCGCTCCTTGCGCGTCAGCGCGCGGCCGAGGCTGCGCGACAGCGGCATGGCTTCGAGGATTGCCACTATATTCTGTTCCACGGTAAGCTTGCGGAAGACACTCGTGTCCTGCGCCAGGTAACCCATGCCCAGCCGGGCCCGGCGATACATGGGCAGCAAGGTGACATCGTGGCCGTTGAAAGAGACCTGGCCGCCCTGCGGGGTGATCTGCCCGGTGGTCATGCGAAAACTGGTGGTCTTGCCCGCGCCGTTGGGGCCGAGCAGACCGACCACTTCGCCGGCATCAACGTCGAAGCTCACCCCGTCCACGACCTTGCGGCGCCCATAGAACTTGATCAGACCCCGCACTTCCAGAATGGGCATCTTCGGTCCTCCTGACCTGCCTGGCGGCGCAAGCTCTCCCCAGAATGCGGCTTGTACCGAAATTGCGCCGAGCGGACAAGATCATTCACTGGAGTCATTCTGCAAAGACCGCCATGAAAGACACGATCGGAATCGTATCCCACGACCGCTCGCCGCGCTGGCTTTGCTTAGAATAAGCAGAGCATGGCCAAGAAGAAAAAAATACGCGTTGAGTTGCGCAAGAATCGCTCCAAACCGGCGCGGCCGCGTAACTGGACGCGCGGCTATCGCGAGCACGGCTATGAAGAGGAAGCCACCACCGGGCAGGAGCGGGTGCGCGCCAAGGGCGACCTGTCGCGCAAACGCACCATTATCCAGAACGAAGCGTCAGCCCCGCCCGCTGCCGGCCAGGAAGTGACGGAAATGCCCGCGGCGGATGTCGGCGCTTGCCGGCCCGGCCGCGTTCTGCGCGTGCACGGCCTGAGCAGTGTGGTGGCGACTGAAGACGGCCGCCTCTATCGCTGTGCCGTGCGCCGGCTTCTACGGACCCTGGTCAGCGACGAACGCAACGTTATTGCTACCGGGGATCGCGTCTGGTTTCGTCCTGCTATGAATGACGAGGGGTTCATCGAACGAGTGGAGCCGCGGCATGGCCTGCTGACGCGCGCCTCGCGCGGCCGCGAGCACGTTCTCGTCGCCAACGTGGACCAGGTGGTGATCGTCATGTCCCTGGTGGAGCCGGAACTGAAGCCGCATTTGCTCGATCGCTATCTTGTCAGCGCGGAGCAAGGGAGAATCGCCGCCATCATTTGCCTTAACAAGGCGGACCTGGCGGAGCATGCACCCTACCAGCACATGCTGGGCTATTACAGCCAGCTCGGCATACCCACGCTCCTGACGAGCGCCTCAACGGGTCTGGGAATTGAACGGCTGCGCGAGTTGCTGCCGGGCCGTCAGACGGTTTTTGCCGGGCAGAGCGGCGTGGGGAAATCCTCGCTGCTCAATGCCATCCAGCCCGGTCTCGGACTGCGTGTCCGCGAGGTAAGCGACGCAACGCAAAAGGGCAAGCATACGACCACGACTGCGGAGCTGTTGCGGCTCGACCTGGGCGGCTGGGTCGTGGACACGCCCGGCATCCGCCAGTTTCAGCTCTGGGATGTGCGGCCCGAAGAAGTGGAAGGCTTCTTCCCGGAGTTCAGACCCTTCGTGCCCCTGTGCGCCTACGCCGATTGCACGCACACTCATGAAGACCGCTGCGGCGTTAAACGCGCTGTGAGGACTGCCCTGATTAGCCCGCGCCGCTATACAAGCTACCTCGGCTTGCTGGCAGGTGAATCTCTGGAGTGAGACGGATTTCGGGAGCCAGTACTAGTCATCGGGCTGGCAGCTCGGCAAAGGAATCGACGAGAGCAGTGCAAACCTCTTGCAAACGGTTCAGGTCGTCCTTGATCTGAGCCGCGAGCCGTTTTATTTCCGCTGCTCTCGGAAGATCGGAAAAGGCCGTGGCCAGTGCCTCGCAGCCTTCCAGGCTGCTCAGGAATCGTTGATTGCTAAGCTCTTCCCTGCTCAAGCTCAACAATTCTCTGGCCTGCCGAATCCTTTCTTCGTTAAGGACTTTTGAACTCGCGGGGGCTGCCGACTCAGCCACGGCGCCTGCCAGGCCGGTCCGGGCGATGCCGGTCAAAACTTGTCGGCCGGACAGGCGGCTCGACGATTGGACCGCTGCTTGAGGCTCCGGCGAATGTCTGATGACCTTGCGTTTCTTGACCAGTTTCCCAACCAGGTGATTGACCAGGTGCCACAGCACCAGCGCGGCAATACAGACAAGGGGAACGGCGATGCTGACCCGAAATATCAACGTATCCAACCGGCCTCCCATGGATGAACTCCACCGCGGATGTCGTGCTCCTGGCTGAGCTGTGCTTCCTTCTTTTTTGCGCCCAAAGTGATTGTATACATTAGTGCCGCACTTCAGCGGTTCGTTCAAAAACGCTTCCGGATAGGAACCGCGTCTTGCTTTTCGGCGCCCGGAGCGGGGGCCGGCAGCGGTAATGGTCTCGGCAGCGGCAGGCTCTCTATCGGCGTGGACGGCGGGGCAACCTCCACGGAAGGCAATTGGGCAGCAGTTACGGGTAGACTCAGGTCGTCCGGACTGTGGTCGGGAGAAAAATGCCGCATGTCCCGTGGCCGGATTTGCCAGCCGCCGCCCATGGCGCGGTAGAGGAGGATCAGGTTCAAGGCGATATTGCCCTCGGCCTGAGCCGCTGCATCTTGCTGGGTGACTTGAAAGTTGCTCGCGGTGAATATCTGATTGATGAAGGCACCGGTATCGAGCGCGCCGGGCGGAAGGTAACCCAGGTTGAATTGGCGGATGAGATAAGCGGTGAGCAGAGCGGCCGCATCCGCACTCTCCTGTAAGTGGCGGCTTTGCTCCAGGGACTGCAAGTAGGCGACCATGGCATTTTCCGCATCGAGGTTGGCATTCAGGATCGTGTTTTGGTAGAGCGCGACAAACTGCTGGTAGATCCGATTCTGGAAGCGCACATTGGCGAGCAGACGGCCATAGTTGAAAATGTTCCAGGTCAATGATGGACCGATGCTGCCGGTCCAGGACCCTGGGCTGAACAGTTTGTTCAGGCTGTTGGCGGCCAGGCCGATGCTGCCGTTGACGCCGATGTGCGGATACATCTCGGCCTCGGAGATGCCGATCTGTGCCGACTGGATCAGCAACTGCTGCTCGGCTGCCTGCACGTCCGGCCGGCGCAGCAGCAGGTCCCCCGGAATGCCTACGACCACCGCCTCATCCCGTGGTTTCGGAATGTGGACAACACGCTTGCTCGGATCGCGGGGATCGGGCACCAGGCCGTCTCCCAGTTCCGACAGCAAGTCGCGTACCGGAAGCCCCAGCAGGGTACACAACTGATTGTTGGCCTGCCGAATCGAGATTTCCAGTAGGGGGATCAGGGCTCGAGTATTCTCGAGGTTCGATTTGAGCTGAAAATAGCCCGGATACGAATTGGCAATCCCGGCCTTGTAGCGTTTCTCGTATGTGGCGACCAGGGGCTCCTGTTGTGCCACGTTTTGCCGGGCCAGGACCAGCCGTTTTTGCAGCGTGCGGATTTCCACATACTGGGTGGCCACGTTGGCAAACAGCAGGACCATCATCTCGTCGTAGTTCTCAACCGACTGGTCCAGGCTGGCGTCGGCCGCTTCCAGGTTGCGGCGGAACAGGCCCCAGAAGTCGAGTTCCCAGGACAGGTTCAACGACGTGGAGATGTTGTCGAAGAAGCGGCCGGCACCCGCACCGGCGGCGCCCACGCCGCCAGCGCCGCCAAGACTCGCGCCCACGGAGGGATTGGTCGGTGTTGTGGTCGTATTCCCCGTCATCGGCGTCACGCCGGCGATCGGCGTCGTCGAACTGGTAATGGGACTCAAAATCGCAGCCGGGGCCAGGGCCGCACCGGCGACGGCGCCACCGACAACGGAAGCGCCGCCGTTCCGGCTGGCCTCACTGTGTGTGTACTGCAAGGCATAGCTTTGCGACTGCGGCAGCAGCTCCCCCAGGGCAATGGCCCGTTGTGCCTTTGCCGCCAGGATTTGAAAGCCGGCCGCGCGCAGGGTCAGGTTGCGCGAGTAGCTTCGCTGAATCAAGCCGTTCAGGATCGGATCGTCGAATACCTCCCACCAGGTTGCGAGGTTGGGATCATTGACATGCACGCGCGGGTTGCCTTCGTCAACCCATTGCGGCGTCAACGGTACGGGGGGTCTCTGGTAGTTGGGCCCTACCTTGAAACCATTTCGCACATATTCGCCAATCCCGGTGGTGCAACCGCATTCAACAAGCGCCGCGGCTGCCAGTGCACAAAAGGACACAAGGACAGCCACCCGTTGAATCCAATGTTTACTTTTCGACAGCTCTTGCATAACGGCCTTCTTGCCCCAAAGCGGGACAGCAGCATTTATTTGGGCGTACCCACCCTGTCTTTTCGTCAAAATGAGAAGAACCGGTTCAATCGAAATGATGGGAAAACCGGAACGAGCCTCACAAGCTGCGTAAGTTGTCCAGCCTGAGAAGAGCCGGAGAGCCCCTGTTCCGCACAGAGGCGCCCGGGTATCATTTAGAAGGCTTTTTAGGGACCGGTGAAATCATGGAACTCATCACGCTCAAGGACATTTACAAAACATATTTTCTGGGCGAGGTGGACGTCCCTGTGCTCAAGGGCGTCTCGCTGGAAATCGGCAAGGGGGAGATGGTTGCGCTCATGGGGGCATCGGGCTCCGGCAAGACCACGTTAATGAACCTTCTCGGCTGCCTGGACCGGCCAACGTCCGGCCAGTATTGGTTGGATAGCGAGGAAATCTCCCAACTAACCCCCGAGCAACGGGCCGATGTACGCAACCGTAAGATCGGTTTCGTTTTCCAGAGCTTTAACTTGCTGGCGCGCAGCAGTGCGCTGGAAAATGTCACCATGCCGCTGGACTATGCGCACCAACACATCACGGAAAAGGAAGGGCATGACCGCGGCGTGCACTTGCTGGAAATGGTCGGTCTCGGCCATCGCATGGAGCATCACCCATCGCAGATGTCCGGCGGCCAGCAGCAGCGCGTGGCTATCGCCCGCGCCCTCGTCAATCAGCCGTCGCTCTTGCTTGCCGACGAGCCAACCGGCAATTTGGATTCCACGACCACGGAAGAGATTTTGCAGACTTTCCAGAAGCTCAACGACAATGAAGGCATCACCATCGTCATCGTGACTCATGAGGCGGATGTCGCCAACCATTGCAAGCGCATCATCCGCATGCGCGACGGCCGGATCGAGGGCAGCGAAGCGGTCGCGCGCGCTCCCGTGATGCCGGCTCAGCCCCAGATCGCCATTCAGCCTCACCCCCAAAGCTAGCCGGCTATTTTCGCAAGAAGACCGAACCAATCGGGCTTTTTGACGGTATAATATGTTAGGATCCTAACTAAATCGCTAATGGCAAGGCGGCACTTTCCCATGGATAACTCCTTGCGCGAATTCATTCGCATTTTCGGGCTCGTGGAAAGGATCATGCAGCCGTACTTCGCGCGCTTCGGCATCAGCGGCTCGCAGTGGGGCGTACTCGTCAATCTTTACCGGTCGGAGCTGAAGCGCTGCAAAGGCTTGCCTTTGCGCGAACTGAGCGAACGCCTGCTGATCCGTCCGCCCAGCGTCACGGGCCTCGTGGATCGGCTGGAGCGGTCGAGCTTGGTTCGGCGTGTTTCGTCGGCGAAAGACTTGCGCGTGCGGCAGATCCAGTTAACCTCCGGCGGCCGACATCTGGTTGAGCGCATCCTGGCTGTCCATGATGATCAGGTCAACAAGGTTTTGGGCGGCCTAAGCCCGGAGGAGCAAAGCCAGTTACGCCGCTTGCTGGCAACCTGGGGACGTCACCTGGAGGGATTGCTGGAACATGAAAATGCCGAGCCGGAGACAAAGGGCTCCCACTTGGTTTTGACCGGAAATTGCTGAGGGAAGTATGAAGAAGTTCATTGCACTTTTGATCGTCCTGGCGGCTGTGCTTGGTTTGGGAGGGTACTGGTACCTCCATGCCCGTTCAGGCCCGCAAACCGTCTTCCATTTCGACGAGGTGAAACGAGGACACATCGTATCCACGGTCGGTTCTACGGGATCGATCCTGCCGCGTGAGCTGGTCGATGTCGGCGCCCAGGTAGCCGGTCGCATCATTGCGCTCGGGAATGACAGCAATACGCAGTCCGGCATCGTGGAATGGGGTTCCCAGGTCCTGGGCCCAGTCCTCGAAAAAGACGGCAATGTGGTCAAACTCGGAACTCTTCTAGCGCAAATTGATCCTGCAATCTATCAAGCGCAGGTAAACTCGGCACTCGCCACCGTCAAATCGGCCCAGGCCGACCTGCAGCTGAAGACAGCTCAACTCAGCCAGGCGACCGCCGACTGGCAGCGCGCCCAAAGCTTGTATACGACTGGCGGCATCGCCCAGGCAGAGTATGACCAGTTCAAGGCGACGTTCGGCGTAGCGACGGCTAACATCGAGGTCAGCAAGGCGCAAATTGGCGTTGCCCAGGCCAATCTAAAAACCGCCCAGACCAACCTTGATTACACGACCATTACTTCGCCCGTCAACGGCACCGTAATTGACCGGCGCGTAAACGTTGGCCAGACGGTCGTGGCCAGTCTGTCGGCTCCGAGCCTTTTTCTCATCGCCAGGGACCTAAGCAAGATGGAGGTCTGGGCGACGGTGAACGAAGTCGATATCGGCAAGATCAAGGCCGGTCAGGATGTCACCTTCAGCGTTGACGCATTGCCGGGCCAAGCCTACAAGGGCAAAGTCGTGCCCCAGGGTAAGCTACCCACGCGCCTTAACGCCCAGATGACTTCCAACGTCGTGACCTACACGGTCGTGGTTAGCGCCGACAACAGCGAAGGTCTACTCAAGCCGTACATGACGGCCAATCTGACTTTCGTGATTGCGGACAAAAAGAACATTTTGCTCGTTCCCAACGCGGCGCTGCGCTGGCAGCCCGCCGTCGCGCAAATTGCGCCCGACCAGCGCCAGGCCTACGCCAAGCTCACATCAAAAAAGCGTGCACCCAGCGATAGCGACGCCGCCGATCATGGCTTCCTGTGGGTGCAAGGGGACGACGGCCTGGTTCGCTATATCGAAGTTCGCACAGGCGTGAGCGACCTGGTCAACACAGAAATTGTGAGCGCACTCAACGGCGCGGAATTGTCCGAGCACACCAAGGTCATTACCGGCGAGGGCAGGTCTCAGGTCGCCTCTGGCGGGGCCAATCCCTTCGCGCCGCAAATGTTCAGACCGAAGGCCAAGGAGTGAACAGCCATGCATAAGTTCTACCGGATCTTGCGCACCGCGTTCCGCGCCTTGCGACGCAATGTCATGCGTTCGGCGCTGACCACCCTGGGCATCATCATCGGCGTGTCGGCGGTGATTGCCATGACGGAAATCGGCCAGGGATCCACGGCCGCCGTCCAAAAAACCATCGCCAGCATGGGGGCCAATAACTTACTGGTAATGCCCGGCACCGCATCGAGCGGCGGTGTGACCTTCGGCAGCGGCAGCGTCATCACGCTCACGCCGCAGGATGCCGATGCTATCGCCAAGGAATGCCCCGCCGCCTACGCGGTCGCCCCGGTGGTGCGTGCGCGCACGCAGGCGACCTTCGCCGACAAGAACTGGGTGCCCACGTATATCTACGGCACGACTACCAGGTTCCTTGACGTGCGCGAATGGAGCGACCTGGAGGAAGGGGAGCCGTTCAGCGACGCCGATGTTCGCAACGGCACGCGCGTCTGCTTGATCGGTCAAACCATAAAACGCGAACTGTTCAGCGGCCAGTCGCCCGTCGGCCGGGAACTGCGCATGCAAAACGTGGCCTTTCGCGTCCTCGGCGTCCTCAGCGCACGCGGCGCCAACATGATGGGGATCGATCAGGATGATATCATCATTGCACCCTGGACAAGCATAAAGGCGCGGGTCAGCAGCAGCACGCTCACGAGCATGAACCAGAGCAGTTCCGCGGCGACCGGAAACTCGTCGAGCACGTCGGCCACGATAGCCGCCGCCACCACGGTGAACTCGCTCAATCAGTCGTATCCCGGCAACCAGGACAGCCTCTACCCGACCGTTGATCCGCTCCGCGCGGTCGATTATCTTCAGCAAACCCGCTTCCCCAACGTCGACCAGATCATGGTCCGCGCTACGGAGACCTCGGATATCCCCCTGGCCGTCCGCCAGATCACGGATCTGCTCCATGAGCGGCACCACATCAAGCCCGAAAAGCCGGACGACTTCAGCGTCCGCGACATGACGGAAATGGCCAACGCCCTTGGCTCTACCACGCAGACCATGACGCGCTCGTTGCTGTTTGTCGCGCTTGTGTCGCTGGTGGTCGGCGGCGTCGGCATCATGAACATCATGCTTGTGTCCGTCACCGAGCGCACCCGGGAAATCGGCCTGCGCATGGCCGTCGGCGCCCGGCCCAAGGATATTCTGCGCCAGTTCCTCGTCGAGGCCGTGGTGCTGTGCTTGATGGGCGGCTTCATGGGCATCGTCCTGGGACGCGGTGCTGCGGAGACGGTGCACTATTTCCTGCACTGGCCCATCGAGCTTTCGATCCTGGCCATCGTGGCTGCAGTTTTGGTTTCCGGGAGTGTTGGCGTCATCTTTGGTTACTATCCGGCATGGAAGGCATCGCGCCTGGACCCGATTGAGGCGCTGCGCTATGAATGAGCCGTCTCCAGGCTCAGCCATTTGAAGACAGCTGTTGCCGTGCGCTTTTACTGCGTATATTACTGGCTGCAGCAGCCTCTCCCACCTATAACGTGGTTATTGAATAAATTCGCTGGACCCTTGTGCCGCGCGCTGTGTCCGGAAGAGGGTCGCACTTATCCATACGGAGGTCGTTGCTCGTGACACCGAAAGAAGTATTGGCTCTGATCCGTGAGAAGGAAGTCAAGGCGGTCGATCTGCGTTTCATGGACTTCCCCGGTCTCTGGCAGCATTTCACCATCCCCGCCGACGCCCTGGACGAAGCGGTGTTTGAAGAAGGGCTGGGCTTCGACGGCTCCAGCATCCGCGGCTGGCAAGCCATCAATGAGTCGGACATGCTCGTCATGCCGGTTCCGGAGACGGCGTTCATCGACCCGTTCTGCAAGGACACCACCCTGACGATGATCTGCAACATCCAGGACCCGCTCACCAAGGAAGACTACACGCGCGACCCGCGCAACGTAGCCCGCAAGGCCGTCAACTTCATGAAGCAATCCGGCGTCGCCGACACCGCCTACTTTGGCCCGGAGCTGGAATTCTTCGTCTTCGACGACGTCCGCTACGACCAGACCCAATACTCCGGCTACTACTATCTCGACAGCGTGGAAGGCGCCTGGAACACCGGCCGTGACGAGAAGCCCAATCTCGGTTACAAGCTGCGTTACAAGGAAGGCTACTTCCCGGTGCCGCCCTCCGACGCGCTGCACGATCTGCGCTCCGAAATGATGCTCACCATGATCCAATGTGGCCTGAAGATCGAGGCCCAGCATCACGAGGTCGCCACCGGCGGCCAGGGCGAAATCGATATGCGCTTTGCGCCGTTGGTCGACATGGCCGACAACGTCCTGAAATACAAATACATCATCAAGAACGTCGCCAAGAAATACGGCAAGACGGCCACCTTCATGCCCAAGCCGCTCTTCATGGACAACGGCAGCGGCATGCACGTGCATGCGTCGCTGTGGAAGAACGGCGTCAACCTTTTTGCCGGCTCGGGCTATGCCGGGCTTTCCGACATGGGCATGTACGCCATCGGCGGCCTGCTCAAGCACGCTCCGGCCCTGTGCGCCATTACCAATCCGACGACCAACAGCTACAAGCGGCTTGTTCCCGGCTACGAGGCTCCGGTCAACCTTGCCTACAGCCGCCGTAATCGTTCCGCATCGATTCGCATCCCGGTCTATTCGCCGAGTCCCAAGGCCAAGCGCATCGAGTTCCGCTGCCCGGACGGTTCGAGCAACCCCTACCTGGCTTTCTCGGCGATGCTCATGGCCATTCTGGACGGCATCAAGAACAAGATCAAACCCGGCGAACCGCTCGACAAGGACATCTATGACCTGGAGCCGGAGGAATTAGCCAAGGTGCCGAAGGCGCCCGGCTCGCTGGATGAAGCGCTCAACAACCTGGAGCGCGATCATGAATTCTTGCTCCAGGGCGACGTGTTCACGCGCGACGTAATCAGCACCTGGATCTGGTACAAGCGCGAAAAGGAAGTGGACGCCATCCGCCTACGGCCGCATCCTTATGAGTTCGCCTTGTACTTTGACATCTAAATTAAACCAGAGTGCGCGATCAAGATCACCGTGCGCGATTTTGCAGTAGCGACGCCGCCGGGCTTGTCCCGGTGGATCGACGACTGGTGGCAAGTAACAGATGCACATACCGATGGCCGCCACTGGGCTTGTCCCGGTGGAGCCACGACTGACGCCCCGGCCGACAATCGTCTTTCATCCGAGAATGCGTGCTTCCTTGAACTCAGGCCCCGTTGCGCGGGACGCGTATTTCCTGGCAGGTGCGTTCATAGGTTTCTTCAAGGTTGATCTGGAAGCAGTGCCCGCCGCGCAGCCACAAGGGCATCGTCGGCAGAGTCTTGCCAATCGCGAGCGGTTCTTGCCAAATATCAAGCTTTACTTGTTCGTCACGTTCTATCGGACGATACGCCGCTGCATAGAGTTCCGAGTCCATATGAGGGGCGCGCTGCCCTAGACGTGCCAGGAATTCTACGTGCAAATTGGCCTTGCGCAGGGTGACAATATCAACCATTGCCAGGCCCACGCCGCCCTGAACGTAAGTGGCACACTTGGTGGCAAACGCATCTCGGCTCTCGGGCCGATCCTTGTTTGCAGGACTTATGAGCTCAATGGCGCCGGCCAGGGTAGGACCTGCTTCGGTGTTATAGATCAGCACTTCAACCAGATCGGTCGCCAAAGTCAGCGGCACAGTAATGACCGGTTCAGGCGGGGTCCAGGCGCTGCCTTTAGGCGGGGCCAGGCATTTCCCACCTGTGTCGTCAAAGGTTGCCACGTCGATCTCTATGCCAAACTGGACGTTCGGCTCGGCAAAGTATCCCTCTGGCAGCTGGTGATTCAAATCAAAGCACAGACACGTGGCCCACGCATGGTGGAAGGCATGCCAGTGGCGATGGATGCTCAGCGGCGGGCGGAAATGATCTCGGAGCGGCATCTGCGGATTCCCTGGCGATTGCGAATGCTTTCCTCCAGCGGGAGAGGAGGACCAGACAACGGCTCCATCGTATGCTGGATTGCCTTATGCGACAAGTCCGTGCACTTTCCCTGAGCCGCTTTGCTCTGCATTCAGGTTACAAACCGTCTAGTCAGCAGCGAACAGAACGTAAGATAAAACCCGTGCAGGCCGACAATGGCGGCAGCCAGGCAAGCCAGCACCCGGCCGGCACCGAAAAACTGTGTGGCCGTACGCTCGTAGGCAGGCAACTGCCGGCCGACGTCGTCCAGATTGCGGCCCAGGTCGGTGAGCGTGCGGTCTTCTTCATCCAGTCTGCCGTCAAGCTGGTCCGTCATCAGCGGCAGCATTAAGGATAAGGTGTCTGCGATCTGAACCGTCTGCTCGAGCGCGTCCTCATAGTCTTGACGATGTTCGATGGCCTGATTGAGCTGGCCCTTGGTGGCCTGCAATACGCTGGCCAACTGCTTGAGCCGGGTGCGCAATCCAGGCCAGCGCGCCTGGATCATTTCGAGGCCGGTCTGGGCCTGACGCAGCGAATCGGCGACTTCTTTGAGGCGGTCGGCCTCCGGTAGAACGTGACCGAGATCGATATTCCCCTTGCGCGGCTTGGCTGCAGGCGCGGCTCTTGAAGAGGACGCCGCGGCGGCCGTGACATCTTGCATTTTGAGCTGTTCACTATGCGCCTGATAGACGGGCGCCGACGGCTCTTTTGGATTTACCCCCTTGCGGGCGGCAGGGACGAGTTTTTCCTCCACGAAGTCGGCCGTTTCGCCCAGGCCATTGCTCAGGCGGCTGATACTGATCGGGTCAAAGGATTCAGCCAGGTCGCCCAGGCCTTTGCCCAGGTCAGCGACCGCATCGCGCATGCTGCTGACCGTTTCAAAGTCAACCGTCTGCGACCGCAGCGTGCTGGTGATGATCTCCGCCTGCTTCTGCAGCCGTGCCGAAACCTGATGCAACTCCATGCGCTGCAACGTCTTCACCTGGTCGCGGAGCAAGCGCACCTGCGCCCCCGCCTTTTCGGTCACTTGCCCTGCGCTTTGGAAGCCTTGGTTGATCTCCGCGCTGCCTGGAATCTGGTAGGCGAGACGAAGCAGAACGGCAACAACGCTGAATTCGAGGGCGCCAATGGCAAAGAAGATGAGGCGGCGCATGGCCGAGACCTCGGGGCACAAGGAAGGAATGGAGGATCGTTCCGTATTTGAATTATACGTCATCCACGCGGCTTCCGACGAATCATTTGGCGGCTATAACAAGTATCGTCGGAACCGGTCAAGCGCGGTTTTCCCGCCGGTTCATGATCTGCCTGAAAAATGCTCTTCCCCAGGGCCATCTCCATGTGCCATGCTAGAGGGCACAGCTTGATCTCGTACCCCGCCTCCCCGCATTCGGGATCCGCAGCCATGCGTCGACGCGCTTCTTCTGAATTGATTGGCCGCAAGGCCGTGTTTCTCCTCGCCCTGCTTGGCATGCTTCGCTTTGCGGTTCCATCTCACGCCGGCTCCCCGTCCTCGGCGGCAGATTTCTTCGAAAAAGAGGTGCGGCCGCTGCTGGCCGAGCGTTGCTTCAAATGCCATGGCGGTGAGAAAACGAAGGCTGGATTGAAGCTTACCTCGCGCGCTACCATCTTGTCCGGCGGCGACAGTGGGCCGGCGGCCGTGCCCGGCAAGCCTGAGCAAAGCCTGATTGTGCAGGCAGTCCGGCAGCAAAATGAACTCAAGATGCCGCCGGACGGCAAGCTCTCGCCTCAGCAAATCGACAAACTGGCTCGCTGGATTGAGATGGGCCTGCCCTGGCCGGAAATAAAGGTGGCAGGAGCCGGGACCGTCAAGCAAGGCGAGATCTACCAATTTACACAGGAGCAGCGCCGCTTTTGGTGCTTCCAGCCGGTACTAAATCTTCCACCTCCCGCCGTGCATGACTCCGCCTGGCCGCGTTCGGAGATTGACCAGTTTATTTTAGCCAGGCTCGAAGCCCGCGGGCTTAGGCCGGCACAACAGAGTGACAAACGGACGCTCATTCGCAGGGCGACGTTTGACCTGACGGGCCTGCCGCCCACGCCGCAGGAGGTCGAGGCCTTTCTCGCCGATCATTCGTCGGAAGCCTTTGCACGAGTGGTCGATCGACTGCTGGCGTCGCCACATTACGGAGAACGCTGGGGCCGCCACTGGCTCGACGTGGTCCGCTACACGGACTCATTCGACGCGCGCATTCTGGCCGGGGCCGGCACCATCATGGACATGACGGAAGCGTATCGATACCGCGACTGGGTAGTGGACGCCTTCAATCGCGATTTGCCTTACGACCAGTTCATCATCAATCAGATCGCGGGAGACGTGCTGCCGGCGGAAAAGCCGGGCGAAATTAATGTCCCGGGCACGATTGCGACAGGGATGCTGGCCATCGGCAATTGGGGAGGCGGCGACGCCGATAAGGAGAAGCTGCTCACCGACATCGTCGACGATCAAATCGATGTGGTCGGCCGGGCTTTTCTCGGCCTGACGCTGGCGTGCGCGCGCTGCCACGACCATAAGTTCGATCCCATCCCCACGGAAGACTACTACGGGCTGGCTGGCATTTTCTTCAGCACGCATATTCTGCAAGACCCCGGTCCCAAGACAGATGGCCCGCCCATGCTTCGCATCCCTCTGGCGTCAAAAAAAGAGAGCGCTCAGCGGGAGCAAATCCAGAAAAGGATCGCCGACCTAGAAAAGCAGCGCAACAGCTTGTTGGATGACGATCGGCGCGCGCAGGCGAAGAAGCATTTGCGCGAAACATCGCGGTATCTCGTGGCCGTGTTTGAGTATTTGAGTGAAGCGGATTCAGCGCCGAGGCAAGGACTGGCAGCGTTCGCTGCTCGGCGATCGTTGGATGAGAGGATTCTGCAGAGTTGGCTTAGTTACCTGGGTTACGGCGATCCCAGACGCATGATGAAGCCGGTTCGCGACCTGTTTGGGATACGTGGCATGCACGTCTTTCGCGGCGACGCGGACACGCCCTCGCTGGTTGCCAATTCAACGGACAAGCCGGTCGCTTACTTGAATATCAAGCTGCCGCCGCGCTCGGTCGCCATCCATCCGGGTCCTGCTGGCGGCGTGGCGGTGGCCTGGCGAGCACCCGCCAGCGCGCGCTTGCGCGTAAGCGGCCGTGTGGTGGATGCAGACAGCGCATGCGGGGATGGCATAGCGTGGCGCATCCAACACCGGGTTGGACGTAAGACCACCGAGCTTGCTTCGGGCGACATCGCTAACGGCGGAGAACAGCGCTTTGCGGAAGGGAAGAACGCCGGCAAGCTTGCGGAAGTCGACGTTCGCGAGGGAGACAAGCTCTTCCTGGAGATCTTGCCCAAGGCCAACCACTTCTGCGACACGACGCGCATCGACTGGGAACTTGCCGAAACAGACGGGCAGAAGCGCGCCTGGAACCTGGCCAAAGACATCGTGCCCGATTTGCACCAGGGCAATCCGCACTGCGATCAACACGGCAATCGCGACGTTTGGTTTTTCTACGATACGGGCGGTGAGCGGCCCGCGCAGGTGATGCCGGCGCCTGGCTCGGCGCTGGCCCGTTGGCAGGACGCCATTCGCAGAGAGCCCGTGACCAGAGATGTGCGGCAGGCCGTCGGCGTCCTGGCCCGTGAAATCCAGAGTGCCGTCGACGATCCGGCGGTGCGCAAGGGGCCCGATGCACAACTTTATCGCGAACTGCTGTCGCCGCGCAGTCCCTACTGGGTCAGCGACGAGCGTGATCTCTCTTCGGACAGCCGAACCAAGCTAGCGAAGTGGACGGCCGAGCTCGACACTCTCAGAAAGGTTCCGCTGCCGCTAATTCCCTTTGTCAATGGCGCCCAGGAAGGCGGCTGCCCGCGGAGTCCGCAAGCGGGCATCCATGATGTCCGTGTTCATGTCCGCGGCCGCTACGACCGGCTGGGCAAACTGGTGCCGCGACATTTCCCGCGCATCATCGCCGGCGACCAACAATCGCCCATCAACCAGGGCAGCGGTCGCCTGCAGCTGGCTGAGTGGATTGCCGACGCGAAGAACCCGCTGACCGCAAGGGTCATGGCCAATCGTCTCTGGCAGCATCATTTCGGCGAGGGCATCGTCCGCACGCCGGGGAACTTCGGCAAGCTCGGTCAGCCGCCGACCAACCCGGAATTGCTGGACCACCTGGCCCGCTATTTTGTCGAGTCGGGCTGGTCCATGAAAGCTATGCACCGCGCCATCATGCTCTCCGCCACCTATCAGCAGAGCAGCGTACCGCAAAAAGAGACACTGGAAGCGGATCCGGACAACCTGCTTTTCGGCCGCATGAATCGGCGGCGCCTGGAAGCAGAAGAAATTCGCGACGCCTTGTTGGCTGTGACGGGTCGCCTGAATACCGAAATGGGCGGCCGGGCGACCCAGGACTTCAACTTGCCCCGCCGCACGCTCTACCTCATGACCATCCGCTCAGATCGCTCGTCGTTCCGCGAGCTATTCGATGCTGCCGACCCGACAGCCGTCACTGATAAGCGCGTGGTTTCCACGGTAGCGCCGCAAGCGCTCTTCTTGCTCAATAATCCGTTCATGCTGGGGCAGGCTTCATTACTTGGCAGACGCCTCGCCGAAGGCCAAGCAAACGATGAGGCGGGCAAGATTCAACGAGCCTATCAGTTGCTCTTCGCCCGTGACCCCGGTCGGCAGGAGATCGACGTGGGACTCTCACTGCTGGGCGAAGCCCGCAACTCCGGCGCCCGCGGGAGTGCAGCCGAACTGACTGCATGGGAAGAATATGCACAGGTCTTGCTGTGCCTCAATGAGTTCGTTTATGTTGATTGATGGATATTGGGTGCATCCGACCATGAATTCAAACTCAGGGCTATCAATGGTCAGCCGCCGCCAGATGCTCCGCACCTTTGCCAATGGCTTCGGCATGGTGGCCCTGGCAGGCTTGCTCGCGGACGAGGCCTCGGCCGAGCCTTCCTCGTCCAACCCGCTGCTCGTGAAGCCGCCGCAATACCCGGCCAAGGCCAAACGCATCATCTTTCTTTTCATGTCGGGCGGCCCCTCGCACGTCGATCTTTTTGACCCAAAGCCGTTGCTCGACCGTGACAGCGGCAAACCGCTGCCGTTTGAGATGCCAAAGCTCGTCCGCACGAAGACCGGCAATCTTTTGAAATCTCCCTTCAAATTCAAACAGCATGGCAAGTCGGGAATCGCCGTCAGCGATCTCTTCCCGAACGTCGCCACGTGCGTTGACGACCTGTGCGTGATTCGCTCGATGGTGGCCGACAACATCAATCACAACGGCGCCTGTCTGCAGATGAATACCGGAGAGCAGGCGTTCTCGCGGCCCAGCCTGGGATCGTGGCTGCTGTACGGGCTTGGATCGGAGAATCAAAATCTGCCTGGCTTCGTGGTCATCAGCCCGTCGCAGCCGGCGCAAGGCGCGCCGCTCTGGAGTTCGAGCTTCCTGCCTGCTGCGTACCAGGGAACACTGGTCTCGGACCTGCGAAATCCCATCGCCAACTTGAAGAATGGGCTGTTCGCCGCGGACCAGCAGCGCAGCCAGCTCGACGCGCTCAAGCAACTAAACGAACTGCATCGTCGGCAACGCGAAGAAGACAGCCGGCTCAATGCTCGTATTGAATCGTTCGAGCTGGCTTACCGCATGCAGCGGGAAGCTCCGGTCGCCTTCGATGTCGAGCGCGAGTCCCCCGTCACCAGGCGGCTTTACGGTCTGCACGACAAGACCACGGAGATTTTCGGCCGGCAATGTTTGATGGCCCGGCGGCTGATCGAGCGCGGCGTCCGTTTCGTGCAGGTCTATCACACCGTGACAGCGCGGCGCAGCAGTTGCCAGTTATGGGACCAGCATGGCGGCCTGAAGACCGAATTGCCGGCTAATTGCCTGGCGACGGACTTGCCCATTGCCGGCCTCTTGACCGATCTCAAGGGACGCGGCTTGCTCAAGGATACCCTGGTCATCTGGGGAGGCGAGTTTGGCCGAACGCCGACCGCGGAAGGCACCGATGGCCGCGAGCATCATCCCTTTGGCTTCACGATGTGGCTGGCCGGCGGCGGCATCAAGGGCGGCATGACCTACGGCCGGACCGACGATTACGGCTGGCACGCCGTCGAGAACAAGGTGCACGTGCACGATTTGCATGCCACCATTCTCCATCTGATGGGCATCGATCACACCAAGCTCACCTACCGCTACAGCGGCCGCGACTATCGCTTGACGGACGTCTTTGGTAACGTGGTGAAGCCGATCCTGGCCTGACGCAATGAAAGTCGATCTCAGCAACAAAGTCGCTCTTGTGACCGGGGCAGCGCGCGGCATCGGCCAGGCGATTGCCGATCTGTTTGCCGCCAACGGCGCCCACGTCATCTACAGCGACATCAACTTCGCGGAAGCCAGGGAATCAGCGGCGAAATCTCCGGCAGCCAAGGCGCTGGCTCTGGATGTAACTGACAGCGCACAGGTCGAGAACGTCATAAACACAATTGCCAGGGAATTTGGCCGCCTGGACATTGTCGTGAACAACGCCGGCGTCAACACGCTCAGCGCCCGCGTGACCATCGAAGAATTTCCACGCTCCGAATGGGACCGCATCCTGAATGTCGATCTCACGGGTGTCTATCTCGTGAGCAAGGCGGCCGGACGCGTCATGGTGGCCCAGGGCTCGGGACGAATCATTAACATCGCCTCGATTGCCGGCCTCGTGCCCTTGCGTTTGCAATGCGCTTTCGTCGCCGCCAAGGCCGGCGTCGTCAACTTGACCAAGGCCATGGCTTTGGAGCTTGGCCCGCGGGGAGTGCTCGTAAACGGCATCGCGCCGGGATCGACCTTAACCGAGGGCACGCGCAAGTTGTTCTATGGCGAAGACGGCTTATTCAAGGATTCGGTGAAGCAGATGCTCGCCCACATCCCGCTGGGCCGGCCTGCCGAGCCCAAAGAGATCGCCTACGCGGCCCTGTTCCTGGCCGCTCCGGAAAGCAGCTACGTCAACGGCCATATCCTTACGGTCGATGGCGGCTGGACAGCCGGATATACGCGCGAATTCTAGCGCAGCACACCGTTGACGACGTTCGGCAGAGACCGGCCGGCCAGCGCACGGATTATTGCTTCCGCAGCCCGCGTCCGTAGTGTTTTGATGGCCGTCACGCTTGCCGCGGCCACGTGGTTGGTCACGATTACATTGGCGGCTTGCAAAAGGGGATGCTCTTTCGGCAGCGGCTCCGGGTCCGCCACGTCCAGCGCCGCTCCATCGATCAGGCCCGTCTTCAAGGCTTCAACCAGATCTTCGGTCTGCACGAGATCTCCCCGCGCCACATTGACGAACAGCGCGCCGCGCTTCATCAGCGCCAGGCTCTTGGCATTGATCAGGCCTCGTGTTTGCGAGGTGCTCGGACAGTGCAAGGTGAGTAGATCACTGCCACGCAAGAGCGCGTCGAAGCCCGATGCGATACAGCCCGCCCGTTCGATTTCCGCGGCGGGCACGAGGGGATCAAACACCAGAAGCTTGCACTTGAATGCCTTCAGTCGCTGGGCGACTTCCCGGCCGATGCGGCCGAAGCCGACCATGCCGACGGTCATCTCCTTCAACACGCGCATCTGATCGAGGCGGCCGGGTAATTTCCAATGCCCCTGGCGAACATGATTCGAGATCGCCACGACCTGTCGCGTCAGCGCCAGCATCAGGCCCAGCGCGTGATCGGCAACTTCGTCCATGCAATAATCCGGCACATTGCAGACGGGAATGCCCTTGCGACGCGCGGCGTCCAGGTCGATATTATCCACGCCCACGCCGTAGCGAACGATGACCCGGCATTTGTCCAGGGTTGCGACTACGCGGGCCGTAAACGGAGAGAATTGCGTAATCACATATTCGACATCTTTCAGTGCTGAAATCAGGGCTGCCTCCGTCGTGCACTGTTCTTCGATCACTTCGCAGCCGAGCGGCTCCAATAGCGATCTTTCCAGATCCAGCGATTCGAAGCGATGATCGGTGACGACAACCTTCGGCATGGTGAGTTACTCGCTCTACACGGATGAGCCTGGCAGGTTGAAAACCTACCCTACGTGCAGTTAGTTTGCCACGAATTGTTGCAATTGCCACTGTTTTATCCGATAACCGAAGCCGGCCTGGTTGTTCGGAGTACGCACATGGCAAGAAGACCGCGCATTGTCGTGTTGGGGAGCCTGGTGTTCGACTTCGTCGCGCGCGCGCCGCGCTTGCCGCGCGAAGGGGAAACCTTGCTGGGTGACCTGTTCGGCATGTTTCCTGGCGGCAAGGGCGCCAACCAGGCGGTGCAGGCGGCTCGGCTCGGCGCCGAAGTATTCATGATCGGCCGCGTGGGCCGCGACCTGCTTGGCGAACGGCTGCTGGCAAGCTTGCAGGAGAGCGGTGTGGACACGCAATGCGTGAAGCAGGATCCGGCCGTGAAGACCGCCTCCTGCTGCATTCACGTCGATGCACAGGGGCACAACGCCATCATCATGGTTCCCGAGGCGAACCTGGCTTGCCGTGAGGAAGACGTCGAGGCTGCGGCCCGGCTCATTGAGTCGGCGGACCTAGTGCTCGCGCAGCTGGAAATCCCTCTGTCCACGGTAACTGCTGCCGTCGGCCTGGCCTCGCGAAGCAGCGTGAAGATCATTCTTAACCCGGCGCCCGCGCAGGCGTTGCCTAAGGCGCTCCTGGCCCAGGTCACATTGCTCACTCCCAATGAGTCCGAGGCGGAGACACTGTCCGGTTGTCGCATCGGCCGTGAGACGCATCCCGACACGGGTTACCATCCTTCGGTTGCCGAGGCGGCCCGCAAGATTCTGCACGATGGGAGCCAGGCAGTGATTATTACCCTCGCCGAAAGAGGTGCCTTCTACGCAACGCCGGAAAAGTTTCGGCTCTTTCCCGCCTACAGCGTCCATGCCGTGGATACGACTGCAGCCGGCGACGCCTTTAACGGGGCCGTGGCCGTAGCCTTGGCGGAAGGGAGATCTATGGAAGATGCGATCCGCTTTGCAAACGCGGCGGGCGCGATCGCTGCCACGCGAGCCGGAGCGCAGCCCTCGCTCCCCGCGCGTGCGGAAGTGGAGACCTTTATCCAGCAGGCGTCGCCGCCAAATTAGCGGGAGTAAACGTTTTACGCTTGCTTTCTTCCTGCCCGACCGCCAAAACGGAAAAGCATGAGCAGATCATAGCTCCAGCCCGAAAGGACGCATGGGTCAACAAGCAGCACTTCCTGAAGATTCCATCAGCCAACCGCGCATCGTTGCAATGCAGCCGAGCCTCGTGCGCTATCAGGTGTTGGCCGCGGCCTGCGTGTGCGCGTTTATCGCCTACATTCACCGGGTCGGTTTTGCCAGCGCCGTCGTTCTGCAAGAGGATCTCGGTCTTAACTCCGAGCGCTGGGGCTATCTCATGGGGGCATTCCTGCTCGCCTACGGCGGCCTGGAAATCCCCTGGGGCCTGTTCGGAGACCGCTGGGGCGCGCGGCACTTGCTAACCCTGATCGTACTGGCATCCGCCGTGCTTACCGCAGGCACATTTCTGGCGACCGGGCTATCCGGCGTCGCGCTCTATGGCACTGCGCCGTTCGTAGTATTGCTCGTCATCCGTTTTCTCTTCGGCGGATTTCAGGCCGGGATGTTTCCAACCATCTCGCGCATGATGGCGGACTGGATGCCGATCCAGGAACGGGCCACGGCCCAAGGCCTGATTTGGATGTGCAGCCGGGTCGGCGGCGCTGTCGCCCCATTCTTTATGACCTTCTTGATCGGCGTGCTGGGAGGCTGGAAAATCGCCTTCCTCTTCGCGGGGCTGCTTGGCCTGCTCTGGTGCATCGTCTTCTGGCCCTGGTTCCGCAACGAACCGGAAGAAATGCGGCAGGTCAATCGCGCAGAAATACAGGTCATTCAGACCGGCCGCACGTCCAAACCGGCAGGTCATGGCAATGTGCCGTGGGCCAAAATCCTCCGCTCCCGGAGTGTCTGGTCGTTATGCCTGATGTACGGCTGCGGGGGCTTTGCCGCCAACTTCTTCGTCACCACGCTGCCGAGCTACTTGACGAGCCACCGACACCTTCCCTCCGGCACAAAGGATCTGCTAACCAGCCTGCCGCTCGCTTGTGGCGTTGTCGGCTGCGTCTTTGGGGGATTCTTCTCCGACTGGATCATCCGTACGACAGGCAATCGCAAATGGGGGCGGCGGCTCAACGGCACAATCGGCACTGTGACGGCCGGAGTGGCTTTTCTCGGCATTAATTATGTCAGCCAGACCTGGGCCTTGGCGGTGCTCCTGTGCCTGATTTTTTTCTGCAATGATCTCGGCATGGGACCGGCCTGGGCCAGCTGCGCGGACGTAGGCCGGCGCTACGCCGGCACAATCGGCGGCGCCATGAACATGGTCGGCAACTTGGCCGGGGCAGTCGGCCAGAGTCTGGCGGGGGTTCTATTCGCCCACGGGTATCATAATCTGGTATTTGTAATTTTTGGGTCCAGTTTCTTTCTGGGAACGCTGTGCTGGCAAGGAGTGGACGTTACACGGCCTGTAGAGCCAGACGAGTAAGGCGCTGCACGAAATAAAGTGTCGCCTTTCGCTCCGCGAAAGGACGGTCTTTCGCGGAGCGAAAGACGACTATTCCCAAGTTATTTTCGCGTGATCCTGAGGCGTTCGAGTCAGGCAAATTCCTGCATCGCCGGAGAACGAAGCAAAAATGAGTGCAGCGGTTGATGTCCTGAGTGCCGGCATTATTGTGGCGGATCATGTTTGTTCGCCCATTTCTCATCTGCCGGCGGCAGGCGAGCTGGTTATGGCGGATCGGCTGCTGTTGACCATCGGCGGCTGCGCTGCCAATGCCGCGGTGGACCTTGTGAAGATGGGCGTGCAGGCGGCGGTCGTCGGCCGTGTCGGTGGCGATAGTTTCGGACGCGTCGTCGCCGACATGCTGAAAGAGCACGGTGTCGATGTGTCTTCAGTTGCTGTCAGTGCAAACCTGGACACTAGCCAGACGCTGATCGTGAACGTGGCGGGCCAGGATCGGCGTTTCATCCATACTTTTGGGGCCAACGCGGAATTCAGCGCCGCGGACATTCCCCTGGAGCGCGTGTTGCAGAGCCGTGTGCTTTACGTGGGCGGCTACCTCGTGATGCCGAAGGTTCGCCAGGAAGAGCTGGCGAAGACCTTTGCGGCGGCGCGCAATGCGGGCGTCAAAACGGTTCTCGATGTGGTGATTCCAGGATCCGGCAACTACCTCACCCAGCTCGAAAAGCTTCTTCCGCACGTCGACCTGTTTCTGCCGAACGATCATGAAGGGCAACGGATCACCGGCGAAGCCGATCCCCTGCGCCAGGCCGAGCTATTTCGCCGGCTTGGCGCGGGGACCGTGGTAGTCACCATGGGAGAAAGAGGCGCCCTCCTGGCCGCCGATTCCGTGCGCCTGCGTTCCGGCGTTTATCCCGTGCACTTCGTGGACGGCAGCGGCGGCGGCGATGCCTTCGACGCCGGCTTCATTTTCGGTCTGCTCAACAACTATAGTCCCGAGGATTGCCTGCGCGTCGCCAGCGCGTTGGGAGCTAGCTGTGTCCGCGCCATCGGCACCACCCCCGGCGTCTTCACGCGCACGGAATGTGAAGCCTTCCTCCGTGAACACAGCTTACCCATAGAGCGGCTCTAGGTTTGTGTGGGGTGCATTCCCGTTTGTGTACCGCTCGAGTCGTTTAACCCGGAGCCAGCGGCGACGGCGGAGCTGGCAGCGGCCGGCCGTCGCCGCTGGCTCCGGGTTAAACAATCCGCCTTGCAATTACGCGTATGCACGCGTTTGCGTGCCCGATAGCAAACAGCCGCGCTCAATTAGCTTTCTTGAGATGTTCGATCAGACGATCCAGAAAGACGCACTGATCGGGATGCAATAGCTCTCGCGCCTCCTTCAGAGCAACAAACCGAGCCTGATCGACTTCCCAGGAAGCACACGACGGATTGGCGTCTGCAGGCGCAGGACCGGCGAAACAGTGCACGCGCTTGCGGCTTTTCCGATAGTCCATGTGGCCGAGCGGCGCCAGTGGCCCGGCGCTTACTCCGGTTTCTTCCAACGTCTCACGGCGTGCGGTTTCTTCGAGACTGCTCTCCTCTCCGGGCAGCCCCTTGGGGATGCTCCACGGCGCATGCCGGTTATAAGCGCCGGACGGATGAACCAGCAGCACTTCGAGGTGATCGGGATTGCCGCGATAGAGAAGGGTTCCCGCAGACTCTTTCATGCAGATTAATCTATATCAAAGCAAACGCCGCCGGCACCGGGACGGCAAGCCAAAGGGTCGGGCTCTTGCGCGACTTTGACTTACCTTACCCAACGACCGGCGGCTTCCCCTGCGCGATAGCAATGCCCCGCTGCCGCCAAAGCCTGTGCGGCTTGATCGGTCGGCGGCGGGGTAAAAAGCTGCGAGTCCAAGAGAGTCTGCGAAGAGGGCGACCTGGCCGCTGTAGCTGAGGTACAGCGGCCAGGCGAGCACCCCGGGCGAACCTGGGTGCGAGCCGGGATCCGACCACCCGACTACTTGTCTTCTGCGAGTCCTGAGAAGCAAAGCTCCTGCACATTCCCCCGCTCTGCCTCTCAGTGCACCTACAGTTAGCAAGCAGTGCGCCAATTGCGGAATAATCTTGTCCTTTGTTAGAAGTGCTTATGCACAGTGCGTTTGGGGAAAATCGATTCCAAAAGTGGCATATTCGGACATGCGACCCAGACGCCTAAGAATTCGGGAGTGCCACCGAGTTTTTAGGCGGTCCTGGCATCCCGTGTAGCCGAATTCGTGAGAATTCGGCCCGACCGGAACTCTCACGAGTTCCGCTACACCTTGAACCATAGTTGACGATGCACCTGTCGCCGTTCACGGTTTGGGGTCGCGAAGAAATCTGAGGATATGCACGTTGCTCACCGTCACCAGTCCCTCGCCGATCATTGTCTCCAACGCAGGCAACAGCGGCTCGATCCGTTCTGCCAGGTCGACAATTTCGATGTGCACGGGCAGGTTTTCGCTCAGTTCCAGCAAGCGCGACGTGTGCAGGTGCCGGCCGGCGCCGTAGCCTTCGACGCAGCGGATGACCGTAGCCCCCGAAATGCCTCGCTCCTGGCAGAGCTGAACGATAGCGGAATACAGTGGCTTGCCATGCCATTGATCGGTGCTGTTCACATAGATGGTCACCAGTTTGGCATCGACTTCGATTTTCATGGCAGCACCATCATCTCCGCGCGGAGAGCATCCAGATGAAGAAGAGATCAGCAAGAATCACGCCCAGAAGCACGCCGAGAAATCCGGCGAATACACTGCCGAAGACATTGGCAAAGGCATATAGCCAGCTGCCGTCTCTAATGAGCTTGAATGTCTCCCACTCAAACGTGGAGAACGTCGTGTAGCCGCCGCAGAAGCCCGTACCGATAAGCAAGTACAGATCCTGATGCGCCGGGGATAAGCGTTCCAGGATGAACACCGCCGCGGCCCCGAGAATGAAAGAGCCGGTCACGTTGATGACAAACGTGCCGCAAGGGAAGCTTTGTGCCCAGGGCTGCCCCCCAAACCATCTGCTCAACCAGTAGCGAGCATAAGTCCCGATTGCCCCTCCCAGCATCAACATCAGCATCTTGTTCCTCAGCAACAGGGTCAGCCACTTTGTCAGTAATGATCCGTTTTCCTTCAATCCAGCATCCTTCCGGTACCCAACGACTTGGAACGCCCCCCTGAACCTCACGGCCAGAGCGCTGGATTCGTCGCTCGATCCGGCGCTTCATGAGTTCAAGGAAGGATAGTTCAGAACGGACAAACCCTATAAATTGTCAATTTCAGTCAACAATGTGGTGATGATACCGCCTCTCGAAGTCAATTGTAGAAAGCAGAACGCCGCTTGACCGCTGACCGCCTGCCACTCATCGAGCTTCGCGAGCTAGCGAAGCGTTTTCCCGGCGTGATCGCTCTCGATGCGGTCAGCCTTGAGCTTTTTCCCGGCACCATCCATGCGCTGCTGGGCGAGAACGGCGCTGGCAAGAGCACGTTGATCAACATCCTCAGCGGCGTTCTCCAGCCGGACTCAGGCGACTTCCGCATGCGCGGCAGCCCGGTGCTTCTGGCGAACGCCCATGCGGCACGAGCGCTGGGCATCGCCACGGTGCATCAAGAGGCGGACCTGTTCCCCGATTTGACCATCGCCGAGAATCTGGCGTTTGAACATGGCTGGACGCTTCGCGGCGGTTTCATTGATTGGCCGACCCTTCGCCGCTTGACGCGCGACGCCTTGCGCCTGCAGCACTGCGCTCTCGACCCGGAACGACTGGCGGCCAGCTTGACGGCGGCCGAGCGCCAATTGCTGGGCATCGCGGCGGCGCTCTCCAGAGATAGCTCCGTCCTCGTCCTGGATGAACCCACGAGCAGCCTCTCCGCTGCCGAGGTCCAGATACTGTTCACGCAGCTCAAGCAGTTCCGCGCCCAGGGCGGAGCGGTGCTCTACGTTAGCCACCGCCTGGAAGAAGTGTTCCAACTCGCCGACTTTGTAACCGTTTTGCGCGATGGCAAAAAGGTGTGGAGCGGTCCTCTCTCGGAGACCAATCCGGAAAAGCTGATCGCCTGGATGGTTGGACGAGAAACTCTGCATTCCGCGGATAGCCGTGGCCGCAAAAAAGAGCCCAGTTCCATTGGAAAGGCCTCGCGGCTGGCGTGCAGCGGGCTTACGGCGGCCGACGGGTCCTTTCGCGACATAAGCCTGGAGGTGCGCGCGGGTGAGGTTTTCGGACTGTACGGCCTGATCGGCGCCGGCCGCAGCGAATGGGCCCAGGCTGTGTTCGGCCTGCGGCCACTGGCTGGCGGCGCCATCGCGCTGAACGGCAAACCTTACGTGCCGCGCAGTCCCGGTGACGCCGCACGCCACGGGCTGGCGTATTTGCCGGAGGACCGGCTGCGCTTCGGACTGTTCGCCAACCTCTCGGTCCGCGCCAACACGGTAATCGCGGCCCTGCGCCGGCTCAGCCTCGGACCGTTCGTTTCTGCCGGGACGGAGAACCGGCAAGCCGCCGCCTTGACGCACCAGCTCAGCGTCCGTCTGCGCTCTCTGCTGCAACCGGCGGGCACCCTTTCCGGCGGCAATCAACAGAAAGTCGTCCTCGGCCGCTGGCTGGCCTGTGCGCCGGAGACGTTGGTCCTCGACGAACCGACGCGCGGCGTCGATGTCGGCGCCAAGGAGGAGATTCACCGCCTGCTGCGACAACTGGCCGATGCGGGGCACGCCGTCGTTCTTATCAGCTCCGATCTGCCGGAGGTGCTCGCCCAAAGCGACCGCGTCGGCGTGTTCCGCCAGGGCCGTCTGGTGGCGCTTCACGAAGCGACTTCGACGACGGCAGAACAGATCGGCGCCGCCGCTTTGCCCAGCGCGGACGAGCCCGCGGTCATAGGCGAGCCTCAGCCGGCCGACCGAATAAGTCGTGATCCATCGCGACGGCTTGGCGAATGGTTGCGCGAGGCAGGTCTGCTGGCGGCGGTGATCGTACTCGCCAGCCTGCTGGCCTGGCGAACCGATACCTTCCGGCAAGCCGGCACGCTGCGCGATGTCGCGGAAAACGCGGCCTTGCTGGCCTTGTGCGGCCTGGCTGCCGCGCTCGTGATCCTTGCCGGCGGCATCGACATCTCCTTCGGCTCCATGCTGGCCTTAGCGGCGGCGACCGCCGGCTATCTCATGCAGAACAAATGGCCGCCGCTCGTGGCCATACCCGCGGCGCTGGTCGTCGGTACCGCCGCCGGCGCCTTGAATGCGGCGCTCACACTCCTCGGCCGCGTGCATCCCATCGTCGTGACGCTGGGAATGATGAGCGTCTATCGGGGCCTGACGCTGCTTCTCATCGGTGAAATGTACATTCACGATATCCCCGACGGTTTCCGCGCCCCTTTCCAATCAGCCCCGCTGGGAATACCAGCCGCGGCCTGGCTTGCCTTGTTCGCCGTGACGGTTGCCTGGGTCGCGCTAGGCTGGACGGTTCCCGGCAGGCAAGTCTTCGCTCTGGGAAGCAACCCAACCGCCGCGCAACGCACCGGCATTTCACGCACCCGCGTCTGGCTAGCTGTCTTTTCCCTGGAAGGGCTGCTGGCGGGCGTAGCAGGACTGCTTGCCCTGGGATTGATGGGCCATCTTCATGGCACGGACTTTGAAGAAAAGACGCTGGAAGCCATCGGCGTCGCCGTTGTCGGCGGCATCGCCATCACCGGCGGCCGCGGCTCCGTGTGGGGCATCTGTGCCGCCGCGCTGCTCTTCCGCGTACTGGAGAAGGGTTGGGTACTTCTCGACATCTCCCGATTCTGGCAACGGACGATCGTCGGATCGCTCTTGCTGCTCGCAATCCTCATGGACCGGTTCTGGCGGCTTCGATCGAGACCGAAGTTCCGAGGATCAGGTTGACTTTGTCCGCCCTTGGCCACCATAGTTCGCCCGCCAACTGACCTGGCGAACTATGGCGAAGTTGAAAAAAGTTGCCGAATTGTTGCGGGAACCTTGGGAATCCTCTTGACGGTTCGCACGCTTTATGCATCGAGCGCCTCATGATGGCCAGTTGACCACCTTGGCCATCTTCACCGCGGGTCTCACGCCATCTCCGGTTCATGGGACTGCTTTAACCGCACGCAGGAATGCTTCAAAATTGGCCACCGGCGTTGAGCGGTCGAGGCCGTGGCTCAGGTTTACGATGTGCCGCTGTCCTCCCCCTGCCATGACGCACTGGCGCGTCGCTTCGAACACCTCCTGAGGAGTTCTGGTTCGCAGCACGGCCTCGTCCACGTTGCCTTGAAAAGCCAGATGCGGATACTGCCGGCGTGCAGATGCCAGATCGTGCCGGCAACCGAGGCTGATCACATCCGCCTGGGAACTAACCATGAGGTCAAGATACGGGCATTCCTTGACAAACAAGATGCGTGGCACTTCGCGCACCGCGGCGAAGATGGCCTGGTGCCGCGGTTGCGCCCACAGGCCGTATTCGTCGCGAGACAGCATGCCGGCCCAGGAATCGAACAACTGGTAAAGGTCGGCGCCGTCTTTGGTAAGCGTGGACAGGAAATGAATGGTCGCCGTCGTCAGGTGATCGAGCAGCGCTTGCCAAACGGCCGGGTTTTCCTGGATAAATATTCGCGTGGCCGCGACATTTTTTCCGGTATTGATGCAGTAAGTTGCCAGGGTGAACGGCGCGCCGGCGAAGACCACCACGGGCAGCTCGCCGCGTAATTCTTCACGCACGCGCTGGAGCAGATCGCGAATATGCTGGAACCGCTGCGGGTCGGGCCTGGCTTCCAGGCGCTCCACATCGCCCAGGGTCCGCACGGGCTGGTCCGGCACGGGACCCTGCGCGGGCTGAAGGGTAAAGGGCAAGCCCATGGCGACGGCGAGCGTGGTGATGTCGTAAAAGAGAATGATGGCGTCGACACCAAAGCGGCGCGGCAAGAGCGACGCCTTTGCGGCCAGCTCGACATTCTCGGAGAAATCGTAAAACGTATGTCCGCCGCGCAGACGCTGGAATTCCGGATCCCAGCGGCCGGCTTGACGCATGGCCCAGACCGGCGGCCGCTCCACCGCTTCACCGCGCGCTGCTCGAACCAGGAGAGAATCTTGCTTGGTCATAGCGTGCATTCTCTCACGGCTTGGTGCCGACGTACAGGGTCGCGATGCCGAGCGTGAAGACGCGCCAACCAACCGCAGTGAGCCCGTGGCCGCGGAGACGCTCCGCCAGGGCCTCGCCGTCGGGAAACTCCAGCACACTGGCCGGCAGATAGTGATAGGCGTTGTCCTTGCTGCGGGAAATGGCCTGGCCCAGCCGCGGCAGGATGTGGCGGAAGTAAAAACGGTAGAGCCGGCCAAACAGCCAGCCGCGCGGCTGGGAGAATTCGAGGATCGCCACCTTGCCGCCCGGCCGGGTGACGCGGACCATCTCGGCGATGCCGCGGTCGGTGTCCGTGACGTTCCTTAAGCCGAACGCGACGGTAGAGATCTGAAAGAAACCGTCAGGAAACGGCAGCCGCTGGGCATCCGCTTCCAGATAGCGGACGCGCTCCGAAGCGTGTCGCTTTTCGGTCTTGGCAACGGCGCGCACCAGCATCTCATGGCAGAAATCCGCGCCGACGATCGCCACGTTCCCGCCCGCCGCACGGTCGTAGGCCAGCGCCAGGTCTCCCGTACCGGTGCACAGGTCAAGGATGGGGCCGCTCCCTTGCGGCGGGACCAGGCGCGTCGTCCGCCAGCGCCAGTACTTGTCGATATTGAAGCTGAGTAAATGATTGAGCAAGTCATAACTCGGCGCGATAGCGCCGAACATGCGGCGAATGCGCGTTTCCCGCTTGTCCAGAACGTGGTCCGTCGCCGCTTGCGGCTTTGCGTTCGTCGCTAGCGGCTTAACAGTTGTACTCATACGCGCTTCTGTCCATGATGTCCGCGCCCGACTGGTCCCGGGTCCGCGCCGATCCCGTATTCCTGCCAGCGCCGGCTTACCTTTTCAATGACCTCCGGCGACATGAGCATTTCTCCCGGCCACTCGCGCGGATGCCCCTCCTCCGGAAGTTTGCGCGTGGCGTCGATGCCCATCTTGTGGCCGACGCAGCTTACCGGCGCGGCGTGATCGAGCAAGTCGGTCGGGCCCTGGTGGAAAACCACGTCGCGGCCCGGATGCACGTTGGCGCCCACGTGAAACCAGACCTCTTCGTGATTGTGCACGTTCACGTGCTCGTCCACGATGACGATGATCTTGCTGAACATCATCTGGCCCAATCCCCAGATGGCCGACATCACCTTGCGCGCGTGCTGCGGATAGCGTTTGCGAATCGACACGAAGGCAAAATTGTGAAAGACGCCGAACCAGGGCAGGTCGTAATCGACGACCTCGGGAATGAACAGCTTGATGAGCGGCAGGAACAGCCGTTCCGTGGCCTTGCCCATGTAGCAATCTTCCTGGGGCGGCTTGCCGACGATGGTGGTCGGGTAGATCGGGTTGGCGCGATGCGTCAGGGCGGTCACATGAAAGAGCGGGAACTGGTCCGCCAGGCTGTAAAAGCCGGTGTGGTCGCCGAAGGGGCCCTCGGTGACGAGCGGCTCCGCCGGGTCGAGGTAGCCTTCGATGACAAAGTCGGCGCCGGCAGGCACTTCCAGGTCAATGGTCTTGCATTTAACCAACTCCACCGGCTTGCCGCGCAGGAAGCCGCCGAACAGGCATTCGTCCGTTGCCGGCGGCAGCGGCGCCGTCGCCATGTACGGATAGACCGGATCGCCGCCGAGGCTGATGGCCAACGGCATCCGTGTCCCCAGGCGCTTGTGCATGAGAAAATGCTGGCAGCCGTCGTGATGCGGGTGCCAGTGCATGGCCGTGGTCGTGCGGTCCATGAGCTGCTGGCGATACATGCCGACATTGCGGTCGCCCGTTTCCGGATTGCGCGTGAAGACCTGGCCAAACGTAATGAAACGGCCGGCGTCCTCCGGCCAGCACTGGATGACCGGCAATTGCGTCAGATCGATCTGATCGCCGGTCAAAACCACGTCCTGGCATGGCCCGGTGCGCACGGTCCTGGGCGGAATGCTGCCCAGCCTGGCGAGCATGGGGAGCATTTTCACCTTGCCGAGGAAGCTATCGGGGATATCCGGCTTGATCATCTCGGCGATGCGCTCGGCGACCTCTTCCAGGTTCTTGACACCCAGCGCCTTGGCCATGCGGCGTTCCGAACCGAGCACATTGATGGCCAGTGGAAAGCGCGAGCCGCGCACATTTTCGAATAACAGAGCGGGGCCGCGCGCCTTGCTGATGCGGTCGGTGATTTCGCTGATCTCGAGGATGGGATCGACCTCGGCGCGGATCCGGACGAGTTGTCCTTCCGCTTCCAACTCCTCGAGAAAAGCCGCTAGCGATTCATAGGCCATATAATACCCACCGCAGAAAACGCCGAGGGCACAACGTCGGCTACCAAGAGATTATTAGGCAGTCAGACCCAAAAAGCGAGTGAGCAGTCAGTAGCCAGTATCAGTAACCGGTAGCCAGCGCGAATAAGTTGCTCCTCAACGAACCACTGAGTGCCGAGTGCCGAGTACTGACTACTGAGTACTGAGTACTGAGTACTGAGTACTGAGTACGTACTCAGTACTCGATAGTCAGCACGTGGGATTCGCGATTGCTAGCGCCGCCGCTTGCCCCCGGCGGGCCTAGTCTTTAGCATAACCCCGTCCGCGGTCGTAACATCCATTCGGCAAGAGGACAACCAAGATGGGCCAGGACGCACCCGAAACACAACCGCGGCAACCCGCACGGCTTACCCGGCCGCTGGCGACTTCCCTGGCGGTGGCCGCCGGCATGGCGCGGCTGATTCCGCATCCGTGGAACCTGTCGCCCGTGTATGCCATGGAGCTTTTCTGCGGCGCCCGGCTCCGTTCCTGGCATGCGTTTGCCATACCGCTGGCGACCCGCCTGGTTACTGACCTTTTGCTCTTTCCTTTTTACCTGCCGCTGCTAACTGATCCGATTCTTTATTGGGCGCCCATGCCGCTTGTTTACCTGAGCGTTGTCATCAATGTCGTGCTCGGCCGGCTGCTGGTTCGCACGGAGTCCCCGCTGTGGATTGGCTTTTGCGGGTTCCTGGGGAGTGTGCAGTTCTTCCTGATAACCAACTTCAGCTCCTGGCTGAGCTTCAATACCTATCCCCATACGCTGTCGGGGTTGATGGCCTGCTATGCGGCAGGGCTGGTGTATTATTTACCGGTCCTCATTAGCTATCTGCTCTTCTGCGCGGTGCTGTTTGGCGCCCACGCCTGGCTGACGCGCGTACGGTTTACCGCCGAGCGGGTGCCTGCCCCGGCGAATTAGGAGCAAGCATGAGATTCGCCGCCGTCATCGAGTACACGCAGGATAAGGTGAAGATCGCCGAAGTTCGTCCCGCGCATCGGCAATATCTGGGCGGGTTGAAGGAGCGCGGCCAGCTCGTTGTCTGCGGCCCCTTCACGGACGACAGCGGCGGCCTGATCGTCTACGAGGCCGCCAGTCGCGAGGCCGCGGAGAAGCTCATCCTTGACGACCCGTTTCACAAAAATGGCATCTTCCTTCGCTATCAGCTTCGGCCCTGGAATCCGGTGATCGCCAACCTCGACCTGCTTGCGCCCTTGCGATGAAGGTTGCTGTTGGTACAAGACGTTGCAAGCATTGTAACCCGACGCGCTAGCGAGGGCCCCTCGCTGGCGCGTCGGGTTACAATGCAACTTGAATTAGAGATGCAGGCGTGGGGTACTATTCGCAAGTCGTTTTTCCCTGCCTTTGCGATCTGGCTATGCGGCAGCCGTTCCTGGCGCCATATCGCCGGGATCTGCTGGCCACGGTGAGTGGCGCCATTCTCGAGATCGGTTTCGGCACCGGACTGAACCTGGCGTTTTATCCCCCGCAGGTTCGCAAGATCACGACCGTCGATCCGAACATCGGCATGCATGCGAAGGCCAAAAGACGGATTGCCCGGTCCAGCGTCGAAGTTGATCGACGAATAATTGATTGCGAGCGGCTGCCGTTCGCGGAGAAGACGTTCGATTGCGTCGTCAGCACCTGGACGCTGTGCAGCATCGACGATGTAGAACAAGCCATGAGCGAAGTGTATCGCGTGCTAAAGCCCGGCGGCCGATTCCTCTTTCTTGAGCATGGACTCAGCCCGGAGCCCGCAGTGCAAAAATGGCAACACCGGCTTAACGCGCTCGCCATGCGCCTGGCGGGCGGCTGCCGGCTGGATCGCGACATCAAGGCGATTGTGAACGCCCAACCGTTTGCGTCTGCGCCCGTGGAGGAGTTCTACGCGGGCAACTTTCTCCGGACACATGGCTACATGTACCGGGGCGCTGCGACAAAGTGAGCCATCCATTACCTGAGGCAGACAGCCGCCATGAAATCCGTCACCGAATACCTGACCTTCAATATTCCGGCCCGGATGGCGTTCCAGAACATCACTCCGCAAGTCGAGGAGATAGTTCGCAAGAGCGGCGTGCAAGAAGGCCTTGTGCTCTGTAATGCCATGCACATCACCGCCAGCGTCTTCATCAACGACGATGAGCCCGGATTGCTCGAAGATTACCAGCGATGGCTCGAGGAGTTGGCGCCGTTCGATCCTTCCCCGCAGCGCTACCAGCACAACCGCACCGGAGAAGATAATGCCGATGCGCATCACAAACGGCAGATCATGGGGCGCGAGGTCGTGGTAGCGATCACCAAGGGCAAGCTGGATTTCGGGCCGTGGGAGCAGATTTTCTACGGCGAGTTCGACGGCCGGAGACCGAAACGAGCGCTCGTCAAAGTCATTGGTGAATGACGTTGGAATAGGCAGCATGGGAAAATCGAGAGGCTAGGTTGACGCTGGTTCTGTAGCCGTGTTACGATCCAGCGTTCCCACCAAGGAGAGACCACGATGCCTTACACGAACCACTTAGACCGGCGTAATGCTCTTCAGGCGCTCGGCGCCGGCACATTGGCCACGCTGGCTGCTTCTAGCGCCGCCGCCGATTCACCCGCCGAGCCTTACAAGCCGAAGGGCAACATCAAGCAATCCATCTGCCGCTGGTGCTACGGCCGCATTCCGCTGGAAAAGCTGGCCGCCGAGGCGGTCAAGCTCGGCTACAAGTCTATCGAATTGCTTACCATCGAGGAGTATCAGCAGATCAAGCCGTCCGGACTCACCTGCGCCATGCTCGGCCGGGTGTCCATCGTCGATGGCCTCAATCGCAAGCAGTTTCATGCCGGCATCGAGCGCGACCTGCGCCGGAATATCGAATTCGCCGCTGCCGAGGGATTGCCAAACGTCATCTGCATGGCCGGCAACCGCAAGGGCATGGCCGACGACGAAGGCCTGGAGAATTGTGTCGAAGGGCTCAAGCGCTTCATCGGCTACGCCGAGAAGATGAAGGTCAACGTGTGCATGGAGGGTTTGAACAGCAAGGTCGATCATAAGGACTACATGTACGATTACACGAAGTGGGGCGTAACCCTGTGCAAGAAGCTTGGCTCGCCGCGCTTCAAACTGCTCTACGACATTTACCACATGCAGATCATGGAAGGCGACGTGATCCGCACCATCAAGCAGAACAAGGACTACATCGCCCACTTCCATACCGGCGGCGTCCCCGGCCGCAACGAGATCGACGAAACGCAAGAACTCCATTATCCCGCCATCGTCAAAGCCATCCTGGCGACCGGGTACGAAGGCTATCTGGGACAGGAATTCATTCCCAAGCGGGAACCGATCACATCTCTGGCTCAGGGGTTTCGGATTTGCGATGTCTAGACGGGTCATTGGTCATTAGTCATTCGCATGCGAATGACCAATGACTAACGACTAATGCTCATCCGAACCAAACCGGCATCTCGCCAGCGGGCGGCAGCTTGACGACGCTCAGGCTGCTGATCTTCGGATGCGCGCGAACTTCCTTGATCGCTTCCTCGGGCGGCTGGCCGTCGAGATTCAGAACGGCAATTGCCGCGCCGCCGGGTTGCTGGCGGCCGACAGTCATCTGGGCGATGTTCACCGCGTGCTTGCCGAAGATCGTGCCGATGAAGCCGATCAGTCCAGGAACATCGTGATGCGTGAAGATCACCATGATGCCGTCCATGTATGAGTCGAGATGGTAGGGGCCGAGTTGCACCAGGCGGAGAAACTGGTTGCCGAAAAGCGTACCGGCCGCGGTGTAAGACTTCTTGTCGGTAATAACCTCCGCCTTGATGAGTGTGCTGAAGTCGCCCTTGCGGGGATTGCTCTGCTCCACGATCTCGATGCCACGTTCGCGGGCCAGAAGCTCGGCGTTGACGATGTTCACGCTTTCGGCCAGGCGCTGTTCCAGCAAGCCGGCGGTGAAGGCGGCGGTAACCAGCCTGGTGCTGCGGCGGGCGACTTCGCCGCGATAGCTGATCTCCGCCCGGCGAATGGCGCCCTGGCTCATTTGCGCGTGCAGCAGGCCTAACCGGCGCGCCATGTCCACGTAAAGACGCAGCTCCTCCAACTCCGTGCGATCCACCGCCGCCATGTTGACGGCAAACTGCACAATGCCGCGTGTCAAGAAATCGACCAGTAATTGAGCAGCCTCGCGGGCCACGCTCTCCTGAGCTTCAATGGTTGAGGCGCCGAGATGAGGCGTGACCACGACATTCGGAAGCTTCAAAAGCGGATGATCGGCCGGTGGCGGCTCCTGCACAAAGACATCAATCGCCGCACCGGCGAGATGACCGGAGCGCAGCGCCTCGGCCAGCGCTAGCTCATTGATGATCCCGCCGCGCGCACAGTTCAGCACACGCGCGCCGCGCGGCAACAAAGCCAGTCGGCGTGCGTCGATCAGGTCGCGTGTTTCATCGGTCAGCGGCGTATGCACGGTAAGAAAGTCGCAGCGCGGCAAAAGCTGCTCGATGTCCGGCACGCTTTCAATGCCAAGCTGGGCTGCCTTATCGGGTGCCATGAAGGGGTCGTAACCGACCACTTTCATGTCCAGACCTGCCGCCCGTCGCGCCACCTCGCGGCCGATCCGACCGAGTCCGACCACGCCGAGTATCTTGCCGGCTAACTGAGTGCCGATGAACTTATTGCGTTCCCATTTACCCTGCTTCATGCTGGCGTCCGCCGCCGGTATGTGGCGGGCCAGCGCCATGAGGAGCGTGATGGTTTGCTCGGCCGCGCTCACGGTATTGCCGCCCGGCGTATTCATGACCACGATGCCATGACGCGTCGCGGCCGCGACATCGATGTTGTCCACGCCCACGCCGGCCCGAACAATGGCGCGAAGCTTGCCTGGGTTTTCGAGCAAGTCCGCCGTGATGCGCGTGCCGCTGCGAACGATGACGCCATCGGCGGCACGGAGTGCATCCTGCAACGGCGGTCCAGTTAAGCCGGGGCGTTCGTCAAGCTCAATCCCAGCCAGTCGGAGCAGATCGAGACCGGCAGATTCCAATTTGTCGCAGACCAGAACGCGTGGCATGTTGCTGCATTAAGCTTCGTAGTATGATGCCGTCTTCTCACGGTCCAGGCATTATACCGGAACGTGCTCTGGCCGCGACAACGACTTTGCAAAGACCTGCTGTGCTGCCGACAGACCCCGTCCTGGTTCCAAGGCGTAACCCATCTCCAGGAGCGCCAACTCCACGCCGGCAAGCCCAGCCAGCACATCGAACTGATCGATGTAGCCCATGTGCGCCAGGCGGATGATCTTGCCTTTGAGATGATCCTGGCCACCGGCCAGCTTCAGGCCGTATTGCTTTTCCAGCTTGCTCAAGAGCACGGTGCCGTCGATTCCTTCGGGAACCTTGGCGACCGTCAGCCCGTTCGCCGGCCGGGACGCGAATAACTCCAACCCCATCGCTTGAAAACCGGCACGGGCGGCGGCGGCGCTACGCGCCTGGCGGGCCCAGATGTTTTCCATGCCCTCAGCCTTGGTTTGCTTCAAACTCACGCGCAGGGCCTGGACCAGCGTGTGGGCCATGGTGTATGGCGTATCGCCGGACGCCAGGCCATTGCGCATCTTCTTGAGATCGAAATAGAAGGCGCGGGGAGACGTGTTCTTCTCGATCTGCTTCCAGGCCTTTTCGCTGACCGACAGGAAAGCCAACCCCGGCGGCAGCATGAGTGCCTTCTGCGAGCCGGTGACGTTGATGTCGATGTGCCAGTCGTCGGTTCGGCATTCCATGGCGCCCAGACCGCTGATCGCGTCCACGAGAAGAAGGGCCGGCGTCGCTGCCACCAGTTTGCCGAAAGCAGCTATGTCATGGGCAACGCCGGTAGAAGTCTCGCTCAGCGTGGAGCAGATGGCGGCGGCGTCCGGATGGGCCTTGAGGGCCGCGGCCAGTTGTTCCGGCTGAACGGCCTGGCCGTAAGGCACGTTGACGGCCACGGTCTCGACGCCGAACGCCTTGCAGATGCTGCGCCAGCGCTCACCGAACCGGCCGGCGATCAGGCAGATCGCCTTGCTGCCTGCCGGCAGACAGTTGGCGACGGCCGCCTCCAGTCCGCCTGTACCGGAGCTGGTCATGGGCATGATCGAATTGCGCGTGCAGAAGACATACTGCAGATCTTGCAACACCTCGGCAAGGATTTGGCGCGCCTCCGGCGTGCGGTGGTACTTGACCGGCTTGGCCAGCTCCAGAAGCGTCTCCTCCGGCACCGGCGTCGGACCAGGGGCGAGCAAGCGATACTTCATGAGTTTGTTCCTTTTGCGATAGGGGGCGTCGCCAAAGCTTTATTGTACTCAGGCAGAGTACGCAGTACTCAGTACGGAGTCCGCAGTAGGCAGTACCCAGTACTCAGTACCCAGTACTGGGTACTCAGTACTCAGTAGTCAGTACTCAGTAGTCAGTACTCAGTAGTCAGTACTTCGACTGTATGGCTTATTCCTGTTGATTAACCCTTTTTGGCGGCAGCAGGTTACGTTTCTTCCAGTGATAGAAACGCGCCTGCTCAAGGCGCTGGAGGCGGCGGGTCATGGTGCGGCGAAGACGAGCTGAGCGGTCGCATCCCAGAGCCTTATGCAAGAGCCAGGCAATGGCCCAACGAATCTGCGGAACCG